>WNFA01006653.1_pt1 | contig 17549 bp, 14 predicted proteins | sample 5400481 | NCBI WGS metagenome assembly WNFA01 (sample SAMN13153340, study PRJNA577476) | soil metagenome | isolation source: 120 cm saprolite under Douglas fir tree site 2 hole 1 replicate 2 | place: USA:California | collected 2015-04-18
CGTTGGTGAGCGCACGAGCAACCGTGACACGCTGGCGCTGGCCCCCGGAGAGTTCAGCCGGGCGGTGGCGTGCCCGGTCTGCAAGGCCAACTCGTTCCAGCATCTCCAGTGCCCGTTTGCGTGCTTTGCCGCCTGGAACCCTGGCGACGAGCATGGGCAATTCTACATTCTCGACCGCGCTCAACATGGGCAGCAGATTGAAGTCCTGGAAGACGAACCCCATGTGTTTAGCGCGATAAGTGGTCCGCTCGTTGTCGCTGAGATCGCGCAGGTTATCACCTTGGATGAAGATATCGCCTTCATCGACACTATCCAAACCGGCGAGGCAGTTGAGCAGCGTCGTTTTGCCACACCCGCTAGGTCCCATGATGGCGACCATCTCGCCCTCTGCGACGGCCATGTCGATGCCACGCAGAGCCTCCACTCGTATATGCCCGTTGCGATAGATTTTCCACACCTGTTGTGCCTGGATGAAGGTTTGTTGGGCCATAGCCTGCTATTTCTAGACGATTGGTTGTTCTCCTCGTTACGGGAGGTATTGTATCACTTCTGACAGCAAGCTACAGCTCCATACCCATCATCACGCGATGTCATGCAACAGCGACATCTCAGGCTACCGTTGCAGCCTGGTCCCACTTGCCTCCCGACAGGCGCAATCTGGCGTTTTCCAGCATCGGCGAAAGCAGTTGCAGTAAGCGGATGTGTGCCAGAACACGGTTAGCCAGTGGTCGTGCTATGTATAGCTCGTCACGAGCAGCACAGCGAATGGCTTTTAACAGCGTATCAGGCTCAACGTCTTTGGTGAGGTAGCCCATTGCCCCCCGTTGGATGGCACTGAACGCGTCGTGTTCATAGTGCGATGCAGTGAAAATGACGATACGCGAGTGTGGGGAACAGGCTAATACCCGCTCTGTCGCCTCGAAGCCATCGCATTCCGGCATATCCAGGTCCATCAGAACCACATCGGGCAGCGTCTGCATCGCCTGTGTCTCTGCCTCATAACCATTGCCTGCCTCGGCAACGATCTCCAGGTCGTCTTCTTTCTCGACTATATCGCGTATAACACGCCGCATCAGTACATGGTCATCAACGATCATAACCCTTACCATGTGTCTTACCCCCTTCTTGCTACCTAAGAAACTATAGACCCACATGTGCATATATGCCACACACTCTATACTATACTGCTGGTTCCAACAAGCGAGAGGCGATATCACCTCTTGATTAGCCCGACTCCTTGAGATCCTTCGCTGCGCTCAGGATGACAGCCGCTGCGCTCAGGATGACAGCCAGGCATCTGGGGTCGGGATCATCAACTTATGCTTCATACCTGCCAGCACCGGAGATGCTATGCAATGGCGATATCGAGAAGTGCTAGCGGGCAATGGGAACGAGCGTAGTGCGTTTTGGCATTAGAATGGGATGGCTAAATCCTCCTACCCCGCATTGCCAACCCTTGCGGCCTGCCCCCGCTTGTCGGCAGACAAGCGTAATGCGGCGCTGCAGAGCATCCACAGGGGCCGGCAGTTGCAGTGAGCGTATCTGTGCCAGCACACGCGTAGCCAGTGGACGTGATAGGTACAGCTCGCCACGGACTGCGCAGTGGATGGCATAGATCAGCGTATTAGGCTCGACGTCTTTGGTGAGGTAGCCCACTGCCCCACGTTGGATGGCATTGACAGCGTGCTGTTCACACCGGGATGCCGTGAGAATAATGATACGCGAGCGTGGAGAGCAGGCTAATACTCGCTCTGTTGCCTCGAGGCCAGCGCATCCCGGCATATCGAGGTCCATCAGAACCACGTCGGGCTGTGCTTGGGCCGCCTGGGTCTCCGCCTCATACCCGTTGCAGGCCTCGGCTACAATCTCCAGGTCTCTTTCTTGCCAGATCACCTCGCGTATAACACGACGAATCAGTGCATGGTCATCAACGATCATGATGCTTATCATGTGCTATCCCCCCTTTGGGCAACCCTGGTGGTCGCCCTTACATCTTCTTACTACCCAAAAGAGATGGACCCATATGTGCATATATGCCACACACTCTATACTATACTGATGGTTCCAACAAGCAAGGGACGATATCTGCTCAAGCAATGCTCGGATAAGGGTTTTTTGTTCGTCGTTATGACACATACTATGGGGCTCACCCATGTTGAGGAAGCCAGACACAAAAGGTGCTACCTTTGCCCGGGGTGCTTTCGGCAGTTATTTGACCACCAAGCTGCTCCACCAGGGTTTGCGCAATGGAAAGACCTAGCCCTGTACCGTGACGTGAGCGGGCATGATCAGTACGGTAAAAGCGCTCGAAGATATGTGGCAGGTCGTTAGGCTCTATGCCGATGCCGGTGTCGCGAACGTGCAGTACCGCCTGCTCTTTGACTCGTTCCACCGAGACGATCACGCGACCCGCACCTTTCTCACTACTGCTCGGTGTATATTTGAGTGCATTGTCAAGCAGTATCAATGTCACGCGGCGCAGACTCTCCTCATCGCCACACACCCGCACCGGTTCAATATGACCAATCTCCAGCTTCAGCTTCGATCCCTCGGCGTTCAGTCGTCTACGTAGTTGACGCACCAGTTGGAGAACGGCACGATCCAGCTCGATGGGAATTTGGCGTATGCTTTCTTCCATCGCAGTCCCTATTTTAGGCACAGCCGACGGTGTATCCACATTAGCATCAGCACGGGCCAGGAGCAGCAGTTCCTCTACCAGTTTTGTTAATCGTAATGTCTCTTCATGAGCATCAGCAAGCATGATGCGACGTTCCTCTGCTGGGAGTTCATCGACATGCTGCTGCAAGAAGGCAAGGTTGCCGTGGATGGTCGTGAGGGGTGCGCGTAATTCGTGTGAAGCATCTGCGACGAAGCGGCGCTGTGTCTGCATTGCGCTTTCCAGTGAGGAGAGCATCTCATTGAACGTCTCCACTACCTGGGCCATCTCATCACGTCCTCCTGTCGGTCGCACCCTCTGGTTCAGCTTGCCAAGGCGTGTTCCGCGTGCGGTGGAAGTGACGATGGCGCGTGCTGTGGCCACCATCTCTGCTAGAGGCCGTAGCACATGTGTCGCAATGACCCAACTGCAGATCAGCGTTCCCCCGAATGTTGCTAACCCGGAGAGCAAGAGTAAAGCTCGTAACAGGAGCAGAGTCGCATCGGCATCACTCAATGACTTCGCGACCAACAGTGCGCTAATCACAGGGCCAGTATTTGTAGATGTACCGTTAATATTCCCCGCATGTCCTGACGGGTTTCCTACACTCCCACTTACGGGCGCGCGGATAGGCAAGGCTTCCACGCGCGCATGTTCACCAGCAATCGAGGTAGTGTACCAGACGGTTTGGCCAGCGAACACAGCACGGGTCGTCACCGTGCTGACCGGTATACGATAGGCAGAGCTGTTGACTGCGGGATAGCGCACCTGACCATTCGAGTCCAGGGTCACGATCGCGAGCCAGAAATCGCGGTCGGTGTCAATTGTGGTCAAAGACAGTTGCGCTGACCAGTACGGTGGCGTGGGGAGCAGGTCGCGCCGAAGATCCAGCGTAGCAATCCCGGCCTCTGCACGCACAGCGCTATCCACACTCTGAGCGATCGCATCCGTTGTTAACACCAGAAGGAAGGTAGCGAAAAATCCCAATGCGACAGTCAGAAGCGAGCCATACCAGAGCATTAGCCGTAGACGGAGAGAACGGGGCTTTCTCTGGCCAGGTAGAAGTGGATTCGCTGCACTCATTACCATGCCAATGTAGACTTCCATGACATTAGAGGACCCTTCGAAATCGAGCCCCCAGACACGATCTAAGATGATCTCGCGGGTGAGGACCTGGCGTGGTCGCCGCAGAAAGAGCGCGAGCAACTCATACTCGGTGGGCGAGAGTTCAATCTCGCGTGCGCCGCGATGCGCAACACGTGTGCCGGTATCCAACTCGACATCGGCATAGCGCAGCACCTCGTGGCGCTCTTCCTGGTTCCGCCGGAGGAGTGCCTTGACACGTGCCAGCAATTCTTGCGGGGCAAAGGGTTTGACGAGATAGTCATCGGCTCCTGTCTCGAATCCTTCCACTCGATCGGCGACGGCATCACGAGCTGTCAACATGAGGACTGGTACGTTATCCCCCGCAGCCCGGAGCCGTCGCACCACCTCCAATCCGCTTAGCCCTGGCAGCATAATATCGAGCACAATAAGATCAGGAGGATGCTCTAGAGTACGAGTCAACGTTTCATTCCCGCTAACCGCAATGGCAACACTGTAGCCTTCGTATGCCAGGATACGCCGCAACAGGTCCGTGATATGCGGGTCGTCATCCACAACCAGAATATGCGCTTTCATCTTTTTCCTTCCGGTCCCTGTCGATAACGCCACTCTATTAGAGAATCTAGGAACTTCCAACTTCTGGTCTGCACAGTTGTATCTTCCCTCTCTAAAGCAGAGTATAGCATACCTCTGTCAAGCGATGTTGAGGTACCAAATCAGTCTGTTTAGTGCCTATCGTGCATACTACACACCGCTTACACCCCGTTTGCCACATACCTTATGACTCGCAAGACAGGCCTATCACCTACAGATGGCTGTGGTAGGTAAATCAACTGTGTTGCCTCGTCGATGGCAAGGGTGTGGTGGCTACCGCCTCCCAAGAAGTAACTCCCTAGTAGCTTCAATCCCCGATTGCTTTCATCGAAGATCGAGATGCCCCCGGCACACCCGATAAAGAGCAGGTGCAAAGAGCGATCTAACCGGACGATATCAGCGTTGTATGCCAATGGCAGGAGAGGACCAGGGAAGGGCTGCATGGTCTGCAAATCAACGCGCGTCAGGTTATTGGAGTCAACGCAGGCAATGAAAACTTCGCGCTGCTGTACGTCTACCGCCACACCATGCGGGGAGAGGCATGAATCTGGCAGCCGTATACGTGAGATGACTTTCAGAGCGACGGGGTCGATGACGGCGAGAAACGAGGGTGGTGTCTGCGGGATATTGAGATTCTGGTCAACCAGCGGCAACGTGACCACAAAAACACGATGGGTAACGGGATCGAACTGGATATGCCCAACGTCATCGCCGAAGGGCGGGTGAAGACCGAAAGGGATCTTTGTGATGAGCTTGTTGGTTATAGCGTCGATCACCGCAACATTCTGATTTTTCAGGGCCACGTTTGCGTTATCGGGGTCGGCTGGAATGCCCGGGTCAGCGACGAAGATCCTGTGATCGACCGGGTCATACTCTATAGCGTCCGGGCCATCCAGCGGGTCAAGCTGCACCTTCGCAATGATGTTGAATGGACTATGCTCGTTAGCGACGTAGACGATATTGTCATTGGCGTCACCGATAAAGACCTTGCCAAGGTCGGGAGCGACCATAACGCCAGCAGCCTGGGGAACGGGGATGAGACCAACAACCTTGTTTAGCTGAGTATTGAAGACATCGATGTTTCCATCGATCCCTGCATCGAAATTGGGGTTGTGCAAGATAGCAGCCTCTTTGTCAGGGTTAGGCCCGCTATGGACGATGAACAGCAGGTGGGTATTGGGGTCTAGCGACTGGAAATCAAAGTGGTCAAAACGCTGTGCCTGGCCAGGTGCAAATGGATTTTGACTTGTGCGATGACGGTCCGGCAACGCGTCTGGCAGCGGGATATCCTGCACGATCTGCAGTCGATGCAGTGGAATGGGCGTAGTGAAACGGATTACCAGCGATATGATGAGGAATGCCAGCAATCCAAAGCTGACCACACATAGAAGTAACCAGCCAATGCGGCTTGCACCTGATCTTTTGGGGGACTCTGAAGTAGGACTTCCGACCATATACCTCTTACCTCACTTTCATTATTCCTTCACATTGCCTCATATTGCCTCATAGTGTAGGACCACCCTGGGAGCGAGAACAATCTGATCTCTATTGGAAAGCACATGATGGTCGACACGATTCCCCTCGTAGGTAATACCATTCAAGCTCTCGGCATCCTCGATTACCCATGCGCCGTTCTCCCAACGAATCCTTGCGTGCATGCGCGAGACACGCTGAGAAGGTATCTGGACGTCGTTGTTGGCGAGACGTCCAACGGTGAGTATCGGTTTATCGAGCCGACGTTCGCCGATGACGTTTCCATTTACCTCGATGAGCACACGAGCCTGCTGAGGTCCCTGCCTCTTACCGTTGCTAACGCCTCGTGCCACAGCAGGGGCCACAGGCACAGGTACGGGCGTCGGCCTGGCTGCAACTGGTGAAGGCCTATTCTGCTGTGCTGCGGGCGTAGGTAGTACTTGCCGCGGATCACGATCTAGCGGCAGAGAAGCAAAAGAGAAACGTAGGGACTTTTCAGCTTGCTCAGCACTATAGCGATTCTGCTCTTCGAGCAGGCCCGCGAAGACACCGCCTGCACGCTTCAGTTCTTTAAAGCTACCCTGCTCGACAATCTGCCCACCACTGAGCATAATGATCTCATCGACGTTGCCAAGCGTACTGAGTCGATGGGAAATCACCAGCACTGTGCGCCCAACGATCAACTTATTCAGAACATTCATGACCTCGATTTCGGCCTCGACATCCAGGCTTGCAGTCGGCTCATCCAGGATCAGGATAGGGGCATCACGCAGGATGGCGCGTGCGATGGCCATGCGTTGGCGTTGGCCACCCGAGAAATTCTTGCCCTGTTCACGCACCAGCGTGTTATATCCGTCAGGCAGGTTCATGATCGTCTCATGCATCTGCGCCTTCTTCGCGGCCTCGATAATATCCGCCTCGCTGGCCCCGGGTCGTCCGATCTCGATGTTTTCACGAATGGTGCCCTCGAAGAGAACCGAGTCCTGCAATACCATGCTGACGTTCTGCCGCAATACGCTCAGCGGGTAGATACGGTTATCAGCGCCATCGACTTTGACACTCCCTTGTTGAATCTCATAGAAACGGGGGACTAACTTGACCAGCGTGGTCTTGCCACCACCGGAGAGTCCTACCAGTCCCACTTTCCTACCGGCGGGAATGTGCAGGTTGAGGCCCTTGAGCACAGGTCGTTCTGGCGTATAGCCCATGATGACGTTCTCAAAGGTGATCTCACCCTTAAACTTGGTAGGACCGTAATAGGGTGCCGTGTTTTCTATCACCTCTGGTGCCTGGTCCAGCACTTCCTGGATGCGCTCGGCACCTGCCGAGGCGGCATTTGCGAGTGTAGTCAACTTCGCGAGATCGCGCAAGGGTTGGTAAACCAGCTTCAGGTAGAAGAGGAAAGAGACGATTAAGCCGGCGTCAATCAGACCAGGAAGCAGCTGAAAGGGACCAATGGTGAAGGGGTTCCCTGCCGCGACGTATCCTCCCACCGCGACGACCGTAGCGGTGCCAAGTGCCACAAGAAGCGCAACGAGTGGCGTGAATTGGGCTTGTAGACCTCCGACGCGCATCCCGGCCGAACGGGTCTGGCCAACACGTTCGCCAAAGCGCACATCCTCGCGCTCCTCACGCGTAAACGCTTTGATCACTGTAAGCGCATTGATGTCCTCGGTCGCCACGTCTGCCACTTGCCCGGTTGCCTTTGCCTGCCTTTTGGCCGCTACCTTGATGTTGCGGGTATAGTACAAGACGATCACGGCGAGGGCAGGAACCATGGCTAGAGAGAGAATCGTGTATGCTACGTTGTAGAACAGCATGATACTGGCGACACCGACAAGGGTTAAGATGCCGACCAGCAAGTCGACCAGGCCATCCGTGACGAATTTCTCGATGTCGGCAATGTTGCTGGTGATGCGCTGAACGAGATCGCCCTTCTTCTGCTTGCCGTGCCAGTCCAGCGAAATGCGCTGCAGGTGTTCAAAGAGTTGCTTGCGTAACCTCGCGCTCAGGTTCTGCGCAATATACGACGCGAGGTAGAGGTCAAGGTAGACCAGCAGCGCACTCAATGTAGAGAATAGAACCAGTACGATCGCTGAAAAGACAATCACGCCAATGACGCTGTGAGCAGTGGTGTTCGGGTTGAGCAGGGTCCTTGGATCTGCCGGGTTAACCGGGCAAGGTGACGTAGGCGGTGGAGTGTTTACATGGCCCCCTAGCGGCGGGTTCAGCGATGGATCAAGTGCGGGGGTATCAAAGAAATCAAGCAGCCCGGGATTCTCATTCAGGCCAAGAAATGGTAAATTGCAGGCCGGGTCGTTCCCCGGATTTTGCACCTTACTGGGAATCCACTTGAGCGGCTGGATCGCGATGAGATCAGAACTAACCTGTGTGATCGCCACCAATATTGCGATCATAACTAGAAAACGGTACCCTTTCAGGTTGTTAAACAAAAATCGAAATAGGAATGCCATTAAGCCCTCCTTACCTTACCTTCGTTTATCGCCCATGCAGGCTGATTCAGCCCATTATCGGCTTATAGCTCAAGCATAGTGTGTTTACCTGAATTGAACCTGTGAAAGACCTGAGATGAAGCTGAGAATGTGTTGCCGCCTGCATCATGAACTCTTGACAGCACTCAACCAGTCGTATATACTTTCGTGTATACGAATGAATATAGATAGAAACAAGAAAGAGGCATCTATGCAGGTAGTAAAATTGCGCAAGGTGGGCAATTCAACCACGGTGACATTACCCACCTGGGTAGTGGAAGCACTCCATCTGCGCGAAAATGATGAGATCGCCGTTGAGGTTGCCGGCGACCGTATCGTGCTTACCCGTGCCACAACTGATTTTCAGGATGCATGGGCCGCCTATCAGGCAATTGAGCCACGCTACCGCAACGCGAATCGGAAACTGGCTGAGTAGGCCTTATGATTCGTTTCCTCCCTGAAGCCATCGTTATAGCGATTCATGACGACCAGACTCGCTTATACGGTGGACTATACGGCGTACGCGATGCTGCTGCACTCGACGCAGCCCTTCATATGCCACAAGCGCAATTCGGCGGCGAGTTTCTACATACCACAATCTTTCACATGGCCGCCGCATACGGTTTTCATCTTTGCCAGAGCCATCCATTTCTCGATGGGAACAAACGTGCCGCAGGCATGGCCATGTTCACATTTCTTCGCCTGAATGGATTAGAACCAACCGCCACAGAATCCGATTACTATGCCACGATGATGGCAGTTGCAACCGGGCAGGTTGATGATGAGCAGCTAGCGACCTGGCTGCAAACAGCCGTAAGCGGTACCCCACCGGATATGACGGAAGAATAGTCCCAGGCCACGGCGGAGGCACGGACGGAGGCAAGCTCGCGTCCCTACCGCCCCTACCGCCCTGCGTGGTTAGTAGGGGCGTGAGCTTGCCTCCGCCCTGGTCCTCACGCCTCCGTCCGTGCCTTCACCCTGGGGCTGGGTGGCTTGGCTCTACTGGCCCAGATCTCCCAGGCTTCCTGCAGCAGTGGAGCGTATTTAGTCCTTAATATCTTCCAGGGTTTGGCCAGCCCTTAATTTGCGCTCGCCGAGAACCGAATACATCGAGGAGTAATTGGACGACTGGCTCTCGGTCTCGTCAGCCTCGACCTTTCCAAGCAGGGGCAGTAGGCGCAGGTGCAGACCACAAAATTTCGCTGCCAACTGTAAGCGTTCGTAGGCGCTGAGTTCGTCGATGCTGATGCCCTCGAGTAGGAGGGTGATTTGGTCCTCGATGCGTGTAATGAAGGCATCGATGCGTTTGTGGTAGGTACCCTGCCTGGGGGGCAGGTGTTCCGATTTATCTTGGAGCGTGTTTTGATCCATATAATACCTTTCTTCTGTTACGTTACATAGCCGTAGGTCCAGATCGTCACCGTGCAGTTGCCGGTGGTGGCGCGCACATCGACCTGACCATTGGCATCGAGTTGGAGGATACCGGCGCCGTTTGCAGATTACCGGTGCTCATGTGGCTCGTTCATGAGGAGCCAGATCGATGCTTCTGTATTCAGTGTACACACAGGTACAAACTGCCTTTGCGGGTCTTATCAATGTAGCGTTTGCCTGCGCTCTCCTCTCGTGGTTGCCCAGGCCCATGCCTGCCCACGAGGTAATTAGACCCCTTCACGGCTGTGCTAGGAGACAACATTGTATGTCAGGGACTGTAGAGGTTGCTTCTCTTGCTCAAGGAGCGTATACGACTCTAGCTCATCCATGTATTACCAACCAGATCGCTAACAACCATGATGTCCCAACGGAGACAAGTGTCCCCAACGGAGACATTGGAGACAACGGAGACAAGTGTCCCCAATGGAGACTAACATCATGCCCAGGTATGCATGACTTCCTGAAAATCACCCTGGACACCCGTCATTCCAACGCCATCAACACGGACCAACGCGGCGTGAAACGACCTCAAGGAAAAGGCAGCGAGAGAACCACCTTATACCAAAAATCGCATAGCTACGTGCCATCCACCCCTACGCTTTCTCCAACTCCCCACCAACCACCAGCAACCACAACCCATCATAAGCGTAGTCGTACGCCGGACGTTCTATGCCAGGTTCATCAGGCACAGGAGCATCTAGTTGCTTGAATGCTGGATCTGTAAGGACTTGGACGAGCTTATCCTTAATGCTTACAAGCGCCTCTGGGAATCGTTGTGCCAACCGTACAAGTGCTTGCTCACATGCCGCGCGCACATCACCATACCTATCGAGCAATCCATACCAGAGCACCTGCTGTGTTGGCTCATCTGCCTGACCCATCTCACCCAGAAGACGGGCACAGTCACTTCGTATACTCGCGTATTTGGCTTCCTGCACACCTTCGAGGAGTGTCGATTCCACCAGGGGAAAGGATACCTGTCTCAACTGCACCAGGCTCCAGGCTGCCATCGAGCGCACATCAGTCTCTGCAGCCTGCTGGAATGCTACCGTCAGGGCAGCAAGGACTTCGGGAAACGCTTTTCCCAATTGCCCTAAGCATTCAGCCGCACGGGAGCGCACCCAAATATCTGCATCCTGCTGGAGTGCCGTGACTAGAGCAGCAAGGACTTCAGGCGAGGTATTCTCCAACTGTTCCAGGCTCCAGATGACACGCGAGCGCACCTTAGCCTCAGCATCCTGTTGGAGTGCCGTGACTAGAGCAGCAAGGATTTCAGGCACGTTTTGCCCCATGTCTCCGCCTAACCCCAGGCACGTTGCTGCCTCGACGCGCACCTCGGCATCAGTATCCTGCTGGAGCGCTCCGATCAAGGCATGACAGATTTTCCACGGCTCTTTTGACAATGCTCCCATGTTCCCCAGGCCACGTGCTGCGTCCAAGCGCACCTGTGCATCTGTACTCTGTTGGAGAGCCACGACCCATTCATTGAGCATGTAGGCCTCCCTCGCCTCAAATTCCTCCTTTGTCACTTTAGGGCGTTCAAATGATCGGGGATCAATACCGAGCGCCACGACCCATGTATTGAACACTTCGGGCGAGTAAAACTCGGGCGGGACGACAGCATCTGGTGACCGATGATGCAGTCGACTCAGGCTATGAGCCACTACGTGGCGTACATAGCCATGAGCATCCTGGAGGAGCATCTCCATCAATATCTTGAACACTCTGGGTGAGGCGTTTCCCAATCGCCCCAGGCACTCTGCTGCACGGGCGCGTACCCAGGCATCGTGATCTTGCAGTGCTGCGAGAAGGCGTGGGACCACGATCGTATCGCTCGCCTGCACGCAGGCGAGCCGCTCCTCCAACGCCTTGCGATACCGCTCAAACCTCGCCGGTCCGCTTTCATGCAACAGTTCTTCGACCAGTCGCTCCATCAACTGCTGCCGCAGCCTCGGTCTCACGGGGATGTCGTCCCCCAGGCAGCACAGTGCGAAGAGAAAATCTCGTCCCAGCCACTCCTCGTACTTGCTTGGCGCGAGCTCCAACATCTGCGCCTCCTCGCCTTCTGCCAGTACAGCCGTCTCTACCAGTTCTCTGGCCTCCGCTGGGTACTCCAAACCAACAAAGCCAAGTGCCAGCAAAATCGGTTCTTCCCAGCGTGGTTGATGCAGGTGCTGGCGCAGCAGTTTCGCCCGTGTCTTGCTGCGAGCAACAAGATGACGTGCAACATAGTATTCCTCGAACGTCAGGTGCATGAAGCCGTAACGCCTGGGTGCTCTCTCCACAAACAAACCCGTATGTTCGCGCACCGCCGCCAGAAATTTCCTGACCTCTGCTGTGATTTTGGGGTTGGGATCATCGTCGTCCCAGTGCATGTCGTTCAGGCGCGCCCATTCCCTGCCGAGGACCTCGTAGACCTCGCGTTCTGTGGCAATACTGGTGGGTTTGTTGACGTGCAACCAGTAAGCCAGCGTGCTCAGCAGTGGTGTAAGATACTCCTCCTTCACAAGAGCCGACTCGGGTACCCCCTGGGCCGGGCGCCACGTACGCGCCAGCGTGTCAGCGGCGAGCTTGTAGAGTTCGATGCGCTTCTGTGGCAGTGTGGCACCCGTGTGATGGATCAGTGCCAGTGTGCGCAGCAGCAGGGGATTAGCCGCGAGGCGGCGTACGCCTGGCGACGCCTGCACCGCCCGCATGATGCTCTCAATCTCACGCTTCGCCACGTTCCTTCTCTCTTGCACAGATAGTTCGGGCGTCTGCGCGTCCTCTACCGTCTGGCACCAGCGTTCCAGGAAGCGGCGCATCTGCGTCTCGTCCATCTCCTGTACCGCATAGTGCGTGAACGGCTCTGCCAGCGGAGCGCTGCGATAGCCTGCCTTGCGACTGGTGATGACGAAGCAGTTGGCCTTGCCGATATGGTGGCGCACGAAGTCCTCGATTTGCTTCACCACGCCCAAACGTTCATCAGCGCTGACAATTTCATCCAGCCCATCCAGCAGCACCAGGCAGTTCCCTTTTTCCAGCTCTGTCTGCAGAAGATCGGCCAGTCCATTCCTGGGGCAGTCATGGAGCATATAACTCTCGGCGAGGAACTCGCTCAGCGATTTCTTTTTCCAGTTGCCGTCTTCAGCATACTCCGCAATGCGGATCAAGATGGGAAAGTGTGCGATACCCAGATCTGCTCCTGCCTCGATGCGCCCGTTCCATAAGGCGTCGGCATGTTTCAGCGCAAGATAGCGTAGCAAGGTCGTCTTGCCACTGCCCGGGTCACCCAATATGACGACTCGATCATAGCGTGTGACAACCCCGGCCAGTTCTAGCGTCTCCGCTGGCTTGTCTGCGATCAGTCGACGCTCGAAACGAGCCTGCACGTCAAGCTTGACCTGTACCTGGCGTTGCGTTTGAAACGTGCCCCGCGGGTCGAGGTACATGTTGCGTCCGATCAGCCAGCGCAGGTAATCGCGGCGCGTGCCGGCAGTAGCTTTCTCTGCTCCCAGCTTCTGGCGCAGGGCCTGTAGCGTTTCGGTCATCTCATCAAGAGCACGGCTATCATGTAGCTCGCGTAGCGCCTCTTTGCTCTTGAGTTCGTGTGCCAGGTCTTCCAGGAAGTCGGCAGCAACCGGCTCCAGTTCGCGGGTGTAGAAGGCGCGGCGTTCTAGCTGCCGGAGGTTCAGCGAATCGGCCCAGCGCGCCGCCAGTTCGCTGGCATCGGGATGACCATCCCGGATGAGGAATTGCGCAAGGATTTGTGCTCCTTCATGCTCGAAAAAGCTGGCGTCGAAGTGCTCCGCTACCTATTGCGGGTGCTGCTCCTCCAATCGCGCAAAAGCCTGGCCCAGGGCTTCTTTGAAAGCCTTCTTCGTAGGGTCGAGTTTCAGCTTCTCCCGTGCCCATTCTCCCAATTTGTCAGAAGTCTTTTCAAAGGCGTAACCGAATACTGCGTCAGCGATGGCTGTCAGGACGATCTCTGCTACCGGCATATGTTCTACTCCTGCCTGTATTACCTGTGCCTCGACCAATCTATTGTTAAAATCTGGAGTATATTGTATCAACATGTAGTGGCTGAGGCAATATACATCCAATCAGAACATTGCGGCACTACCTGCACCATAGTATAATAAACACAAGCAGCGATGAAGGCGACATCGTGTATGGTAGGGGCGGGGCTTGCCCCCGCCCTGGAAGGGGATGCGGGGCGCCCTGCTCGTTTGCAAGAGAACGCTAAAGCCACGACTGGAAAAGGAGTTTCGTTATGCCCACCGACCCCCCAGCAGCAAAAGAAAACACCTACATCCTGGATACCGAGGGCGCCGCGGAGATGGCCCGCTTGACGCAACAAGATCGCCTCCTTACCAAGGGCATGGGTGGCCTGTTCCCAGAGCGAGATGATATCGCTGGCATGAATGCTATCCTCGATATTGCCTGTGGCCCTGGTGGATGGGTTCTCGATGTGGCATACACGTATGCCAAAATAGAGGTCGTGGGAATAGACATCAATCGTAGCATGATCGAGTATGCGCGTGCTCAGGCCCATGTGCAGGGATTAGATAATGCCAGGTTCCAGGTGATGGATGCACTTCAACCGCTTGATTTCCCCGATGACTCCTTTGACCTGGTAAACGCTCGCTTTCTCGTCGCATTCATGCCCAGGACAGCCTGGCCCAGGTTCCTCCAGGAGTGCCTGCGCATCACCAAGCCGGGCGGCACCATCCGCCTGACCGAATTTGATGAGCCAGGCAGGACCAACAGCCTCGCCTTCGAGGATTGGTGTACCGTGCTTTCGTGCCACACAAATGGCTGGAATGACTTCCGCTCCCGATGGAAGAAATTTTGGCATTATACCCCTGCTGGGCCGCCTCCTGCACGACGCCGGCTGCCAGGACATCAGGCAGAGGGCTCATGCCATCGATTTCTCCTATGGAACGGAAGCCTATGCAAGCATGTATGAAAATTGCGTCATCGCCTTCAAGCTCGTGCAACCGTTTCTGATCAAAATGGAGGTAACGACGCCGGAGGAAGCTGAGCGGAAGTATCAACAGATATTGCTGGAGATGATGGAGAAGGAGTTTTGTGGACTCTGGTATTACCTGACGGCCTGGGGACAGAAACCAGAGTGAGGAGCCAGAAGCTCTTCTTTCATCAGTAGATGAGTCAAAACGTTCTTTGTGCGGGGAAAACCGGTGGTGGGTAGCGTTCATATTGACAGATAAAGAGGACAGCGTAGTGGTCAGTTCTAGTTGATTTGAAGAGGCGTGGTCAAGGAGGAAGGTGAAGCTTCGCTTAATCTAATCGGTCACTCGTAGGCAACACATGTACTAATTGTATCTTGCGCAGTAACAGACCTGGACGAGATGAGGCCTTGCTCACTTGTGAATGGGGGCGCATTATGTGTGGTGAATCCTCCTCAAGCGGCATGGGGGTTGGACTGGGACCAATCAGCGGTAAGCTCCAGAGTGGAGCATTGACAAGATCATAAGCAAGTAACTGTATGCGGTAAAACCGTGTTTTGCGTTGCATGTGCCTGCATCCTCCACCCTACGACATGAAACCCCGCGTGTCTTCTCTCTGAGTATACCCCATTTCTCACCCATTTGGGAGAGGTCTGGAAAAGAATTGCAACCCATCATTTACCTCATACGTAAAAAGTGCGGTGATAACTTCGAAAGCGCTTGCTTACCGTTATAGGACAATTAGTAAACGTGCTCGATAAATCGGCACTCTACCGGGTACCTGACTTCTCGCCGCCTGCGACGACTCGCGTCTGCCTTTTGCGAACCACCGAAGGTGGTGAAGAGTCCTGAAGAGTTACAGAGAACGGGCTTGAAAGCCCCCTGTTTTCAAACGGGGGATGAAAAGCCCGCGCCCGCAGGCAGGAACTCTCCCCCGAACGAACACGTACCTCTTGGTGCATGTTCAACTGTGGTACACTTGTTTCAGTACCTGTGCGACCCGTTGGCCCGAAATCGCAGCAATGTGAAGGATGGGCCGCAAGGTAGCAATACCTTGACAACTGAATAGTCGACGTAAGGTGCAATCCCTTACTGGTGATGTCCGATGTGGCGACGTCTGCTAGCTGGCTGCTATGGCTACGCAAGAAATGCATGGTGGAAGCGTCGTGAAACAAAACAGGCCCTGTAACGCGGAACGATGGGCCTGCTCCAAAATGGAGACGGTGAAAGGTAAGGGGGGTAAGTACTCCTCCTTGCAAAAGATGAGCCATTTTTGACCCATTTTCGCACAAAAGTAGCCCGGCGTAAAGTGCAAGCCTAAAGCAGCGACAAACGACGACTCGGAACGGGGGAACCCCTGATTTGCTCTTGTATGATGAGCAGGTGACACTCTCATTAGACAAGTAGGCTCCAACCAATGCAACCAGGGTGAGGATTGCCCAAGAAGCAAAAGCCTGGGGCAATGCCCAGGATAGGCTGACGTGGGCACTCTCAGAGAGAAGGAATGGGTGGAGTAGCGTGCTGAAATCGGAAAGCGCCGTGAGTAGTGGGTTCTTGTTCTCCGGCAGAGCGGGGGTTCTCACGCAACGGGTTGTGCCGCGCTCATGAGCGAGATCGCTATGGCACTGAAAGTACATATTCCAAGCCAAGTGGTGTCTTATCATCATTTGGTACCTATGACAAAGGCTCTCTGGGAGAGGAGCCAGGATGCGGTGAAAGTCGCACGTCCGGTTCTGAAACAGAGGCGTGGGAGGCGACTCCCTCGTCGACTGTACCTGACAACTGAATCGCGTTAGAGGGTTCCCTGGTGAAGTACCAGGGGTAAAAACACGAACGTGTTGACCAAGAAACAGTGCAAGAGCCAGCGTAAAATCTCGCAAGAGAGCGCATTCCCACCTCACGGTCGGATGGAGTCAGAACCCCCTGCACTCTATGCAGGGGAGTGTCAGGATGTTAGTCTAAATACCACCCATCCGTCATCTATTATTTCGTTGGCCGTGCCGAGCGCATAAAAAAAGGTGGGGGATTAACAGGGATAGCCTGAAATGTAGAGCCTGGTACCCGCAAGGGGTACCACTACATTTTAGACTCCCTATGGGTACCGCAACGCCTCGATAGGGGTGACACGCCCTGCTTGCCATGCCGGCAGCAAAGCCGCCAGCAGCGAAGCCAGCATGGCAACACCCACAATCAACTCCAATTCTCCCCAGGGAATGCCAAACGTCAAGCCGGTCTGGTAGCGTTCAAAGAAGTTGACGGCGAAGATGTTGCGCGAGAGGATCAGCCCCAATGTAACCCCTAGCAGGCTGCCCACACAACCCACCAGGAAGGACTCGCAGAGAAATGCTGCCTGTAGTAGGCGACGACTGCAACCCAGGGCCCGTAACATGCCGATCTGCTGGCGGCGTTCGATCACCGCACGGGTGCCCGTAATGGCAAGTGCCGCAACACCGAGCAGCAGCGCCATACCGACAACCCCCAGCAGGATGTTGCTGAGCAGGATGCGTGGGCCGCGTACCTGCCAGACAGCATCTTCCAGGACGGTGGTCTCTAATCCATTATCGAGGAAGGCCGAACCAAGTGCCAGCGCTAATGCACGCTTGTCTTGGCCAGGAGCCACTTTGAAATAGTAGGTTTGCATTTCAGGTGTGGATGGATCGGTGCTGATGTTGCCATAGATTGCACGTGGAATGTACAACCCGAAATGGGCGCTGTCGCTATTGTCAACAACGCCGATGATGGTCAACTTGATGGCTGACCTGCTTTGTGGGTTGGCCACCCATACAGAGGGTGGCGCGAAGCTGGTAGCACCCTGATGGATGCCGTCCAGCGAAAAGGTGTAGTATGGAT
>WNFA01007121.1_pt1 | contig 17541 bp, 14 predicted proteins | sample 5400481 | NCBI WGS metagenome assembly WNFA01 (sample SAMN13153340, study PRJNA577476) | soil metagenome | isolation source: 120 cm saprolite under Douglas fir tree site 2 hole 1 replicate 2 | place: USA:California | collected 2015-04-18
CAGGTCGTCTGGGATCCCCTGTGCACCTATTCCTGCCACCACGGCTCCACGACGGTCATCATCGGCAACTGCTCCCTTTCGCTCGCGCCCGTGAAGCCCGAGGCGCGCGAGAAGCTGGCGGGGATGCTGTCGTACGTCGAGGCGATCCCGATGGACGTGCTCCAGGCGGGCGTGCCGTGGAACTGGGAGACCTTCCCCCAGTACATGAGCGCGATCGGGCAGCGGCTCGGGGTGAACGTCGGCACGCTCGTCGGCCACTCCGCCGTCCGGCTCTACGCCATGGGCGAGGACTGCTCCGAGCGCGCTGCGACGGACGCCGAGCTCGAGATCATGCGTCGGCTGGTGCGCGAGTCGCTCGACGCCGGCGCTCTCGGGCTCTCGATCACGCGGAACATGAACCACTTCGACATCGCGGGCAAGCGCATCCCGGCCGCGTGCGCGCCGGAGTCGGAGCTGTTCGCGCTGGCCGACGTGCTCCGCGAGGCCGGCACCGGCGTGATCCAGTGCGGCGGCGGCACCAACCCCGAGATGAAGGACCGACTTCTGTCCCGGATCTCGGAGGCGTGCGGTCGGCCCATCATGTACAACACCCTGCTCGAGCAAGCGCGGCAGCCCGGGCGGTGGCGCGAGCACCTGGCGCACGTCGAGGAGACGGCGAAGCAGGGGATTCGCGCAATCCCGCTCTGCAACCCCGGCAGCATCCTCAACCGCTTCACGATGAAGAACTGCCAGGTGTTCCGCAGCATGCCCACGTGGCTGCCGATCCTCCAGGGCCCCGATGCGGACAAGATGCACGCGTATCGCGACCCGGAGATCCGCGCGAAGCTGCGTGCCGAAGTGGACGCGCCGCTGGGTCCGGACTCGACGTTCTCCCAGCGCTGGGACCTGATGGTCGTGGAGGAGCCCAAGCTCGCGAAGAACCGCGGCCTCGCCGGAAGACACATCGCGGAGATTGCGAAGGCGCAGGGCAAGCACCCGGTCGACGCGTTCCTCGATCTCGCCGTCGACGAGGAGCTCGAGACGGGCTTCTGCCTGGGCGAGATCAACATGGATACCGAGGCGGTCGCGCAGATCCTCGGAAGCCCCTACGCCGTGGTCGGCCTCACCGACGGCGGCGCTCACGTGCAGTTCCACTCGAACGTCAGCAATCCCACCCGCCTGCTCGGCTACTGGGTGCGGGAGAAGAAGATCATGTCCCTCGAGCACGCGGTGCGGCGCCTCACGTTCGACTCGGCGACGGCGTTCGGCATCTACGACCGCGGCCTCGTGCAGCCGGGGATGGTCGCGGACCTCGTCGTCTTCGATCCCGATACCGTGGCGCCGGTCAAGGAAGACGTCGTGCACGATTTCCCGGCCAACGGTTGGCGGATGCGCGAGCTGGCCGAGGGGATCCACTACACCGTGGTGAACGGCGAGGTGCTGCTCGAGAAGGGCGAGCACACCGGGAGCCACCCCGGGCGCGTGCTGCGCAACGCGCGCTATCAGACAACCAGAAACGGCGGGGCATAGCGCGTTCCCGGCCGCTGTCGGAACCGGCGACATCTTCTGATCAACACCGAGGGGCGGTGACGAGCCGCCCCTCGCTACTGTCGGACAGACGACCCATCTGGCGGCGCGGATGGAGTAATTCGCTCCTAACCAGGGCTACGCGCGCAGCTCCCACACCGTGCCGGCGGGCGTGTCGCGCAGCTCGATCCGGGCCGCGATCAATCGATCGCGGACCCGATCGGCGAGCTCGAACGCCCGCGCGGCGCGCAGCTCTCCGCGCAGCGTGATGAGACTCTCGACCAGCGGCGCCAGGAGCTCCCGAGGATCGCGGAGCCCGCCCGCCGCCGCCTCGCCCAGCCGCTGAACCAGCGAGTACAGGATGGCCCGCGCGCGGTCGGGCTCGTCGGTCTGCAGGGTGTCGGCCGCCCACTCGGCGATCGCCCGGTCGAGGTTCAGAATGGCCTCGGCCGCCTCGGACGCCTTCCGCCCGGCGATCGCCGCCTCGAACGCCTGCTCGAGCCGCGTCACCTCCGCGAGGAGCGGCGATCGCTCCGCCGGGGACGCTCCGGCTTTGGGTGGCGGCGAAGCTGCGCCCTCCGTGGCGCCACCGAGCTCGGGTTCGCGACGCGTGGCCGACGAGTCACCGCGAGCGGCGGCGACCAGCGTGTCGAGGCGGAGCCGCTCCCCCGCGGGAAACCGCCGCGACGCGCCCCGCCGACGCACCGTGAGGCCTCCGCGCCCGGACACGACGGCTGTTCGCGCGTCGAGATCCACCATCAGCACGGTGTGCTCGTCGATGCCCAGGACCCACGCGTCGTCGGGCAGCATCGCCTCCATCGCCACCAGACGGCGCTCGCCCAGGTAGCAGTAGTGAGTGTCGTGTGTGCCGCCCTCGGCGTTGTCGTAGTGCGGGATGACCACGCACGAGCCCTCGAAGCCGACCGCGCCCAGGAGATCGAGCCCGTCGAGCCAGTGCACAGGTAGGCCGACCTTGTAGATCTCGTACACCGGCACGCTGAAGCGGCCGAGCGTCAGGGCCGCCGCGCTCGAAAACACGACGGCGCCCCCCTCGGCGAGCTTGGTGGCGAGGGCCTCGGGCACCGGCGAGTCTCGCCAGACCGACAGCGCGTACGAGGGGCTCCCGGGGCCGGCAAAGACGAAGCCGGCCGTACGCAGGCGTGAGAGCGCGGCGGCCTCGGCGATCGGCGTGCGCAGAGTCTGATCGGCCGCGAGCGGACCGAGAAAGCCGGCCGCCTCGATCGTGAGCTGCACGCGATGCCCGAAGTACTCGACGGCCCGCTCGGTGATCTCCGACGCGTTTTCCTGGAACCCATAGGGAGTGTCGAGCAGCACGGCGCGCGGCTTCGGCTCGCCCAGACGCGCCACGATGTCGCGATGCGGCGTGACCATCGTGGGGGCGGTTTCTCCGGACCCCATGATCGCGAGGATGCGCGGCGGCTTCGCACTCATGCGAAGAATCCCTCGCGCACAGCCCCGGCCAGCAGGTCGCCGACCCGCTCCGGGAACTCCAGATGGAGGTCGTGGTGGCCGGGCGAGAACCAGGTCGAGCGCAGCTTGCCGCCGGCCGCGAGCGCCACCGCCTCCGCGCGACGCTTGGCCGTGGTTCTTGCCGCGTCCCCGGCATCGGCCAGGAGCAAGAGCGTCGGGGTTTTCAGCGACGCCCAGCGCGTCGACGGGCGGTGCTCCCACAGCGATCGCAGGATCGTCAGGTGCCGGCTTCGCGCGAGGCGCGCCTCGACGGTGCCGTCGGCGCGCGTCCGAAAGCAGTGCAGGTAGGCCGCGATGGCACGATCGGGGAAATGCGGCACGCCCTTGCGGATCCGGCTCTCCAGCTCGGCCAGCGTGAGGTGATCGAGCGCCGGCGGGGTCAGCTTCGCGAGGCAGTCCTCCCACACCGGATACGACTGGGCCAGATCGACGACACCGCCGTCGACGCAGGCAATGCCGCGCACGGCGTCCGGCCGGCGCCAGGCCAGCTCCAGCACCACGGTGCCGCCCCAGGACTGGCCGACGAGGACCGGACGCTCGAGCTCGAGCGCGCCGATCAGCGCGAGCAGGTCGGCGATGGCGGTGTCGAGGTCGTAGCCGGCCTCCGGGGCGTCTGAGCGCCCGTGGCCGCGCTGATCGATCGCGATCGCCGTGTGGCCGGCCGCGTGAAGATGCTCGGCGACGCCATCCCAGAGCCGTGCGTTGGAGGCCAGCCCGTGGACGAGCACGAAGGGGGCTGCTCCACGAGCTCCGATCCGCTGCTCCACGTGCAACGCGACGCCCGGAGCGACCACGACGCGGCGCTCGACCGGGGCCGCCACGAAGGAACCGGCTGGTTCTGTCATGGGCGCAATCGTAGCATCAGGGAAAGCCGAGGGGCGAGGAGGCGTCGATGGCGCCGGGACCGATCGAAGGGCTGGCGGGTGTGCTCATCTGGACGGAGGCCGATCGTTTTCCGGCCATGGCGCGCTTCTATCGAGACACGCTCGGGCTCGCGCCGCGCTCCGCCAAATCGGACTTCATCAACTTCGACTGGAGCGGAGTGCGGTTGAGCGTGGGCGTCCACGACCGGGTCCGCGGAGCGAGCCGTGAGTCGCTGCGCATCATGATCAACTTGACGGTCGGCGACATCCGAGCCGTGCACGAGCGACTGGCGCGCGCCGGCGTGGTCTTCAGCCGGGCGCCCGCCCAGGAGGACTGGGGCGGGTGGGTCGCCACCTTCGCCGACCCCGACGGCAACATCCTGCAGCTCATGCAGCTTCCGGCCTAGAGTCAGAGGCCGGAGGGACCGCTGATCAGAACGCCGTCGCGCAGTTGACGCTGATCGGAGCCGACGGCGTACGGCGCAAATCGGGGACCAGCTCGTCGTAGAGTTCGACCAGCGCCCGCGCCACCGACGGCCAGGCGAAGCTCTGCGCCCATCGGGCGGCGAGACGGCCGAGCGTGCGCCGCCGCGACGCGTCGGCGAGCAGCGACGCGATCGCCGACGCGAGCGCGACCTCGTCCCGCGGAGGCACGAGGACACCGGTCACGCCGTCCTGAATGGTCGTGGCGAGACCGCCGACCCGTGACGCGACGACGGCGGCGCCGCACGCCATGGCCTCGAGCGCGGCCATCCCGAACGACTCGTGATGCGACGGCACGAGGCAGAGATCGGCGGCGCGGTAGTACTCGGGGAGGGCGGTCTGGGGTTCGGGCCCCTTGAAGTCGACCCACGCGCCGACGCCGAGCGCGTCGGCCAGTGCCCGCAGCCGCGCGCGATCGTCGTCCCGTCCTTCGTCGCGGTCCCCGCCCACGATCACCAGACGCAGGTCGGCCTGACCGAATCCGTCCGCCTTCAGACGCGCCAGGGCCTGCAGGAGGATCTCGAGGCCCTTGATGGGCGCGGGGCGACCGACGAAGAGGAGAACCCACTCGGCGTCGAGTCCCAGTCGCGCGCGCGCCGCGATCGCGCTGCCCGGGTTGAAGAGATCGACATCGACCCCGCAGGGGATGGTGCGCACACGGTCGACGTCCGCGCCGCAGTACCACGCGAGCTCGGCGCGCTCGAGCGGCGTCGCCGCCACGATGCGATCGGCTAGTGCCGCAACTCTCGCCTCGGCGTCGAGACGCACCTGAGGCACCCATTCACTTGGAGTATCGGCCAGCGCGTTCTTCACGACGCCCAGCGTGTGGAACATCTGAACGACCGGGACGCCGCCGAAGCGGCGGGCGAGCTCGACGGCCACCAGGCCCGACAGCCAGTAATGGCCGTGAAAGAGCGCGTACTCGGCGCCGGTCCGCTGCCCAAAGGCCACCACGCCGTCGGTGAACGCGTCCAGGTCGGCCACGATCTCGGCCGGCGGCACCGGTCGCTGCGGACCAGCCTCGATGTGAACGACGCGCGCGCCCGGACCCAGGGGGACGACCGGCGGAACGCCCGGGGTCTGGCTCCGGGTGAAGACGTCGACCTCGAGTCCGAGCCGCCCCAGGTGGCGCGCGACCTCCCGGACGTACACGTTCATGCCGCCGGTCTCCTTGCCGCCGAGCGCGGCGAGGGGACACGTGTGGACGGAGATGAGCCCGATTCTCGTCACGAGGCCAGCCCGGCCGCCGCGCGCAGGCGCTCCAGGACCGTGAGGAGCGTGATCGACGCCGCGCACGATCGGCGCGGCGCGGCCTCGCCGCGCACGACGGACTGAAAGTGCTCGATCATCGTCCGGTAGGGATTCGCCGCGCCCGCGATGATCTCCTCGAGACGACCGTCACGGTGGCGGAGCGTGATCGCCGCGTCCTCGGGCCCGGGAGTGTGCGCGCGATCGACGAGCAGCGCGGCCTCGGTTCCGACGATCTCGAGGAACTGCCGCTCCGGAGCGTCGAAGGAGCACTCGATAGTCGCCGTGAACCCGTCACCGAAGTCGAGCCAGCCCGAGAACGAGGCGTCGACGCCTGATTTCGCCAGCGCCGCCACCGCCTCGACCCGCGCGGGCGTCCGGCCCGCCGCCGCGAGCAGCGGCGCGACACAGTAGATGCCCACGTCGAGCAGCGCCCCTCCCCCCATCTCCGGTCGCCAGCGATGGTCGTCGCGGCGATCGAGAACACCGGTGAAGGCCGCGCGGGCGAAGCGCAGCGCGCCGAGGCGGCCGGACGCGACGAGCGTCTCGATCGCCATCGCCCGGGGATGGAACGGCGTCATGTAGGCCTCGAGGAGCGTCACGCCCGCCGCCGCACACGCCGCCGCCATCGCCTCCGCATCGGCCGGCGTGGGCGCCAGGGGCTTCTCGCAGAGCACGTGCTTGCCGGCGGCGGCGGCTCGCTCCACCCATTCGCGGTGCAGGCTGTTCGGCAGCGGGACGTAGACCGCCTGGACCTCGGGATCGTCGAGCAGGGCACCGTAGTCGCGGTAGGCGCGCGCGGCCCCGAAGCCGGCGCCGCCCACGTCGGCGGCGCGCGCGCTCGCCACCGCGACGAGCCGCGCCCCGGGGCTCGCGACGATCGCCGGCAGTACCGCCTTCTGCGCGACCTGCGAGGTGGCGCCGATCACGCCCCACCCGATTGGCGTCGCCCCCATGTCAGCTCCCGTCGTCCTCGAGCACGACGGGCGCGCCACCGCGTGTGCTCGATCGTTGCGCGGCCTCGAGCACGCCGATGACTCGCCGCACCGAGGCCGGCGTGACGGCCAGCGGCTCGCCGAGGTGCAGGTGATCGGCGAGGTTTCGGTGAAAGGCGAAGGGCTGCTCGACGGCCGGCGGCAGGCGCGTCTCGGTGATCCCGTAGCCACTCTCGTAGCGCGCGAGCAGGAGCTCGGCGGGCGCCTCCGCGTGGTGCGCCTGCGTGGCCACGTACCCGCGACCCGGCTCGATGTGCTCGAGGGTGATCGTGCGATAGGAGCCGACGAGCGTGCCCGCCGTGCCTTGCACGTAGAACTTGGGACGGCGAACGGCGGCGATGTCGCTCTGGAGGAACTCCGCCTCGCGGCCGTCCGGCCACGTCATGCGAACGCGGATCTGGTCGAGATTGGTGACGTCGTGCCAGACACGCTTGTGCCCGTGGGCCTGCACGATCCGCGGCATGCCGGCGATGAGCTGGAGCACCCAGTCGACGTGGTGCGAACCCCAGTCGTAGCCGGCGCCGCCCGAGACCGCCGTGTCCGAGTGCCACGTGCGACATGGATGCGCGTAGCCGCCGACGAAGGTCTCGACGTTGAAGATCTCGCCGAGGAGCCCGGCGCCGACGGCGCGCCGCAGGGCCACGAAGTCGGGATCCCATCGCCGGTTCTGGTGAACCGTCAGCATGCGTCGGCTCGCCGCCGCCGTCGCGATGATCTGGTCGGCCTCGGCGACGGTCAGGCACAGCGGTTTCTCGCAGGCGACGTGCTTGCCCGCACGCAGGAGCGCCAGGGTCAGCGCCACGTGATGGGCCGGTGGTGTCGCCACCAGCGCGACCTCGACGTCGTCGTCGCTGACCAGCTCGCTCACCGACGCGTACGTCCGCACGCCCGGGAAGTCCGTCTCCGCCGCCTTCCGGCGCTCGACGTTCGGGTCGACGACGGCGACCAGCTCGAGCCCCTCGGTACGCGTCACGCCAAGTCCGTGGTGGTAGCCCATGGCCCCGAGCGGACCGTACCCGACGATGCCGACGCCGATGTTGCGTCCGCAACAGTGCAGATCCGGGCGCAGCGCCCGCGCGAGCAGCTGGGCGAGCTCGGGTGTGCGGAGCGCCGCGTCCGTGTTCCCGAGGCCGCACGCGACCACCCGACCGGCCCCGCGGGGCGTCTCCACGACGGCGGCGAAGTCCCGGAGCGCGACGCTCACGTCGACGATGACCTTGCCGTCCGCCAGCGGGATGAGGGGCACGAACCCGTCGACCACGGCGAACTCGCGCGTGACGCGGGCGGAGATGTGAGAGTGAGCTTCGGTGACGCGCGCGTAGTACTCGCCGGGGGGTGGCTCCGGGCCGGCCACCGCCCCCAGCAGATCGGCCCAGAACCCGTCGCGCTCGGATGGCGCGCAGCCGACCGCCACCAGTGCCGCGCCCCGCTCGACGGCCGCCCGGATCGCGCCGAGGAACGCGAGCGGCTGGGCCGGCTGCGGACCGTCGACGACGATCGCATCGGTCTCGCCGACGTCCGGCGTCGGCTCGCCCGGCACCAGGAAGTGGAGCTCGCCCAGTCCCTGGGTCAGGGCACGGAACGCGGCGCGACGACTCTCCGTGAGACGCGGCGAGAGGACGAGGATGCGCACGGCATCGCCCTAGAAGTGCATCACCTCAGCCGCGTGGTCGTAGACGTCCTGGATGCGGCCGTGCGAGATCGCGGCCGCTTGCACGGCGGCCACCAGGTGGCGCCAGCGCAGCGAGGGACGGGTCGAGTGGAACTCCTCGTACGTCGCCTGGTGATGCTTGAAGGCGTGCATCTCCGTGAAGTTGTCGCGGCAGGCGATCTTGCCGAGCACGGTGATCAGAGGCTCGGGCGAGTCCGGCTCGGGTTGGAGGTCCGGCGCCAGCATGCGCTGGGCCATCCGCACTTCCGGTCCGGTGTTCCACATGAGCAACGCCTGCAGCTTGATGCGCCGCGACAGCTCCGGCTGCCGCAGGAGGTAACGCCGCGTGTTGGCGCCGGTATTGATGTGCACATCCATCGGGTTCCCCGTCAGCGAGCGCAGGAAGAGTGTCGACCCGCCGACCGAGAGGCCCTCGCCCACCCCTTCGAGGGACAGCCCGCCGCTCAGCGCCTGGGCCAGCATCTCGGGAATTTCCGTGAAGTCGTTGCAGCGCCCGATCTCGTCCGCGAGCCGCGTGACGGCCGCGGTCTCGTCCTCGTCGGTCTTGACGCGCAGATCGCGCTCGAGCAACTCGTACTTCCTGATGAGGGCGTCGACGTCGACGAGCATCGCCGGGGCCGTCGGACGCGTGATGTAGCGCACCGGCGCGCGGCCGATGTACTTCGTGTATTCCCAGCCGAAGTACTCGAGGGCCCGCCAGGTGAACACCGGGAAGAGGAAATAGTGGTCGTCCAGCTGATTCTTGGGGACGCCGACCTCGAGCAGGAGCTCGAGGACCTGCATGGGCGAAAGGTGCTCGAGCAGATACAGGAAGTAGTGATCGCAGGCGTTGTAGACGCCTCGGCTCACCGCGGTGCGAAACGCCTTGACGGTCGCCTCGACGTCGTCCTGCTCCGATACGGGCTTCGCGTCGGCCAGGACGAAGGGACCCATGGCCGGCGAGTGGATGTGCTTGTTCGCGACGGCGACATTCTGGATCACCGGCATCATCGCGTACTCTCCGGGCAGGCGCGCCGCGATGTGACGCACGGCGTGGAGCCCCGCCAGCGGATGGAGCGGTCCGCCGTGGTGGCCCGGTGGCAGGTCCGAGGAGCGCACCACCGCCAGCGCCGAGGCCAGCAGCATGTCCTTCACGGACGTGCCGGCGGCGAGCTTGTCGTGGGCCCGAGCCACGATGTGCTCCGGAGTCGTTTCCTCCACGAACCGCACGAGTGGCTCGATGTGATCAGGATAGAGAACACGTTGGGCCATGACACGATCCTCCCGTTACCTAGCCGTTGCGCCCGTGGGCGCGGACACTGCCGATAGGGCCGTTCGCATGAAGGCGGGATCGAAGATCCGGTCCGCCATCACCTGACAGCGCTTCATTAGCCGGGGCTCGTCCGGCTGGTAGTCGGCGATCGCATTGTGCAGCGTCCCGATGTGGTCCCACACCAGCACGTCGCCCTCGGTCCAGCGGTGCGTGTATTGATACTTCGGCTGGAGCTGGTGCGCAACCAGCATCTCGAGCACGCGGTCACTTTCGGCCTCGTCGAGCTCGTTGATGCGGATGGCGTAGCCCGGGTTGCAGTAGAGCACCCTGCAGCCCGTGATCGGGTGCGTCAGGAAGACCGGGTGGACGGAGGGCGGCCGCCTCCGGCGCTGTTCCTCGGACAGCGGCGCCCGCAGGCTGCCTGGCCGGCGCCGCATGTTCTCCCAGAACTTGTTGAAGTCGTGGGTCGCCGTCATCGCCGCGAGCCGTGTCCGCACGTCGGGTGGGAGACCCTCGTAGGCCGCCTGAGTGTTGACGAAGGCGGTGGCGCCGAGCACCTGGCCATTGCGGCGTGGCACCTTGACGGCGTAGAGCACGTTCAGGAAGCCGATCGTCTCGTTATAGGACATGTCCGTGTGCCAGTCCTGCCCGGCGTCGGTGATCCCGATCGGCTCGCCGTTCTCGATGATGTTCGAGAGAAACCCGACCTCCGGCATCCCGGGCTCGTGGTGCCGGCCGGTCAGCGTGGCCTGGATCCTGCCGAAGCGCCGCGAGAAGTCCCGGAGCTCGACGGCCTCGAGCCGCTGATCCGGAAATCGCAGCACGCCGTGGCGGCCGAGCGCCAGGAGGAGCGCGGCGAAGTCCGCGTCGCTCAAGGGTTTGGCGAGGTCGGCGCCCCTGACCGTCGCCCCCAGGATCTGTCCGCTCGGCTCGATAGCCGTCATGCCGCCCTCCTCATGGCCCGCCGGGATTATACTGCGCCGGGCTCGTCCGTGAATGAGGAGCTCCTGCAAGGAGGCCGACATGGAGACGAAGGCGGCGGTCTTTCGGAAGGTGCACGAGCCATTGACGATCGAGGCGATCGAGATCGACAAGCCGTGGGGCCGCGAGGTCCTCGTCCGCACCGTGGCGACCGGCGTCTGCCACAGCGACCTGCACGTCGTCGACGGTGTGGGGAGGTTCCCGCTGGACCGCCCGATCATCCTGGGACACGAAGGCGCCGGCGTCGTCGAAGCGGTGGGCGCCGACGTGACGACCGTGCGACCCGGCGATCACGTGGTGGCCTGCCTCTCCGGCTTCTGCGGGAGCTGCGAGCAGTGTCTCGGCGGGCACCCGAACCTCTGCGTCGGCGGCGTCGTCACCCGGGCGGAGTCCGCCCCGCCGCGACTTTCGCAGAAGGGCCAGGCGTTCAGACAGTTCATCGGCATCTCGAGCTACGCCGAGCGCATGCTGCTGCACGAGAACTCGGTGGTGAAGATCGACCCCGAGCTTCCGCTCGACCGAGCCGCCCTCGTCGGGTGCGGCGTTCTCACCGGCGTGGGGGCGGCGCTGCGATCTTCCGGACTCGAGGCCGGGCAAACCGTCGCCGTGTTCGGCTGCGGCGGCGTGGGGCTGTCGATCGTCCAGGGGGCGCGCATCGGCGGCGCCCGTCAGATCATCGGGGTCGATGTCTTCGAGTCCAAGCTGGAGATGGCCAGGCGCGTCGGCGCGACCCACGTCGTCAACAGCGCGAAGGACGATCCGGTCAAGGCGGTCCGCGCGCTCACGGGCGGGGCCGGCGTGGATCACTCCTTCGAGGCCGTCGGGAACACAACCCTCGTGCGCCAGGCCATCGAGAGCCTGGCCATCCGGGGCACCGCCACCATCGTCGGTGTTCTGCCGCCGGACGCGAAGATCGAGTTCCCGTGGATGGCGATTCGCCCGGAGTGCCGGGTGCAGACCTCGCGGATGGGCTCGAACCGTTTCCGCGTCGATATCCCCCGCTACCTCGAGTTCTATCGCCAGGGGCGCCTCCTGCTCGACGAGATGGTCACGCGCCGCGGCCGGCTCGACGACATCAACGAAGCGTTTCGGGCGATGAAGGCGGGCGAAGTCGCTCGGACTGTCCTGCTGTTCGAGTGATTGGATATCGGGGGGAGCGGCGCCGCTCCCCCCCGATTCCCCCCACCGGTCGCGCGATGCGACCGTGCACAGGATTCGATTGCGCCGGCACTGCCGGCGCTCGAATGGGAGCCAGTAGATGATCGTCGACATGCACGCGCATATCATTCCCGAGCACTTCCCGCCTGCGGGCACGCGGGCCAGCGCGTGGACCTGGCCGTCGATGGACCACTTCGAGCCCGGCCGCGCGCGCGTCATGATCGAGGGCGAAAACTACCGCACCGTCCACGACGGCAACTGGAATGTCGAGCGCCGGCTGCGGGACATGAAGGGACACGGTGTCGACGTCGAGGTGATCTCGCCGATGCCGGAGCTGTGCGCCTACTGGTTCACGCCCGAGGACGCCCTCGACTTCTGCCGCTACACCAACGAGGCCATCGTCCGCATGTGCGAAGCGGCGCCCGGCCGCTTCGTCGGCCTCGGGATCGTGCCGTTACAAGATCCGGACCTGGCGGCCAAGGAGCTCGCCCACGTCAAGAGCCTAGGGTTTCCGGGCGTCGAGCTGGGATCGAACGTCAACGGGAAATCGCTAGGCATGCCCGAGTTCCGGAGCTTCTTCCAGGAGGCGGAGCGGCTCGGCGTGGCGGTCTTCGTCCACGCGCTCCGTCCGACGATGATGGACCGTTTCCCCACCAAGTCTCCCTTCAACCCCATCGGCTACCCCACGGACACCTGTCTGACCATCGCGTCCATGATCGACGGAGGAACGGCGGAGAAGTGCCCGGGCCTGAGGATCGCTTTCAGCCACGGTGGCGGCACCTTCCCCTTCCTCCTGCCGCGCTACAACCATCAGTGGAGCGGGACCTGGAACGAGGAGGCGCCCGGCCAGGGCCGCGGCGCCGTCGCGCCCGGCGCCTTGCCGCGCTCGCCCGCAGAGTACGCCCGCCGCTTCTACTACGACACGCTGCTCTTCGACCGGCGAGCCCTCCGCTATCTGATCGACATGATCGGGGCCAGGCAGATCCTCGTCGGGACGGACTATCCCTACATGGCGCCCGAGCACCCGGTGGACAAGACGCTGCACGCCCTGGGGCTGTCCAAGGAGGTCCACGAGGACATCACCTGGAACAATTGCTTCCGCTTTCTCGCGATGAAGCCGCCGGTCACGTCAAGATCGTCGTAGAGGGTCGCGATGAAGCACCGACTCGCCCTCGTCTCACTCCTGCTCGTCGTCCTCACGATCACCCGCGTGCCCGGGCTCGCCGCCGCCCAGGGCGATGGGCGCTCGGAAGCACCTGCAGGGCAGCTCACATGGGCCGTCGCGGTGGCGCTGGCGCCCGTATGGTTCGACCCGGCCGAGGCGACGGGGCTTCTCACTCCGTTCATGATCCTCTACGCGCTGCACGACGCGCTCGTGAAGCCGATGCCGGGCAAGCCCATGGCCCCGAGCCTGGCCGAGAGCTGGAGCGTGTCGGCAGACGGGCTGATCTACGACTTTGTCCTGCGCCAGGGGGTCCGCTTTCACAACGGCGACCTGCTCACCGCCGACGACGTGAAGTTCTCCTTCGAGCGTTACCGCGGAGTGTCGGCCAAAGTGCTGAAGGACAGGGTGCGGCAGATACAGGTCGTCGACCCGCATCGTGTCCGCTTCCAGCTCAAGGAGCCCTGGCCCGACTTCCTCACGTTCTACGCGACGCCCGCGACGGGCGCGGGATGGATCGTCCCTTCGAAGTACGTGGAGAAGGTGGGCGACGAAGGGTTCAAGAAGGCGCCGGTGGGCGCCGGGCCCTACCGGTTCGTCTCCTTCACGCCCGGTGTCGAGCTCGTGCTGGACGCGTACGAGCAGTACTGGCGGAAGAGCCCGAGCGTCAAGCGGCTCGTGCTCAAGGTCGTGCCCGACGAGGTGACGCGCGCGGCGATGCTCAAGCGCGGTGAGGTCGACATCGCCTATGCCCTCCGGGGCGCCATCGCCGAGGATGTCCACCGTAGGCCCGGACTCGGCCTGAAGCCGGCCCACAGCTTCGGGGGCCACTGGGTGCTCTTCACCGAGCAGTGGGATCAGAAATCGCTCTGGGCCGACCGGCGCGTCCGTCTCGCCGTCAATCAAGCGATCGACCGGCCGGCCATCAACCAGTCCATCACGCTCGGCTTCTCGCGGATGACGGGCAGCATCATCCCGATGGACTTCGAGTTCTATTGGCCAGCGCCCGTCTACTCGTACGATCCGAAGAACGCGAAGCAACTCCTGACGGAGGCGGGCTACCCGAACGGCTTCGAGGCCGGAGAGCTCTCGACCGACGCCAACTTCGCCGACTATACTGAGGCCGTCGCCAACTATTTCGCGGCCGTCGGGATCCGGACGAGGGTCCGTCCCCTCGAGCGCGCCGCGTATTTCACCCAGGTCCGCGAGAAGAAGCTGCGCCCGCTCGTCTACCTCGCGAGCGGCGCGTACGGCAACGCGGCGACCCGCCTCGACTCGTTTGTGGCCGCCGGCGGACTCTACACGTACGGGAGCTATCCCGACATCGAGGGGCTCATCCAGGAGCAGGCCGTCGAGCGAGACCGAAAGCGCCGCGAGGCCACGCTGCACCGCATCCAGCAGCGCATGCACGAGCGAGTCATGTTCGCCCCCGTCTGGGAGATCGCCGTCCTGAACGGCTACGGACCGCGGGTGGCGGAGCCGGCGCTGAGCCTGATCGCCGGTCACCTCTTCAGCGCGCCGTACGAGGAGGTCAGGCTCAAGGGTCGCTGAGTCGGGAGGAACCGATGCTGAGCGTTACGCGCGATCTGATGCTGCCGACGGCCATCACCGGGTCGTATCCCCGCCCGCACTGGTTCAACGAGAGCCTGCGCGGCCGCTCGTTCAAGTCGGCGCTCGGAGATTCGCTCTTTCGCGAGCAGTACCTGGACGCGGTCGCGTGCGTCATCAACGCCCAGGAGGCCGCGGGCCTCGACATCGTGACCGACGGCGACAGCCGGTTCGACCTGGCCGTCGGCGGCAAGTCGTGGTTCTTCTATCCGATCGAGCGGCTCGGCGGCGTCGAAGGCCATCGGGATACCTCCCGCGGCTGGATGCAGCGGCACGGCTTGCGCCCGGGTCACATCCTCTGGGAGGTGCAGGAGGCCTATCAACCCGGGGTGGTCAAGGACAAGCTCCGCCGCGGGCCCCTGGAATACACGGCGCTCTGGAAGGCGGCCCAGCGCCTGACGGACCGGCCCCTGAAGTTCGGCGCGATCTGCGCGCCGGCCCTCGCGAGCATGCTCTGGGACGAGTACTACGGCGACGACAAGACACTCATCAACGAGCTGTGCGACATCATGAACGCCGAGTTCCGTGAGCTGGCCGCCGGCGGCTGTCCGCTCATCCAGGTCGAGGAGCCCCCGCACCACGGGCGCACGACGCGGCCCGACTGCAGCGACGCTGACCTCGAGTTCCTCACACGGGCGTTCAACCGCCAGCTCGTCGGCGTCGACGCCGAGATCTGGGTGCACACCTGCTGGGGCAATCCGAACCAGCAGCGCGTGTACTGGGAGCCGCCGAGCTACGAGCGCGCGCTGCCGCATCTCCTCCAGCTCGACGGCGACGTCATCACCTTCGAGTGCGCCAGCACCAACGGCCGGGACCTCCCGCTCTTCGCCAAGCACCGGACCGACAAGAAGATCGGGATCGGCGTGGTCAGCCACTGCAACACGGTCGTCGAACCCCCGGAGCACGTGGCCCGGCTGATCCGGAAGGCGCTGGAGTACATCCCGCCGGAGCGGCTGGTGATCACCACCGACTGCGGATTCGGTCGCGAGGGGTTGAGCCGGCGGATCGCGTATTACAAGTGCGTCGCGCTCGTCGAGGGCACCAACATCGTGCGCCGCGAGCTGGGTCTGCCCGAGGCGCGCGTGCGCGCCGCCGACCCGCGGCTCTGGTTCGCGAGCGGGCCGGAGTCGGCGGGCGCCTAGAGGTACGGCAGGACGGTCTCCGAGAACAGTTCCGTCCCGTCCGGGCGCGGCGCGTCGGCGAAGTTCACCGTGAGCCTGGCGGCGCCCTGGCGGACGATCCGCTGAAGCGCGTCCGTGACCTGGGCCGGCGTTCCGGCCAGCCGGATGTCCGCCATCGGCCGCACGCAGGGATCGGCCTTGAGCCGCTCCACTTCGCGTTCCGTCCGAGCGATCAGGATTCCGACGCGCACGACCTGCACGATCTGGTCGTAGTCCCGGCCGACCTCGCGGCAGTGCGCTTTCAGGACTTCCTGCTTGTGGGCATGGAGCGCGTGGTCGCGGAAGCCGTAGTTCCACCAGTCGGCGTGCTGCGCGACCACGCGCAGCAGATACTTCTCCCCGTGCCCGCCGACCATGACCGGCGGGATCGGCTCGGGACGCGGCTCGCAGTGGGCCTTCACGATGCGATAATGCTGCCCTTCGTAGCTCGCCGGCGAGTCGCTCCACATGCGCCGGATCAACTCGATCGCCTCGGCGAGCTGGGCGATGCGCACGCGGGTCGGGGGACACGGCCACCCGTACGCGAGGTACTCCTCCTGGTTCCACCCGGCTCCGATGCCGAGGATCGTCCGGCCGCCCGAGAGCGCCTGCGCCGTGGCGACCATCTTGGCCGTGTGCGCCGGGTTCCGAAAGCTGTTGCACAGGACTTCGTGGCCCGCGAGCTTGTCCGGATAGCGGGCCAAGGCCCAGACCAGGAGCGTCCAGCCCTCGGCGACCTTGTGGCCGTCGTACTGGACGTGGTCGGGAAGCCAGAGCGAGTCGAACGGACCGACCGTCCGGTCGAAGTACGGGAAGGTCGCTTCCACCAGTCGCGACCAGACGTTGAGGCCGACCGGAACGGGCATCCTCAGAACCAGCTGGCCTTGTCGACCACGTTGCGGAGCGGCTCGCCGGCCAGGAAGCGCCGGCAGTTGTCGAGCAAGACTTGAAACCGCCGGTCGTCCAGAAAGGGCCCGTGACCGGCGGTATGCGGCGTAATGAGGACGCCGGGCATCGTCCACAGCGGATGGTCGGCCGGCAGCGGCTCCTGCTCGAAGACGTCGAGCCCGGCGCCGGCGATCTCGCCGGCCCGCAGCGCCGCGACCAGGTCGTCGAGCCGCGTCGTCATGCCGCGTCCGATGTTGATGAAGAACGCGGTGCGCTTCATCCGCTGAAAGCGCGTCCGGTTCATGAAGCCCTCGGTGGCCGGAGTGTGGGGCACCGTGAGGATCACGAAGTCCGCGAGCGGCAGCAGCGCGTCGAGCGCGTCAGGCCCGTCGAGCTTGAGCACGCCCGGCGGCGCCTCGCGTCGGCGCGGGTCCACGCCGATCACGTGCATGCCAAACGCGGCGGCGAGGCGCGCGGCCTCCGCGCCGATTCCGCCCACGCCGACGATGAGCGCGGTGGCCTCCGGCAGGTGGATCACGCCGGTGTCGAGCGGCTCCCGGCGCCACTCGCGCCGGAGCTGCCGCGGAAGGTAGTGCTGGAACCCGCGCGCGAACGCCAGGACGAACGCCATGATGTGCGCGCCGATGTGGTCGTTATAGATTTCTCGAAAATTCGACACCACGACGGGATGAGCGATCAGCGCCGACGTGTAGTAGCCGGCGGGGGGCGCCGCCTGCGGTGCCTGGAGCCAGCGGAGCCGCCGCGCGTCGCGAAGCAGCGCGTCCGGCATCGTGCCAAACGCGGCGTCGCTCTCGCCCACGGCGCGGGCGGCGTCGGCCGCGGTCTCCGCGACCACGATGGCCAGCTCCGGCAGCGCCGCCGCGAGCCGGGTAGCCCAGGCGCGGGTGGTGGGCGTCTGCGGCGGTAGCATCAGAAGCGTCGTCGGCATCCGGTCACCCCCGTTACACGTTGAAGTGCCTGCACGACTCGCGAGCCACGGGCTCGCTCGTGTGGTCGCCGAAGTGTACTTGAGGTTGATCGCGCGTGCACCTGGGGACACCGGGCGAGATGCGC
>WNFA01004975.1_pt1 | contig 17514 bp, 16 predicted proteins | sample 5400481 | NCBI WGS metagenome assembly WNFA01 (sample SAMN13153340, study PRJNA577476) | soil metagenome | isolation source: 120 cm saprolite under Douglas fir tree site 2 hole 1 replicate 2 | place: USA:California | collected 2015-04-18
AGGAGTACGTTCGCCCCAGCGACAGCCACACGACGTGCCACTGGAAGGGGGTGGCCAGCTACTACGACGTCGTTGTCGGTGACAAGGTCAACCGAGACGCCGCCTGGTACTACCCCAACCCCAGCCCAGCCGCAGAACGCATCACGGGCCGCGTTGCCTTCTGGCATGGCGTCAAAGTGGAAGCAGTCGAGGGATAATTCGGCTGATGTCCGCCCCGACCGACTTTCAGCTGCAGGCGGACGCCAAAGCCCGTGAGTGGCTCGAGCTGCATCCGGTGGCCGGGCCGCGGGTCGTTGCCTATGATGTTCATCGGTGCTGCGGGGGTGGCAAGATCTGCCAGGTCAACGTCCGCGACCTATCGCGCAAAGACAATCCGGATGACTTCGCCACCGGCGCCCTGGAAGATGGCACCAAGTTCCTCATCGATCGCCGGGCGGCGGCAAGACTGCCTTCTCGCTTCGGTTTGACCGTGCGCGGCATGGGACGACTGAAGCACCTCGACCTCGTCCTCGAGTCCGAGCAGTGGGGGACGCTTCTCTACGACTGAGATCGCTCGCGGTTAGCGCGGAAGTCGCGATCGCCGCTTGCCGGTATCGTTCCGCCATCTCGACGTAGCGAGCAGCGTCATCGGCGAGGTCAGGGTCGTGTTCTTTGTGCCGGCGGCTCAATGCAACCGCCGCAAACTTGGCGCCCCTAATGTAGGGCTCAAGTTGCTCCAAATCTCGGGAGTTTGCTTGCGTTCTTGTTCGCGATCTGGTTCCTTGGCTTGCTGCTGAACCCTAGAGCACTCTGCGGGTGAGCCGTTCGAGCTGGCCAAATCGATACGCCTGTAGGAGGCGTGGACGTCGCCCGCTCCCCGGATTCTCGAACCGCGTAACCAGATATGTGACGAAAGGCCCAAGCGACAAATTTCCGGTGCGCACTAGACTTCCGGTCAAGCTGTAGGTCGGTTTTTCAGGAGGTGGTCGGGGTGGCTGATTACGCCCTTTTCATCGGCTTCGGGGCAGTCGTGCGCGGCCGCGAGGCGCAGGCCGTCAAGGTGTTTGGCGAGAGCATGCAGTACTACACGGGTCTGAAGCAAAAGGGAGTTATCGAGGGTTTCGAGGCCTTCCTCCTGGAGCCGCACGGCGGCGACCTGAACGGATTCATCCTGGTCCGTGGTGACAAAGACAAGCTGGCGGATCTAAGGGTTGACGAGGAGTTCCAGCGTAGGACGACACGGGCCGCGACGATTGTCGACAGCGTTGGCGTGATCTCAGCCTTCACCGGTGGCCGCCTGGCCGAGGTGATGGGCAGCTTCGAGAAAGACACAGCAGATTTACGCTAGGCGCCAAACTCGGTCGGCATCATTGGTCCTACGTCGCGGCGGACATTAGAGTCTCCACGAAACCCATGGCGATTCGGTCTTCAAAACCGTCTGCGGGCTTTGGAAACCCGAGCGGCTCGCGCGCGCCTCCTTCTATATGTGGCGGCGTCGCAAGTTAACGTGGAGGCGTCCGAGGGTGCTTTCGATCACTTGCCGCTATCGGTAGCAAGCAGATATCCGCTTGCCGGGAGGCGTCAGGGCCTGGTTTGGCGTCTTTAAGCTCCGCCTGCACTCTCAGAATCAGCGACCTTGCTCAGCAGACCAATCAATCCATGCGTAGGTTGAGGTTGGGTCCGTACGCCGACGCAATTCGATGAGAGCGATCAGGTGAACCCGAAGAAGCGATTCGGCCGTGCCAGAGTCCTAGACCGCGACCTGAGTCCGGGCATTCGCACGCTCCTCCGCGAACTACGCAAAGACCTCGACCGGTATGGTTGGCGCGTCTACGTCGAGAACTCCGGAAAACAGTTCAGCATCGAATTCCGGAACCCGTTGAGTCCTCTTGTGAGTGGTGTGGTGTTTGATCGCGGCCGCCAGGTATCGGACATACGAGACGAGATAATTGCTCACATCAGGGACGAGCCAGAGTTCAACCAGACTCGTGTAACGCCGCTTCCAGCTCGCAAGCGTGATCTCATTGGTCGTATTCGCTGGGCCGGGACTTCCTACGGTTGGTCGAACGCGACTTTCGAGCAGGTCGTAGACACGATGCATGCGATCGGCGTTCTGGCGAACGACGAATTGACATGGGCGAAGAAGGCTGGCCCAGCGTCCCTCCCAGACGAGGTGCGCCAGGACTGGCAGCGTCACCTCCAGTAGATCGCTCAGTCGTGATGTGTGTTGCACTCGCCACATGCAGGTAGTGCGTGTGCTCCACTTGAACTGCCTGATCAGGTCGATCGGATCGCCACGCGTCAGGCAGGCCCTCTCACGGCCGAATGCCGTGATTTTCGGATGGTGCTACCACTTTGCGGCGGGTACCTCGCGGTCCCCTTTGATCGTGGGCGCATGATCGCGCACGTCCTGGGAATGCTCACCGGTCCCAAAGGGACCGCGGTCAACCCCGCCCGACCGAATCACGATCGGAAGGCCGGGCTACTGATACAGAACGATTCGTGTCCCCAGGACCGTTTCGTGCGGAGCGGCTGACACAGCAGTTCGCGCCCGCCTGGCAGACCCAGCGGTCCATCCATCGCAGCCAGGCTAAAAGGGCGCTGCCGGCAGGTTGCCTGCCGGCAGCGTGGCTTTCAGAGGTTCTCGTGGATGAGACGTCCAAGGGTCTTGTACCTGTCGGGCTGGCTCGACTTCAGGTAGAAGGCGAGGCCGATGCCAGCGGCGAAGATGACGAGGTCGATCGGCCCGAGCCAGCGGGCGAAACCGAGCCCGCCGCCGATGAAGTCGATGTTCGTGAAGAGCAGGTATAGAACGACCGCCTGCCCCGCGAACGAGATGATCGGGGCCAGCACGGTGTTCCACCAGTGGACATCACTGCTGTGGTGCTGCAAGAAGTAACGGAGGATCGCCACCGACACCAGGGCCTGAACCGCCAGGATCACGATCACGCCCATGATCGCCATCAATCCGTACAGGTCCAGGTATGCCTGCTGGGTGGGGTTGTCGCGGCCGGCGAAGATCGCGAACACGATCACGATGAGCGCCGCAATGACAGTCTGAGTGATAGAAGCGATGTGAGGGCTCTTGTAGCGGACGTGTGTCTTGCCCAGCGCGGCGGGCAGAACCCTTTCGCGACCCAACGAGAAGAAGTAGCGCGCGGCGGTGTTGTGGAATGCCATGCCGCATGCAAACGATCCGGTGATGATCAGGATGCTGAGGGCCTGGTCGACTCCCAGACCGATCAACGACTGCGCGGGGCCGAGGTAGTAGTGGGCGGGATCGGTCTGCGCCTGCGCGACGGCCGCGCCAACGCTCGAGTAGCCCGCGAACGGGGCCCAGCTCGTGAGGATGTAGAAAATCCCGAGTCCGATGACCGAGATGTACATCGCGCGGGGGACGATGCGCTTGGGGTCTTGGGACTCCTCGCCGTAGTTCGGGGCCATCTCAAAGCCGACCCACGACCAGAAAGCGAAGAACAGCCCGATGGCCGGCAGGCCCGCGGCGAGGGCTCCGTTGGCAGCGAAGCCCTGGAACGCCTTGACCGGGTTGACGGCGTCAAGCGCCATTGCTGTCGAGGTGGTGGCGCCCCGAGCGAACATGAACGCGTCGAAGATGAGCAGGAATAGGATCTCGCCGACCAGGAATATCCCGAGCAGACGCGCTGAGATCCTGATGTCGAAATACGTGATCAGGGAGATCACGACGACCATGAACAACGCCAGCCACGGCCACTGGATGTAGCCGAGCCAGCTGAGTCCCGTCGACTGCCCGATCTGGGCCAGTTTGAGCTGGAGAAAGTACGCAAAACCGCCGGCGAGTGATGCCTCGAAAACCGAGTACGCGACGACCGCGGCAAACCCGGTGCCGAGGCCGAGCTCGCGGCCTAGGCCGTGGCTGATATACGAGTAGAAGCCACCCGCTGTTGTGACCTTGCGCGACATGGCCACGTACCCCACGGAGAAGATGGTCAGCACGACCGTGGCGAAGAGGAATGCCGCCGGCGCTCCGAGCCCGTTGCCGTAGCCGGTGACGAGGGGGGTGTTGAACAGCATGGCGGAGATCGGCGCTGAACCCGTCACGGTCAAGAACAGAACGCCCCAAATGCCGACGGCGTGCCTACGAAGTTGCGGTACATCCGCCCGTTGCGAGACGTCGAAGATGTCCGCGTCCGCCGTCGCAATCGACGGCTCGACGGACACCGGCATCGTTTTATCGGCCATGTTGCGTCCCCTCCCAATGCTTCCGATTGACGACATCCATCAATAGATCTCCAGGTATTCCTGAAGCTCCCAGTCCGTCACGTGATCCGCGAATCGCTGCAGCTCGTAGCGGCGCATGACGGCGTACGCCGTAACAAACTCTTGCCCGAGCAGCTCGGTGATGCTGTCGTTCGCTTCGAGAAGCGCGAGCGACTCCTCGACCGTGGTCGGCAGCTTTGGCTTGGACTCGTCTTCCTCCGCTGGGGGGTGCGCGGGTGGCTCTAGCTCGAGCTTGTCTGTGATCCCGAGCAAGCCGCTCGCCAGCAGCGCCGCCCCCACGAGGTAAGGATTCGACAGGCCGGACGGCGCTCGGTTCTCGATGTGCGTGCTCGCCACCGACCCGCCTTTGAGCCGCACGTATGCCGAGCGGTCCTCGGGACCCCATGACACGTTCGTGGGACTGAAGGTGTGGCGCCGCCGCCGCTTGAGACAGTTGACCGTCGGCGCCAGTAGCGCGTACGTGGATGCAGCGTGGCGAAGCTGACCGGCGACGAACTGGCGCCCGACTTTCGACAGCCCGAACTCCGCGCCGTCTTCAGCCATCGCGTTCGTGCCGCCGTCGAGGCGGAGCAGGCTCATGTGCGTGTGCGCACCGCACCCGGCCGAGTCTGCGAAAGGCTTGGACATGAATGACGCGAGGAGACCCTCTCGCCGAGCGATCTCCTTGACCCCGTTCTTGAAGCCGAAGGCCAGGTCGGGCCCTGCCATCCCGCGGCCCGGCGCGTAGTTGATCTCCCACTGCGAGCCGGCGTACTCGCAGTTGGCGGTGATGATGTCGATGCCGAATTCGCGCATCTGGTCGATGATCCGTTCGATCGCGGGTACCCAGGTGTTCCGCACCGAGTTGAAGATGTGGTACCCGGTGAACAGCGGCTTGTGCGTCTCGGGGTCGAGAAGGTAGAACTCGCATTCCATCCCCATCACCGCCTCGTACCCAAGGTCATGAAATCGGTCGAGCACGCGGCGGAACACATGGCGCGGCGAGGCGGCGAGAGCACGCCCGTCAGGCCACGACGCATCGCAGATGAAGCGCGCAGTGGCCTCGGCCCAGGGCACGACGGCGGCGGTCGAAGGATCGGGACGCAGCAGCTGGTCGGCGTACGCGACTTCTTCGTTGTAGAGCGTGCCCGGCACCACGTCGGACCTGGAGTCGAGCACGGCGGCGCCGCCATACATGTTGAGGCCGTTCTTGGCATAGCTCGCCGCGTGATCGATCGGAACGATTTTCGATCGGCTGGTGCCGTGCATGTCCGGCAGCTCGAATCGGACGTTTCGTATGCCGCGCTCTTTCCAGCCGGCGAGCACCTTATCGACGGAAACGGACTTGTCCGCAGCGATCACCATGACTTCAGCTCCTGGTTCCGTTGTTCCAAATTCCGATCTCGAGGCCGATATCGGCGGCGAGCGCCTTTATCGCTTCCGTGCGCGGCTCTGGAACCACGGCCAGCACACCGCCCTCGCGGCCGTCACCGCGCAGCAGCGATTCCGCCAGGACACGCGGTGGCTGCAGGTGCCTGCCTCCCAAACCGAGGTTTGGATACGAGTCGTGCACGACGACCAGCGAGCTCTTGGGGCCGCGAATCAGCAGCTCGAGCTCAACGAAATGCCCCACGTCCCAATCCGCGACTGGGCCGCCCGGCTGATGGCCTTCGAGCTCGGCGAGCAGCACATCGACCGGAGGCCGGCCGCCCCACAACCGACCCGTGCGCACGTTCGCGATCAACCGCGCGCCCATGCCGTGCGCCTCACCGACCAGCCGCTCGACGCGCTTCGCATCCCAAGCGCCGCGCAGCGGAACGCAGCGCAGCTCGCCGTCGGACGCTGCCTCGATGACCTCGGCCAAACCGCGAGCCGATGTGCCGGACTCATCGACCGGCGCTACCGGCAACGAGTGGCGATACGCGGTGCGGCTGGCAGCACCCGGCGGCACGTCCGATCCGTCGTTCGCGGCCGGTAGTACGGTGCCTGCCCGCAAGGCCACGAGGTCCTCATCGATCGGCTCGCCGTCCCAGACCGAGTAACCGGCATCCCTGAGCACGCGTGCGGCCCAGAACGGGCCGCAGAGGTTGTCCTTCTGCTGGGCCCCGCTGCTCGGAGCCAGGCTCGACACGGATCGCGCGTGCATCGGCTACACCGTCCTCATGTAGCGGTCACGCTCCCACTCGGTGACGGTCTCGCGGAACGCTTTGACCTCCCACGCGCGAGAGGTGACGAAGTAATCGCTGAAGCGCTCGTCCAGCGCCTGGCGCAGGACCGTGTCCGACTCGAACGCGCGGATCGCGCTTTCCAGCGAGCCGGGCAGCTCGGGCAGGTCGCCCCGCGAATAGGCATCGCCCTCGACCGCAGGCGGCGGCACAAGCTTCCGCTTGATGCCGTCGGCGGCCGACGCCGCGACGGCCGCAATGGCCAGGTACGGATTGGCGTCGGCGCCGGGGCGCCGGCACTCGAGACGGCAGAGCTCCGGGTGGTCTTTGCGCACGATTGCCCGCACCGCGCATGAGCGGTTCTCGACACCCCAGCTGGCGTTGACCGGCGCGAACCACCCTGGCACCAGGCGCTTGTACGAGTTGATGGTCGGGTTGAGGAGCAGGGAGGCGGCGGGCAGATGCTCTAGCACGCCGGCGATCGCCGAACGCAGCGCGGCGGGCAGTGTCCTCAGGTCCCCACCACGAAACGCGTTGGTGCCATCGCTCCAGCACGAGAGGTGGACGTGGCCGCTGGAGCCCTCTTCGCCCGGCGCCGTCTTGGCGAGAAAGCTGGCGCGCAAACCCAGCGTGGTCGCGAGGTCTTTGACGGCCATCTTCGTCAGGGCCGCGTCGTCGGCTGCACGCAGCGCGGGCCTAGCGCCGAGGTTGAGCTCGAGCAGGCCGGGCCCGGCTTCCGTATGGACGGCGGACAGCTCGACGCCAAGCGCTTCGAGCGCGGGTACCAGAGCGTGGATGAACCTGTCGAATCCGCCCAGCTCTCCGAGGCTGTAGCTCAAACCACTCGAAAGCGGTCTCGACTCGGCGTCCCAGAGCCGCAGCTCGTACTCGACCGCCGCGACGGCTTCATACCCCAGCTCTGACAGGCCGGCAAGGACCCGGCGCAGCACTTCACGCGTAGCGAGCTCGCACCGGCTGCCGTCGGGCCAGCTCGGAGTGGCGAGGCACACCTTCCAGCCCGGCCTCCAGGTCAGCTCGTGCAGCGTAGTCGGGTCGGGCCGGACGAGGAGGTCGGCCGCGCCGGACCGGATGCCGAACTTCGTGTAGTCGCTGATCGGAGTGTCGGTCGGGTCGAGACCGAGCAGCAGGTCGGTCATCACGGTGCCATGGCGGAGGGCCGATTCGAATGCAGCCGGGCGCAGCGCTTTGCCGCGTATCGACCCGTTGACGTCCGGGATGCCGAGGAGGATGAACTCGCCGCCCTCCATCGTCGGCACTGGCTCCGATTCCATGCGCCTCGACGTTTTGGCTGTCGCGTCGATGGTGCTCACAGCTTTTTCTTCACCGCTATTTCGACGGCTCCGATCGTGTCTTTGAACCGCACGACCATCTCGTCAAGCTCTTCGTTCGAGCTCGTGTAAGCGGGTGCGATCAGCACCTCGTCGCCGGCGAATCCGTCACGCGTCGAGTGGGTCGAGCTGACGAGCAGTCCGCGCTCGAAGGCGATGTCGTCCACCAGCGTGGCCACGTCGAGCTCGTGCGGGAGAAACGACTGGTGATCGCGGGGATCGACCAGCGAAACCCCGAGCAGGAATCCCCTCCCGCGCACCTCGCCGACGATGTCCGAGCCTTTCAGGGCCGCGGCGACCTGGTCGCGCAGCGCGGGCCCGCGTTCGCGCACGCGATCCACCAACTTGTGGCGTTGGATGTAATCGAGCACTGCCAGCCCGACCGCGCAGGGGAGAGGGGCCCCGTCCCAGGTGTGGCCGAGGTCGAATTCCGCCGAGCCCTCGGCCAGCGCGTCGTAGATGTGCTCGCGGCACACCACCGCGGCCAGCGGGCTGTAGCCGGCCCCGAGTCCCTTGCCGATTGTCACGATGTCGGGCTGGACGGGCAGCTGGTGAGCGGCAAGCCAGCCGCCGACGCGGCCCATTCCGGTCACGATCTCGTCGAAGCACACGACGAAGCCGTGCTTCTCGCGGCGCTCTGCCAGCCCCTCCCAGAAGCGATCGGGAGGCGAGTAACCGGGCAGCGCGGCGGCGGTCACCGGCTCGCAGAAGAAGGCGGACACGGTATCGGGGCCGGCTTCCTCCAGCGCCTGATCCAGCGCCTTGAGGGCCGCCTCGCCAGTGGGGTCGAGGCGTGATGTCGAGGGCGGGATGTGCTTGTACGCGGGCATGTATTCGGCGTAGGGGTCCTGAAGCGAGCGGCGGCGGCCGCTGAGCGCCAGCGTGCCCAGCGTCGAGCCGTGGTACGCCTGCGCGGGCGAGATGATCTGCCATCGCTGGGGCTGCCCCCGATCGACGTGGTACGTGCGGGCGAGGCGAACCGCGGTTTCGTTCGCCTCCGAGCCACCGGAGGCGAACTTGATCCGCGCCATCTCGGGCATGACCGCGATCACGCGGTCGGCCAGCTGCTCCTGCGGCCGGTTGGTGAAGTGGTGGTTATAGAAGTAGGCGATCTGCTCGGCCTGCGCCGCAGCGGCGTCGGCGATCTCGGTCACACCATGGCCGAGACACGCCACCATCGCACCCCCGGAGCAGGCGTCGAGGATACGGTGGCCGTCGGTCGTTTCGAGCCAGACGCCCTTGCCTCGCTCGATATTCGGATAGGCGAGGTCCAGGAAGCGAGGAAACAGACTGGTTTGCTCAGCGCTGATCGTCGCCTGCGCCATCTACTTCCACACCCCGCGCCGACGGATGGCTGCGAGCACCGCGCGCAATCCTTGCTCGCTGATGGCCACGTGCTCCCGCATGAGCGATTCCGCGGAATCGGCATCACCGTTCCGGATCGCTTCGAGAAGCGCCTCGTGCTCTCCGGACATCCGCTGGTGCCATGCCTCGGATTCGGGCAGCAGCGTCATTGCGTCGTTGAGCCGCATTCGGATCTCCTCGATGGCGCGGGTCAGGAAAGAGTTGTCCGTGGCGCGCGCAATTGCGATGTGGAAGTCGGTGTCGTGCCGCATGTAGTCGGGCTCGGTGGTGGCAGCCGCCATCCCGCGGATGGCTCGCCGCATCGCGGCCAGGTCGGCGCTCCGGCGCGTGCCGGCGGCCACGCTCGCCACCGTGGGCTCGATCACTCGCCGGTACAGGAGCAGGTCCTGGAGCTCTTTGCGCTGTCGCATGACCCGGACGATCATGTCGTCGGCGGCGTGCGAGTCCTGGTCATGGCCCGTTATGAACGTGCCGCCGGTACGGCCGCGGCGGGCTTCGACGAGGCCGGCAGCCTCGAGCAGCCGTAAGGCGTGCTGGATGGTCGGGCGGCCGACGCCAAACATGCCTGCGAGCTCGCGCTCCGCCGGGAGCGCCTCACCAGGTTTGATCAGCCGTAGGGCAATGTGCCTGCGGATCTGCTCGGTCACGTACTCATGCGCGCGCAGCTGATGAATGCGCTCGAATCGCAGAGGCGCGGCCGATGAGGCGGCGTTCCCCCGGCGGGCCTCTTTAACGGCCATGGGTCGCCCCTGAGCCGACGCGCGCGATCTTCTCGAGGAAGCGGTCGAACAGGCGCATGGTCCTGCGGCGGACGTCCGGCGCCCGGCGGTTGGTCTCTTCCAGCAGCGCATCGGGGTCGACGCCATCGCCGTCGAGCTCGTGACGGTACGCGCGAACCCAGCTGGCCATGATCTCGGGCGTGACCTCCGGGTGAAACTGGAGTCCGAGGCTCCGTCCGACGATGTAGGCCTGCGGGCCCACCTCGGTGTCGGCGATCAGCTTCGCGCCGGGTGGGAGGGTGAAGGAGTCGAAGTGCCACTGAAACCAAGGGCCTTCGGGAATCAGGTCGGGATCTTTCGTCCGCACCGGCAGCCAGCCGATCTCGGAACGATCGGATCGAAACGATTTGCCACCGAGGACGCGGGCCATCAGCTGGCCGCCGAAGCACAGTCCCAATACCGGAACGTCTTCAGCCGCGGCCTTCTTGATCAGCTCCGATTCGCGACGGATGAACGGGATCGAGTCGTCGAACGCCGCGAACTCGGAGCCGAGCGAGGCGATGAGCTGGTAGTCACGCGGGTCGGGAACTGCCTGGTCGAGGTCGATGCGAAGGATGTCGACTTCCGCATTGTGCCCGTCGAGCCACTCGCGCAGCAGGCCCGGTGGTGTCGGCTCTTCGTGCTGGACAATCAGTGCTCTCAGCTTCTGGGTCATCGGACTAGCCCTGGCTCGAGCTTGGTTTCGAGCTCCTTGGCCACCTGGCGCACAGCACTCGCGAAGCGAACCACCATCTCCGCGAGCTCCGCGTCGGTGCTGGTGAATGGAGGCGCAAACAGGGTCTGGTCGCCCGCGAACCCGTCCCGAGTGGGCATTGTCGAGTAGGTGATCAGGCCGTGCTCGAAGGCGACATCGTCAACGCGGCCCGCCGTCCGCAGCTCCGGGGGCAGAAACGATTTCCCGTCGCGTGGATCGACATACTCCACGCCGAGGAGGAATCCCCGGCCGCGGACCTCGTGCACCAGCGGCACGTCCTCGAGGGCACGGGCCAGCTCGTCGCGCAGTCGAATGCCACGCTCGCGAACTCGCTCGATCAGGCCCTCCTTCTTGAGCACCTCGATGACCTTGAGCCCGACGGCACAGGACAGTGGCGCGCCGTCCCACGTATGGCCGAGGGTGAACTTCCGCGAGCCGTTGACGATCGCCTCATACACGTGCTGCCGGCACAGCACTGCTCCGATGGCCGCATAGCCGGCGCCAAGCCCCTTGCCTCCAGGACCCGATCCAGCGCCTGCAGAGCCTGCTCGCCTGTGGGATCGAAGCGCCAAGTGCTCGGCGGGATATGTCGGTGCGCCGCCATATACGGCTCGAAAGGCCGCTGCAGCCCCGGTCTTCCGGTGAGCGCGAGCGTGGCCATCGTGGGGCCGTGGTAGGCCTGGGCCGGAGAGATCACTTGCCAGCGCTTTGGTTGCCCGCGATCCACGTGGTACAGGCGGGCGATCTGGAGCGCCATCTCGTTGGCCTCGGCGCCGCCTGTGACGAAGCGCACGCGCGTGAAACCCTTGGGCGCCACCCCGACCAGCTCGCGCGCCAGCCGCTCCTGGGGTGGATTCGTCAATCGCTCGTTGTGCACGTACGCGAGCTTCTCGGCCTGCGCGCGGGCTGCTGCGATGATGTCGTGCCGTCCGTGGCCGAGCGTGGCGGCCATCGAACCGCCGCTCATCGCGTCGAGATACCGCCTGCCGGAAGCGTCCTCGACCCATACACCCTCGCCCCGGAGGAGGACCGGGTAGCGCCGGCTGAACTCGAGCGGGAGGACGTGCGTCGATTGACTGACGACTACCGCTTCCCCAGCTCCGGCCATCGCGCCTACCCCTCACATGCGAAATGGGCCATAAAGACTCGAAGTAGGTCGATACTATCATTGCAAAGGACCACATACAGGCCCATTCGCCCAAGCGGTACTGGAGGAAGGGGTATGGCGACCAAGATCGGCACGTTGCGAGTGATCGAGCCCGCGACCGAGCAGGTGCTGGCCGAGCTCAACGAGGCGACGGTCGAAGAGGCAGACCAGGCGGTCGCCCGAGCCAAGGCGGCCTATCCCGCGTGGAAGGCGCTGAACCCGAAGGAGCGCGGCAACCTCCTGCGCCGGATCGCATCGGCGATCGACAAGCACTCCGAGGAGCTCGCGCAGCTCGAGGCTCGCAACGTCGGCAAACCGATCAGCGACGCGCGCGGCGAGGTCGGCATGGTCGTAGACGTTTTCAACTACTACGCCGGAGCGCCGGAGCGCCTGTTCGGCAAGACGATCCCGGTCGCGGGCGGCGTCGACATGACGTTTCGCGAGCCCCTTGGGGTGGTCGCCCTCATCGTCCCCTGGAACTTCCCGCTGCCGATCGCTTCGTGGAAGGTCGCGCCGGCGCTGGCGGCGGGCAACACGGTCGTCCTCAAGCCGGCGGGGCTGACGCCGCTCACCGCGGTCCAGCTGGGCCACATCGCGCTCGAGGCAGGCTTGCCGGAAGGCGTGCTGAATGTGGTGGTCGGCGCCGGTCGGGTCGTGGGGGAGAGGTTGGTCCAGCACCCCGACGTCGCCAAGGTTGCGTTCACCGGTTCGACCGAGGTGGGGAAGCGGATCGGGGCGCTGGCCGCGGCCTCGATCAAGAGGGTGACCTTGGAGCTGGGCGGCAAGTCCGCCAACATCGTCTTCGCCGACGCCGACCTCGAGAAGGCGGCGGCATCGGCGCCGCTGGCGGTCTTCGGCAACGCGGGCCAGGATTGCTGCGCTCGCTCGCGCATCCTGGTCGAGCGATCTGGGCTCGATCGATTCATGCAGGCGCTCGAGAAATCGATCAAGGCGCTCCGCGTCGGCGACCCGCTCGACGACAAGACGGAAATGGGACCGTTGATCTCAGCCGACCATCGCGCCAAGGTCGCTTCGTTTCTCGACGATGGCCCCAAGGTGGCGTTCCGTGGCTCGGCGCCGGAGGGTCGAGGCTACTGGTTCCCGCCGACGGTGCTCTATCCAGTGTCGAACACGGACCGCGCCGCGCGCGAGGAGATCTTCGGCCCGATCGTGGCGGTCATCCCATTTGCCGGCGAGGACGAAGCGATACGAATCGCCAACGACACAATCTACGGCTTGTCCGGATCCATCTGGACATCCAACGCGGGCCGCGCCATGCGCGTCGCTAGGGGGCTCGAGACCGGGACGATCTCCGTCAACTCGAATAACTCGGTACGCGTCACGACGCCCTTCGGCGGCTTCAAGCAATCCGGCTATGGCAGGGAGCTGGGGCCCGATGCGCTCGACTACTACACGGAGCTCAAGAACGTCTTCCTCGCCACCACGTAAAGGAAATGCGGGCGGTCCAGGTCACGCGCTTCGGAGATCCGGACGTGCTGAAGGTCGCCGAGGCGGAGCGGCCGTCGCCAATCTCGACCGAGGTACTGGTGCGCGTTATCGCGTCCGGTGTCAACCCGGTCGACTGCAAGACCCGCCGAGGCGATGGGGTGTCGCGATGGGTGGGGCCTCCTCCGTTCATCCTCGGTTGGGACGTTTGCGGCGTGGTCGAAGCGGTGGGTTATGGGGTAACCCGTTTCGAGGTGGGCGACCTCGCTTACGGTATGCCGCGATTTCCGCGAGCGGCTGGTGCCTACGCCGAATTCGTGACGGCGCCCTCGCGCCAGCTGGCGCGCGTGCCTGAAACCATCTCGCCGATCGAGGCCGCCGCCCTCCCGCTCGCCGCGCTCACCGCGTGGCAGTGCCTGGTCGATGCCGCTGGCGTGCACCATGGCCAAACTGTCCTCGTGCATGGAGCATCTGGTGGGGTGGGCCACCTGGCGGTGCAGATCGCCAGGGCAAAAGGGGCGACAGTTGTCGCCACAGTCGGCCGCACCGACCGTGAGGCCTTCGCGACGCGGGATGCTGACGTGGCGCTCGACCTGGTCGGCGGGACCGACACGCCGGAGCTGGTCGCCACGCTTCGTCGCGGAGGCGTGCTGCTGGCGGTCGCGGACGGAGCGACCGACGAGGTCAAGCGCAAGGCCGGCGCGCGTGGAGTCCGGGTCATGGAACCGCTGGTCGAACCGGACGGCCATGGCCTGGAAGAGGTGTCCAGGCTGGTCGACTCAGGCGCCCTGAAAGTGACAATCGATGGGACGTTTCCACTCGAGCGGGCGGCAGATGCGCACGCGCGGCTCGAGCGGGGCGGTGTGAAAGGCAAGCTCGTCCTGGAGGTGAGCCGGCGATGACCGACGTGCACAGCGTTTCCTTGCGGGCGGCCCCATCCAATGGAGCCGCGACTCCGGTGCTCACGCTCGAGGCGCTCGAGCGCGCGGCAGCAAGCCGCAGCGTCGACACTGTTGTCCTCGCCCTCGTCGATATGGAAGGCCGGCTCGTCGGCAAGCGCCTGACGGCGAGGCATTTCCTCGAATCGGCCGTACCCCATGGGGCGGAGTCGTGTGAGTACCTGCTCGCCACCGATGTCGACATGTCCCCTCAACAGGGTTATGGGCTCGCGGGCTGGAATCGTGGTTTTGGCGACTTCGTGCTCACACGTCAGATCCTGCGCCGCCAGCTCGAAAGGCTTGGCGCTCACGGGCTGGTGGCCAATGTCGGCACCGAGCTCGAGTTCATGATGTTCCGCAGCACGTACCGCGAGGCTTGGGATTCGGGCTACCGCGACCTGGTCAAGGCGACGCCGTACAGCGTCGACTACGCCCTCATGGACACCACCGGAATCGAGCCACTGATCAGGCGCATTCGCAACTCGATGGAAGAGGCGGGCATGAACGTCGAGAGCTCCAAGGGCGAATGCAACCTGGGCCAGCACGAGATCAACTTTCGATACGGCGGCGCGATCAGCGTCTGCGACGACCACTCGATCTACAAATTCGGCGCTAGGGAGATCGCCGCCCAGGACGGCATGGCCATCACGTTCATGGCCAAGTTCGACCAGCGGGAGGGCAGCTCGTGTCACGTGCACCTGTCAGCGGCCGCGGCCGACGGCTCGAACGCGTTCGCCAGCGACCAGCAGCTGTTCGAGCGCTTCCTTGCCGGTCAGATGGCCGGGCTTCGCGAGCTGACTCTGCTATTTGCACCGCAGATCAACTCGTACAAGAGATACGTGCCGGGCATGTTCGCGCCCACCGCGGTTGCGTGGGGCCATGACAACCGCACGTGCGCCATGCGTGTGATAGGGCACGGCCATGGTCTGCACATCGAGAACCGGCTGCCGGGCGCGGATGTCAATCCTTACCTCGCGGTCGCGGCCATGATTGCCGCTGGTCTGCACGGCCTAGATGCGGAGCTCACGCTCGAGCCGGCCACCGTCGGCAGCGCCTACGAAGGATCACATCCACACGTGCCACACACGATGCGGGCAGCGCGGGACCTGTTCGCCGCCAGCGACATCGCTCGCCAGGCCTTCGGCGAGGACGTGGTCGAGCACTATGTCCACAGGGCCGACATCGAGCTGGCCGCATACGAATCGTCGGTCACGGATTGGGAGCGCTTTCGTGGCTTCGAGCGCCTGTAGAACATGACCGTCATCGGAATCCCGCTGCGGCCGCTCAGCGTTGCGAAGCTTCCTCCCAAGCTGGCCCTCAACCGCACGTATTTCGACGCGCTCGAGAGCGCGGGCGCGATCGCATTGCCCATTCCGATCGTCCACGACCTGGATCGCCTCCGGATCTATTACGAGCTGCTCGACGGGTTGCTTCTGCCTGGGGGCGCGGATGTCGAGCCACGTCGTTATGGCGCGGTCGCTCGCGAGGACTGCAACCTCAACGTCATGCCGGAGCTCGATGAAGTCGAGCTGGCGCTGGCCAAGTGGGCGCTTGAAGACGAGCTTCCCATGCTTGCGATATGCCGCGGCATCCAGGTGCTGAACGTTGCGTGCGGCGGCACGCTGTGGCAGGACCTGCAGGCGGAGGGCGCGACCCGCGAGTCACATTACGTGGAGCCGCGTGATGGGCTCATCCACGAGCTTTCGGTGGTGCGCGACAGCCTGATGGCGCGCACCCTGGGCCGCACGCAGCTCCGGGTCAACAGCCTCCACCATCAGGCTATCCGGGACCTGGGTGGTCAATTGCGCGCAGTGGGATTTTCAGGAGACGGCCTGGTAGAAGGCGTTGAGCTTCCCTCACACGACTTCGTGCTCGGCATCCAGTGCCACCCGGAGGAGCTCACCAATAAGGAAGAGTGGGCGGCTCGGCTGTTCAGAGCCCTCATCGCCTCCGCGGGTGAACGCCAAGACGCGCATCATCGGGTGGTGGGGAGGAGGCGGTGAGGATAGCGGCAGCGCAATACGGCGCTTCGATGGACAAGGCGGCCAACCTCGAGCGAATCGCGGGTCTAACAGCTCGCGCTGCTGAAGCTGGCGCCGGCCTGGTCGTGTTTCCCGAGGGTGCAATGTGCGATTTCGGCACCCCGACCGACAACCTACACAAGGTTGCGGAACCGCTAGACGGCCGATTTGTAAGTGCCCTTTCGGATCTCGCCGCCCGTCACGAATTGACGATCGTCGCCGGGATGTTCGAGTCGATACCCGACGACCACCTCGTTTACAACGCGGCTGTGGTTGTCGATCCAGCGAAGGGGACGGTGGGGGTATTTCGCAAGCGTCACCTCTTCGATGCCTTCGGGGAGATCGAGTCGGAGCGGTTTCGGCCCGGGCTCGACGATCCGCTGCTGGTCCGGGTCGACGGTTTCATGGTGGCGGTGGTGATCTGCTACGACATCCGGTTCGCGAGCTTCATCGAACGCGCAGCTGATGCAGGCGCCGACCTGCTGGTGGCGCCGGCGGCGTGGGTCGCCGGCCCGCTCAAGGAGGAGCACTTGAGCGTCCTCGCGCGTGCACGGGCCATCGAAAACACGATGTATGTCGCGGTCGGCGGTCAGATCGGCCCCAATTACACGGGCCGGAGCGTCATCGTCGATCCTCTCGGCGCGACGCTCGCGGGCCTAGGCGACGCAGAGGGCGTCGCCGCGGCCGAAATGTCGCGTGAGCGACTGGAGGCGGCTCGAACCAGGCTACCCGTCTTGCGCCAGCGCCGGGCGGCATTCAACGTAGACGTGGGCACACGAGCCGGTCGACGCTGAATTCAAGCGTCGCCCGCGTATCCTCGCTCCGGACAATCGGTGTAGACAACACGGCCTGAACGACGTCCGTTCTATGGCTGTCAAGGTGACTCCCTGATCAGGCCGCATAGCTAGACCTGTTGAGTCGTGGCGGTACTTCCTTGCTAACTGGCCGAGCGATCGTTGCAACTCCAACCCCATCGTTTCTCTGAGGGTCGCCACGTCGCTGCGGAGTTCAGCAGTGGCCGAATGGCTCATCCGCAAGGGTCATGTCCATCCGTTAACCGCAAGGTTCAGGGTTCGAATCCCTGGTCCGGACTCACACACCTGGTCCGGAGCCAATGTCATGTCTGATGGATATCGGTTACACAGTCTCACGGCATCCTGGACAAGGTCTGGGGCCTGACAAAAACGCGAACGTGGGCACCAGCGACGACGAGCCATGAGATAACGAATTGTTACTCGCCCGTCGCGGTCGATTCTGTCGCTCTGGGTAATTCGGCGAGCGACGGGCGGAGTGGCGTTCCAAGCTGATCCTAAGCTCCATCTCAACGCCATTCCGAATGTTGTTACTCAAATCGATAGTGAGTTACTACAACTGTGGTAGGCGGTTCCCATT
>WNFA01006100.1_pt1 | contig 17514 bp, 17 predicted proteins | sample 5400481 | NCBI WGS metagenome assembly WNFA01 (sample SAMN13153340, study PRJNA577476) | soil metagenome | isolation source: 120 cm saprolite under Douglas fir tree site 2 hole 1 replicate 2 | place: USA:California | collected 2015-04-18
TTCAGTTCACGACCTTTCGAGAGTCGAACTCGATAGGAAACGCCCGCCGACTCCGCGTTTTAACATGCCATTCGAGTTGGGACTCTGCGTGGCCTGGGAACGGATTGGGAAGAAGAAACATACTTGGTTTGTGTACGAGAGCAGGGAGCGTAGACTTGCCAAATCCTTGAGCGATCTTAATGGTAGTGATCCGCATATCCACGGTGGGACGGTCACTGGGGTATTGCGGGAACTTTGCAGCGCATTTGTCCGGTCAGGCAGGCGACCGTCGATTCAACAATTGCGAAAAGTCTACCGCGACGTGGAGAAAAGTTTGCCGGAAGTTTTGAGGCGTGCTGGCGCAAAATCGATCTTTAACGCCCGGGTGTTTAAGGACATTTGTGTAATTGCCAGTGAGTTGGCTGATAAAAATGTACTATGAGGCGTGCCTGTAGGCTGGCGCGTCGTCAACAACTATCGCGAGTCCCTCACCAACACGATCCAGCTAGCTGAATTGCGGAAGTGATTCGAGGCCTATACCGGCCGGTTGAAGAATACGGGCGGCGTGCGATAGGGCGGTCGACAGGGCGTAACGCGGTCAGTCCGCCACCGGACGTTCATTTTTTCTTGGACGCGTACTTATTGTTGTCGCAGACAAATTCCGCTATCTCCCAGTCGGGCTTCAAATCGTACAGTTGCTGAGCCGTCCAGGTCTTCGTAAACGTCTTCGGATCGTCGATGGTGAAATCATCCTGCAGGGTATTGTGATCTACGCGCCGGATTCGCTCCACAACGTGCAAAGCGTCGCTGTGTGGAAGGCCCACATGATCGAGCCAGGTCTTCTCGTTGAATCCGATCGTGTCAACGACGAGTGTGTCACCCTCATATTTGCCAATCGAGTGACCCATGAACGTGGCGTCCAGATCCTTCGGATGTTGCCGTCCATCGGTATAAATTCGGCGCCACTGACTCCAGGCTTCCTGCACCATGAGCACCCTGCCAGGGATTTGAATGATCTCCATGGGAAGGGGTATAAACATGACGCGCGGCACACCTTCCGGCAGGCAGTCCAAGTTTGGGTCGTCCGTAGTGACGTTGATGGCTTTGAACTTAGCTTCCGCCCACGGCAGCAGCGGAGGGTCCCCGTTCAGGTACATCTTGGGCTGGAATTTGCGTTCCATCCACACTCCCGTCAAGTCCGGAATCGAGCCCGCCGTCTGCGCCTTTGCCACACTCGACTGCTCGGCGGTACTGGCGGGCCTCGCGTGCCACAGGCCAAGAACCGCGATCACTCCAACCATCAAACCAATGACGCGATTTCGCATTTCGAAACCCCTCCCTTCAGACCCAGGGATGTTGTCATGAATTGAACTTTCAGGCTACTGATGGACTTCACGCGACCGAATGATACCACTGCTGCATTTAATCGCGGTTCGATTCAAGGGGCCCACACTCGTTTGCGGCAAGGACTAGCCTTCGCCGCCAACCTCGATTTCTCCCGTGCCGCCGCAGGTCTGGCATTCGCCGGTACCCCCGCACATCGAACAAGAGGAATCATCTCCGAATGCGGCGCGGAGTTCGTCTCCAGCAGGTTTTCCTCTGCCGTGGCAGCCTGCACAATTCCCGTCGCCAGGTGAGTCACAATTATGGCAAGTCAGGGTGGTCATACCGCACCTCCCACTACATTCGCCAATTCTGATCTAGGTTCTTGCGATAGTCAAACTGAGGTGGGTGGCGCAAGTGAGAATGTCGAGAGGCCCCACGATTGGGCTATCCTCTGGCACTTTGGTTGATTAACCGCGCGCTGCGTATGCTGCCGGTGCGTCTATCGACCTGGGATTTCGTAGTGTGCGTGAGAGGTGGCTTGAGCAGCGGTCGAGGTTCTCCCTGAGAATCATCAGGGTGAGAAAGGTAGTGAGGACACGCTTTTTCATCTCGTCGGATAAGCGCAGCCGTCCGGTGGCGAAACAGGCTAACTTCGCCGCGGATGCGGTAACGTAATTTTCAATCTCGGTTCGCCGCGCCTCTAGGAGACCGCCCCCGGCCGCCTCATGTTTCATCTCGGAACAGGCTTTCTCCGTAAGCAAGAGGAAGTGCAGAACGCAGAGGCCTTCTGTCACAAGTTCTGTTGGTACGGGGGCCTTGCAACCTGGTATGCAAGGTTGATTTTGGACGGACTCGCTCATTACATCACCTGCGATGGCAGAGAGAGCAAGGGAAGTACCAAAATTGAACTGACTTCTAAGTGGCTGACAGGCTTGAACATACGCATGGAATTAGCGTTTTTGTTAGAAACCGTGTAGCGAACCCACGGCAGTCGGTGCTACCTGCGTACCACATTTGTGAAAAAGTTTTCCCATGTTCACGAAATGTCTTCTCTCAGATGGCCCGGCTCTCTATTCCCGGCAGTAGAGCCTTTCACAACTTACGCGGTCACGTGCACTCAATCTGGGCAGGTGGAGCACCCCTGCCGCAAGCGTGAATTTCAGGACGCCCCGCGATTGAGTTCTCCACGCGCGGGTCTGTGACAACGCAGTTTTTGAGAGCCTGCCTTCAGGCGGGCACTGTAGATTCAAGCGCATGCTCACCTAAAGGTGAGCGCTACAAGGAGCCGGCGTGGAGTTTCTATGCAGACTCCTTAGCGTACCTCACGTACTTATGGGCATGGCCCGGCAGTTTGGACGATCTTCCCGCCCACAATCCCTTCGAAGAACACGATCATTTAATCCTTGAACAGGACGGGGAGATTGGCGAGATTCTCGTCCGGAGATTGGTCCAGACTTCCTCTACTCTCAAGAAAAATCCGACCGCAATTTCATCCAATCCTGCGCGGACCTCGTACTACAGGCTGCAGCACAAATCAAAAACCGAGGAGAGGAAAACGAAAATGAAGAAGATTGCGCAGTTGTGTGTCATCACGCTGGTTGCGGCGTCCGCGATATTTGCCGCGACGAATCCGATGGTTGGCGGACATGAGATGTTTCCGACGAAGAATATCGTGCAGAACGCGGTCAATTCCGAAGATCACACCATGCTAGTGGCTGCCGTAAAGGCGGCGGGCCTGGTGGACACTCTCGAAGGTCCTGGCCCGTTCACCGTGTTTGCGCCTACCAACGAGGCATTCGCAAAACTTCCGGCCGGCACCGTGGACGGCCTTCTGATGACGGAAAATAAGGGCGCTCTGACGAAGATTCTCACCTATCACGTCGTCGCGGGCAGGCTCGGCGCGAAAGAACTTTCCAAAGCCATCAAGGATGGTCACGGCAAGGCGGAGTTGAACACCGTGAGCGGCGGAAAGTTGTGGGCCAGTATGCAGGGCAAGGGGATCGTTCTGACGGACGAAAAGGGCGACACGGCCAAGGTCACAATCTCAAACGTCTTTCAATCGAACGGCGTTATTCACGTGATCGATGCCGTGCTTCTTCCAAACTAACCCCCCAGGAATTTAACACAGAGCGCACGGAGTTAAGAGCACAGAGGGCGCAGAGAAAACCTGAGAACTGGTTCTTCCTTCTCAGTGCTCATTGTGCCCTCCGTGTTAAATCTTGATCTTTCGCGGGAAAATGTCCCGCCACGTAAAGCCCAACTGAACGGACTTGGTCCGCTTGACAGAGAAGTGCCACGGGCGTATAGAAATTGAGACACTTATTATAGCGTCCGAAACGCCAGCCCGGGGGCGCATTCTCAGGCCGCCAGACTGAAATTCCACAAAGATACCAAACCGAAAAAGAGGAGACTCCCCTATGGCCCGCAAAAAGGAAGAGAATATTTCTCGATATAGCCAGCTCGAAGAGGGCGCGAACCGCGCAAAGCCCATCCTGCATCAACATGCCAAGGAAATTCAGCCGTTCGGCAAGATCGCGCGACTTCCCATCGCCCTGGACGAGGTGGTTTGCTCCAAGAGCATCGAAAACTTGAACCAGCTTCTCGCCGATACGATGACGCTGCGCGATATGTACAAGAAACATCATTGGCAAGTGGCGGGCCCCACGTTCTATCAACTCCATCTGTTGTTTGACAAGCATCATGGCGAGCAGGACGAGCTGGTCGATAGCATTGCCGAGCGGATTCAATTGCTGGGAGGCATCAGCCTCGCGATGGCGGCCGACGTGGCGGAAACCACATTAATTCCGCGTCCGCCGCGAGGGCGTGAAGAGGTGCCCGTGCAGATTTCGCGGCTGCTCGAAGCGCACGAAATCCTACTGAAAGAAGCGCGTGCCATGGCGCGGCAAGCTGCGGACGGCGGCGACGATGGAACGAACGACCTGATCGTGAGTGACGTCATCCGGTCGAATGAATTGCAGGTTTGGTTCCTCGCCGAACATCTGGTCGCGGTGCCGCTGCTTCATCCGGAACAGGCGAAGGCCGCGGCGCAACGCTGACAAACCGGGCGTGCTTCGGCACCGAATTGGAACAGACAGGAATTCAACACAGAGGGCACGGAGACCACGGAGAAAAGCGGAAGATTTTCGTCTCTTCTTTCTCTTCTCAGTGCTCTCTGTGCCCTCCGTGTTAAATCTTTTTTGTTTTTTCTGAGATGTGAGGGAACGGTTCCTGCGCGATTTACTGCACAGCGAAGACCAGAACCTCGGCGGCAGCGGCGCCATGCGGCGGCACCGCCACGAAATACTTCTTCAGTTCGGGCACCAGCAGACCGGTCTTGCCCAGCGGGCCGGTGGGAATCTTTCCGATCGACTGGTAGTGGTCCGCGTCAGTCTGTTTATAAACATTGACGAACCCTTCGCCGCAAGCCACGTAAATCCTTTGACTCGGCGGATCGTAGACGAGGTCGTCGACTCCGGTCGAAATCGGGAGAGTCTGCAGCACCTTCCCGTTGTCGGAATCCATGACCACCAGATTGCCGTCACGGCACGCGACAAAAAGCCGGTGATGCCATTCGTCAATCGCTACGCCCGCGTTCACATGGCATCCCGTTGCCGGCCAAGTCGCCACAACAGCCTGCTTCTTGCGGTCGATCACTGCGATTGCGTTCTTCTCGGTCGCGTTCAGGAATAATCTTGTCCCCGTTTTTTCGACCACCATGGCTTCGAGTCGATTGGAATCGATCTTGATGTCGCCCACGCGTTCGCCGGTATTCGTGTCCACAACGCTGAGCAGGCCGTAATTAAGTTTCGCATCCAGCCCGCCGTTTGCGATGTAGAGATAATGAGTGACGGGGTCATACCCGGTGGCATCCGCGTCCGTCAAAAGTTTCACGGTCTTTAAGTGCGCGTAAGTCGCTCCATCATAGATATGGAGCGCTCCCTCAGAGCCGTCAGTTACAAAAATTTTGTCGATGTCCGCGCGGTACACTACCGAATGTCCGACGCCGATTCCCTTGATGCTGTGAACAAATTTGCCCGAGCGAATATCATAAACTTCAACCGACTTGTTATCTTCAGGGACGACGAATATCCGGCTGCCCTTCAGATCGGGCGTCAAGTGATCGAAATGATTCTGGACGCCCGGCATCCGCGTTGTTGTAAGGTTCTTTGCCAATTGGTCCGCTGAAACCTCGGGTTCTCCAGTGCGGATATCCGACAGCTCGATCTTCTGAACCAATTTTAACGGGGGAGTATCCTCGGCACGCACTGCGGCGCGTGGTGCGCTTCCCACAACGATAACCAGCGCAGCCAAGCAGAAGTGATACCAGCGCATCATTTCCTCCTCAACTATAAAACCGCGGAGAACAACACCGGAACAATGCCGAAATGATAGCACGCGGTAGAACTCGATTACAGTGGTCCTCCCGCTAACGCGAAACAGTTGTGTAAAACGAATTATCGCCGGAGCGAAGATTCTTGCCATACCCGAGGACGAACTCGAAGCTGCCGAGAACACGGATCTTCGTTTGCAGCCCGGTATCCCACAGCCATTTTGCCGATCCGAAGTATCCGGATGGATCGGAAATCTTTCCGCTATCGAGAAACGGCCCCGCCTTCACAGTGAAGAAGGCGCCCTTGTAGACAATCTTGTCCATCTCCGAGTTCAAGAGGGCGAAATTTCTGCCGAGTGGGGCATTTCCTTTGTCTCCGTTGCGCAGTCCGGGATGGCCACGCAGCCAGAGATCGTTATCGCGGTCGAAGCCAATCATGAACAGTTCATCGAACGGCACGTTTCCGAACGTCCGGCCGCCCTTGAGGCCGGCTTTCATTTCATAGTCTTCCCCCCGCGCTTCCGGCAACCAATTTGCCGTGAGAGAACCCTCGATGCGGCCATATTTGCCGAGTGGATTTGCGAAAGCTGTCCCCAGTTCTCCAGTTGCGTCCGCATCGAGAGTAAACCTTCGCTCGGGAAATCGAACGAGGCTGCGTTCAATGTCCGAAAGGAGTGCAATCGCCGATCCATTCGTAAAGAAAGGAGCAGCCTGCGCGGGTATTGCGGATAGGTTCCGAAAAGTCCGGTACGAGTATTCGACGCCGGCGTTCCACTGCCATCGCCCGCTCTCGATGAATTGAATCTTCGCGCCAGCCGCTGCTTTTTCAAGATTCAAGTGCGCTGGCGACGCAAGGGAAGGGACAAGCGTGTTTGTAAGGTCCCAATTTTCGTTGCGGCCATCGAAATAGATCTTGTAACGAATGCCCGGGCTTTCTCCAAACGGCGCGGCGATTTCGGAAAACACGCGGCGCTTGTGCGAGTCCCAGCGGACGAGCGACCGCCAATTCAGTCCGCTGCGGCCAAGATTGTAAAATTCAGGATAGACGGATTGATACGGCAAGGCTCGCAGCAATGAAACGATGCCTTCCAACTTTGTGCTGCCCCAACCATTCCTTTCCGCCGCATGAAATCCCAGTTCGAATGAGCCGTCTGGCTGAGCCTGAAGATCGAACCGCATATGGGGATAAAGATCAAGCGCCCTGAGCCTCGCCTGCGCTGCTAGAAACTGATCGCGGCGCCACTCGCTCCCGGGAGAAAATGCGAAAGCGCGATCGAGAAGAAGCGGCTTCAGCTTCGGCAATGGATCGAAAGTGAGGTCCGTGAGTTCTGGCCGGCCCATGCGGTTCCAGTAATTCAGCGCGGCTTCGAGATTGTCTTCTTGAAAATAGATCGAGGCGAGAAAATTGTTCGCGTATTCGTCCCGCGGGTTGATGGCCAGCGCGCGGCGCAATTCTCTCTTCGCTCTTGAGAATTGTTTCTGGCGATAGGCGATTCCCGCAAGTTCAGCGAGAAAGCGCGTGTCGCGCGGGTTCCTCACGAGGCCCGCCTCGAACTCCGCGCGTGCTTCCTCCCAGCGCTGCAACTGTGCCAGAGCCAGGCCGCGATAGAGCTCCAAATCCGCAGATTCGCCGGCCGTTTCCGGCACGGCTTGTACGATGTCGCTCCACCGCCCCACGTCGTACAGTTGTTTGATTTCGGAGATCCTATCCGATGTGGAGGGAATCGCCTGGGAAAATCCGGAACGCGGCAGCCAAAGAAGGGCGAGGAGAAGGATCAATCGTCTGACCGCGGCACCGCCAAGAGAGTCCAGTTGTGAGTGGCGCTCCATTCCGATTCGAATCCTTCCCTGGAGATTCGAAGCATTTTCTGCTGTGCGGGATCATTCACGAATACGTAACTTCGTTCCGAATCGATTCCCACGAGGACGACGTAATGAAGCGGTCCGTTCGCCACGCTCGCTCTCAGGCCGACGATCAAGGGCCTCCCTTGCTCGATATGATGCTTCAGGTCCTTCCATTCGCCCTGAAATGCAAAGGCGCGATAGCCGACCTCCTGAAAATATTTCCGCATCATGCTCGCGGGAATGCCGCCCGCAGCCGGAGAGAACAATGCCGCCTGAATTTTCTCCGCATTCGCGGCAGGAGGATCGGTTTGCCCGCTCTTATGCTCCCAGTAGCGGATGACCATGGAAATAGACGCGGACCCGCATCCGTCTCTTGTTTGCGCGACGAATGGGACGTCGATCCAAGCTCCCGATGTCTCTGCGGCGAGACCGAGTTTCAAACTCGCCGCACAGAACACAAGTAGAACGATGATGAAGCGATTTTTCATTTCTCTAGCGAACGGCGACTATGATCAGGATCAGAGCCACGATTCCCACCAGGATAATGAGCAGGTCGCGGTCGTTGATGTTGCCCGCGGCGAAATCCTTCTGCGCCTTCTCCGAACGAGCCGACAATTGCGACAACTCATCGTCGCTCAGTTGCGGAACCGCATTTTTCACCTGCTGCGGATTGGCGTGGACGGATTTCATCGCCTGCTGCGCCTGAGTGGAAGAAAGGAATTCTTCGACTTGAGCCAAATTCTTCTGGCGGGTAGCCGAAGCGGCGGAGACATCCTTCTGAAGATCCGAAGGAGTAACGACATGATTCTGTGCAAGCGCGCCTTGCGGAATTGCCAAAATCGCACCGATGAGCAACATGAAAAGGAATTGGAACATGCGTGGAATCCCCATCTTCATTTTTCCTCCAGGGAAAACGGCTACGGGCAGGCTGGCAATTCCAGTGTATCGACTCGCTTCGGCGCGTGTCAACAGTTCTTGCGAATTCGTTTTTCCTTCCGACTTGCGGGCGTCTCCCACAGCTTTTCGGCCGTTGTGGCAATGTGGATAGTGTAGGTGATATTCGGATTGTCCGTGGCGTCGCTCATTCTTTCTTCGCCTCCCGAGGTGGAACGCATTGTCAACGGGCGCATTCCGGGAAGACCGATGTGGCCGGCTTTCGCGCGGTCAGTCTTCGACGAACTCGCGCAGCCGGCCAAGAGCGCTGTCCCACTGTCTTGAGATCATGCCGAGGTAGCGCCGCGCGTCTTCAAGCCGCCGCTGGTTCAATTGCCAAACGCTCTCCCGCCCGTGCCGTCTGCTACGCACCACACCCGCTCCCTCCATCACACGCAGGTGTTTGGTGATCGCTTGACGAGTGACGCGGGAGCCCGCAGTGAGTCTCGTGATCGACATTGGCCCTTCATCACAGAGGCGAGAGACAAGTCGCAAGCGAGTCTTGTCACCCAGCGCCGCGAAAAGCAGCGCAGAGCCCTTCAGCTCTACGCTAACGCTCGAGTTAAGGCGCCTGGACAAGATACTCCTCGATCAGCTTCACCACCATGCCCCAACCTTGCTCATTTGCAGTGAACGCTTTGGCGCGGCGCGCGAGTGGGATTCGGTCGAAGCCGGACTCGGTGACGGTCAGCATGACGCCGTCCGCCGCTTCTTCGAGTGTAAAAACAATGAGCGTTGTCGGCTCGGCGGAATAGTCGACGCCGCGCTCAACGGCGAAGGGATGCCACCGGAAGGAAAACAGCCGCTCGGGTTCCATCTGCTCGATCGTGATCTCGAAGGGCAGGCCTTCGTGTTGCTTCTGGGCCTTGGCGACCTCCGCATTGACCGTCGTGCCCACGATCACCCCGCGCATGCTGGCGCCTGGCGTGAACGGGCCATCGAACTTCATGCCGAACCAGGTCCCGAACTCGGTGGAATCAGACAGCGCGCGCCAGACTCGTTTCCGCGGCGCGCGCAGAAGAATCTTTTTCTCGATGCGGTCCGTGTTCATCTGCAACCTCCTGGTTGCAGATTAGCAGCCCCGAGGATAAAATGCAACCCCTGGGTTGCGTCACCCGCGGGTTCCCGCATGTCTCCGCTTAGGAGGATGCGCCTCGGAGAGAATATCACTTGCATAATAAAAGTAACTCCTCGACATATTACTCGTGATCGCACGTAAAATCGGTTGGCAGCCTTTCTCCGAGCGAGGGTTGGCGGCAATCACCTTTGCTTGTTTGCCAGAACTACCAACGCGGCAAGTGCCGCCGATTTCTGATCCTTGGTCCAGGGGGGTCCGAGAGAACGGCCAAGATCAGAAATTTGCCGCCGCATCCGAGCCGCCGCTTTGCCGAACGCCGTTTGGAAAGCTTCGCCGAGGTTACGCTCCGGGAATCCGGTGACGGGAAGGTCCAGGGCCTCGCATGCTTTCGAAAAGGCCTCGCGAAAGAATTCTCCTTCTGCCGCATGAATCAGCGCGTGTGAGGCGAGGATGTTTGATAGAGGCGGCAGCGGGCGGCCTGACGCCAGAAGGACGGCAGAACCTACCACACGATATTGGCGGCCAAACAGTTCGCCCACGACATCCCGGACTGCCACCAGAGCGAGGCGTTTTGAAACCTCGAAACAGTTCCCAAGAAATTCCTCCGCTTCTGAAAGTTCGAGATTTTCAGCAAAGTGATACGGTTGGTTCGCTCCGGGGGTTTGGGGGGTGGTGACCGCGATGCGCCGGCGTTCAATTACCTCCGCTTTCCCGGCGCTGTTCGAGACGGCCACGAGCGCTCCCCAACCGGAATGCATCCGAACGCCGATGGCTGCCCGCTTCATGTCTGAGGTTTGTCCGCGAATTTGCCATGGCGAGTGTATAAGCTCATTCGCAGAGCGCCTAGGAAAAATCGCCTGCACGATGCGAGGCGATTCCTCCGGGACTCGTGCCGCCGAACAGCGCTCCCTCATCAGCCAAATGATCCCGCACCGACGCCAGCCGGCCGGCGCCGTTTCCGATAAGCCCACTTTTCGGGCATAATCCGCAGTACACGCAAATCAGAGACTTGAACCAATGCCAAATACCCGCAATATCTATATAGGGAGCACTTCGCTGGAGAACGCATCCAATCAGCCGTCTGACCGTCCGTGGGATGCGCCCGGTCGATTCTGGTGCGGGGCGTGAGGTCCTCCCGAGCGCCGCGACGCACGCGCAGCGTTGATCTGACCCAGGTCACCGAGTGGGAAAACGGCGTAGCGCGCCGCGTGGAGGATTATCTTGCCGGCGAAGAGCCGCTCGAAATGCGTGTTGGCCGGCGCTCTATCGGCGTAACTTTGCGCACGCCGGGGAACGATCTCGAACTCGTCGCTGGGTTTCTTTTCACCGAAGGGATCATTACGCGCCGCGAGCAATTGGTGTCGTTGCGTGCCGGCGATGATTCTGGCGGCTCTTTCGGTCGCGCAAACGTCGTTAGCGTGCGATTGCGGCGGGGCGCAAAACTCGGCCAGCCGAAATTGAAGCGCAGGTTTTCCGCAGGCTCGGCTTGTGGCGTCTGCGGCAAAGCCTCCATCGCCGAGGTTCGGCGGCGGGGCCTGCGCCGGCCCGATCCCGCATCGCGATTCGATCCCGAAACGCTTTGCCAGTTGCCGGAAAAGCTTCGCGGCGCGCAAGCCATCTTCGGCCGCACAGGTGGACTGCACGCGGCGGCGCTTTTTGATGCGCGCGGTGAGCTGATCGTTTTGCGCGAAGACATCGGCAGGCACAACGCCGTGGATAAAGTCATCGGCTGGGCGTTTGTCGAGGGCAAGGTGCCTCTCGACAATCACGCGCTTTTGGTGAGCGGCCGCGGCGGATTCGAGATCGTGCAGAAAGCCGTCGTGGCTGGCGTTCCGTTGCTTGCCTCAGTTTCGGCGCCGTCGAGCCTTGCCGTGCAACTGGCGCGCGAGTTGGGCCTGACGCTCGTCGGTTTTTTGCGCGGCCGGCGATTCATCATCTACGCCGGCGAAGAGCGGCTCGGGGTTTCCGCGTCGGCGAGCATCGCACAGGCATGATGCCGCGGTGGACGCGCGGCACGTGTTCAGTCAGATCCAGCCGCCACGACAGGCACTCCAGTTTGTCCCCTCGACGGACGCCGCGCAATGAGCGGCAGGACCAGCGATACCAGCATCACAATCGCAATCACCGTGATCGCCGGACCATAGCTGCCGGTGTTCTGCCGAACATACGCGATCATGATCGGAGATGGGATCGCTGCCATTCCCCAGGCCAGCAAAATCCAGCCGTAAATCCCGCCCATGAATTTCGCGCCGAAGAAATCGGCCGTAAAGGAGGGCATCGTGCCGAAGCCCCCGCCGTAACACAATCCAATCAAAGCGAACGCCGCGGTAAACAATGTCAGATTCCGGATATGGGGCAGCACAAAGAAGATCACCACCTGGATCAGATAGAGCAGCAGATACACGCGCGCACGGCCTATAGAGTCTGAAACCCACGCCCAGAAGACCCGCCCGAGCCCGTTGCTGATCGAAATCACTCCCACCATTCCCGCGGCTTGGAGCACCGTCATGCCCACGAGTTGCTGCGCCATCGGCGAGGCCTGACTGATGATCATGATCCCCGCCGAGACGTTGAGGAACAGCAAAAGGAAGAGAAGATAAAACTGCCAGGTCCCCATCGCTTCGCTGACGGTGAAGTTGTACGTGCTGGCTGCTTTGGCTACCGCTGTGCGCGGCTCCCAACCCTCGGGACGCCAGCCCTGCGGCGGATTCGCATAGAATTGCGCGGCAAGCACAACAACAATCAGGTACACGATCCCTAGAGTCCAAAACGTCGCGGGAATGCCGCGATGGATGATTTCCCACGCCGCAAACGGACTCATGATCAGCGCGCCAAAGCCATACCCGCAAACGGCCACGCCGGTCATCAAGCCGCGCCGATCGGGGAACCATTTCACCAGCGTGGCAACCGGGCAAATGTAACCCATGCCCATGCCGATCCCCGTGATGACGCCGTATCCCAGGTAGAGCCCCTGGAGAGAATGGCGCGCAGCGGCAAATCCGGCCACCAGGTATCCGATGCCGTAAAGGATTCCGGCCACCGAGGCCACTTTCCGCGGAGCGGTCCTGCCAAAGTCCGCCGATCACCGTGCCGAATCCGAGAAATACAATCGCCAACGTAAAATTCAAAGAAACATCGGTAAGCCGCCAGTGTTCCACGCCGATGAGCGGCTTGACGAACACGCTCCACCCGTACACGGCTCCCAAGCAGATCTGCATGATCACAGCCGCTACCGCGATACCCCATCGATTGGGAAGATGATCTGATGCCATTGGAACCTCCTCGACTTGGAGAAGTCTGCGTGCATCGATGCTTCCCGGCTGGAGTGGCAAGTTGCCTTGCCTACGCCGTGGCGACGTTCAAGGTTGCTACGGCTTCCGGCCGGCCCAGGGGAATGATCTCGACAACTGCGTTGTAGTCCGGCACACCACTCGGGTCGAGCCGGCCTGCCGGAACGACGACGTTCACTTCGGGCCAATGGCCCTGTATGCACCCCGGCTTGATGCGATCGATCTTCACGCGCCCGCGGAATTCACCGCGATCGTTGCGCAACAGAATTGGGTCTCCATCCTGCACGCCAAGCCGCTCCACATCTTCTTTTGCCATGATGATGTCCTCGCGCTTGAGACCGGTCAGGGGATCGGTGACGTTGTAAATCATGCTGTTGAATTGCTTGCCGCGGCGAGTGGAGAGCAGGAATAGGCCTGCGGGAACTTTTTCTTCGGGGAGGCCGATCGGCGAGAAGTGTCCTTTCCCATCGGGAGTCAGGAAGCGGTCCACGAGCAGGCGAGGCCCGCCGTACTGAAAGTTGTCGCCCTTCGTACGCAAGTTCGCGATTCCCTTGTAAGTAGGACAGACGCGATCGATTTCCTCACGAATATCTTGCGTATCTTTCCAGGGAAAAATCTTCGCTGCTCGCTCGGGGTCGGCGCGTCGCGCGACCTGGACGGGGATTTCCCACTCGTCGCGCGTCTCCGGGATTCGAGGCCCGGGAATTTCCGGGGAATAAATGACGCGCCGCTCGGTGCTGGTTTCCGTTCCGCCACCGCGCTGCTCGTAACGAGTCCGAGTGGGGAGCAAGACGACCGTATCGGCGGGATCCACCAACATATTCGAGCTGATCATGATGTCCTGATGGACGCGGAAATCGATGTTCGCAACCGATCGCAGTACGCGGTCAGGCTCGGGGAGGGTATCCACGAAGTTCCCGCCGCTCTGCCATAGCGCGTCTATCTCGCCGCGCTCGGCAGCCAGGATCATCTGCGTAGCGGAAATCCCCTTCCATGCAGGCGGCTCAAAGCCCCAGAACTCAGGTTGCGCAAACCGCTTGGCGTTCTCCTCGGTGACCGGCACGCCCATCACGTACGCGCTGGGCAAACCGCCCATTTCCGCGCCGCCCTGGACGCCGCTATGTCCACGTATTGGCATCAATCCTGTGTGCGGCCTGCCGACGTTTCCACGCGCGAGTTGAAGGTTCACAATCGAGCGGACATTGTCGCTGCCGTAGCTGTGTTGGGTAATCCCCATGCTCCAAACGATGATCGCGTGGCGGGCCTTGCCGAAAGCCTCCGCGAAGCGGTACATCTCCGCCTTGCTTTGCCCGGCGCTCCGTTCCAGATCTTCCCAGGAGAAGCTGCGCGCTTTTGCCTCGGCCTCTTGCCAGCCGAGGGTGCGAGCGGCGATAAACTCGCGGTCTACCCAATCGTTCTCGATCAGATGTTTCAGCACGCCGTAGAAGAATGCGATGTCTCCCCCAGCGTGGATCTGGAAATAATCATCGGCCATGCGCGTCCCAAACAGCGCACTCTTGGCGACCGAGGGCACCCAATAGCGGTCCAGGCCAGGCTCGAAGTAGGGATTGACCACAAAAACTTTGCTGCCCGCTTGCTTCGCATAGTACAGATACTTGGTCGCGACGGGCTGGCTGTTGGCAATGTTGCTGCCGACAAAGACGATCAAGTCGCTGCCAATCCAATCGGAATACGAACAAGTCGTCGCCGCACACCCGATGGTTGCGCTCAACGCCGCCGTGCTTGGCGCGTGGCAGATGCGCGCGCTGGTGTCCACGTGATTGGTGCCGAAGAAGCGAGCCACCTTCTGGTGGGCATAATAAGCCTCATTGGTGAGCCCACGCGAGGTGAGGTACCAGCCGAGGCGATGCGGATCGACCGCGCGCAGACGTTTCGCCGTCAGGTCAATCGCTTCATCCCAGGAAATGCGGCGAAATCCCTTGTCGCCCTTTTGCCGCACCATCGGCACGGAGAGGCGCCCCAGTTTGCGCAGCTTGCTATTCGACATTCGGCGAAGCGAGGGCACATCCCCGAGCAAGCGCCAGTCCATGGCCGGCATGGTGTTCAGCCGGAGGAGTTGCAGGCGCATAGCGCACAGATGAATCCCTTCCATGGTCCAATCGTGCATGCCGGAGGTGCCGAGCGAGCAGCCGTCGCAGCAGCCGTCGCGCAAAATCCGGTAGGCGTAGCCAAGGTTGTCACGGTTTTCCCAAGCCGTATCGAGAATAGCTTTGTAAGCGTGGGGATGCTGGTGATTGATTCCGAAGGGAACGATGCTGACCCACTGGCGGGGTTTGTCCGCCTTCCTCTTTCCATTTTTCCGGGTCATGAGCACACTCTCGCCACAGAGATTTTAACTCCGTGCATAAAGAGAGGGACGGATAACCCTTCCCATATCGCCTTTGCGCGGGTTGGTGTCAAGCGAATAAAAAGGGTTCATCACAACACCACGCAGCTCGCCGGGAAGCTCCCACACTAAAACGAAGTCATCCCGGACAGCCTCTGCAAGTGTTGTTTCTGGCGGGCGTCATTTTTGGGGAAGCGCGAACACTGTAATGGTAGGGTTTCCGCCGCTGATTTCGGGTATGGCCTTTTTATTGATGACTCCGCCGTCACCCGAAACGATGGAAACGTATTGCACGTTGTGCGCAGCATACGTAATGACGCCGCCCTGCATCGAGTCGGCTAAATTGAAGCGGAAGAGAACCTTGCCCGATTGGGCGTCGAGAGCGTCGAAATAGCCGCCGACTTCACCTGTAAAAATAAGGTTGGAAGCGGTGAGAGCGACCCCGGCAACCATCGGTGTGGGCGATTCGTAGCGCCAGCGCTCCTTGCCGGTGGAGGCATTAAATCCCGTCAGGCGGCCGCGCGCTTCGGAAAAGGGATCGCGGTCTGAAGGACCATTGAAAGGTCCGCCGAAATATCGGACTTCTCCGGCATTCGCCTTCTCGACGCTGGGCGGCTCCTTGTCCTTTCTGATCATCGAACACCAATGATCAATGCTGGGCACAACCAGCAGATTGAGCTTGGGATTGTACGCCCCACCGTTCCACTCATCTCCGCCCAGAATTCCAGGGCATACACGCATCGGGGTATTGCTGATCGGCGCCTCCGCGTTCAGACGCGTCGTGAACGGAACGCTGTAGAGAATTTTATGAGAGTCGCGGTCGACCACACGCAGAATGCCGTCCTTGCCGGTCGAGGCGATGGCAGGGCGCGAGTTTGCCTTGAAAATTGGACTTACATGCGTGACGTCGTAGTCGTCCACGTCGTGCGGAACGAACTGGTTGTACCACATCATGCGGCCCGTCTTACCGCTCAGTGCGATCATGGAGTTCGTGTACAGGTTCGAACCAGGCCTTGCGTCATCGTAAAAATCGGGCGCCGGATTGCCGCCGGAAACGTACAGCACATCCTTTTCAGTGTCATACGACAAGGGAGTCCACAGCGCGCCGCCTGCATGCTTGCGCGCTTCCGGGTTGGGTCCCCAGGTATCCGCGCCCGGCTCGCCATCCGCCGGTATAATATTGAATTTCCATACCGGCTCTCCATTACTCAGGCGGAAGGCGCCGATCCACCCGCTGCTGGCCCATTCCGATCCAGCGGGTCCGATGTAGATCAAGTCCCCATGCACCAGCGGCGGCATACTAATAAAGTAGCCGTCTTTGGGATCCGCGATTTGTTTTGCCCACAGGAGACTGCCTGTTTCAGCGTCCAGAGCAATCAGATAATCATCCCCGGTGCCGCGGATAATCTTTCCATCGACAAAGGCGGCGCCACGGTGGGGATGCACGAGGTCGCGATCGCGCGGTTTCCATTCATAGGTCCAAAGAACGTGGCAGTTAGCTCCGTCGAGTGCGACGGTGTAATGGTCGCTTGTGGCATAAATGACACCCGCGAAAGCGAGGGGAGCCGATTCGGAAGGCACTTGCTCGGGGAACGTGTAGGAGCAAACCTTTGCGAGTTGATTCACGTTTTGCGGAGTAATCTGGGTCAGCGGGCTATAACGCGTCCCGCTGAAATCGTGATCCACGTACGTCCAGTCGCGGTCGTCCGCCGCAGCCGCATTCGAAATGAAGGATGAGCCGCCAATGCCCCGGATGCATTCGAACAACAGCGCCACCAGGATGGCCGTAAAAGTGAATGCTTTGAGCCAGCGGATCGCTGCCGCTCTCACACAGAACGCGTCTTGCGTCATGGCATTTGCCCCCTAATTGCCGGTCGGCGAGATCGTGCAATTTAGTGCGACAAGATTCTGCCGAGATTGGCCCAAATGTCAAGCAACACCTGGAACGCGTGGTGACTCAATTTCCCGAACGGTCCGATGCGTTGATGCGAGCGTTCCAGTAGCGCCGGCGTCCCGCCGGCTCCTTGCTCTTTCGTGGAACCCCAACACCGCCGGCAAGATGCCGGCGCTACCTCAGCACGCTGCCGCATCGCTCCGACACAAATCCCAGCCCGTTCGCCGTCAACTCGAAGGGGTTTATAGTTTCAAACTGCGTCACTATTCCGGAACGAGCTGTGGGCTTTCCATAATCGCACGCATGGGCGAGGTCACTTGACCCCAGCCCAGGCGATAGGGCCATAAGAGATTGACAGGACAGGACCAACTGCCGCATGGTTTCACGCAGCGCTAAAGTTGGAATCGGAAATTCAGATCAAACGGAGATATGCAATGAGTCCGCCAATTCGCCGCGTAGTGACGGGCAAGGATAATTCTGGCAAGGCAGTTG
>WNFA01009785.1_pt1 | contig 17514 bp, 19 predicted proteins | sample 5400481 | NCBI WGS metagenome assembly WNFA01 (sample SAMN13153340, study PRJNA577476) | soil metagenome | isolation source: 120 cm saprolite under Douglas fir tree site 2 hole 1 replicate 2 | place: USA:California | collected 2015-04-18
CACGGAGCCCAATGTGTTTCGCCCCGCTGGCGCTTTTCCGTTTACGACTACCCACCCACGGCTTGCGCCCCTCCGGCAGGCTCCGCGCAGGCTGTGGGCCGCATTCTTGCGCTGCTGCGCGGCTGGCGGCGACGGTCGACGGACATTATTCGAAATAAGCACGGCAATGGCAGAGCTGAACCGCTGCGCCACCCAAAATCTGCAACAACTTACTTCACCACTGGCGACTTGGCGTCGGCGGGCTTTTCTTCGTCGGCGTGGATCTTTCCGTCGTCCTCGGCGTAGAAGGAGCGGTGCTGCGCGTCGAGTTGTTTGGGCGTCATGGTGAGAGCGAAGCTATCTTTCTTGCCCTGGAAGCCGACGGTGTAATCGCCGCGATCGGTATTGACCATACGCTTGGTGAAGGAGCCGGTGTGCACGAGTTCCGCGAGCGACGTGGCGAAGTGGTCATTCTTCTTGTTGAACTCGCGCTGGGCGCGCAGGACAGTACGCATGTAGCCCAGGGCGGCGGCTTCTGAGTTTGAACGCGCGGGGTCGCCGGGAAATTTTGCTTTGTATGTGTCTGAGGCGGCTGGCGAAGACTGCGCGGGGGCAGGAGCAGGAGCAGCACTCTGCGCCGCCGCAAGCGCCGCGGTGGTGATGATTCCGATTACAAGCAAGCCCGCGCGGAGCCACGATTTATTCAAGGTTAAAGACGCCAATTTCATGCCAAAAGGCCTATCTGAGTCCCAATTCTGCATGTTACTCCCGTAATTTCACTTCAGTGACTGTTCTTTGCATCGTTAGCAAATATGTCTATTCTCTAGCCAGGGACCTATCCTACAGGGAAAACTATGAAAGCTGCTGTCGCCAGAAAACCTATTATCCGCATTGCGGTGGTGGAGAGTGATCCGCTGCGCTTTGTCGGGTTCCGTGCATTGTTCGATTCCGAACCGGAGTTCGAACTGGTTTCCGCAACGTTGGCAGAGATCAGCACGCTGCAAAACATTGATCTCATCCTGCTGGGAAACCGGTCCGGACAGAACCTGTTTGACGTGATGGCCAGCTTAAAAGCTCAGCGCCCCGATCTGCGAATTATCGTGACCGGCTCGGGCATTGATGAAGAGACCATCCTGAAGGCCATCGCTTCAGGGGCAAAGGGCTATGTGGACGAAGCGCGCGTGACCTTTACCGATCGGGAGAAGGAAGTCTTGGAAATGTTGGTGGCGGGACGCTCGAATAAAGAGATTGGCGCTTCCCTGGGTATTGAGGAACGTACGGTGAAGGCGCACGTAGCGAAGCTGATGCGCAAAGTGGGCGTGCAGAACCGGATTGCGCTGTCAGTTCACGCCATTACGCATTCCCTGGTTGCAACTGCTAAGTAAAGTAAAAGATCGCTACTAGCTACTAGCTACTAGCTACTAGCTGCCAGCTGCTGGCTTCTGGCTAAGAGAACTAAGCGCGGCTCTGGGCTCCCAGCGGAGCGTTACTTGAGAACACTTACCTTCGTAATCTTGCTGCGTAAAGCCGCCTCCAGCATACTCGGCTCACCTACCACAGAACCTGGGAGACGGGGTTGAGAGTGGCGATTAGGGTCACCACTTTTGACCCCGATTTTTTTGTGAGCCGCACTTGTTCCGGTCCGGCTGCGAAGTTTGACATCATTGCAAGCCATCCTGGCATTTCCTTCCTCACTCCAACCCGCGGCTGCGTAGTTCCGCGGAACAACCGTCCTCAAGAGATGAAGTCGGTGGTGGGCTCTTGCCGCACGATCACGGCCTTTGCCCTTTCCAACTTATGTTGCGCCTATACATTTTCTTGCGGGAGTGAAGGCGGGTTTCTTTCGAGGGATTGTGATGCCTGCTGAGCCAACGCAGTAAACCCGCGAGGCATCGAAGCCAACAGATATCATTTACAATCCCAACGACGCTACTCCCAGAGAATTATTAGCGTGGTGAGGAATCATGAACAAGTCCCCGCTCGTTGTTTTGGTGCTGTGTCTCAACCTTGCTTCTTTCGCTGCTGACGAACAATCACGAACGTCCAAGGCTGCCCTCCGAGCGCAGGCGGCGGCCGATGTGCTGGACGAGATTCAGGGCGCGCCGGATAAAGGCATTCCTCAGGAAGTTTTAGGGTCGGCGGAATGCGTGGCGGTGGTGCCGTCGCTGTTGAAAGGCGGCTTCATTGTGGGCGGACGTTTCGGACGGGGGCTGGCGAGTTGCCGCACAGCCAAAGGCTGGAGCGCTCCAGCGTTCTTCGCCGTGAAAGGCGGCAGCGTTGGATTCCAAATTGGCGGGCAGGCCGTCGATCTGATCATGCTGATCATGAACAATGACGGGATGCAGCACCTGCTGTCGAGCCAATTCTCCCTGGGAGCGGATGCGTCGGTGGCGGCGGGGCCGGTAGGCCGGCACGCGGAGGGCAACACCGACTGGAAGATGAGGGCGCAGGTGCTGACCTATTCGCGGGCGCGCGGAATCTTTGCGGGAGTAAGCCTGGCGGGGGCGGTAATCAATCAGGACAAGGACAGCACTCGGGACTTTTACGGCCGCATGGTTCCGTTCAAGACATCGCTGACGGGGGAGGTTGATCCGCCGGCGGGGGCCAACGCCTTTCTGACTGCGCTGGCGAAGTGGGCGCAGGAAGCCTCGAAGTAGATACTCGATCAACAACTGCGGCGGCTGTCCGTAGACATGCCACCCGCGATGCATTCTGTTCGAATATGAGCGCTCCGATCATTGCTCCGCCCCTTGCCGGGCACGTCATCGGTTCCATCGGCGATGCTTTTGTGATTGCAGAGTGGCAGGATGCGGGCGGTCCAGCTGGACCTCCTCGCTTAATTGCGCCACGCCACCTCCATCACGGTGACGATGAAGCGTGGTATGTGCTTGAGGGCGCCCTGCGCATTCAAGTTGGCAAGGATGAGATCGAGGCCGGTACAGGCTCATCGGTTTTCGTGCCCCGGGGAACCCCGCATACCTACTGGAATGCGGGCCGGGGACGAGTCCGGTATCTGCTGGTGATGACCTCGAATATCTATCGCCTGATTCAGGAAATTCACCTGATGGCGGAGCGCTCTCCCGCGGCCTTGCGCGCAGTATTCACCAAGTATGACTCCGAACTTCTCGACTAGTAGATCCGTAAGCAGTGGTCGCTTGCGGTTGCGGGGTTTGACAAACAATTTTTGCCAGTGATACCGTCACGCTTCCTGAATGCGGCAGCGACTTGAGTACGCCCTGGCTTGGCCGTTTATCAAAATCCTCGGTATCCTGCCGCGTCCTTGGGCTCGCGCATTTGGAATTGGTATCGGCTGGGTGGTTTATCTGCTGCACGTCCGTCTGCGGCAGGTGGGCATGCGCAATCTCGCGCTGGCATTTCCAGAGAAAAGCGCAGCACAGCGGGCGCGTATCCTGCGGGGAGAGTTCACTTCGTTGGGACGGCAACTGGCGGAAGTCTGCCAAATTCCAAAGTACACGCCGGAGAACGTAGACCAAGTCGTAGTGTACGAGGGATTTGAGAATTATGAACGAGGTCGTGCGCGCGGCAAGGGGGTTCTATTTCTGACTGCGCACTTTGGAGGATGGGAGCTTTCGGCATTCACTCATTCGATGCATGGGCACTGGATGCATGTTGTGGTGCGTCCGTTGGACAATCCGTACCTGGACCGGTTGATTCGCAACTACCGTACCATGCACGGCAACAAGATCGTGGACAAAGCTGATTTCGTGCGGGGGCTGCTTGCCGCCATGAAGGCTGGCGAAGTGGTTGGGATCTTGATGGACACGAATATGACTCCGCCGCAGGGAGTCTTCGTGGATTTTTTCGGCATTCCAGCGTGCACGGCCAGCGGATTGGCGCGGATTGCGCTGCGCACGGATGCGGCGGTAGTGCCGGGGTTCACGATTTGGGATCCGGTGCTGCGGAAGTATCGGCTGCGATTCGATCCGGCGGTGAAGTTGATCCGGACAGGGCACCTGGAAGCGGATATTGTCGCCAACACACGGCAGTTCACCAAGATCATTGAAGATTATGTGCGGCAGTATCCGGAGCAGTGGTTATGGGTGCACCGGAGGTGGAAGACGCGGCCGCAGGGGGAGAAGGGGTTGTATTGAAAATTCAGGCTTCGGGGTTTCAAGGCTGCTGCCCAGACTCTGGAACTCACACTTATCTCGTCGACAAGCCATCCCTGGTGCAAGAGCGACGTTTCAACCTCAGTGATCAAGGCCACGATAAGACCTCTTTCCCGCCCCGTTGCGGTTTCTCGCAGGCGACTGTCATTCGTGCCGCAAAGCCTCGATCGGATCCAAGCGGGAGGCCCGGAAGGCTGGAACCATGCCGCTGACCAGTCCCACGCCGCGAAGGCACTGTACAAGGTGAGCCTTCCCACGGAAAGCGCGACCGAGTAGGCCAGCACGATCCCGAGTACACCGCCGATGAAGGTAATGGTGAGAGCTTCGGCGAGGAACTGCAGCAGGATGTAGCGCCGTCGTGCGCCCAACGCCTTCTGCACGCCGATCTCACGCGTGCGCTGCGTGACCGAAACCAGCATGATATTCATCAGACCGACCCCGCCGATGCCGAGCGTAAGCGTGCCAATGAAACCCATCAGGATCTTCAACCCGAGTGTAATGGTCTCGAATTGGTGGACCTGCATCATGAGATTGAACACTTCCACAGCCTGGCGGTCCCTCTGGTTGAATTTGTGCTGGGTCGCCAGGATGGTGCGGACCGATTGTTCCAGGCTCTCGTACTCCGGTGTCTGGTAGGTGAACCATACGGTGTCCAGGTAATGGGTATTCTTCAGCTCGCTCATGGTGCTGAACGGGACGTATATCACGCGGTTTATATCGTCATTTCCCTCCTGCATTTTGGCGCTCAGAACACCGATGACTTCGAAACTGAGGCCGTCAACGCGGATGTGCTCTCCCAGCGCGTTGCGTCCGGAAAACAATTTTTCCTTCGCTTCTGAACCGATCACCGCTACGCGTGCGCGCTGCATCTCGTCTTCGGGGTTGTAGAAGCGACCCTGCCTGAGTTTGAGGGCGCGGACATCCATCACGTTGGAATAATTACCGGTGACCGCCCAGGTGAAAACCCTGGTGTCGTAGTGGATGCTTGCCGGCTTGCTGACTTCGGGCGTGATATGAGTGATTTGGGGAAGGTTGGTGGTAAGCGTCTCTACATCATCCTGAGTAAAGCGGACGAGCACTCCCGCCTTCTGCCCACCCGCCTGCATGGAAGTACGGCCCGGCACTACGATGACCAGCTTGGTGCCGAAATTGGCAAAGATGTTGGCGCAGGCCCGGCCAAAACCGTCGCCATAAGCGAGCAGCATGACTACCGTAGCAATGCCCCAAGCCATGCCCAGCATAGTGAGGGCGGTGCGGCGGCGATTGTGCCGCATGGCGCCGTAGGCTTCGTGGAGCAGATCCCGGAACATCGAATCACTCCTGCCGCAGGGCTTCCACCGGCTGCAACATGGCCGCTTTGCGCGCGGGATAAAGGCCTGCGACCACTCCGGCCAAAGTCAGGCTGGCAATCGCGAGCACGGCCGACATCGGTACCAATTTGGGCGGATCAAATCCGCCCGGCCCGTGCACCGTTCCCACCATTGCCATCAAGGATGTCGCCAGACCCATGCCGATCAGCCCGCTACTCAGTGTGAGAAGCAGTCCTTCCAGAAAAAAATGGAATAGAATGCTGCGATTGGTGGCGCCCAAGGCCTTTCGCAATCCGATCTCACGGGTGCGTTCGCTGACTGCGATCAGCATAATGTTAACCACGCCGATAGCCCCAAGAGCCAGTGTGACCATTCCCACAGCTCCCAGGAACATATTCATGACGTCGAAAATGGTTCCCACCATTTTCGATTCCTGGATCGAATCCCAGCCGTCAAAGGCGTTTTCATCGCTTGCATCAAATCCGTGATTGCGTGCAATGATCTGGTGCACATCGTCCAGGGCGAGGCGATGTTCGGCGGTTACGCGGGGCTGATATTCAATAAACGAAATGGAGTTCTGGTGATTTTCTCCCTTGAGCGCGAAGTACGTTGCCATCACCGGGAAAGGGATGTAGCCACGCATATTCAACCAAGCGTTGTCGCCGCGGCCGAGGTGCGGCATGCTGCCAATCACTTGGAACCTGAGGCCGTTCAGAAGGACGAAAGCGCCCACCGCCGGGCGGCCGGGGAAGAGGGTTTTCAGCAGTTCGTTACCGAGGACGATCACATTGCGTCTCTGCGCTATGTCCATTTCATTGAGCCATCGTCCCTCCTTGAGGGGAAGATAACTTATCTCATTCAGTTGGGGCTCCACGCCCAGGATTTCGACGCCTGCAGTGGCGAATTCGCTGACCTGATGCAGGTCGGTGCGAGAAAGCATAGGGCAGGCAGTGCGGACGTGTGGGGCCTGCCTGCGGATATCCGCGTAATCCTGATAGGTCAGCAAATAGGGACGGGCGGAGTTCATGCTGCCCTTTACAGCTGGTGCGCGCCCGGGAAAGAGAAACATGATGTCCCTGCCGAACTCGGCCAACTCGCGCTTGTTGCCCGAGCGAAAGCCTTCGCCCACGCCCACCAGCAGCAGTAAGGATCCCACACCCCAGGCGATCCCGAACATGGTGAGAATCGAGCGCAGCTTGTGCGCCCAGAGGTTGCGAAAGATCTGCGCGAAGATGTCCAACGCCGTGCGCATCATCGAGAGACATTGTACATTTTCAACATTGACCGCAGTTATCGAAATCAGGCTTTACGTCACCCACGCGGAACAGCCATTTTGGGATACCCGGACGGCCTGACACTGTGATTCCTGCTGGGGTCGCAGAGATGCATGCCTGCTCGGCATCTCGCCCCGCATATTCCGGTAGAATCGAATCTTCCTATGGCTACTCTTGAACAAATTGTGGAACTCGAGCGGAAATATTTGCTGCAGACCTACAACCGGTATCCCGTTGTGCTGAGCCGGGGTAAGGGCGTTTTTCTTTATGACCTTGAGGGCAAACGCTACTTGGATTTCGTGGCGGGGCTGGGCGTGAATGCGCTGGGACACGCGCATCCGCGGATTATGAAGACGATTCGGGAGCAGGCGGCGAAGCTGATTCACGTTTCGAACCTCTACTACCACGAATATCAGGGGCTGCTGGCGGAAAAGCTCTGCTCGCTTTCTGAATTGAATCGCGCGTTCTTCTCGACCAGTGGGACGGAGGCGATCGAGGGGTCGATCAAGCTGGCGCGGCTGGCTGGCCATAGGGCTGGTGGCGATGCGAAGTGCCGGCTGGTGGCGCTGGAGGGGTCGTATCACGGGCGGACGTTTGGGGCGCTCTCGCTGACCGGGCAGGACAAACATCGCAAGGGCTTTGAGCCACTGCTGGAAGAGGTGACATTCGTGGCGCGGAACGATGTGGACGCACTGCGCGCAGCGGTTGACGAAAACACTTGCGCGATTGTGCTAGAGCCAATTTTTGGCGAGGGCGGAATCTATGAATGCTCGGTGGAATTTTTGCGGGAGTGCCGGACCCTAGCTGATCGTCACCGCGCGGCGTTGATCTTTGACGAGATTCAGTGCGGCCTTGGACGTACGGGCACGATTTTCGCGTTTCAAGGTTTTGGGGTTACGCCGGACATTGTGGCCATCGCGAAACCGATTGCGGGGGGACTGCCTCTTGGTGCATTTCTGGCCAAAGAAGAATTTGCTACCGCGATCTCACCCGGGCAGCATGGCACCACATTTGGCGGCGGACCGCTGGCTTGCCGCGTGGCGCTGGAGTTTCTGGCTGTGGTCGAAGAAGAGAAGCTGCTGGAGAATGTGAACAAGGTCGGCGCTTATTTGCAGCAGGAACTGAAAGCGCTGGTAGAAAAGCGAGCTGCGGCCAAGGAGGTTCGCGGACGAGGCTTCATCCAGGGAATTCAGCTTGACGTTCCTGCGCGCCCAATCGTGGATGCGGCGCTCGAGCAAGGGGTTCTGTTCAACAGCACGCAGGATACAGTGGTGCGATTTCTGCCGCCGTTTCTGTTGGAGGAAAAGCACGTCGACAAGGGTATTCGGCTGCTCAAGAAATTGCTGGGGAAGAAGAGGCAAAGTGTTTCAGACGTCCAGCCGCAAGCCGGCCAGCCCCAATAGATGGTCTTTGACCCAGCGCTGAAAGCGCTGCGCCACCCCAAGGCAAAAACGGGGAGCCGAAGCTCCCCAAAGTGAAGCTACAGAGGCGATGTTCACTTAAATAGACTCCGGCAGTGGTGAAAGAGTTGTCCTCGGACCAGGAAGATTTTGGCTTGAACGAAGCAATCCACGAAATTTTCGACGTGCCCGCTCGGTCGGGTCCAATTCCACCGGTCCTATCCGGAGTGGAAGAGTGCTGGATGGACTTGGATGGCGCGCGCTTGCGCTACCTGCGTGCTGGGTCGGGGCCGCCAGTGCTTCTGCTGCATGGTCTGCTGGGCTATTCATTTTCCTGGCGATACACCATTCCCGCGCTGGCGCCATACCTTACTGTGTACGCGCCGGATATGCTGGGGTCGGGCTTCTCCCATCGTCCACCGGGCCTGGATTGCTCCCTTCGCGCGGTTGCGCAACGTCTTCTTTGCTTGGTTGAAAAACTGGGCCTATCCAGGTTTGACCTGGTGGGCACGTCGCACGGGGGAGCGGTTGCGATGATGGCAGCGGCGCAATCCCTCGATTCCACAGCAGTTGGTACCCCTAAGATTGGAAAGCTGGTCCTCGTAGCTCCGGTGAATCCGTATTCCGCGCACGGGCGCTGGCTGGCACCATTTCTCGGCGGCCGGGTGGGCTCCGCGTTGCTCCGGTTCACAGCTCCGCGGGCTACGTTTTTATACGGTTACGCACTGCGACGACTTTACGGAGATCCCAATCGAATTGCGCCGGGGACGCTTGAAGGCTATATGGCGCCGCTGGCGATTCCGGGATTGTTCAATTACGGTTTCAGCGTGGTGCGAAGTTGGACGCAAGATATGCGAGAACTGGGAGCGATCCTGCCCAAGCTGGCGAACGTCCCGACGCTGTTGATCTGGGGAAGGGATGACGCTGCTGTTTATGCCACTTCGGGTGCAGCGCTGGCCAGACACTTCCAAAATTCGCAGCTAAAAGTGCTTCCCGGCGTCGGACATCTACCCTATGAAGAGTGCCCGGGGGAGTTCAATAGATTGCTGATCGAATTTTTGACTGGCGTTAGCTCGCTTGGCTGAATGTCGTACGGTTGACAGCGCGCAACGCCCACTCATGGCCCATCATATTTTCGAAGTGTTGCGGAACGCGCTGGTCCACTATGGGTATTGGGCGATCGCGGCCGTACTGGTGTTGGAGAATGCCGGGCTGCCGGTGCCGGGTGAGACGGTATTGCTGCTGGCTAGCTTTCTGGCTTATTCCGAGCATCAGCTGCAGCTTTCACGGATCATCGTGGTCGCAACTTTGGCCACGACTGCAAGCGGAGAGATTGGCTTTGCGCTAGGGCGATACGGCGGACGGCCCTTGATCGAACGACATGCGCGCATCTTTCGGGTTGATCCCGCTAGCCTGGCGCGTGGCGAGCGGCTTTTCGAACATTATGGAGCGACGACGATTTTCTTTGCCCGGTTTATCTTCGGCCTGCGCGTGCTAGCGGCGCTGCTGGCCGGCGCTCTGCGCATGCCGTGGCAGAAGTTTGTCTTCTTTAATTTTCTGGGGGCGGCGGTTTGGGTCACGGTGATTTCGAGTGCGGGCTACCTTTTTGGAGGGCACTGGAATCAGCTGGTGCACAATATGAAGCGCTTTGACCTGGCTGTGGGAATTGCAACTGTCTTGATGCTGATATACCTATGGTGGCGCAGCCGTCGCTCGCCGCAGGATCGGTGAGCTTCCGGTTACAAGTTTGATTCACCGAACCTTTGCGTCTTCATTCTCGCGCCGTTCCGCTGACAATTGACCTAGCTCCCTCGAAAATAGCCGTAAGTGATTGATTCCACGTCGGCACATTTTCATGATCCGTTGTGAGCCACGGATCATGAGCAACTTAGCTAAGCTAGGGGGAGCATCTGGGAAGGCAAGGGGAAAGCTGAAGCATTCGGCAAAAGTCGGGCTATACTGCGGTTGTCCCGGACGTGGTTACCGGGGGATCTTGCTGATGCCCGGTTGACGGCCGCGCAGTTTATCCGGCCACGATGTCCGAACTGAAATCTTGGAGGAGGAAGGCATGAAGAAGATGGGGTTTCTGAGTTTACTAATTGTGGCGTCACTTCTGTTGACTCTTGCTTTCCCGGTTGCGGCGGCCGGGCCTAAGACGCCGAGTGCGCCCACGGCACCAGTGGCTGCGGCAGCGCCGCCCGAGCGTCATCCGCAGATCGATGAAGCGCTGGAGGCGATGCGGAGCGCCAAGCACCATCTAGAGAGCGCTGAGCACGATTTTCAAGGTCACCGAGCGAAGGCGATTGAACATCTGGATAGAGCCATCCATGAGGCCGAGATCTGCATGTCAATGAAGTAAGAATACATCGCGGTAAATGGCAAGAGGCAGCGTCTGCTGAACGCTGCTTTTTCTTTTGAGGCCTCAGTCTCAGGGTGAAGATTTAATTGGGGCGTAGAGTGTAGCCGATCGAGACGCCGATGCGTCCAACGTAATTGGAATTGAATTGAACGTTGTTGTGGATCACGTACAGATGGGCCTCGGGCCGGACAAAGAAGCTGCGCCAAAAATAGTAACGGACGCCACCCCCGATGTGGATCATGAAATGATTGCCGCTCGCGAGGGTGCGGCAACCTGAAAAGTAATTGGAATTGCAGGTAGCGTACCGATTGTAGAAACGTATGCTCTCGCCACCAACGCCAGCCATCAACTCGGCACGTACTTTGCTGCCCAGTCGAGGCGCGAAGACGCCGTTCAAGTCATAAAAGACCGGCCGAAACCCCTGATAGCCGTTGTATAAGCCCTGTTTGGCCCGGAATGCGACTTCTCCATTGAAGCCGACGCGGTTCTTAAAAAGAATATCGGCGCTGACGCTTGCATAGGTTCCGCCTTTCTCCGCTGGGGGCAGATAAGTCTGGGAGGCGCTGTTGTAGGTGGAGGAGAGAACGGCGTTGGCGCCAACGGTAAAGTCAGTTTGCTGAGCGTGACCCAAACTGGCAAACAAAAGAACCACACACGCGGATGTGATTACCGCCGACGCCGACGTTTTCAATACGCCCCCCGTAGTTTGTTCACGCTTTTCGAATTCCACCGCCAGATTCCTAGCCACAGCGAACAAGCTGCGAATAGCTTGAGCAGACAAGATCACCCCCGGCCCTCGGAATTGGAGGTCTCGGGCCGGGCGGCCATCGCCCGAGTCACAGCTCTAGTCTGGACCGATGGTGTACCCGATGGAGGCGCCTACTCGAACCACGTTATTCGAACTGAAGTCGGCGGTATTATTTACGATGTGATAGAAGTGAGCCTCGGGCCGGACAAAGACGTGTCCCCGTACGTAGTAGCGGATGCCGCCGCCAACATCGACCAGAAAGTGGTTGCTGCTGGTGTAGCAGGCGCCGAAAAAGACGCAGTTGCTAGTGGGCTGGTAACCATAGAAGCGTGTGCTCTGCCAGCCGATGCCTCCCATGAGATCGACGCCTACCTTCTTGCTCAGGTGGGGCTGGTACACGCCGTTGAAGTCAAAAAGGATGGGGCGGAAGGGTATGCCAAGCCCGGCGTAATTTCCTTGTCTCGCTCTCCAAGAAGCCTCAAAGTTGAAGCCGACGCGTTTGTGGAAGATGACGTCCGCGCTGATGCTTGGGTACAAGCCTCCCTTTTCGGGTATCACACAACTGTTTGCGCCGCACGCGGTTGACCCCGACGACATAATGGTACCGAAGCCGAGCATAGCGTCAGCTTGTTGCGCCTGGGAGAGGCTGGCTAAAAAGATGAATCCACAAATCACTGCCAGTAAGGCTGTCTTTCTCAAGAGGAACCTCCAGTCAGTTCGCTACAAAATCGCTAGGATGCCTCCACTAAACCTCTGGGATGCAAGATGTAGCCATCATAGTTTTTGGCGGAGCAACATTCAAATGAGCGAGAAACAGAGCCAGCGCCGGTGAAATGTCGTTTTGGGCGGCACTGGGTGCCGGTCTTCGCTGGTGAAACCCCGCGGCGTGCAAATAGTTGCAGTGAAGTTTCAAGGAAAGAGCCGGCCCAGCTTCACCGGACGTTTACTTTTCCGACCAGCTGCCGCCGCCGCGCAGGATGTGGCAGTCCGTGGTGCCAATGGACTTTCCAGATGGCTACGCCCAGATCGATACAGATGGCGAAGGCGGCGAGGCGAGTGAAGAGTCCGGCCAGAATCATGAGGCCGCCAAAGAACTCCGTCAAGGAAGATAGGTAGGCCGCCGCAGCGGGCAGTCCCAGGCTGGAGACAAACTGATCGTGATGATGAAGTCCGCCGAAGACCTTGTGGTATCCGTGGCCGACCATAACGGCGCCCAGGGCCAGACGCATGCCGAGGAGAGCGAGCGGTTGCAGACGATCGAGGTAGCGCAACGATTCCTCCGTGGGAAACAATGAGGTTATCGCAGCTCTACCCATCCCGCCAATGGCCCGGTATGTTGGCTATGTATGGCCTGAAAGGACAGCTGACAGATGAACAAACCGCAGACTTTGCCGCCCGATGCAATACTTCCGTACCGTCTGTAGTACTTCGGTTACCAGTCACGCCTGACAGACCTTGTTCTGGGCGCGCGGTACTCCTAATTGCGCTATATTCCGATACCACTACAATATATGGGTGCGAGGCATGAGTGGGCCCATTCTCAATTCCAGAAAACGGGCAGAAAACCCAGTAAAACGCGGAGATTAGCTTGGAGCCGGGGTTTTTCGGGCCTGATATATGCTCTGGACACCGAAAGCCCTGCGAGGCCGGGAACGACTCCCACGTTTAACCCGCGAGGCCGGAACAACGGCGCAGGGAAGTTTTGAGGAAAGTTAGGACTATGGCCGACTCGCGAGAAGTGATGAATATTCGTCAGGCATCGCAGTACCTGGGAGTGAGTCCGGATACGCTTTATAAGTACGTCGGGGAACAACGAATCCCCGCCTTCAAGCTTGGCAACCGCTGGCGCTTCAAGAAGTCAAAGCTCGACCAGTGGATGGAAGACAAGTCAAGCGAGGTGGAACCGCGGCCGAAACGCAAGGCCAAAGCCGCGGGAGCGCAGTAAGAGTCGCAATGTCGAGGGCAAGTTTGTCCTGAGAGAAGTCGAAGGAACCTCGAGACGGCCGGCGGGATGCCGGTGCTAAAACCGAGAAGCCGGCAAGACCGGCGCTACAAAAGGCGGGCACATGTTTGGAATGGGATCGAAAACAATGGTAGGTCTCGATGTGGGCTCCTCCAGCATCAAGGCGGTGGAGCTGAGGAAGACGCGTGCCGGGATTGAAGTGGCGCACCTGGGGCTGGAACCGCTGGCCTCGGACATCGTTGTGGACTCCATGATCGTGGACTCGGGAACGGTGTCGAGCGCAATTTCGAAACTGTTCAACGAGAACGAGATCAAGACCAAAGCCGTGGCCACGGCAGTGAGCGGCCATTCCGTGATCGTGAAGAAGATCTCGCTGCCTTCAATGAGCGACCAGGAGTTGGCCGAGACCATCGAGAAGGAAGCGGCGTCACATATTCCTTTCGATCTGGCCGATGTCAGCCTGGACTACCAGATTCTGTCCGAAGAAGCGGGCAGCCCGCAGATGGATGTATTGCTGGTGGCAGTCAAGAAGGACAAGATTTTGAACTACACCAACGTACTCTCGATGGCCGGACGAAGCACGACTATTGTCGACATCGATGCCTTGGCGCTGCAGAACTGCTACGAGTACAACTACCAGCCGGCGCCGGGCCAGGTGGTGGCGCTCTTGAACCTGGGCGCGAGTGTGATGAACATCAACATCGTGAAAGGCACGACGCCGCTGTTTCCGCGCGATGTCAGCGTGGGCGGTCATCAGTACACGGACTCGCTGCAAAAGGAGTTGGACTTGAGCTTCGACGATGCTGAGTCCCTTAAGCTGGGCAACAAGGTGGGGACGGTCAGTGAAGATGCCAAAGCGCCCATCCTGCAACAGGTGACCGAGATCATCGTGCTGGAAATCCAGAAGACGTTCGACTTCTTCCGGGCCAGCGCGGCGGGCGAGCACATCGAGAAGATTTACCTGGCGGGCGGGTCCTCCAAGGTGCCCGGGCTGGTGGAAGCTTTGCGGCAAGAGTTCTCGATGCCGGTGGAACTATTCAATCCGTTCCAGCGGATCATTCCGCCGGCGGAAGGCCGAGGCGCGGAGTTAGTGGAGCAAAATCCGGGCCAGATGGCGGTGGCGGTGGGCTTGGCCCTGAGGAGCTTTGAATCCCTATGATCAGAATCAACCTGCTCGAAACAGCAAAGGGTAAGAACAAGCGGACCGGCGTTCCCTCGATGCCTTCGATCGAACTAGGCGATATGGGATCGCCGAAACTGAAGGTTTTGGTGGTTTTGCTGTTGGCCGGAATATTGAACGTCGGCTACTGGTACCGGCAGGACCAGGAATCGAAGGTGATTGCGGCGCACATGAAGGTCGCCGAACAGAAGAATCGGGAACTGGCCGACGTTAGAGCGCGCTACATGGAGCGCCAGACCCAGGCCAACAACTATAAGCGCCGCGTCGACGTAATCGACCAGTTGCGTGCCGGGCAAGCCGGGCCTGTGAACCTGCTAGCCATGCTGGGCGAAACGGTGAATCACACCGAGGCCGTGTGGCTGAGCAAGATGGATGATCAGGGTGCGAGCGTAAATCTGGAAGGCACGGCGCTGAGCACGGATGCGGTGGCCAACCTGATTGCCAACCTGCAGAAGACGGGATTCTTCAGAAACGTCGAGATCAAGGAAACGTTCCAGGATGACCAGATTAAGGATATGCAGGCGTTCCAGTTCACGCTGACCTGCGAGAAGGGAAAGTCGTAAGAGGCTGACCTATGAATTTCAACGAATTGTCGGGCCTGAAGCAGTGGGGTGTTGTGGTCGCCGGGGGAGCATTAGTGACGGCGGCCTTGTACTACACGATCTTCAAGAGCCAGCGCGACCAGAACACAGCGGCGCAGCACGCGCTTGCGGACAAGGTTCGGGAAAATAATGAACTCGAATCGTACCGTCCAAAGCTGAAAGATATGGAGCGGCAGGTGGCTAACCTGAAGCAGCAACTGGACATCGAGCGGCGCATCGTGCCCGACGAAAAGCAAGTGGATGGATTCATCGAGATGCTGGACGGCGAAGCACAAAAGGCAGGCGTGGAACTGCGGCGCTACACCGCCAAGCCCACCACCGCCAAGGAGTACTACACGGAAATGCCGTTCGACCTCGAGCTGGATGGCCCTTATTACTCGATGCTGAATTTCTTCGACCGCGTGGGCAAGCTGGAACGCATCGTGAACATGTCCGGGTTGATACTGGCGAACACCAAGAATCCCACGGCGGCGAAGGCCAAACACACGTATCAGTACGCCCCCAACGAGAGCGTCGTGGCAACGTGCACGGCGATGACATTCTTCAGTCATGATGCGGCACCTGCAGTCGCTGGCGCCGGGGCTAAGCCCGGGACTACGCCCGCGACGTACCACCGACACCCCCGATGTTACGAAGTCGCAGGCGCAGCAGGCTGCCACCGTAAGCTCGATGGCGAAACCGGCTCCTGGGGCCCCGGCGAAACCACAAGCTGCTCAGGCGACGGCCACGAAACCGGCTGCGAAGCCTGCGGCTACGCCGGCGAATGCCGCGAAACCCACTGTGAAACCAGCGGTTGCTCCGGCAAGTGCTGCGAAGCCGGCCGTTACACCGGCGACGGCTTCGGCGAGTACTGCGAAACCGGCTGTGAAAGTGGCAGCGGCCCCTGCGGCGAAGAGCAGCTCCGCTGTTCCCAGCGCTCCAGCGAAGGGTCCAGCTACACCCAAGACGCAGATCCCGGCGGCTAAGGCGGTGTTCGCCGCCAGGCCACCCGCTGCAAAACCGACTCCGAAGGCACCAAAAGTTGCGGGAAAGGGGTCGAAACCGGCAGCACCGATTGCGGCCAAGCCGGCAATGGATCCAAACAAGAAATCAGATCCCCGCAAGGGCGCAGATGGCGGAAAAACGGCAGACGCAACCAAGCAGGCGAAGCCCGAAGAGAAGAAATGGTCGATGACGGGGAAGCGCGATCCCTTCTTCAGTCCTGTGGTCTCGCAGACGGGGGGATCGGGTTGCTCAACCGGAAAGAAATGTCTGGAAATCGGGCAGATTAACCTGCGCGGCGTGGTCAAGTCGGAGAACGGCTTTATCGCAGTAGTGACCAATACCTTGAACAAAGCTTACTTTTTGAGGGAGAAGGACCCGGTGTTCAACGGCTATGTGGTGAGAATCACCGGCGATTCGGTCGTGTTCCAGGAGACTGTGCAAGACAAGCTAGGCAAGGCCTTCACGCGTGAAGTGGTGAAGCGGATCTTTACGCCGGCCGTATAGAAGCCGGAATGACGCGCCGGCAAAGCCGGAGCGTCAGGAAATTAAGTTCCAGGAACGACACGCGGCAAAGTCCGCGGGTTTGGGGAGAGGCGAAATGCGAAAGCAACTGCTGACTGTAATCCTACCTCAAGCTGAGTGAGCTGCAGCGAGTGAACGTGGTGCGCGGCACGGATGATATCCGGGTCGAGATCAGTTCTCACGGCGACCTGACGCCGAAGCTGAGCACTTTGGACTCGCCGGCGCGAGTGGTAGTGGATCTACCGGGAACCGTAATGGCCACCGGGCAGAGCCGCATCACGGTGGGCAGCGGTGGGGTCAAAGGGATCCGCATCGGCATGGACGGCCAGAACACAACTACTACGCGAGTGGTAGTCGATCTGGACCGCGCCTGTGCTTACGACCTGAAGCCGAGCACAGACGGGAAGCTGGTGCTTACGCTGCACACGCCAGGACCGGCCCAGCATGCGGGTACGAGTGCCTCAAGCGCGGCGGCGAAAGTCTCGCCCATCCGCGCCGCTAAGGTTTCGTCGCCATTCTCCGCGCCAGTCATCGAGGCGAAGGCGGAGCCGGCTCCAGCTGTGACCGCCACGATTCCGGCGGCAGGGCAGACCGACGCAGTGGTAAAGGCGGCAGCGACGCCCAGCGGTTATGTGTTCGTCGAGCCCTCGTACCAGCCAAAGAAAAATGAACCGGCGGCTGCGGCAACCCTACCTGTGGATCGCGCCCAGGAAGCGGCGGCAAAGTTCGCGGACAAGACAGCGGCGGAACTGTTGCCGGTGCGCCTTAACGCGGCGCAGACGGCGAATACCGGCATTCAACCGGCGGTGAATCTGGCGGCGGAGCAGAAGGCGCAGTCTGGCCAGCAGCCGGCTTCAAACGGACCAAAATACACCGGTGAGCCGATTTCGGTGAATCTGAAAGATGTAGATCTGAAAGATTTCTTCCGACTGATTCATGAGATCAGCGGGTTAAACGTGGTCCTCGATCCTAACGTGCATGGCTCTCTTACCGTGGTGCTCGATGACGTGCCGTGGGATCAGGCGCTCGACATCGTGCTCAAGAACAACGACATGGCGCGCGA
>WNFA01004372.1_pt1 | contig 17509 bp, 19 predicted proteins | sample 5400481 | NCBI WGS metagenome assembly WNFA01 (sample SAMN13153340, study PRJNA577476) | soil metagenome | isolation source: 120 cm saprolite under Douglas fir tree site 2 hole 1 replicate 2 | place: USA:California | collected 2015-04-18
CGCAAAGCCGTGAGCCCCCTCAACCCATCCGGCCTGCCGCTGATGGCCGATCTCGTCCGCGACGCATCGACCACCGCCTTCCACCTGGCGATGATGGTGGGTGCGGCCCTCCTTATCCTTGGAGCCATCGTGAACGCGCTTGGCATCCAGGACCCGGCCAGGGCGCCGCGGCGTGAGGCCACCCAGGGCCAGACACAGCCCGCCAAGGAGAGTCTCTAATGGCCGTGCGAGACGACGTCGTCAACACGATCGCGGCCTTCTCGCTTTTCGCGGACCTGACGGGGCCGCAGCTCGAGGAAGTCGCCCACCTGTTTGATGAGTCCTTCTTCGGGCAGGGCGAAAGAATTCTCCGCCAGGGCGTGAGTGGATCAGGCTTCTACGTCATCCTCGAGGGAACCGCCGGAATTCGCGTCGACAACGTCGACCGCAGCACGCTGAAAGCCGGCGATTACTTCGGCGAAATCTCCTGCTTGCTCGGCGAGGTACCGGTTGCCGACATCGTGGCGGAAACGCCCCTACGGTGTCTTGTCCTGCCGGCCGCCCAGCTCGAGGGATTTCTGACCCGGCATCCGCGGATCATGTACCGCCTGCTGCAGGGGGAGGCGCGCAAGCTCAAGAACACAACCAAGTGGCTGAGTTAGCGCAGAAGCCTTTTCCTCCGGGCCGCTATCGACTGGTCGTGGTGGGCAGCGGGCCCGGTGGGTTGCAACTGAGCTATTCGTTGAGCCGCCTCGGCGTCGACCACGCCGTCCTGTCGGATGACCCCGCTCCCGGCGGCATGTTCCGGCGCTGGCCGGTGTTCCAGCGCATGCTGAGCTGGACCAAGCCCTTCACCGGGATCGAGCGAACGTCGCGCGCCTACGAACGCTACGACTGGAACAGCCTGCTGGCCGACGACGAGCAGCATCGCGCGGTGATGCCGGCCCTGATGGACGGGACGTCCTACTTTCCCTCGCGGCCCGAGATGCAAAAAGGCCTGGAGGCGTTTGCCGAGCGCACCGGCATCCAGGTGCGCCACGGAACCCGCTGGGAATCGACTCGCCAGGAAGGCGAGGACTTCGTGCTCACCACTTCCGATGGCGAGTACCACGCGCCCGTCGTCGTGTTTGCCGTGGGTGTGGCCCAACCCTACCGGCCTCCAACCCCCGGTCTGGAGCAGGTGCCGCACTATGGCGACTTCCGTCCGGTCGAAACGTACAAAGACCGGCGGGTCTTCATCGTGGGCAAGCAGAATTCCGGGTTCGAGATCGCGACCGGGTTGCTCCCGTGGGCTCGCCAGCTGGTCCTGGCCTCCCCCAGCCCGACCAAGCTCTCCGTCAACACCCACACCCTCGTCGGCGTCCGCGCGCGCTATGTCCAGCCCTACGAGGACGCCGCGCTGGCGGGCGGGGTCATCATTCTCGACACGACCATCGAAGAGGTCATCAAAGATGGCGCCGGTTACCGGGTTCGCACTCGGGATGCGGCCGGGCGCGAGCTCACCATGACGGCCGACGACGTCATCGCCGCGACCGGCTTCGTCACGCCCCTTCGCGACCTGCCCGCGCTGGGGGTCGCGACCTTCGGCCAGAGTCGGCTTCCCGCCCAAACGCCCTTCTGGGAAAGCGCGACTAGGCCGGGCATCTTCTTCGCCGGCACCATCTCCCAGGGCGCCGCGGGACTCAAAAAGCACGGCATCCCGAGCAACTCCGGTGCCGTTCAAGGCTATCGGTACAACGCCCGCGTGCTGGCCCGGCACCTGGCCGAAACGAAGTTCGGCGTTTCAGCAACCCGCGCGCGCCTGGACGCGTCCACCCTCGTCCCCTACCTGCTCGACCAGGTCAGCAACGGCCCTGAGCTCTGGCACCAGCGCGCCTACCTGGCCCGCGTGATCAATCTCGATCGCGACACCGGAATCACGAACGACGGCATCGTCCCGCTGCAATACTTTCTCGACTCGGACGGCGTCGACGCCATTGCGGCCACGCTCGAGTCGAACGGTCAGGGAAATCCGTACCCAGTTGTCTACGTCCGCAAGGACGGTTCTGTCGCGGAACACGCTCTCGCACCGAATCCGTTGCTCGATTTCAGCGGTCGCGATTACCGGGACGAGCTGCGCAACGTGCTCGAGCCGGTGTTGACCGGGGCGGCGTCGCCCGCATGAGCATGCTGCCGACCGGCACGGTCACGTTCTTCTTCAGCGATATCGAGGGGTCGACACGACTGATCCAGCAACTCGGCGAGCGCTACCCTGACATCCTGCTTGCCCATCACACGATCCAGCGCGAGGCGCTCGCCGCCAACGGCGGCCACGAGCTCCGCACCGAGGGCGATTCCTTCTTCATCGTCTTCAAGAGCGCACTGGAAGCCTGCGCCGGCGCCGCCGCCGTCCAGAAGATGCTGGCGCAGCACGTATGGCCGGAGGACGGACAGGTCCGGGTACGGATCGGGCTGCATACCGGCGAAGCGACGCTCGTCGGCAACGAGTACCTCGGCCTGGACGTCCATCGGGCCGCCCGCGTCGCGAGCGCCGGTCACGGCGGTCAGGTGCTGGTTTCCGAAACCACTCGGGCACTGGTCGACCACGTGCTGGCACCCGGTCTGACGCTGAAAGACCTCGGCATGCATCGCCTCAAGGACCTGGCCCGACCCGAACGCCTTTTCCAGCTGTCCGTGGAGGGTCTGCCCGCCGATTTTCCACCACTGAAGACGCTGGAGGCGACGCCGAACAATCTCCCGACCCAGCTGACGAGCTTCATCGGGCGCGACGACCAGGTCCGCGAGGGCAAACTGTTGCTGTCGCGCTCCCGGCTGCTGACCCTCACCGGTCCCGGCGGCACGGGCAAGACGAGACTCAGCCTGGAAATCGCGGCGGAGGTCCTGGACCAGTTCTCGGACGGGGTCTACTTTGTCCCCCTAAGCGCGGTGCATGATCCCGAGCTGGTCGCGTCCGCGATCGCGCAGGCGCTGGCGATCTCGACGACCGGCAGCCGCCGGCCGATCGACGCCCTGCTCGACCATCTTCGCGAAAAACAAACCCTGCTCGTGCTCGACAACTTCGAGCAGCTGCTCAAAGCTGCCCCGATCGCGACCCAGCTGCTCGAGCGAAGCGCGGGGTTGCGCGTGCTGGTCAGCAGCCGCACCGCACTGCGCGTTTCCGGCGAGCAAGAATTTCCGGTCCCTCCACTGGCGCTGCCCGACCTCAAAGCTCTGCCCGGCCTCGCCGCCCTCTCGCACTTCGAGGCGGTGCGGCTCTTTATCGAGCGGGCGGTCGCTGTGAAGCCCGATTTCCAGGCGACCAACGAGAACGCACCGGCGATTGCCGGCATCTGCGAGCGGGTCGACGGACTGCCGCTGGCGATCGAGCTCGCCGCCGCACGCGTCAAGCTCTTCTCCCCCCAGGCCCTGTTGAGCCGCCTCGAAAAATCACTGAGCGCCCTCGGCAGCGGGGCACGAGACGCGCCGGCGCGCCAGCAGACACTCCGGGGCGCGATCCTCTGGAGCTACGACATGCTCGACCCCGGCGCCCGGCGCCTCCTGAGCCGCGTGTCGGCCTTCGCCCGCGGTGGCTACCTGCAACAGATGGAGCCGGTCTGCGGTCCCGCCGAAGACGTCGGCGGCGATGTCGTCGAGGCGCTCGATCAACTAGCTGACCAGAGCCTGCTTCGGCGCATGCCTCGATCAACTAGCTGACCAGAGCCTGCTTCGGCGCATGCCCGACTTCGACGAGCCACGCTTTCTCATGCTCCAGACGATCCGTGACTTCGCCACCGAACGGCTCGAGGAAAGTGGTGAAGCCCACCTGGTTCGCGACCGACACCTCAAGGCCTTCATCGCGCTCGCCCAGGAGGCGCACCCGCATCTCTTCGGCCCCCAGCGGAAAGAGTGGCTCGATCGGCTCCAGGAGGACCACGATAACTTCCGAGCGGCGCTCGAATGGGCCGTCTCGACCGGTAACGCGCAAGAGGCGATGCGCCTTGGCGGGTCGTTCTGGCGCTTCTGGCAGATGCGTGGCCACATCCACGAGGGCCGGGCGCGACTCGGACAGATTCTGTCTCTGCCGGCCAGCGGTGAGTTCCCAACGGAGCGGTTGAATGCGCTCGAGGCGGCTGGTGGGCTCGCCTACTGGCAGGCGGACATGGAGGGGGCCCAGCGTTTCTACGACGAGAGTCTGGCGCTGACCCGGCAGGTGGGCGATTCCCCGGCGATCGCCAACGCCATCTACAACGACGCCTTCCCGATGCTCGTCAACCGCACGGACCTGCCCAAGGCGAAGGCGCTGCTCGACGAGGCGCTGCCGCTTTTTCGCGAACTCGGCGACGACGGCGGCATCGCCCGGACACTCTGGGGGCTTGGCAACGCGGCCTACTTCGCCAAAGACTTCGTCGCGGCGAACCCGCTCCTCGAGGAAGCGCAGACCCTCTTTCGGCGGTTGGACGACCGGTTCATGCTCGCCTGGGCGAGCCATACGCTCGGGCTGGTCGCCGTCGGCACATATGACTTCGAAATGGGCAAGCGGTCCTTTACGGAAGCACTGCACTTGTTCATCGAGGCGAAGGATGTCTCGGGGATCACGCTGCAGCTCGACAACCTCTCGGTGATCGTCCGCCACGAAGGCGATCCCGTGAGGGCTACCCGCCTGGCCGCCGCGGCAGTGGCCCAGGGAGCGCTGACCGGCACCGGCCTCGGCGCGCTGCTCAGCCAGCGGGAGGGTCGAAGCGGACGCGAAGGGTTAACCGACACCGATGCGGCAACCGCCTGGGCCGAAGGTCAGGCGCTGACGCTCGATGAAGCGACCGCCTACGCGTTGGATCCGACAGCCCTGCCGATATCGTTGCGCCGCCAATTCTCTTGCCGAGCAGGGCCTGAACGTCGTCGGCATCGAGAGCAACCTGGTCGGGGGCGAGTGTCCCTACTTCGGTTGTATCCCCACGAAGATGATGGTCCGCGCCGACGACATGCTCGCCGAGGGCCGTCGCATTCCAGGCTTCGCCGGGGACTCGATCGTAAAACCGGACTGGAAACCCGTGGCGCAACGCATTCGCGACGTGGCCACCGACAACTGGGACGACAGGGTCGCGGTGGAGCGATTCGAGGGCAAGGGCGGGCATTTCATCCGCGGTGCCGGGAAGCTCGCCGGCCCCGGCAGGGTCTCGGTCAACGGCACGACCTACGAGGCCTCGCGCGCGATCGTGATCTCGACGGGGACGTCGCCGGCGGTCCCGCCCATCCCCGGCCTCGACGGCGTCAAGTACTGGACGAACCGCGATGCGGTCAAGGTTGGGCAGCTACCGGAGTCGCTCGTGATCATCGGAGGCGGCGCGATCGGCGTCGAGCTCTCGCAGGTCTTCGCTCGCTTCGGGGTCAAGGTCTCGATCATCGAGGGCATGGACCGCGTGCTGGCGATGGAGGAGCCCGAGGCGAGCGCCGTCCTTGGCGCGGTGCTGCAACGGGACGGCATCGAGCTCTGGCTCAATAGCCGGGCACAGTCGGTGGAGCAGCGCGGCGACGCGATCGCGGTCAACGTGGACGGCGGGCGCCAGGTAGCGGGTAAGGCACTGCTGGTCGCGACGGGACGGCGCGCCAACCTGCGGGACATCGGGCTGGAGACCGTCGGCCTCGATCCATCGGCGCGCCTGCTCGAGCCGGACGACCATCTCCGCGTGGGCGAGCGGCTCTGGGCGATCGGCGACGTGACCGTGAGCGGCGGCTTCACTCATATGGCGATCTACCACGCCGGCATCGCCGTCGACGACATCCTGGGCAAACCAGGGCCGGGGGCCGATTACCGCGCGAAGCCGCGGGTCACGTTCACCGACCCGGAGGTTGGCGCGACCGGCCTCACCGAGGAGCAGGCAAAAAAGAAGGGTATCAACGTGAGGACCGGGATCCAGAAGGCATCAGTCACATCCCGCGGCTGGATCCATGGCCCGGGCAACGACGGCTTCATCAAAGTCGTCGAGGACGCCGACCGCGGCGTGCTCGTCGGGGCCACCACCATGGGGCCGCGGGGCGGCGACATCCTCGGTATCTTCGAGCTCGCCATCAAGCTGCAGATCCCTGCTGACGAGCTGCGCCACCTGATCTATGCCTATCCGACGTTCTATCGTGGCGTCGGCGAAGCGGTGCGCAAGCTTGGCCCCGACCTGCACACGCCAATGCGCTAAAGACCCGAACCCTAGCTGCAGGCGAGCCAGCCAGGCGAGGGCTCGACCTTCGTCTTGCGCCTGCCGCCGGCGACGTGCTAGGCGATCGCGTCGAGCAGGCGGCGCGAGCTGGCGCTGACGTCGCGGACGGCGGAATCGAACGCCGACGTGTTGGCGCGTGATGGCACCCGGTAGCCGCTGATCTTGCGGACGAACTGCAAGGCGGCGTCGTGGATTTCCTGGTCGGTCGGCTTTTCGTCGCGGCGGCGTAGCGTCTTGATGCTTCGGCACATGACGTAAGTCTGACAAAAGAGAGGCCGGTGCGGACCGGGCTCTCGCAGAGGAGGTTGGCGACGCGGCTCGATAGCGCTGCCGACGGTTCGTCGATCGCGGCCCGTCAAGCTAGAGTTTGGGATACGCTAGTAGCAGTTCACCGGTCGCTGCTGCATGAGATTGCAAGGGGACATGCCATGAAGTCACAAAACCTGAAAAGCTCGCGCGCGAAGACGGGTGTTAGCCGGCTATGGCTCGGGGTTGCCGCCGTCGCTGGCGCTACGTTCGCCTACCTGGGCGACCGGGAACGGGGCAAGGCCCGACGGCAGGCCGCGATTCGCCAACTTTCGGGGGCCGCGAAGGCGGCGGCCGATCGTACTACCCGCTGGCGCACTTTGGTCAGTTCACGCCTACCGGGCCGTGCGCATGAGCTACCTCCGGCGCAGGTGACCGTCCCGACTGAGCCCGCCGACGCCGCCACGGCGCCGTCGCGTTCGAAGCGTGCCGAGCGAAACGCGGAAGCCGCTGCCGAGACGAAAAAGCCCGACCTCTAACGCGCAGCATCCCATCGGACGCCGATGTCGCCGACGAGGTGGTGCTCAACGGCCCAGCGGGTCGCGGCACTACGCGATTTGACGCCCAACTTCGCGTAGACGGATCGAAGGTGGGCGTCGACGGTCCGAGTGCTGATGCCGAGCTCCTCGGCCAGCTGGCGGTTCGTGAGGCCGCCGGTGACGAGTCGCAGGATCTCGACCTCTCGTGTTGTCAGGCCATCCGCCCGGGGGCGCCTAGCCACGGCCCTTACGGCCGCTGGACGACGAAGCTGACCGCTCGCGTCTGCCGGCGACGGTCATAACCGATCAGCTTGATGTAGCAGCGCGGGTTGGCAGCCTTACACCCTTCGATAGCACCAAGCACGTCCTCCGCCGCTCGAGCTTCGAACAGGGGGAGCTTCCACATCGTCCAGTAATGGTCGTGGGGCGTGGGCTTCTCGACGTATTCGATGGCCGGCACCAGCCCCTGTTGGAGCAGGTAGTGGATCTGGCGGAGGACCTGTTGGGTCGTGAGCGCCGGCAAGTAGGAAAAGGTTTCTAGTTTCATGCCCGCACCGGGTCGAGCCGGTCGACCCCCTCGAACTCGAAGCTGATCTCCTTCCATAGGTCGAGTGCCTGGCGCAGCTCGGAAGAGTGCCGCGCCGCCTGTTCAAGGATGTCTTTGCCCTCGCGCGTAAGGTCCCGGCCTTCGTTGCGCGCCTGGACGACGGCCTCGAGGGCGACGCGGTTGGCGCAGGCGCCGGCCGCGTTGCCGCCCGGATGTCCCTGCGTCCCACCCCCAAACTGGAAGACGGCGTCGTCGCCAAAGATGGCCACGAGGTCAGGCATATGCCAGACGTGAATGCCGCCCGAGGCCGCGGGGAAAACCGCGGGGAGGGAAGCCCACGGCTGGTCGAAGTACACGCCGCGGCTTCGGTCGGCGGGAACAAAGTCCTCGCGCAGCAGGTCGTTGATCGCCGTCGTGCCGCGGCGGTCACCCTCCAGCTTGCCCACCACCGTGCCGTTATGGACGTGGTCGCCGCCCGCCATCCGCAGCCACTTCGCGAGCACGCGCCAGTGGATGCCGTGGTTCTTCTGGCGGTCGATGACGGCATGCAGGGCGCGGTGACAGTGGAGCAGCATCCCGTTGTCGCGGCACCAGAGCGAGAGGGAGGTGTGCGCGGTAAATCCCATGGTCAGGAAGTCAGACATGATGATCGGCGCGCCCAACGACTTCGCGAACTCGGCGCGCTTGTAGACCTCCTCCATCGTGCCGGCGGTGACGTTGAGGTAGTGGCCCTTGCGCTCCCCGGTCTCGCTCTCGGCCTTTAGGACCGCTTCCATCACGAACTCGAAGCGGTCTCGCCAGCGCATGAAAGGCTGCGAGTTGATGTTCTCGTCATCCTTGGTGAAATCGAGGCCCCCGCGCAGGCACTCGTAAACGGCGCGACCGTAGTTTCGCGCCGAAAGCCCGAGCTTCGGCTTGATGGTGCCGCCCAATAACGGCCGGCCGTACTTGTTGAGTTTGTCGCGCTCCACCTGGATCCCGTGCGGTGGGCCGGGGAACGTCTTCAGGTAGGCGATCGGCAGCCGCAGGTCCTCCAGCCGCAGGGCGCGGAGCGCCTTGAAGCCGAAGACGTTGCCGACGATCGACGACATCATGTTGACGACCGAGCCTTCCTCGAAGAGGTCGAGGGGATAGGCGACGTACGCCATGATCTGGTCGGGATTGCCCTCCACGGACTCGATCGCGTAGCAGCGGCCGCGGTAGCGTTCCATGTCGGTGAGGAGGTCGGACCAGACGGTGGTCCACGTCCCGGTCGACGACTCGGCGGCCACCGCCGCGGCCGCCTCCTCCGACGGCACGTCGGGTTGCGGTGTCACCCGGAAGGCTGCCAGGACGTCGGTGTCTTTGGGCCGGTAGCCGGGGTCGTAATAGGCCTCGCGGTAGTCGTGGACTCCGGCACGGTAGCCTTCGCGGACGGAATGCTTTTCGCTCATCTTTTCTCTCACGCTAGCATTCTCCGGTCATGCTGTCCAATGCATCAAACTAATCTTTTCGATAAACGCTACGAATCGCTGGCAGAGGCCGGCTCCTTCGCCGCGTGGTCGGCGCCGCTTCGCGCCGCCGCTACGGCGCGAGTGCGGTTGACCAGGGCCGCCTGGGCGTGGCCGACGTTCCGTGCCTCTCCCTTCCATGCCGACAGCGCCTCGTCCTGGAGCGCCCGCGCGAAGGAGAAGGTCAGCTGCCACGGTTGGGGGCCGAGAGCGTTGATCACCTGCAAATGGCGCGTGGCGAGGTCGGGGCTCTGGCCTCCCGACAGGAAGGCGATGCCGGGGACCGCGGCCGGCACAGTCTGGCGAAGTCCCTGCACCGTGCGCCGGGCGACCTCATCGACGGTCGCCTGTGTTGAATGCTGTTTTCCGGGCAGGATCATGCTGGGCTTCAGCACCATCGCGTCCAGCGCCACCCCCTGCTCGGCCAGCTCGGCGAAGACCGTGCGCCACGTCGTGACGGTGACCGCAAAGCACCTTTCGATACTGTGATCGCCATCCATGAGGACCTCGGGCTCCACGATCGGGACGAGGCCGCCCTCCTGGCAGAGCGCCGCATAACGCGCCAATGCGTGGGCGTTCGCCGCGATGCAAGCACGGGTCGGGATGCCGGCGCCGATGGTGATGACCGCGCGCCATTTGGCGAAGCGAGCGCCAAGCTCGACATACTCGGCGATGCGCTCGCGAAGGCCATCGAGACCTTCGGTGACCTTCTCGCCCGGCGCTTTCGCCAACGGCTTCGCTCCCGTGTCGACCTTGATGCCCGCAAGCATGCCCCGTTGGATCAGCGCCTGCGGAAACAACGAGCCGCTCGAGGTCGCCTGGCGGAAGGTCTCATCCTGGAGGATGACGCCGCTGATCACCCCCTCGAGTCCCGGCGCGGTGACCAGCAAGTCCCGATACGCGAGCCGGCTCTGCGTGGTTGATGGAATGCCCAGGGCCTCGAAGCGCTTGCCAATCGTCCCCGGGGTCTCGTCCGCTGCCAGGATGCCCTTGCCTGCCTGCACCAGCGCGCGCGCCGTCAAGACCATATCAACTGCCATTTCACTTACACCCGGCTGGGCTCACGTGCGACCGCCGGGAGGCTTGCCCAGGCACCTGGCTCGCCCACCACGGAGAAGATGCTCGCACAGGGCACGTCGAGCATAAGGTAGTCCTCGGGATGCAGCAGTCCCAGGGCGATCGCGCCGGCGCGAATGACCTCCTTGTGGGCGACCACGGCAACCGTGCCCTGGCCGGCGACGTCCTCCAGGAATCCACCAACCCGCCGCATCAAGGAGACGCGCGACTCGCCGCCAGGTGGCGAGGCAATGCCGGCGGCCCACGCGGTCAAGGCTGCCGCCTCGTCCTTCTCCACATCCGCATGCCGTTTGCCCTCCCAGTCGCCATAGCTCAGTTCGATGATGCGCTTGTCCGTGTCGAGCGACATCCGACCGTGGTTGGCGGCGAGCAGGATCGCTGTTTCTCTCGCCCGGCGCAGAGGGCTGGAGTAGATCGCATCGAGCTTGACCGCGCGGAGACGGTGGGCCAGCTGCCCGGCCTGGAGGCGACCGAATACGCTCAAGGGTAGGTCGGTCCGACCCTGGTAGCGGGAGGGCGGCGTCGTCCACAGCGTCGACGCGTGACGGACGAACAGTAGCGTCGTCGTCATTGCCGCGCCTTCGCGTCAGACGTGCTCGTGCTCATGGGCGAGCTCCTCGACCTCTTCCTGGTGAATGAGCGACTCGTGAACGCTCAGCGGGACCTTCAGCAAGAGCGACTTCCTCGCGCTAAGGATGCGATGGACCAGCAGCAGCTGCGTTAGGGCCAGGGGATCGCTGTGGTGCGAGCGCAGCAGCCCGTCCGTGAAGGCGCCAAGCTGGTCTGGTGCCAACTGCCGCATGTGCTGATGACGGCTGCCCATGTGGGCCCAAATCCGGTCTTCCAGCCCGGCCGCGGTCTCCGGATCGATGTTGCCATCGATCTCGAGTATCTCCGCACCGGTCCCGTTGTCGCCAATCCTTGACACTCGCAGCCCGTTGGCTGCCTCGTTCAGCAAGCCGTCCAGGTTTAGCCGCGGCAGTGCGGGCTGCTGGATGATTCCAACGTTCAGGTGCGCGTCGTCGTCGCGGCGTTTGGGCCGATAAAAGCGCACGATCAGATCGGCGAAGCGAAGCTGCGGGGCGATGTACTTCTCCACGTCCGGTTGGCGCACCTCGATCTCCTTGCGCACCGCCTCCTCGGCATAGCCGCGCTTGGCGACATCGCGCTGCAGCTTCCACCGGTGTTTCAGGTCTTCCTCAGGATCGAGCCAGACCTTCAGGTCGAAGAGGCCTCGGATCCCCGAAACGAGAAAGGGGTGCAGGCCCTGGACGATCACGACGTCCCGAGCGCGCAGCTCTTCTTTGGGCCCAAAGGTCCCGTTGCTGTGGTCGTACACCGGCTTGTTGATCGTGCGACCCTGTTTGAGCGCGAGCAACTGGTTCTCCATGAGGGCGAAATCGGTGGCTCGCGGGTTGAGCCCGGTGATGCCGACCAGCCCTCGTTCCCGGCGATCCAGGCTGTGGTAATCGTCCAGGCACAGACTGGTGATTCGGGATTTCGGAAAGATGCGGTAGAAACCGGCGGTCAGTGTGGACTTCCCGCTTCCGCTGTCCCCTCCGATGGCCACGAAGATCGGCCGTCGCGCATTGACACTTGGGTGCATGTCTGTCTCCTGTCCGCCCACGCTAGCAGCGAAAGTGCTATGCAGTCCAATACAGACATTGAATGCGCGCGATAAGCTAGACGAATGAGTGGGAGCGGGCGAACCGTCCGATCACCGTTGGCAGCGGGCTTCGACTCCCGGGTCACGGTCCACCAGCTCCGCATCTTCAAGATGGTGGCGGACCACCACAACTTCTCTCGAGCAGCCGAGGCGCTTCACCTCAGCCAGCCTGCCGTCTCCCATCAGATCAAGGCACTTTCTGCCGCCGTGAAGGCGCCGCTCTTCGAGGAAATCGGTCGCCGCATCCATCTCACAAGCGCCGGCACGCTTCTCTACGAGCACGCAAGCCGGATCATCGCCGACTTCGAGATGGCTGGTCATGCGCTCGACGAGCTTCACGGGCTTCGCCGCGGCCTGCTTCGACTGGCCGGAGACACCACGGTTGGTATTTACGTCCTTCCCGATGTGCTTGGCACGTTTCGGGAAGGCCATCCGGACGTGGACGTCAGCCTCGACGTCGGAAACCGGCAACATGTCTACGAGCGATTGATCGCTAACGAGGCGGACTTCGCCGTGGTGGGACGCCTTTGGCCGCGGCCGTCAATCCCGCTGACGACCCGGCCCTTCCTCCCGAACGAGTTGGTCGCGATTGCCGCGGCGCGCCATCCCCTGGCGGGGATGAAGCGGATCTCGATCGCACGCCTCGCCGAGGAACCCTTTATCGCGCGCGAGCCAGGGTCTGGTACGCGGGAGACCGCCGAGGGAGCGCTGCGGCGAGCGGGCCGGCCTATCCGCACGGTCATGGAGCTCGCCAGCAACGGGGCGATCAAGCGCGCCGTCGCCCGTGGCCTCGGTGTCGCCATCATCTCCCGCCACGCCGTCACGATGGAAATCCGGCTCGGATTGCTGGCCGAGCTCGCGGTCGTCGGCTTCCCGCTGCGCCGGCAGTGGCACATGGTCTACGCGAGAGACAAGCGGTTTGGTCCGGTCGAGCGCGCCTTCCTGTCCTTCATCGATGATGGCGGATGGCGAAGTCGCCTGGGCGAGCTGCCACTGACCGAGTGATGCAAGCCCCCGACACCGATGTCGCGGTGGTCGGTGCTGGGCCGGCTGGAGCGGCCGCCGCCCTCTTTGCCGCGCGACGCGGCCATCGGGTGATCATTTTCGACAAGCAGGATTTTCCCCGCGACAAGCCGTGCGGTGAAGGGCTGATGCCGGGCGGCCGGCCGGCGCTGCGCGAATTGGGTCTCGAGGATGCCGTCGTATCGGGCGGGGCGCCGCCACTCGACGGGATCCAGTTCGGGCTTGCCGAGCAGCCACCGGTGGCGGTGCCCTTCCCCGAGCACGATGGCGAGCAGGCGGGCCTGGGAATTCGGCGACTCACCTTCGATGCGCGCCTGGCCGACGCCGTCGCCCACGATCCGCTGATCCAGTTCTGCCCGCACACGGAGGTGCGCGATGTCAAAACCAACGCCGACGGCAGGGCGAGCGTGATCACCGCGGGCGGCGAGGTTCGGGCCCGCTTCGTCGCGGTTGCGGACGGCTTGCGTTCCGCGTTTCGTCATCGCCTCGGCTGGACGGTTGGACCGCGGCCGCCCCACCGCTACGGCATCGTCGCCCACTGGACGATCGATGCGCCCGTCGATCCGTGGGTGCGGATCACCTTCGACCGTGGCCTCGAGGTCTACGAAGGCCCGGTTGCCGGCAACCAGCGAATGGTCGGACTCCTCTGTTACCAGGATCGGATGCGTGAGTTTGGCGGCCGGCTCGAGGCGCGCTACCGGGAGATCGCGCTCGCGCTACGTCCAGCGTTGCGCAGCGCCGACCTCGTTGGTCCTGTCTCGGCGGTGGGCCCCTTCTGGTATCGCGCGTCGACGGTTGCCCAGGGCCGTGTCTTTCTGATCGGGGATGCCGGAGGGTTCACCGACCCCATCACCGGGGAGGGCGTCGCCGCCAGCTTGCGCCAGGCACGCGCCTTCGCCGCCGCGCTGGAGTCGCCGAGTCCCGAGCGCACCTACCGGCGGGCGCACCGGCGACTGACGAAAGACCCGCGCCGTGTGGCGGCGCTGTTCCTCCGGCTGAGCCGCACACCGGCATTGGTCGAGCGCGCCATGCGCAGTCACCAACGGGCGCCGCAAACCCTGACGACCTTGCTCGGGATCGGCTTCGGCTACTGGGGCTTCAACCGCATCACGCCGCGGGAGTGGCTCCGGATGTTCAGCGGCCGCTGAACAAGCGCGGCAGGAAGCGTGGCTTGCCCGCCATCCGTTGCCGGTAAGCAGGGATCGCCATCAGCAGCGCATCCTCTTCCCTGATCCGCCGGCGGAGGAGCAGAGCATTCGCCAGGCTCAGACCGACTGCACTCGCGTAGGCGCCGCCAATCAGCGGCAGGCCGAGGAATTCAAGGCCGAGCGCGACGTAGTTCGGATGGCGAATGAAGCGGTAGGGGCCGCGGTCGACGATCCGCAAATCGCTCGGCACCACCGCGCGCACGTTCCACGATTCGCGCAGCGAGGCTATCACGCTAAGCCTGAGCACAACGGCTGCGATTGCGGCAGCCCAGCCCATGGCGGCGACCGGTCGCGGCGACGGACGACCGCGCCACACACGTTCGAGGGCCGGCAGGGTGAAGAGACCAAGATTGACGGCCGCGATCCATCCCCACACGGACAGGCCGGCTTGCGGCGCATCGGGTTGCCGTCGATGGATCTGCCGCTCATTTCGTTCCGAGTAGAGGAGCTCGATGAATCGCTGCGTTGCGAACAGGAGCAAAACGCGACCGTAGCGGCCCGCGCTCACGCCGTCAGCCGCATGAGGGCAAGCTCGATCGAGAGCCCCGGACCAAAGGCGATCGCCAGCACCCGACCGTGTGTTCCGCCACGCTGCATCTCCTCGAGCACGAAGAAGATGCCGGCGCTCGACGCGTTGCCGTTGCCGGCGAACACCGATCGCGAGGTGGCGAGTGATTCCGGATCCAGCGCCAGTGCGCGTTCGATCGCGTCGACGATGCGCGGGCCGCCGGGGTGCGCGGCAACCGCGTCGACGTCCGTCAGGTGGAGGCCGGCTTCCGCGAGGAACGTCTCGACGGCGCCGCGGAGGTGCGCCTCCACCACATCAGGAAGCTCGCGGCTGAGAATCACCCGAAGCCCGCCGTCGCGAAGCTCGTATCCGAGGTGGCGGGCGCCTTCCGGCACCAGCACGGTGCCGGCGTGCTCGAGCGTCCAGCCTGGAAGCCCGTCACCCCCGCGCAAGACCACCGCCCCGGCGCCGTCGGCGAAGACCATCGCGGCCACCAGGTTGTCGACCGAGTGATCATCCGCGTGGAACGTCAGCGACGGGATCTCGACCGCGAATAGGAGCACGCTGCGCTGCGGGTAGGCGCGCAGGTAATCGAGCGCCCGTGCGAGGCCCGCCACCCCGCCGCCACATCCAAGCTCGGTAATCGGCAGCCGGGCGACGTCCGGCCGCAGTCCGATCAGGGGGATCAACTCGGCGTCGAGTGACGGGAGGACGATGCCGGTGCAGGACACTCCGATCACCAGGCCAATGTCCGTAGGGGCGATCCCGCTTCGTTCCAGCGCCGTGCAGCACACCCGTCGGGCGAGCACCCGCGCGTGCTCGAGATAGGCGTCCGTTTGCTGGCTCTGGGTCCGGCGCTCCATCAGCGACGTCAGTGGCTCGGCGAAATAGCGGGTCCGCGCTCCCTCGCTGCCCTGCAGCTTTGGCATCCGCCGGCCCCGTGCCCGGCCGAGCGCGTCCCAGACCTCGTCGACGGTCGCCGTGATGGTCGGCACCGCCGTCGCCATGCCGGCGATCCGCGCCTGCCCGAGCGGCATCCGTCGCGCTCGCCTTTCCACACTGGGGCTCGCTGTTGATGTCATCAGACTGATGCTAGGCTGGCGCAGTGGTCGTTCGTCAGGCCGAACGTGAAGATCGCCCGCAGCTTCTCGAGTTGATCAAGGGGTATTTCGCGTTCTACCGGGTCCCCTTTCCTACCGACTCGAAAGTCGAGCGCTTGCTCGACCTCCTCGAGGGGGATCCGGGGCTCGGGGTCCAGCTCGTGGCCGACGAGGGTGGCCGGCTTCAAGGCTTCGCCAGCCTCTACGCCTGTCTCGACACGCTGGTTGCTAAGCGCATCCTGATCATGAACGACCTCTTTGTCGACCCGTCACTCCGCAGCCGTGGTATCGGCGCGGCACTATTCGACGCCGGCCTGGCTTACGCTACGGAGCACGGTTACGCCCGGCTCGACTGGGTTACCGCCGCCGACAACCACGACGCGCAGCGCTTCTACGATCGCCACGGCGGTCGGCGCGGTCCCTGGGTCTCCTACAGCGCGGCCGTCACGGACCGCTGAGCGCGAGTACCGCGCCTCAGGCGCTCTTTCGCTTACGCCGCGCCGCCGGCTTGCCGCGGTTCTTGGACGCTCGCCGCGCTTGCTCGACGCTAGCCCGCAGCACCGACATCAGGTCCTGCACACCGGTGCCGGCCGGGATCTCGACGTTCAGTGGCCGGGCCGAGGCCGCCCGGCCCTCGATCAGGGCGTTGAGCCGCTGGCGATAGTCATCCGGATAGCGCTCCGGCTCGAACGGCCCGGACAGGGTGTTGATCAGGAGCGACGCCATCTCGCGTTCGTTCTTCCTCAGGTCGGCCGGCTTGGCCGGTGCCAACTCGACGGTGGGCAGGATTTCGTCGCCGTGGAACATCGTGGTCAGCACCATCAGCCGGCCCTGCGGCCGCAACGCGGCGAGGTGTCGCTTGCGGCGAAACCGCGGAGGCGTCGACGAACTGCTCGACGTCGATCGTCCGGGTCCGTTCCGGGGCCAGCTCTTCCAGCTCCTCGCGATTGACGGTCACATAGCGGTCCTTGGCGACCTCGAACCCCTTGACCACGTCGGCCGCGGCGACAGGCTGCGGTATCGCGTTACCCCCCACGCCGACCCTCCCCCGCAAGGGGGGAGGGAGATTCATCTCCGGGATTCCGACGGTCCCCCGCTCCGGCTGGGAGGGCGTTGCGTAATTCCCTCTCTCTCTGGGGGAGGGCAGGGTGGGGGCGCCGACTTCGACCACCTTCTGGTGGCGAATGCGCTGTCCGCTCGACCGGTCGATCTCATGGAAGCGCACGTCCTTCCGTTTGGTCGCCGGGTATAGGCGCACCGGGACGCTGACCAGGCCGAAGCTGATCGTTCCCGACCACACCGCGCGCGCCATTGTCTGATTATGGCGGTGGTGCCGCCGTATCATTGCCACGAGGGCCATGGGCATCCTGGAGGGGGCGTTGGTCGAGTCGACCATCCCAGTACAGGACCTCGGGCGCGCCAGGGCCTTTTATGCCGAAAAGCTCGGATTGACCCCGACCAGCGAGGAACCAATCGGTCTTCGTTACCGCCTGGCGGACGGAACGCGTTTTCGGCTCTTCCGGAGCGGCGGCAGGCCTTCCGGTGCGCACACACAGATGGCGCTCATGGTCGAGGATCTGTTGGCGACCGTCCAGGATCTTCGCTCACGTGGCGTCAAGTTTGAGGAGTACGACAGTCCGGGGCTCAAGACGACGGACGGGATCGCCGACGTTGGCTATGCCAGGGCTGCATGGCTCAAGGACAGCGAAGGCAACCTGATCGGGATCTCGCAACCAAGCCGCTAGACGGCCATCAGGCCGCCTGGTTGAGTTCCATCGGGTAGCCCGCCGCGCGCCACGCCGGCAATCCGCCTTCGAGCTGCCATGCGTCATAGCCCTGGCCCCGCAAGACGCGAGTCAGCCGAGCGCTGGCCTCTTCGTCGGCGCAGGTGCAGTAGGCAATGATGGTCTTGTCATGGGAAAGGCCGGGCACGCCTTT
>WNFA01001796.1_pt1 | contig 17474 bp, 16 predicted proteins | sample 5400481 | NCBI WGS metagenome assembly WNFA01 (sample SAMN13153340, study PRJNA577476) | soil metagenome | isolation source: 120 cm saprolite under Douglas fir tree site 2 hole 1 replicate 2 | place: USA:California | collected 2015-04-18
CTCGAGCGGCTGCGTCGCGCGGGCGAGGTCACCGTAGTCAACAAACTCTCCGAGGCGGACCTGGTCGAGCGTATCCCCCACTTCGACGCCCTCGTGGTCCGCAGCGAGACGAAAGTGACCGCGCCGATTCTTGAAGCCGGTCGCCTTCTGAAGGTAGTTGGGCGCGCGGGCGTGGGAGTCGACAACATCGATGTCGCGGCCGCGACCCGCAAAGGCATCCTCGTCGTCAACGCGCCGCGTGGCAACATCGTTGCCGCGGCCGAGCACACCATCGCTCTGCTCTTCGCGCTCGCACGTTCGGTGCCGCAGGCGGACGCCTCGGTGAAACGCGGGGAATGGACTCGGTCGAAGTTCATCGGGACCGAGATCCGAGGCAAGACGCTGGGGGTCATCGGCCTGGGCAATGTCGGCTCGGAGGTCGCCAAGCGAGCGCACGGTCTGGAGATGGAGGTCGTGGCTTACGACCCTGTGGTGTCCGTTGAGCGAGCCGAGCTCTTCAACGTGGAGCTGGTGGCGCTGAACGAGCTTCTCAGGCGAGCCGATTTCGTCACCGTCCACGTGCCGCTCGTCGATGCCAACCGCCACCTCATCGGCGCGCGAGAGCTGGCGATGCTCAAGCCGACCGCGCGGCTGATCAACACCGCGCGCGGCGGCATAGTGGACGAGGCGGCCCTGTACGAAGCGCTCGTGTCGGGACGGCTGGCGGCCGCGGCTGCGGATGTGTTCGAGCACGAACCGGCCGGCGAGAGTCCGTTGTTCCAGCTCCCCAATTTCATCGCCACCCCCCACATCGCGGCTTCCACTGTCGAGGCCCAGGCATCAGTTGCGTTTGACGTAGCGGAAGAGGTGGCCGCCGTGCTGGCGGGTGACCTGCCGCGGTATGCGGTTAATGCGCCCGCCCTGCCGCCCGAGGAGCTGGCCTACCTGCGTCCGTTTGCGCTGCTCACCGAGCGCCTGGCGTCACTGCATAGCCAGATGTTCGGCGGAAGGGTGGATGCGATCGAGCTCGAGTGTGAGGGCGAGCTGGCCGAGCATGACGTCAACCTCCTCGTCGCGGCCGCGATTCGAGGCGTGCTGCAGCCTTTCACGGAAGATCGCATCAACACTGTCAATGCGCGGCTGATCGCCTCCAGCCGGGGCGTCAAGCTGATCGAAAGGCGCAGTCCCGCGCATGGAAGTTACGCCAGCCTCGTCACACTACGCATGCACGGGCACGAGCTCGCCGGCACCGTGCTCATGGGCGAGCCGCGCGCAGTTCGGATCGACTCGTTTCGCGTCGACCTCGTACCTGAGGGACGCTTTCTCGTCAGCCGCCACGACGATAGGCCGGGCGTGGTTGGAAGCTTTGGCACCATCCTGGGCAAGCACGACGTCAACATTGCGAGCATGCAGGTCGGGCGCGACGCGCCGCGCGGCAACGCGATGATGATCCTCGCCGTCGACGATCCTGTCGGCGCGGACGTGCTGGCGCGATTGCGTGAGGTGGCCGGCATGTCCGACCTTCGCTACGTGGAGCTCGGGGGCACGTCCGATAGCTGACGTAAGAGCGCTGGCCGGCATCCGATACCGCCTCTCGCGCGCCGGCGATCTGAGCCAGCTGGTCGCGCCGCCGTACGACGTCATCTCCGAGGCGGACCTGTCTCGGTATAGGTTGCTTTCACCCTACAACGTCGTTCACCTCACGCGGCCGGGCACCGATTACGAAGGCGCGGGCAGGACCTTCGAAGGGTGGGAGCGCGACGGCATTCTCCAGGCCGACGAGTCGTCGATGTACGTCCACGAGGTCGCCTTCAACGGCCGGCGCCGCCGCGACCTCATCGCGGCACTCCGGCTGCAGCCGTATGAAGACCGAGTGGTGCTGCCACACGAGCGCACCCATCGAGGGCCGAAGGAAGACCGGCTCGCGCTGATGCGTGCCACGCACGCGAGCCTCGAGCCGCTCTGGTTTGTCTATGAAGGGCGCGCCACCGGGTTGCAGCAGATAACCGAAGTCGTCAGCCGGCGCTCGCCGGCGGTCGAATTTAGTGGGCCCGAAGGCACCGAGCATCGCCTGTGGACGGTCACGGACCGGGCGATCCAAGCCGCTGTGCATGCGGCTTTTGAGAGCCTGCCGGTGCTCATCGCCGATGGGCACCATCGTTATGAGACCGCGCTTGCTTACGCCGACGAGGTCGGCGGCCCGCCCGACGCGGCCTCTCGATTCACCGTGGCGCTCCTCACCGACATCGACGATCCGGGCCTGGAGGTCCTGCCCACCCATCGGGTCCTGAAGGCCGGCGTCGCGGTCACCGGCGGCGAGGAATCGCCCTCGCTGGAGGCGACGCTGGCCGCTCTCCACGGCCAGGTGGCGGCCGGCGCCTACCACGACCACCGGTTCCAGGTATTGCCGTTGGAAGGAAAAGTGGCGCTCGTGGAGTTACACGAGCAGGTGATCGACAACATCCTGGGCAAGCGCAACCCCGAGGACTTCCTGCTCTACACCCGCGACGCCGGCGAGGCAGTGCGCTGGGTGGATGAAGGCGTCGGGGTGGGCGCCTTCTTCCTCGACGCGCCCGACCTGAGGCAGGTTTTGAAGCTGGCGCAGGAGGGGAAGGTACTTCCTCAGAAGAGCACCTACTTTTACCCGAAGCCGCCTTCCGGGATGGTATTTCTCAGGCTCGATCCCAACCGGCGGCTATAGTTAGGAACCCCAAAAAAGAGACAAAAAGATGCCCACTTACGGTTATCGCTGCAGCAACTGTGGCCACGAGTTCGAGATCCAGCAGAGGATGATCGACCAGCCCCTGAGGGCCTGCCCCAAGTGCCAGGGGAAGCTCAACAAGATCCTCTATCCGGTCGGAATCAGCTTCAAAGGTAGCGGGTTCTACACCACTGACTACGGGTCGGGAAAGAGCGCCGCGGCCGCCTCGAGCAACGGTGCCGCGAAGGGTTCGGAGGTCAGCTCGGACAGCAAAGCCGAGACAAAGTCAGAATCTAAATCGGACTCCACTTCGGAGTCAAAGCCGAAATCGGAGTCGAAGCCGGACACGAAGTCAACGTCGAAGTCGGATTCCAAAACTGAGAGGAAAGCGTCCTAGATGAGCGATATACACGCGGTCACCGACGTCGAGTTCGAGTCCATCGTGCTCAAGTCCGACCGGCCGGTGCTGGTCGATTTCTGGGCGGCCTGGTGCGGCCCGTGCCGCATGATCGCGCCCATCGTCGAGCAGCTCCACGGCGAGCTCGGCGACAAGGTGACCGTGATGAAGATGGACATCGACGAGAACCCGGCGACACCCATGTCGCTAGGGATCATGTCGATCCCGACCGTGATCATCTTCAAGGACGGCAAGCCGGCGGATCGGACCGTTGGCTACCGCCCGAACATGAAGGGCGACCTCAAGGCCAAGCTCGAGGCGCTGATCGAGGCCTGATCTGGGCGCCTGAATCTAGCCTCGCCGGTCGGCGCAAACCTGGCTATTGTTCTCGCGTGCAGGTTGCGATCTACGCCCGCAAGGATCCGGGTGGGAAGCGCTTCCTGACCACCCTGGAGCGGCGGATCGGCCGGCAAGAGATCAGGGCCTGGGAGGTCCGGCGCAAGAACCCGTTGACGCTGGTCCATTCCGGGGACCGTTACGCGAAGGTCCGGGTCACCTTCGTCCAGTCCGGGACGCGAGGATTTGCCCGTGTCGCGAAGGACGGCAAGCTAGGCGCCTTTCGCTCGCCCGAGCCGACGCTGGTGGCCACAATAGTCGGCCCGTCTCAGGTTGATCGTGTGCTGAGCTTCCTGGTCGGCCTGCTGACGCGCCACGCCGAGCCGCTCGGGGTCGAAGGCATCGGCATCCCGCTGACGGAATAGCATCTGTTCAAGCTGGGGATGATAGGGGGCTGGTGCCTCCCGCGGTCTTCAAAACCGTTTGCGGGGCGCTGTTGAGGCGTCCCGGGTGAGTTCGATTCTCATCCATCCCCGCCAGTTTTGGCTGGAATGACAGCCAACATGACAGCCACATCACTTGTCGAGGGGCTCGGTATTTCCTCGCAAGTCGAGCAGACTTAAGACTGCGGAGCGATGTTGCGTCTCGGCATAAAACCCGGCCAATGGGGATGGCGGTTCGATGAACTGACTGCTGCATGGGAGCGCGTCGAGCGTGTCGGATTCCATGTCCTCTCCTGCTTCGACCACGTCTCGTCGAAGCCGAGTGGCAACCAGGCCTGGGATGCGCCCACGCTCTTGGCGGCAATGGCAGGCCGTACCGAAAGAATTGCACTCGCCGTTGACGTACTCAACGTTAGCCTGCGCCACCCGTTCCTCTTGGCCGCGCAACTTGCGGTTGTCCAGGCCGCCAGCCGGGGACGTCTGGAGGTTGGACTGGGGGCTGGGTCCGGGCTCGCACGCTTCGATCACCAGACGCTGGGTATTCCCTTCCCGCCTCTAGCCGAGCGACTCGTGCGTCTCGAAGGCTGCTTACGAGTATTCCCGCAACTGTGGCAAGGAGAGACCGTTACCGATGCCGAGCTGGGTCTGCACGGCGCATCGCTTGGAGCACTTGGGATCAAGCCACCTCAGTTGATCGTGGGGGGAGCAAGTCCCAGGCTGCTAGAGGCAGCCGTGCGGTACGCGGACGGTTGGAACGTCGTGGTTGAGAGCGTGCCGGAATACGGCGAGCTGGCGCAGAAAGTTAGCGACCTCTGCCACGAGCTGGGACGCATGCGCCCGCTGCTTCGTCACGTCCAGATCTTCGCCGACATCCTCGAGCCAGAGGCAGCGCGAGATTTAGCGGATCGGCTCGCTTCCCACGGCGCGACGACCCTCGTCTTCGTTCTAAATCAGAACCGCGACCTCGCCACGATCGATCGGCTCGCAAAGGCGGTGCTCGACTGAGAGACGGCGCCAGTTGCACTCGGTGCACTAATCCGTAGGCGTTACGCTGCGGTCTCAGCTCGCAGAGAGTTCGTGGCTGACAGCCAAGATGACAGCCAACTTGCCGGACAACAACGGACGTCGGCGAATGATCATGGAATCGGCAATCTAACGACCGAACTCCAGCGGACCTTGATGGACGGTGATGGACGCTAGGCCCGCGGTCTTCAAAACCGTTTGCGGGGCGCTGCTGAGGTGTCCTGGGTGGGTTCGATTCCCATCCATCCCCGCCAGACTTTCTTGAAGCCCTCTTCCGAGGTCAGGCTCACTTGGAGCCACGCACTCGCGCCTACCTTCAGCGTCGACGAGCCGAGGGCAAGACGCAGCGCGAAGCAATCCGCTGCCTCAAGCGACAACTTTCACATGTTGTCTATCGACACTTGGTCGCTGATCGCGGTCGCCTTCGCTGATTTCTTCCAACCGATATGTCCGCCTGTTTACCGAGCAGCCGCTCTGCCGCTTGAGCTACGCTGGCGTAGGGCGCAACCCTGCCCTATGCAGGCCACAAGGAAATGGACAGCTAACTGATAACGGGCCCCGGCAGATTAGCGCCGACTTCGCGCATCAAGGGTCAGACGCCGAGCCATGACGCAATCCAGTTATCAGGCGTCATAGCCAAGTTCGAAAGCGGGTCCGCCAGCCCGACGTCTCACTATGTGGCAGACGGGCCCGGGGGACCAAGTCGGGCTCGCGCCTGGAGGGCTGCCTAGATGTGGGCGACTAAAAAGCATCCAAATGGGGGAATCGCCGTGTTCGGCACGATCGCCCGTATGCGCGTTAAGAAAGGGATGGAGCGGCAGAGACCTTGAGCAGTCAACTTCGACGGGCGAGCGACGCGGGGCTCCGATAGAGCGCCGGCAATCACAGGCGGCGTGACTAATCGAATGGAGGAAAGCATGACTGATCACAAGGTGGCAAGCCGGGAGGAGTGGCTGGCCGCTCGCGAGGCGCTCCTCGCGCGTGAAAAGGAGCACACGCGGATGGGCGACGATCTGGCGCGGCAACGGCGCGAGCTGCCCTGGGTCCGGGTCGAGAAGGAGTACAGCTTCGAGTCCGACCAAGGCATCAGGACGCTCGCCGAGCTGTTCGACGGTAGGTCACAGCTCCTGATCTACCACTTCATGTTCGGCCCGAGCTACGAGGCGGGGTGCCCGACCTGCTCCTCGAGCGCCGATGCCGTCAATGGCGTTCTTTCTCATCTCAACGCCCGGGACGTCACGATGGTTTACGTCTCGCGCGCGCCGCTGGAGAAACTCCGGGCCTATAAGCGCCGGATGGGCTGGACCATTCCATGGGTCTCATCGGCCGACAGCGACTTCAACTTCGACTTCGGGATGTCACGAACGGAGGAACAGACGCGCGAAGCGTTCAAGCCCATGATCGAGGCGGGGATACCGCCGATCCTAGACCACCTCGCGACCGCCTCCGGCACGGACGTTGTCGGCTACCTGTCCGAGGGCCCGGGCTTTAGCAGCTTCGTCCGCGACGAGGGGGCCGTATTCCACGCCTACTCCACCACGGCCCGTGGGCTGGAGTTTCTCATGGGGTACTACCCAATCCTCGACCGTGCCCCCAAGGGTCGCAACGAAGCCGACGCACCCCTTTGGCTTCGCCGGCATGACGAGTATTTGCACAGGGTGACGTGATGGTCGGCGAGGGTACGGCGATAGCCTCTGTGTTCGATCTCACCGGGGCACCGACTGGGAATTGGTCCTCCAAGCATTTGGCTGGTTAGGAGTTAGTCTCCGGTTCGAATCCAGACGTGGAAATGACCCCAAACGGACGCATGCTGGCTCGTGCCGCGACTAGTTGGGCACCCCGAGCCGAGCCAGCTGGGTCCATGCTCTAGGCCCCCGGGAGGCGGGCGTTTGCTGCTGGGCCGGCATCCCGAGCGTCGGTGCTTTGAGTAGTGCGTCCGCGATCTTGTGTAAGGTCTTGTGCCTCAGGCGAAGAACTAGCCGGCCTTCCGCATCGCTCTGTTGGACCGCCAGCGCTGGACCAGGTCCGCGGCGGCCGCGCTCCAATCCGGAACCTGAAACCCAAAGCCGGCATCGACCAGCCGCCTGGGCACGACTCGCCGGCTCTTGAGGATGAGCTCGGTTTCAGTACGCAAGCAAAAGGCGCCGATTTCCAGCATCCAATCGGTCGCCGGCAAACCGACAGGTGCGCCATATGCTCGACGTAGAGCTGCCATGAAGTCGCGATTCGGCAGCGGGTTCGGAGACGTGATGTTGATGCATCCATCCAAATCAGTCCGCGCGATCAAGAAATCGAGCGCGCGCACAAAGTCCACGTCGTGGATCCAGGACACGAACTGCTCCCCGGAACCAGACCTGCCGCCCAGGCCGAGGCGAACCAGGTTGAGGAGCGTCTCAAATGCCCCGCCCCTGTCTGGGCTCATCGTGATTGCGCTTCGCAAGGCGATCTTCCTGGTGTGCGGAGTCTCGGCCCCGAAGAATGCCCTTTCCCAGCTGGTCGCTACGTCATGGCTGAAGCGCCACGTTGAAGGGATGCCAGGCTCATCACCTCCAATCTCACCGGTGATCTCGTCCATCGGCCGGTCAATGGCGTGTCGGTAGATCGTTGCCGTGCTGGCATTCATCCAGAGTTTCGGCGGTGTGGACGACCGAGCGATGGCTGCACCCACCAGACGAGTGGTGACGATCCGTGATTCCTTGATTGCCCGACGGTTGGCTTCGTTGTATCGGCAGTTGACGCTGCGACCAGCCAGGTTGACGACCACATCGCAGCCGTCCAACTCGTCGACCCACTCCCCGGGGTGCTGTCCATCCCACCTGACGGTCGACCATGGTTGCGGCTGGACGTGTCGGGCCACGACCACCACAGTCTGGTCGCGAGAATGGAAATGCCGAGCCAGAATCTTTCCGACCTGACCGCTCCCGCCGGTTAACACTATGCGCATCGATCTCAGGTGAATTTAGCTGGGAATAGGCAGCTCGAGCCCGCGTTTTTGACTGGCATGGCTGAGACATCTCCCATCGTCTGCACGCTTACCGCGTCCGACCTACGGGATCGTGAAGGCGCGTGGAACAAGCTGATGAGCACTGGCCTGGTTGAGCGCGAGGTGGTGCCGGGCGGAATTCGCCTCTCTCCCGCTCCAGGCGCCGCGGCCGCGCTCATCGAGCTCATCGACATGGAGCGCGAGTGCTGTGCGTGGATCCGGTTCGAAGTCAGCGCCGACTCGGTCGTGACCCTGACGGCTGACGGCGACGGTGGAGCCGTGCTCGCCGGCATGTTCGAAGTGCGCTAGGCGCTCGGAGCGGTGCCTCGGTCCCAAGGAGCGGTGCCGCCGTGCCACGGGGGAGTGCGGCCGTGCTTCTGATACCAGAGCTCGAGCCTGTCCCGCGCTTCGAGCTCGCCGTGCAGCACCGGGGTGAACGACCTGACCGACATGACCGCAAGCGGGCCCCAGGTCAAGATGGTCCCGAAGAGGAGAAAGAATCCCGCCCACATGCCGCCGGCTCGGGCCAGCGTGCCGGCGGCCGCACCGGTACCTGAAGCGCCCCAAGTTTCGCGGCGCGACGGCTGCTTCGACTGCCCGCGCGGTAGCGTCCCCCAAAAAAACGCACCGGTTACGAACCCCGCGATGATCACGATCACGAGGAGCACTGTGCTGCTGGTCCGGCCTTGCTGCGAATCCACTCCTTGAACAACAGCCCAAAGGAACCAGACCCAAAGAGCAGTGAGGACCAGGAAGAACAATGACATCAGCGCCCTTCGGAACCAATACGAGGGACCCCGCGTGTACCAGGTCCTCCCCACAAACGGCAGTGATTCGATCTCGGGCTCTACAGTGGGAGATCCGGCGCTAAGAACGTCAGTTCTTGATTCGGTCGTCACTTGCTCATCAGGATCAGCCGAAGATGCCATGCCAAACGTTGGTAACGGTGTTCCATGTATTCGTGCCCAAATTGACCACGTCTTTCGCGGCGTGCTGCAGCGCACCGCTCACCCGACGCCGGCGGTCAGCCTCGACCTGGAGCGTCTCCTCGGGGCTCAGCTCGGTCATCGCGACCACGCTACATGACCGCGGCTGCACTTTCCACCCACCGTAATAAGCTGAGCTCGCAATGCGCTTGATCAGCGCGGACGGCCGCTGGTGGTGGAAAAGGCGGGAGTGGAAGCCGCTGCCCAAAGCCATGGATGACGAATCCGGCGCGGACGCGCCAGCCGACGTCGAGCATCCGGCTCCTGCCGAGCCGCCGAGGTGGTTCCGAACAATGGCAATCGCCGGTTCATGCCCGGCCGTTACCCAACCGCGTCGTCAAGGACACACAGGTCGATGTGGCCGGAATGGAGTCTTACTTCCGGCAGTGGGTGCGAGCGTGCCTGCGCATCAGCTAGGACGCGCACCTCAAGAGCGGCGGCATCCTCGATTGGACGCTCACATCGCGGGTGGCGGACGAGGAGATCCTCGCGCTGACGGGCGGGTCGCGACCGGATTATCGCTGGGCAGGTCGGTGCCCGGAGCGGCTGAGCCGGCGTAACCGGTGCGTCTGTATCAACACATCTCGGGGCAGAACATCGGCCGGCTGGCCGCGTTGAGCGACGGGATCTTCGCCGTCGCCATGACTCTGCTCGTCCTCAACATCGCGGTCCCGACCGTTGGCGTGGCGGCTCATACACAGCAGCCGATTTGGGCCGCGGGAGCCCTGGGGTCGGAGGCGACGGTTTGGAACGCGCTCGTGCCCCTGGGTCCGCATCTGCTCACCTATCTGATGAGCTTCCTGACCCTGGGCATCTTCTGGGCCGGCCAGCAGACACAGCTCAACTACATCGCGCGCAGCGACCACCGGCTCACGTGGATCCACCTGGTGTTCCTGCTGGCGGTCGTCTTCATGCCATTCTCGACCGCGCTGCTGGCCGAGTACATCACGTACCGGCTGCCGATGCTCATCTACTGGGTCAACCTGTTCTCGCTCGGGTTCCTGCTATTCATCAGCCTCGAGTACGCCTCGCGGGCGGGACTTCTGGCCCCCGAGGCGACCAAAGAAGTGGGGGCGGCAAGCAAGCGCCGGATCGTCGTCTATCAAATTCTCTACGCCGGTGCCGCCACTCTGTGCGTCTTCAACACCTACCTTGCGATCGTGGTCCTGGTCTTGCTGCAGCTGAACTCCGTGATCGTGCCTCGGATCGGCCCGCTGAATCGGTTCTAGGGGTTTCCGTGCCCTGATGTAGGCGCTCCCGACCTTGCCGTCAACGCCGGGCATGGTCTCCGTCGCATGGACTTTGAAATCGGGATCCGCGAAGCCGGCCTCGAGGAGCACAGCGCGGTACTGGTCGATGAGGATCGTGCCCGAGATGCAGCCGGCCCACGAGTCGAGCTGCTTTTTGATCGTGGCATCCAGCGGCTCGAGCTCAACCATGTCGGCGACGGCGAACAGGCCGCCGGGGCGGAGGACCCGGAACGCTTCCCTGATGACAGCGCCCTTGTCCTCGGCAAGGTTGATGACGCAGTTCGAGATCACGACGTCCACCGACGCGTCGGGGAGCGGGACATTCTCGATCGTGCCTCTGAGAAACGTGGCATTGCTCACGCCCGACCGGTCGCGATTGGTGTTCGCAAGCGTCAGCATTTCGTCCGTCATATCGACGCCGTATGCGTGGCCGCCCGGCGCAACGCGCTTGGCCGAAAGCAACACATCCAGGCCCGCCCCGGATCCAAGGTCGAGCACGACCTGTCCCGGCTCGAGGTGCGCCAGCAGCGTGGGATTACCGCAGCCGAGGCTGACGGATTCGCTGAGCCCGATTGCTTTCAGGTCCTCATCCGAGTACGAACCGCTGCATCCGCAGTCGGGCCCGTCGGCCTGGCAGCACCCCGCGCCAATGTCGAGGGTGGGGTTGGGGATCACGGCGATCTGCCTGGCGATGCTTGCGTACCGGGACCGCACTGCTTCTCGAACTTCGCTCATTGCTCTGAGGCTCCTTCCAATCGATGGTTGTCGATGGGTGGGATGCTAGCACAACCCATCGACATTTGTCGATGGCTTGCGTACAATCAAGGCGTGGCGGTCAAAGAGCTCTCGGTCGTCCGTCAGCGCGGGGTGTGCTGCGGGCTTCCGGACGTCGACGAGGAGTGGGCGGAGCGGACGGCGATGCTCATGAAGGCGTTGGCCGATCCCACCAGGCTGACGATGGTGGCGTCGTTGTGGAAGGCGGATGCGCCGATCTGCATCTGTGACTTCACGGCCGGTCTCGACCTCAGCCAGCCGACGCTCTCTCACCACATGAGCAAACTCAAAGAAGCCGGCCTCGTCGAGTCGGAGAAGCGTGGGATCTGGATGTACTACCGGCTCGCTTCGGACCTCGACCCGGCCACGCGGCGGCTGCTCAGCCGGCTGATCGCCTAGGCTTCCGCGGCCCGGCTTCCGACCAGCTCCTCCAGGAGCCGTGTGACCCTGACCTCGATTTCGCCCCGTATCCGCCGCACCGTTTCGAGGTCCTTGCCGGCCGGATCCTCGAGGTCCCAGTCCTCATAGCGTTTGCCTGGGTAGATCGGGCACGCGTCTCCGCAGCCCATCGTGATCACGGCGTCGGCCGCCCGCACCGAGTCGTCCGAGAGCGGTTTCGGAAACTCCCGGCTGATGTCGATGCCCACTTCGCGCATCGCCTCGACCACGGTAGGATTCAGAGATCGTGCCGGCTCGCTGCCGGCCGAGCGCACCCGCACGCGGCCGGCCCCAAGCCGGTCGAGCAGCGCGTCCGCCATCTGGCTCCGGCCGGCGTTGTGCACGCAGACGAACAGAACCTCAGGGACGCCAGTCTTCACGACCTCAAGAGTACGGCGGATCAAGTTAGGAGGCGGGCTTGCGGTCTGCGCAGCGGCCTTTACCCAGGTCAGAACACGAAGTAGAACGTCGCTCCCTCACCGACGGCACCCTCGGCCCAGGCCCGGCCGCCATGGCGGTTGACGATGCGGCGCACGGTGGCCAGGCCGATGCCCCCTCCCGGGAACTCGCTCTGGTTGTGCAGCCGCTGGAACGCGCCGAAGAGCTTGTGGGCGTAGATCATGTCGAAGCCCACCCCGTTGTCGCGCACGAACATGCGAGTGCCGCCGTCCACGATCTCGGTCCCGATCTCGACTCTCGCGGCCGGTGCTTTGGCCGTGAACTTCCAGGCGTTGCTGATCAGGTTCGTGAGCAGGATTCGAGCCAGGCGCGGGTCCGCCGAGGCGCTCATGCCCTCGCCGATCTCGACGTCCAACTTGCGTTCGGGGTTGGCCGCACGCATCTCCTCGACTATTTCGGAGGCCATGGCGCTGAGGTCGCACTGCTCGCGATGAATCTCGCCGCTGGTCAACCGGAAGAGCGTCTGGAGCCCATCGAACACCGAGGCCATGCGCTCGCTTGCCTGCCGCATGCGTTGGAGGTAGTCCTTGGCGCGGGGGTCGAGCGTGTCCCCGTAGTCCGCTAGCAGCGACTGGTTGAGCGCGTTGAACGAAAGCAGCGGCGCGCGCAGGTCGTGCGAAACCGAGTAGCTGAACGCCTCGAGCTCGCGGTTGATGGCGGTCAGCGCCGTCGTCCGCTCCTGGACCAGCCTCTCGAGCTGAGTGCGATAGCGCCGCAATTCCTGCTGCGCCTTGTACAGCTCGACGAACACGCCCACTTTGGCCCGCATGATGGCCGGAACCACTGGAGCGAAGACGAAGTCGACGGCCCCGAGATCGTAGCCGCGGCCCATGTCTATCTCGGCCCGTTCGAACGCGGTGACGAAGATGATTGGCGTCACTTCTGATCGCGGTCTCTGACGGATAAGTCCAGCGGTCTCGAAGCCGTCCATCCCCGGCATCCGCACGTCCAGCAGAATCACCGCGAAATCCTGCCGCAGGAGCTGCCGCAAGGCGTCTGGGCCGGAAGCCGCTTCGACCACATTCTGGCCGAGCGGGGCCAGGGTCGCCTTCAGCGCAAAGCGTTTGGTGGGGTCGTCATCGACGAGCAGGATGTCCACCTTCGTATCGGTGGGGGCGGTGCTCGTGGCCATTGTGCGTTGCGCGGTCATTGGACTTTCCTGAACACGCTGAGGCCATCGCCAACGGGCTGGTATCTGCTGCTCTCAGGGGCGAAGACCAGCGACTCGCGCTGGCCGAGGGCAAGATAGCCCGACCTGACCAGGCTCGTATAGAACAGGTGGTGGGCGCGCTGCTGTAGGGCCGGCCTGAAGTAGATGAGGACGTTCCTGCACACGATCAGGTGGAAATCGTTGAACGAAGCGTCCGTGACCAGGTTGTGCTGAGCCCAGGTCACGTTGCGCAGCAGGTCCCGCTTCAGCCTCCCGACATGGCCGGCGGATGTAAAGAAATTGGACAGGCTCGAATGCCCGCCCGCGCGAAGGTAATCGTGCTCGTAGGTCCTCAGCCGCTCGAGCGGGCACGTGCCGACCCTTGCGATTGCCAGCGTATCCTCGTTCATGTCGGTGGCGTAGATGCTCGACCGCTCATAAAGCCCCTCTTCCTCGAGGGCTATTGCGAGCGAGTAGACCTCCTCACCCGTCGCGCAGCCCACGCTCCAGATGCGCAGAGCAGGGTACGTGCGAAGCACCGGGACGATCTCTTGACGGAGGCACTGCCAGGTGTCCGCCTCCCGAAACATGCTGGTGACGCTCACGCCGACGGTGGTCAGGAGCCTCTGCATGCAGCTGGCGTCGCGCAGCAGCCTGTCCTGGTACGCCGACATCGTCGACACCCCTTCGGCGGACATGCCTGCTGAGATGCTGCGTCGCAGCGGTCCAGACGCGTACTCGCGGAAGTCATAGCCATAGCGAAGAGAGATCGCCTCGAGCAGAAGCCTCATCTCGATCTCTTCGACGCTGTGCGTTTCGGACTGGATTGCTAAAGCCTTCAACCAGTGCTCCTCGGCGGCTGCTCGACCTTCAATGGCTGAGCCACGAGCGCAGCATGCCGACAAGATGTGAGTTGTCGACCGGCTTGGCGATGTAGTCCGATGCACCGGCTTGTATACATTTCTCTCTGTCTCCTTTCATCGCCTTGGCGGTGAGCGCGATGATCGGCCGCTCTGCAAATGTGGACAGCCTGCGCATGTTCGACATCGTGGTGTAGCCATCCATCTCCGGCATCATCACGTCGACCAACGCGATGTCGATGCCGTCCGTATCGCGCAGCGTTTCGAGCGCGTCGGCGCCGCTGTCCACCGCGACCACGTCCATTCCTTGCCGCTCCAACAGCGCGGTCAAGGCAAAGATGTTCCGGATGTCGTCGTCGACCACCAGCACCTTCTTGCCGGCCAACGAGACCTCGATCGAAACGCTGTCCGACGCGGCCACCTCATCGTCGGCGTCCCTGGCCAGGATGGCGCCGATCTCATCCTGTAATCGCTCGGGAGAACGCACCTCTTTGACGACTATGGTCTTGGTCGCGCGACCGAGCTTGAGCACCTCCTTGCGGGTCAGCTCCTTGGCCGTGTAGACAAGCACCGGAGTCGAGCGCAGGTTCTGCTGGCTGCGCACGTGATCGATCACCTGCCAGCCACTCATTCCCGGCAGCCCCAGGTCGACGACGATGCAGTCGAACTTCTGGCTGTCGAGCGCAGCCACGGCCTCCTCGCCAGTCGCGACCGCTGTCGCGGTAGCGGGAAGCGGTTCCATGAGGTGGACGATGTGCTGCCTCTGAACCGGCTCGTCTTCGACGACCAGCACGCGCTTGAGCGCAGGTTCGGCCCCCGTGGGGGCGAGGATGGCGAGCGCCGGCCCTGTCCTGCGAACAGACTCGGGAGAGGCCGGCCTCACCTTCGATCCCGGAGTACCGTTGCTGGACCCGGCCGAGCCGGTGGATGAGGAGGAGTCGGTGGGTGCGCCCGACCACGCCACCACAGGGCTTGCGATGGGCAGGTAGAGAGAGAACGTGCTGCCCACTCCTGGCTCGCTCTCGAGCGTGATCTCGCCGGCGAGCAGCCGCGTCAGCTCGCGGCAGATGGAAAGGCCCAAACCTGTGCCGCCGTACTTGCGGCTCGTCGTCCCATCGCCCTGGGCGAACGCCTCGAAGATCGTCCGCTGTTGAACCCGCGGAATGCCGATGCCCGTGTCGGTGACGCTCATGGCGATCACCGCCTCCGCCTGGTTGAGGGCATCGTTGGTGGGACTCCAGCCCGAGGTCGCGAGCTCGGCCCGAAACTCGACCTTGCCCCTCTCGGTGAACTTGAACGCGTTGCTCAGCAGGTTGTTCAGCACCTGCTGGAGGCGCTGCGGATCGGTCGGGATCGTCCTCGGCAGGCCAGGCCTGAGGTCGATCGTGAAGCCCAGCTTCGTGGCCTCTGCCACATGTCTGAACGTCCGCTCCAATAGCGGCTGCAGCTCGGACAGGGACCAATCCGTGATCTCCAGCGCGACTTTGCCGGATTCGATCTTGGTCAGATCGAGGATGTCGTTGATGAGCGTCAACAGGTCGGTTCCAGACGAGCGGATGATCGTGGCGTACTCGGTCTGCTTCGGCAGCAGGTTTCCGTCGGGGTTGTCAGCCAGCTCCTGCGCCAAGATCAGGAGGCTGTTGAGCGGCGTCCGTAGCTCGTGCGACATGTTGGCCAGGAACTCGGACTTGTAGCGCGACGTTATTTCGAGCTGCTCGGCCTTCTCCTCGACCAGGCTCTTGGCTACTTCGACTTCGTTGCGCTTCTGTTCGATCTCGGCGTTCTGCTGCGCCAGCTGGCGCGCCTTCTCCCCCAGCTCCTCGTTGGTGCGCTGCAGCTGGTCCTGCTGGCTCTGCAGCTCGTTGGCCAGTGACTGCGATTGCTTGAGGAGCTCTTCGGTGCGGCTGTTCGCATCCATGTTGTTGAGGACGATCCCGATGCTCTCCATGAGCTGGTCGAGAAAGTCCTGGTGTGTCGGGCTGAACTTCTGGAAGGATGCGAGCTCGATGACCGCGCGCACCTCGCCTTCGAACAGCACCGGCAGCACGATGATGTTGAGGGGCTTGGCCTCGCCGAGGCCTGAGGTGATGCGGACGTAATCGGCCGGAACGTCGCTGATCACGATGCGCTTCTTCTCGAGCGCGCACTGCCCGACGATCCCCTCACCGAGCCTGAACTGCGTAGGCAGGTTCTTGCGACCCTTGTATGCATATCCGGCCTGGAAGGCGAGATGAGATTCGCTGCCGTTGGGCCCGACCATGCCGTAGAAGACGCCTTGCTCCGCGTTGACCAGCGGGGCGAGCTCGGACAGGATCATCTTGGACACAGTCATCGGGTCGCGCTGGCCCTGCAGCATGCGGGCGAATCGCGCGAGGTTGGTCTTGAGCCAGTCCTGCTCGGTGTTCTTCTCGGTCGTCTCGCGTAGGTTGCCGATCATCGCGTTGATGTTGTCCTTGAGGGATGCGACCTCACCGCTGGCCTCGACCCCGATCGATCGCGTGAGGTCGCCCTTGGTCACCGCGGTGGCGACGTCGGCGATGGCGCGCACCTGCGTGGTCAGAGTCGCCGACAGCTGGTTCACGTTGTCGGTCAGGTCCCGCCATGTGCCCGCGGCGCCCGGAACGCGGGCCTGTCCCCCAAGCCGGCCCTCCACACCGACCTCGCGAGCCACGCTCGTCACCTGCTGCGCAAAAATGGCCAGGGTCCCGGTCATGCTGTTGATGGTCTCGGCCAGCTCCGCGATCTCGCCCTTGGCTTCAAGCGTGAGCTTGCCGCTCAGGTCACCTCTGGCCACCGACGTCACGACTCGGGCGATGCCTCGCACTTGGTCGGTGAGGTTGCTGGCCATCGTGTTGACGTTGTCGGTCAGGTCTTTCCAGACTCCGCCGACGCCCTTGACGTCGGCCTGGCCGCCGAGCTTGCCTTCGGTACCAACCTCACGAGCGACGCGGGTGACCTCACTGGCGAACGCGTTGAGCTGGTCGACCATCGTGTTGATCGTGTTGGCCTGGACGAGGAACTCCCCGCGTACGTCGACGGTGATCTTTTTGGATAGGTCTCCCATGGCCACGGCGGTGGTGACGTCGGCGATGTTGCGCGTGCGGTCGGTGAGGTTGGCCGTCATCGTGTTGACGTTGTCCGTGAGGTCTTTCCAGATGCCGCCGACGCCCCTGACCTCGGCCTGGCCGCCCAGCTTGCCCTCGGTGCCCACCTCGTAGGCCACGCGGGTGACCTCGCCGGCCAGGGCATTGAGCTGGTCGACCATCACGTTGACAGTGTTCTTCAGCTCCAGGATTTCGCCACGGACATCGACGGTGACCTTCTTCGAGAGGTCGCCGTTGGCGACGGCCGTCGTGACCTCGGCGATGTTGCGGACCTGGCTGGTCAGGTTGCCGGCCATCGAGTTGACGTTGTCGGTGAGGTCCTGCCACGTGCCGCCGACGCCCTTGACCTGGGCCTGGCCGCCGAGCTTGCCTTCGGTGCCGACCTCGCGCGCGACGCGGGTCACCTCAGAGGCGAAGGCGTTGAGCTGGTCGACCATCGTGTTGATGGTGTTTTTGAGCTCCAGGATCTCGCCCTGGACGTCGACGGTGATCTTCTTGGAGAGGTCGCCGTTGGCGACGGCCGTAGTGACTTCCGCGATGTTGCGGACCTGGCTGGTCAGGTTGCCGGCCATCGAGTTGACGTTGTCCGTG
>WNFA01001898.1_pt1 | contig 17462 bp, 17 predicted proteins | sample 5400481 | NCBI WGS metagenome assembly WNFA01 (sample SAMN13153340, study PRJNA577476) | soil metagenome | isolation source: 120 cm saprolite under Douglas fir tree site 2 hole 1 replicate 2 | place: USA:California | collected 2015-04-18
TTCAGGTCCTCGACGAAGACTAATGAATCTGCAGCGGCGGAAGTAATGCTGGCCACGTTCGCTATGGCGATCGACTTGTCGCCTAGAACGCGACCTCCCAACTTTTCGGCTAGAACACCGAGAGTCTGTTTCATGGTTCCTATTGTCGCGTTAGCGGGCTTTCGCCGCGAGACTAATTTTTTGGAATCACTAATACAGCGGCGGCTGGCCTTCGGGGCGGGTTTTCCAGCGACGGTGAACCCAAAGCCACTGGTCGGGGTAGTGGCGAACGTAGTCTTCGATGATGTTTGTGAATTTTGCGGTGTTGGCAATGACGTCGGCCTGATCGTCGCCGGTGCGAACCAGTTCGACCGCAGCATCGAAGCGCAGGATGTATTTGCGAAGCTCCGCGTCCCACACGGTGAATGCGGGGACGACGGCAGCGTCGGTGCGTAAGGCGATGCGGGCGAGGCCGCTGGCAGTACAGGCGGGAATGCCGAAAAAGTCTACGAAGACGCCCTGCGGGGGAGTCATGTTGGTGTCCATGAGGATGCCTACGGTTTCGCCATTACGCATGGCGGCGAGCAGGCCGCGGTGTCCACGGTGCGATTGCCGTGCAGGGTGCGATAACTCTGGATCAGACGGTCGACTCGTGAATTGTCCAGCGAGCGCATGACGATTGCAAGGGGGTGGCCCTGCAGCGAGTGGGCGAAGGCGGAGAGCTCCCACGCGCCGAGGTGGGCGGTGAGGAAAAGAACACCTTTGCCCCTAGCAAAGGCGCGCTCGAAGTTTTCGAAGCCTTCGTACACGACGATCTGGCTGACATTTTCGCGTGTGTAGCGGGGGAATAGGCAGACTTCGGCGAGCTGGCGTCCGAGGGAAATGTACGTGCCTCGGAGAACGCGGCAGCGGTCACGGCGGTTCATCTCGGGGAAAGCGAGGGCGAGGTTGCGCATGCCGACGCGGCGGAGGCGTCCGTGGAGCAGGTAGACGATCAGGCCGAGAACGATGCCTTTGGCGCGAGCCAGAGGACGGGGGAGCAAGCCGATGGTCTTCACCCAGAGCCAGACGATCCAGTATTCGAGGCGTTCACGCACTGTGCGGGAGTTTAGGGGTTGGAGACCCGCTCTGCAAGGTGTGGGGCCGGGTCTTCGACCCGGCTGGGCCAGTCAAAGACCCGCCCCAACCAATGTGATCTACTTGCCTTCTGCTGCTTTGGCCCACTTGGCCAACGTGTTGAGGAACGGATATGCGGCTTGCGGCGCTTCGATATTTCCTTCCAGCGATGTCTTGAAGGGGACCATGCGGCCGTAGAAATCCCGCGTGCTGTCTTTGTCTTCCTTGATGACCGCGCCGGTGAGTTCCAGGCCGGCAAAGGCGCCGCGGGCGCGGGAGTAGGTTAGGACTTGCGCTCTCATTTTCCAGTCGGTATCGGCGGAGGCGTGGCGTCCGACGGGACCAGCGGCGGCGCTGGCGTCGGCACCGAGCTTGAAGTTACTGGAGAGCAGATTCTTCATGCCGTCTTTGTTCATGATTAACATGACCAGATCCACGGCCTCGCCGCCGATTTGCAAGCCGAAGCTGCCGCCTCCGATGGTGAAGAAAGCGGGAGCGCTCCAGCCTTTGGGAGTGCGGCAACTGGCGACGCCTTTACCGTACCGGCCACCGACAATGAACCCGCCTTTGAGCAGGGTAGGTATGACTGCCACGCATTCAGCAGATCCAAGCACTTCTTGCGGGATGCCCTGGTCGGGCGCGCCCTGGATTTCGTCGAGAACGGTAGCCGCCGACTCGACGCGCTTGGTAGCCTTGGTGTCTTCATCAGCGGCGGAGAGAATGGTTGTCAGTAGAGAGAGAGCTAGTGCCAGAACCAGGAGTTTTCTCATGATGCCTCACTTGGGAGATTGGAAGTGCCTTGATTCTATAGGATGCGGAGCGAGAAGCGGAGGCTGCTGGGGGAGGGATCAGGGTGAGTCGGGATTATGAGGACAAAAAAATCGGGGCTGAAAGCGGCGACCCTAATCTCCACTTCCAACCCCGTCTCCCAGGTTCTGTGGTAGGTGAAGCGAGTATGGGGCAGGCGGAGAAGAGCGGCAAGATTACGACGGTCACTGTCCCGGAGTAACTTCGGAAACGGCAGAAGGAAAGGACGATTCGCCGTCGCAGAGGCCTTCGACAAACCCCTTCGATTCTGCTCAGGGCCTCCCGGACAGTCGGCGAACGCTGCGCTACAACTATTTTGCTGTAACCAGCGAATGCGTGATGGCGTGAACTGAAAGTGCGATGCGGTTCTGCACGCCAACTTTTCGCATCAATTTAGCCACGTGGGCTTTGACCGTGCGCTCTTCAATGCCGAGCGCGGCCCCGATTTCTTTGTTGGAGCGTCCGGCGACCAGCATTTCCAGAACTTCCTTCTCGCGGTCGGTGAAAGTCACGCGGCCAGCCGGGAAAATTCGACCCGGCGACTGGGTCACCCTTTCAATGAACGTAGAGAGCACGCGACGCGGAGCCCAAACCGAACCCTGATTGACGACGCGTAAAGCCTGCACAAACTCAGTGGGTGACGCGGCTTCGTCCACGTAGCCTTTGGCGCCCGCAGCGATCGCCTTGAGGATGCTTTCCTCGTCCATCCCAGAGCCGGTGACGATGATGCGCAGGTCGGGCCGGACGGCCTTCAGACTGGCCATGATGTCGAACAGATTCTGTCCCGAGCGGTTGCCGAGCAGAACCAGGTCGATGCTGGGCAACTGGCCCAGGTCCGAGAGCGAGGCGGAGACCAACTCGAGATCGGGCTCCGAATCGAAGAGTGCGCGGAATCCCACAAACCGAAGTGGGTCACTTTCCACAACGGCGATGCGAATGAGCGGCTTTCTCGCGACTGCAGCTTTCATAGGTTTCCCTGTTAGGATTGCATCCAAATAGAAGAGTGCCTGATTTGTCATGGAATTGGAATATTGGTCATCGAAGGGAAATTACGGGGGTAACGTCCAAGAGAGTGTTGGGAGGAGGGGTTTCCAGGTGAACAAAAGGTCGATGCAGCGGCTTTGGGCTCCAGCGCTAGGGGTGGCGATGATGGGAGCAGTTTCCGTGCGGGCACAAGCTCCGGAACAGAGCGCGCCGCCGCCAGCGACGCAGACGGCTCCCGCACCGGCTCCAGCACAGTCTCCCGTGCCATATCAGCCGAAGTTTGCGGGCGATCCGGCGCGCTCGGAATCCGAAGCGCAGGCGCTGGGATATATGCGGGTGGTGTTACGGGCACAGAAGGAATACAAAAAACGTCACAACAAGTTTGCGGAATCATTGCCTGCGCTGGCTGGAACCGGTTCGCTGACCAAGCGCATGGCGCGGTCCAACGAGCGCGGGGACTATACCGTCGGCTTCCGTTCCCAGAAAGACGGATTCATTTTGGCCATGACACCAAAGCAGATGGACAGCGAACACCGGTCGTTCTACGCCGAAGAGGATGGAGCGATTCACGCTGACGATCAGAAGGCAGCGGACCAGAACTCGCCGCGGATCAAGTGATGGTGAATCCAACCGGCCGCTAACGGGTGTTACAGACGGGCTTCTTTCGGCGTCGCCGAACGAGCTTCCCGCAGCCCGTGACGCGATGCCCCAATTCTAGATCGCCGGGGGCTTACCATCGTCGGGCTGGGGATGAGTTGGTTCGGCCTGCACCGGGTGAGCCTGACCGGGGCTTCGGCGGGGGGTGGAGGTGCTGCCTTCACCTGTAATCCGGCGAAGTTCCTTGATGATCTCCTGGCGGTCACGCGCGGCATAGTCGTGGGCGAAGCGCGTAAGGGCTTCGGTCAGGATTTCATGATGGTGGACATTCTCCAGGCCCGGTTCGCGCGTGATATTCAGCCACAGGCGATGTAGCAGGAGAACATCTTCGTTCATCATCGTGGGGGTATGCGGACCGATGCGGAAGGAATCGACTTTGCCGTCGGGGTGAACGATTTGCAGTACAAACTGTCGCTTCGGCTCTGGTAGGGACTCCCAGGCGTGGCCCAGGGCGAAAGCCTGCTCCGCCGGGGTCATCTTGCTGGATAGTCCTGCGACCACGGCCGAGGACTCAAGATTGTTGGCAGTCTGCACGATCGCGGACCAGACATCGGCGGCGGGAACCACCAGCAGAGACACGTGCTTTCCGACACTCTCAGCCACCGATACCGCGCGGGTGAAGAGGGTCTGCTCGTAATCGCTGAAGATCTGCTCCATGGAGAGATCGTAAGCGGCGGCGCCAAAGCGGCTGACGCGGGCGGACATCACCACGACATCCTGTTCGCGGGTGTCGATCCTTTCGAGCGCCCACCGCAGGTGAGCGAGCGTGTTGTAGTCGCGCACCGGCACGAGCACGTTGCCTCGGCGAATGTTGAGGGAAGCGCGCTCCACCGTATCGCTCTGGAGGAGCTGAAACTGATCCTTCATCGTCTTCTGCGCCAGCGCAGACTTTCTATGATTCACGCGCTCGGAAACGCTGAAGACAATGAAAAAGACCAAGGCAAAAGACACTCCGGCCACGGTCGCGACCGACTTTGTGAATAGGTTGACGATCGCCGTCGCGAGCAACACCAGGAATACCGAAGCCAGCCCAATCGGTATCTCCTGTCCTCCAATGGTGATGTTGGGCGGAACTTTCCAGCCCCGTTCGCCTTTGTACTTGAAACGCAGAACCAGCATGGAGAGGCTGTTGAAAGTAAAACTCCAGATCACACCAAAGGCGTAGGCTTCGCCGAGGACGTAGACGTTTCCGCGGCTAGCCAGAATGGTCAGAATCTGGAGCCCGACCACCATGTTAATGATGCGGGAGCTGGTGCCATACTTGCGATGGGGGAGGCGGAACCAGTCGGCAAGTACTCCGTCTTCGGAAACGCGGTTCAGGACACCGTTCGAACCGATAATGGCGGTGTTGACGGCGCCGGAAAGAATCAGAAAGCCGACGACGACAACAAATGCGCGGAATAGCAGGCGCAGGACCTCGGGGCCGTAGAGGTTCATGGCCAGGCCGGCGATCAGATTGTCTTTATAGACGGGAACCCGGACCGAGTCCGGAATCAGCATCACGGAAAGCAGGGCAGTCAGGCCGGTGAAAACGAAGCTGTAGATCGCGATTACGATCGCGGCTTTCTTCAGGTTCTTCAGCTTCGGATGGGCCAGTTCACGATTAACCTGGGCGAGCGACTCCTCGCCGCTCATGGCCAAAACCGAGTGGCCGAAGGCCATCAGGATCCCGAGCACGCCGAACATTCGCGCCAGACTCTGTTCCGGAAAGCTGTGCCGCAGGAAGCCGAGGGATTCCTTGCTGAAATGGAGATTGTCGGGCGTGGGCAGAGGAACGGGCTGGTATCCGGACTTGACCAGGGTGAATGCCGACCACGCCAGAAGCATGACCACCATGACGGTGGTGATCTGCATGACGCGGAGCGCCTTTTCACTGGACTCGTGGATGCCCTTGATGTTCTCGTGCCAGAAATAGACAGTAACGATCAAAGCAAATACCACGGAAGTCCAGTTGACGTTGAAATACGGCGTGCCGTGGAAGATGTTGTGGACGGCGCGCGGGATCCAGCCGTGGCGGTCGGCGGTCGCAAAGGTGTCGTTAATGAGTCCGCCGATGTATTGGCCGGCCGACACGCCTGAGATCGGCCCCGTCAGGATGTAGTCGAACATCAGGGCGGAGACGCTGATCTTGGCCAGAGTGCCGCCCAGCGCCTCTTTGACGACGCGATATACGCCGCCGCGGACAAACATCGAGCAGCTTTCCACGTACACCGCTCGTACCGTAAACGAAAACAGCATGACCGCGACAATGAACCAGGGAGCGGACTTGCCAATGGCCTGCTCCGCTATGCCGCAGGCGTAAAACGCGGACGAACCCAGGTCATTGAGAACAATGGCGGCCGCGCGCCAGTAAGAGATGAACGTGAGCATCACCGAAGTGGCGACCACGATTCGAACGCGGTTCGAACCCGGGGATGCGGGCTGGATGGGTGTGGACATGCAGGATGGGACGGACCCTAGGAGTGTTTCTCCTCCTCGTCCATGCCAAAGAGCGCTTTCATGTCTTCGACGCCACTGACCAGCAGGGGCACCTGCGAACTCGTGGATCCGACAATGAACGCGCCTCTCTGAGTCCGCGCCAGCTGCACGACGGACAGTGGCATAACCACAACATGTTATCTGATACGCGAGTAGTAGAACAGCCTTGCGAACGGAGCCAGCACGGGAAGGGAATCGAATTTGCTATTCTTGCGGCGTGCGAAAGATCCACTCCAGCGCGTGGCGTCTGGTGCTCCTCTCGGCTGTTCTGCAAGCTCTGATTTTTCCGTTGCCCAACCTTTATTGGTTGTCCTGGGTTGCGGTGGTGCCTTTGCTGATTGCACTGCGACGGACCCAGGCGCCCGAAACCCTGCAGGTGGATGCGCCGATGCGGCTGGCGCCGGCCACGCCGTGGCAGGGATTCCTGCTGGCTTACGCGTGTGGAATTTTCTGGTACCTGGGAACCTGCTACTGGGTGTTCGACACGATGCACCGGTATGGCGGACTCGCAATACCGGTTGCACTGTTGGTCCTGATCGTCGCCTGCATGTACATGGGGCTCTATCACGGGCTGTTCGGATTGCTGCTGGCGCTGGCGGCGGGCAAGGCTTCGCAGCGGCGCGCGTTGGTGCTCGCTCCGTTCCTCTGGGTAGCTGTGGAACTGGCGCGAACGCGAATCTCGGCGTTTCCCTGGGAGCTTCTCGGGTACGCGCAGACGGACAATCCTGCGCTCACCCGGCTTGCGACCCTGACCGGTGTGTACGGGCTCTCATTTGAAATCATGCTGGTCAACAGTGTGTTCGCGGCCGCTTTTCTGGTCACGAAAGAGCGGCGGAAATGGCTGCTGGCAGCGGCTTCTACGGCAGCGATCCTACTCCAGGCCGGGCAATTGCTGGCTCCCCCTTCGATGCCTGCCGACCATACCGCCCTGCTGGTACAGCAGAACATACCCGCGGAGGGAAGCTGGACGACCGACTACTTTCAAGGAACGCTGCGAGACTTGACTTGGATCAGCCTGCATCCCCCGGATGGCGAAGAGGGGCAGCACTTCGACCTGATCGTCTGGCCGGAATCGCCGTCGCCATTTTTCCTGAACGACTCCAGTTTTCGGGAAGCGGTGGCAGCCCTGGCGCGGCAGAGCAGGACGTGGTTGCTCGTCGGAAGCATCGGTGTGCAGAGCGCTTCAGCGTCCCCGCAACGGGCGAGTGAGGTCTTCAATTCCGCTGGTTTAATCAGCCCCGAGGGCGAACTGACGGCGCGCTATGACAAGACGCATCTGGTGCCCTTTGGCGAATACATACCGTTCAAACGTTTTCTTCCGTTTATGGACATGTTGACGGACCAGATCGGAAACTTCGCTTGGGGACATTCCCGGGAACCGCTGGATGCAGGCGGGCAGCGGCTCGGGGTTTTTATCTGCTACGAGTCGATTTTTCCGGACGAAGTCCGCGAGTATGTGCAGCGCGGCGCTGGAGTGATCATCAATCTGACCAACGACGGCTGGTATGGGGACAGCGGCGCCTGGAAACAGCATCTGCAAATGACGCAGATGCGCGCCATCGAAAACGGGCGCTGGTTGCTGGTCGGAACCAATACGGGCATGACGGCGTCGGTCGACCCATATGGGCGAATTGTGACGGCAACCAAGCGCAAATTCCGCACCGCGCTGCCTGCGCCCTACGGATTGCTTTCGAGTACCACGTTCTACACGCGGCACGGGGATTGGTTTGCGTATCTGTGTGCGATAATTTCTACAGGCGCAATCATCACGCGTTTTCTAGTCCGTAATCGTATTCCGCAATCATGAGCGACAACACGTTGGTTGAACTCGAACAGCAGTACGCGGCGCTCAAGACCAAAGTGCACGACCTCCGGGAGTATCTTTGACGCAGGCAAGCTGCGTCAGCAGTTAGTCGAGATCGAGAAGCAGGCGTCCGATCCGAATCTCTGGTCGAATCCGGCAAAATCTCAACAGGTGATGCGCGAGCGCAAGCGCCTGGAAGAAGTGTTGTCGCTCGAAAGCGATCTGGTGCGCCGGACTGACGATATCGGCGCTTACTTCGATCTGGCCGGAGAAGGCGAAAACGTCGCCACCGACTTGCAGCGCGAACTGGACGCCCTGAGCGAACTCGTGGACCGGGTCGAGACTGAGACGCTGCTTTCCGGCGAGAACGATGCCCGGAACGCCATCGTCACTATTCACCCCGGAGCCGGTGGCACCGAATCGCAGGACTGGGCGGAGATGCTCCTGCGGATGTATTTGCGCTGGGCGGAACGGCAGGGTTTCAAGACGGAAATGTATGACGAACAGCCCGGGGACGAGGCAGGCATCAAGTCCGCGACCTTCGGCGTCAATGGCGAGAACGCGTTCGGGTATCTCAGCAGTGAGATCGGCGTCCACCGCCTGGTGCGCATTTCACCGTTTGATCAAGCCAAGCGGCGGCACACCTCGTTTGCGAGCGTATATGTTTCGCCGGAAATCGACGACACCATTGAAGTGATCATCAAGCCGGACGATATCCGCATCGACACCTACCGTTCCAGCGGCAAGGGCGGCCAGCACGTGAATACGACGGATTCAGCCGTGCGCATTACTCACATCCCCTCCAATCTGGTAGCCAGTTGCCAGAATGAGCGCTCGCAGCACAAGAACAAAGAGAAGGCGATGAGCATGCTGCGCTCGAAGCTGTATGAGTTCGAGATGGAGAAGAAGCGCGAGGTCACAAAGCAGATCGAAGACTCCAAGCTCGACATTGGTTTTGGATCGCAGATCCGGTCGTATGTCCTGCAACCCTACCGGCTAATCAAGGATCATCGCACCAAGCTCGAAGTGGGCGACGTGGATCGCGTGCTGGATGGAGATTTGCGGCCGTTCATGCGGGCGTATCTGCGGATGCGTAGAGGCGAGAAGAAAAATTGAGCCGCGCAGCCCCCAAGCCGCCGCACCTAGGTCCTCGATTGCAGAGGGCCTTTCGGTATGCCGCGACGAAGCATGCTGGACAGACACGGAAGCAATCGGCGGTCCCTTACTTGTCGCACCTGATGGCGGTGACGTCGCTGGTGCTGGAAGGCGGCGGTAATGAAGACATGGCGATGGCGGCGCTTCTTCACGATGTGGTCGAAGACTGCGGAGGCATGCCACGACTGCGTGAAGTGCGCAAGATGTTCGGGGCGAGGGTGGCGAAGATCGTCGAGGGCTGCACGGATTCGTTCTCCGATCCTAAACTGCCCTGGATCATTCGCAAACGCGAGTACCTGCAAAGACTCAAGCACGAAGATGAGGAGACGCGTCTGGTTTCCGCATCTGACAAGCTGCATAACGTCCGGACCGTGATCGCCGATTACCGGCAGGATGGGGAATTAATCTGGAAACGGTTCAGCGGTGGGCGGGACGGCACGCTCTGGTACTATCGCGCGTTAAGTGACGAATTTCAGCGGCGCCAGCAGAATCGGATTACGCGGGAGCTTGCGATTGCGGTTCAGGAACTGGAGAAGACGACCGGCATTAAGCCGCGCCGCGCCGCGAAAAGGGCGGTCGCGCCGGGTTCGGAGATGAGCGAGGTGAATCATGCCCCGGATGATTGACCTAGTCCGCAAGTCGCAAATGTCATCGAATATGATGCAGGCGGCAGCGCGCGGCGCTCTGGCGGTGCAGTCGGGCGAGATGTTGGAAATCCTGGTGCATCTAGCGCTGCACAACAAGGTTTTCGCTGAACAGGCGCGAATGACGCTGGCAGGCTGGGACGAGAGAGCCTCGGCCGGAGTGGCGGCCGATCCGGCGACCAGCAAAGAGGTCCTCGGATACCTGGTCTCGCCGAAAAACCTTCGGCCCGCGCTCCTTCCCGCATTGCTGGAAAATCCTTCCGTCGAACAAGAATCCTTGTTGGAACTGGCCGCTACCGGCGCGCGCTGGGTGGTTGAGGCGCTGCTGGCAAGCGAGAGCGCGAAGAAATCTTCCGCGCTCATGAGCGCCTTGCAGACCAATCCACGCTTGCGCGCGAATGAACTGGCAGCAATTGAGAACTCCAACGAGGCTGCGGATATCTCCCAGTCGGCGGCTCCGGAGCACCCGGAGTCTGCGGCAGCTCCAGCGTCTGCGGGCGATTCCGAACCGGTAGATGAAGAGGTAGTCACGCAGGCGATTGCGAACTACATCCAGGAAAACCAAGCGGAGCTGGCGGCCGAAGCGGACAAGCCCTTCGAACCCGTTGTCGTGCAGGATGGGGCGGGAATCGAGGGTGCAGCGGAAGCGGCGCCTATGCCGAGCGCCGCGGTCGAGGAGGCGGCAGTTTCAGCGGCGCCGAGCGAGGCCAAGCCGGAAGCCTTGGCCTCGGCCAAGCCAGTTGGTGGAACCGGCGCCAAGCCGGCAAAGAAGCCCGGAATTCTGCCCGCAGAGGTAAGGCGGGACAGCACGCTGCAGAAGATCGCCAAGCTCGACATCAAGGGACGGATCGGGTTGGCGATGAGGGGCAGCAAGGAGGAGCGCTCGATCCTGATCCGCGACGGAACGAAACTGGTGGCCCTGGCTGTGCTCGATTCGCCGAAAGTTTCGGAAGGCGAAGTGGAGAATTTCGCGTTGCAGAAAAACGTGCTGGAGGCCGTCCTGCGAGCAATCCCGCTGAGGCGGCGTTTTGCGAAGAACTACGCGATCGTGCGCAATCTGGTGTACAACCCACGCACACCGCTCGATCTCTCGCTCGGCTTGATGAAGAACCTGTTGGTTCACGACTTGAAGAACCTGTCAGGAAACAAGGAAGTTTCGGATACCATCCGCAAGCTGGCGCTCCGGATGTACAAACAGAAGTCGGAGAAGAAGAGAGACTAGCACTCAGTACCGAGTACCCGCTGAGAGGCATTCTTCATTGAACCAATCGGACCCTATTTACGAACTGCTGTCGCGGATCAAGACCATCGCTGTGGTCGGATTGTCGGACAGTCCCTTGCGGCCCAGTCACGGCGTTTCGGCCTACATGCAGTTGCAAGGATATCGGATCATCCCAGTGAACCCGCAGATTACGGAAGCCCTGGGCGAGAATTCTTATCCGTCGCTGCTCGACGTTCCGGACAAGATTGACCTGGTGGATGTGTTCCGGCGGCCGGAGTATGTGGATGAAATCGTGGAGCAGGCGATCCAGTTGAAGATCCCCGCGATCTGGCTCCAGGAGGACGTGATCAACGAGCGAGCCGCGGAGAAAGCGCGGAAGGCCGGGATGTTCGTTGTGATGGATCGGTGCGTTCTGAAGGAACACCGGGCGCGGTTTGGGTAGGGCGCTGCTACTGCTTTCCGGTTAGCTGTCGGATCAAATTCACCTCGGCTTCGCGATACGGCGTGCCGTCTGGATGCAACACCTCGTGAAACCACACGGACGGCTGGTCGAGAATGTAGGGATGCTGCCACGAGTCCCAGGGCAAATACGTCTGCGTCTTGCCGGCGACGAATCCCCAATTGATCGCTCCGACCCGCTCCTGTCTGGCAATCGGCAATATCGCGTCAAATGTGCTGCCCACCGAGCGCGCCATGTATTCCGTGCAAATCACGGGCCGGTTGTATGTTTTCAGCCACGTGACTTGACGCTTGAAGTGCTCCGGCCACGTGTAGTTATGAAAGGTGATGATGTCAGACTCGCGCAGTTGAATCTGCTGCAGTTCACCGAGATTTGCACACCATCCGGCGAAGTGTCAACCGCCCACACTCCGCTCGTGAGAGGCTGCATGGGCTTCAATTCTCGCGCCCATGCAAACGCCTGCGGCAAAAGCGCCGTCACCCGGGCGGTCTTTTCTTTCTCCTTGAGCTCTACTCTTGGATAGCTCCCGGCGTTATCGGCGCCGGGCTCGTTCCAGACGTCCCAAGCCAGGATGCGGTCGTCTCTCGCAAAGGCTCTCACGACACCCTGCACGTATGCCTTCAGGCGCGGATATTGGCTTTCATCGGCGAGCGCCATCGCGCCGGGACTCTGCACCCAACCTGAGTTGTGAACGCCCGGAATCGGTGGACGCTGCGGGCCAAGATGAGGCAACGGGTCCCAGCATGAATCGAAGAGCACAAACATCGGACGGATGTGATGCCGTGACGCAATCGTCAAAAATCGATCGATGCGCTTCTGGAAGCCCGCTGCATCCTGCTGCCAAAGTAAATCGTGCAGAAAGACGCGCATAGTGTTCATGCCCATTGCTTCCGCCCAGCTCAATTCGGTATCGATCTCAGTGGGGTTGAAGGTCGCCTCCTGCCACATCTCCAATTGATTGATGGCCGACTTGGGGACGTAATTACTTCCCACCAGCCATGGCTGCTGTCCGTACCAGGCGTTCGCTTTCTGCTCCGGCCAGCGCGTTGTTTGGGCCGATACAATGCTGGCGCACAGGCCAACCATAATCAGCACTGCTGTCGTGGAAACGGACTTGAGTCCCTTCACCGTATGCACTCCGCTTGCATTTATATGCCAGGGATTCAGAGCAATCAATGGTGGACCTTGTTGGCGAGCGGGATCTTAGAGTCGTAGGTTTCGAATGTTTGAACAACCGTGCAGGATGATCATGGCAGACAGGCGTTCTGCTGGAAGCTAATTGAGCTCCGGCCGTGCACCGACCAGAATTGCCGTAGCGTCGTCACGCAGGCCGGTACCGTTCACAAACTTTCTTACGTCAAGCAACAGACTTTCGAGGGAAACGTCCGGGGATTGCATCTGGGCCAACAGCCTCTCGGGGCCATATTCCTCCCCGGATTCGAGGGCGGCTTCGGTGATGCCGTCGGAATAAATGGCGAGCCGCGCTTGCGGGCCGAGCGTGATTTCGGTCTCAGAGAACCTGCTGGTGGCGATTCCGAGGGGCAGGCCGTATTCGGTTGCGATCCAGCGATGGGCGTCCAGCTCGACCAGGAGCGGCGGCAGATGGCCGGCATTGGCCAGCCGCAGCTTGCGGGTTGAAGGATCGAACTCCGCGTAGACCATGGTGACGAAACGCCCGCTCGGAAAATCTTCCACCATCAACTTGTTGAGCCGGGTCAGTACCTCGCCCGGTCCAGAGCCGGTTTGCGCGAGCGAGCGCAACATGCCGCGGGTGGCGGACATGAGCAGCGCAGCCGCCGTTCCTTTACCGGCAACGTCCGCGAGAACCAGTCCCCAGCGGCCGTCGGACAGTGGGATGAAATCGTACCAGTCGCCACCGATCGCGCCCGCTGGAATCGAAAGCCCAGACACGCGGAAGCCCGGAATGAGCGGAGAGCTGCGCGGCAATAATGCCTGCTGAATCAAGCGGGCTTCTTCGGCCTCGCGGCTCATGATTTCGCGTTGTTCGCGCTCATCGTGGAAACGGCGGGCGTTCTGGACGGCGACCGCGATGTGAGAGCAGAGACCCTGCAGCAAACGGAGCTGCGCGTCCGAGAAAGCGTCCAGTTCGCAATGCGAAGCGGTGAATACGCCGATCAGATCGCTCTCGACATGGAGCGGGATGGCGACCTCCGAGCGGGTGTCCGGCTCGCAGGCCTTGTAGTAAGGATCGAGGGTCACGTCCGGGGCGTAGCGCATCTGGCGGGTGGCGGCTACGTGCCCCACCATTCCTTCGGTGCCAACCTTCATCCGATGCCCTTTGCCGTGGATGGAACAGCCGCAAGTCCCGGATAGAACTAATTCACGATTGGTGGCGTCGTGAAGATAGATGTTGATTTCGACGCATCCGAGCGAGGCAGCGACTTCTTCGGTAATACGCTGGACGATCTCGTCCAGGTCCAGGCTGGCAGTGATCCGCTGGGCAAACTTCTGGAGACGCACCAACTCCGCAATCTTGAAACCGGGGGTTTCCGGCGCGGGCAGATTGAGAAGGTCGAAATCCGTGCGCGGGCTGGTTGCCACGACCACCTCCTGACCTTGCGGTCCAGTGGAATTACAGTAAGAGATTCCAAAAATCAGGCTTCCGATTCTCTTTTTGTTCGATTGGATTTCGTCTGTCGGAGGCTTTTGATCTCTTCCAGGCGTTCGCGAATTCTCTTCTCCATTCCCTCGCTGGTGGGATGGTAATAGGTGCGATCGCGCAGACTATCGGGAAGAGATTGCATGGCCGTGACTTTGCCTTCTACGTCGTGGGCGTACTGGTAGTCCTTGCCGTAACCGAGTCCTTTCATCAGTGTGGTGGGGGCGTTGCGGAGGTGCAGCGGAACCGGTTCGGCAGCGGTGCGCTCGACGTCTTCCTGAACGGCACCGTATGCCGTGTAGAGTGCATTGGACTTTGGCGCGAGCGACAGGTACACGACTGCCTGTGCCAGGGCTAGGTTGCCTTCGGGCATACCGATGAAATCAACCGCATCGCGCGCGGCCATACAGAGTGCAAGAGCGTTGGGTTCGGCGAGTCCGACATCTTCCACCGCCATGCGGACGACGCGACGCGCGATGTAAAGCGGATCTTCGCCGGCTTCGAGCATGCGCGCGAGCCAGTAGAGGGCGGCGTCGGGATCGCTGTTACGGACCGACTTGTGCAGCGCGGAGATCAAGTTGTAGTGCTCTTCGCCGGCCTTGTCGTAGAGCAGGACACGCTTCTGGACAGCCTCCTGGACGATTTCGTCGGTGATCTTGCCGCTGTCGGCGGGAGACGCGGCACGCCGCGTCTCTACGGATGGAGCGTTGGCGGCTTGGGTTAGCGCGGCCGCGACTTCGAGCACATTGTAGGCACTGCGGGCGTCGCCGCTGGAGTAGGCCGCAATTTTCTGGAGAGCTTCCTCGGAGGCTTCGAGTTGCAATGAGCCGAGACCTCGCTCTGTGTCCACGAGCGCGCGGCGAAGAAGGACTACGATCTGTTCTTCGGTGAGTTGCTTCAGCACGTACACCCGGGAGCGCGAAAGAAGGGCGGAGATAATTTCGAACGAGGGGTTCTCCGTGGTGGCCCCGATCAGGCGGATGCTGCCTTTTTCGACGTGCGGCAGAAAGGCGTCCTGCTGGGCCTTGTTGAAGCGGTGAATCTCGTCGACGAACACGATCGTGCGCGTGCCGTACTGGCGTGCACGGTCGGCTTCGGACATGACCTGCTTGATTTCCTTGATGCCCGCGAGCACGGCGGAGAACTCGATGAACTCGGCTTTCGTGACACTGGCAATGATTTTTGCGAGTGTAGTTTTGCCGGTGCCGGGCGGCCCCCAGAAAATCATCGAACCGGGGTCGTCGCGCTCGATCTGCACGCGTAGCGGCTTGCCAGGACCGACGAGGTGCTCTTGGCCGACGAATTCATCAAGATTACGAGGACGCATGCGGTCGGCCAGCGGACGTGCCCCCGGTGTAGAAGCATCCTGATTCGGAATGGGAGCAAATAAGCTCATGGCGAGGTCCGGAGTCTGTTGCGGGCCCACTCGTACAGCACGATGCTGGCGGCGACTCCCGCGTTGAGAGACTCGACTTGCGCAGCTTGCGGGATCACGACGGTCTCGTCCATTTGATGCAAGAGCTCGCGCGGCAGACCAGCGCCTTCGTTGCCGATGAAGATGGCCAGAGGCAGCGTCCAGGTGGCTTGCGGTAGCGGAGTTCCTTTGTGCGAGGAAGTCGCAACCAGGCGGGCGCCGCGCTGGCGTAGGAGCGGAATCAGTTCGGCCGAGGAGATCCGCACGACGGGCAGGCGAAAAATGGATCCTGCTGAGCCGCGCAGGGCCTTCAAGTTGTACGGACTGACAGTGCCTTCGGTGAAAAACGCGCCCGCTGCGCCGAACGCCTCCGCAGAGCGCAGAATCGTCCCCAGGTTCCCCGGATCCTGAAGACCGGCAGCCACCATGATGGGTCCGACGTCAGAGCGCTCGATTAACTGCTTCGCCGAGACGGCGCGAATCTTGACCAGAGCGGCCACGCCCTGAGGGGCGTCGCTCGAGACGATCGAGTTGAAGAGAGAGTCCGGCAGAAGCAGGACCTCGACGCGAGCATTGATCTGGTGCAGGAGTTTTTCGGCGAGGGGGCGTGCCGATTCGCTGAAGAACATTCCACCCAGGCGCTGGCCGCTACGGATCGCTTCTTCGACCAGCTTCACGCCTTCAATGGCGCATTCTCCCTGGGACGTGAGTTCGCCGCGGCGGAAGGCCTGCCGGAGTTCCTTGAGGCGGGGATTGTGACGACCGGAGATGCGGTGCAGTCGGGAACGATCAGCGACGTCACCGCCGGATTTCGCGTCCTGCTTCATGGGTTCGTTCCAAGATCAGGATAATACGCGCTTTGAGATGGAATCGGTCCGGGCTCGGCAGCCAAGTCGTGTTATGGTACATTGCACTGTTTACCCCCACAATCAGGAAGGGAACCGAGTGCGCGCGGAAATCCTGAAAATTCACGCCGACAGCCCCGAAGCGTCGCTGATCAAATACGCTGCCGAACAGATCCAGGCCGGGAAAGTGTTGGGCATGCCCACCGACACGTTTTACGGGTTGGCCGCCGATCCCTTTAATTTGCGTGCCGTGGAACGGGTATATGAGATCAAATCGCGGTCGCGGCACAAGCCACTTTCGTTGCTGATCGAGAATGTGGATCAGGCGGAGGAATTTGCGGGTCCTCTGCCAGATGATTTCCAGCTTCTGGCGCGGCGCTTCTGGCCGGGGCCGCTGACCATGATTGTGCCGGCCGCATCGCACCTGCCGCTGAAAGTGACGGCGAATACCGGCAACGTCGCGCTGCGCGTGCCCGCGGCGGAAATCCCGCTGGCCGTCGTGCGGGCGGCGAAGATCCCCATTACGGCGACTTCGGCGAACCTGAGCGGGGCAGCGGAATGTTCCACGGCCGAGCAGGTCCGCGAGCAGTTGCAGGATCGCATCTCTCTCATTGTGGACGGAGGCGCCTCGCCGCGGTCGGCCTTATCCACGATTGTGCATTTCAACCAGGACGACTCCTGGGAAATTCTGCGGGAAGGCGCAATCCCCGCGAAAGAAATTATAGAAGCTCTGTCTTGAGCGATGGCGGACGATCGCACCCCACCTCACGAAGAAAAATCCTCCCGAGGGCATTTCTGGCTCCTGCTGTTGATCGCCGCAACGGGCGCGTTTCTGCTGTTTCTGGGAATCACCGGATTTCGTATCCTCCACGCGGCGGGTGAAACGCCCGCCCACAAAGCGGACGCGATTGTTGTATTCGGCGCCGCCGAGTACGCCGGACGTCCCTCGCCCGTGTACCGCGCTCGGCTCGATCACGGCTTTGACTTATTCCAGAAAGGTCTGGCTCCGGTCGTTATCACGACTGGGGGAGCGGCTCAGGATCCCGACTTCAGCGAGGGCGGCGTCGGAAGGGATTACCTCTATCGGCGAGGTATCCCGGAGGAGAATCTGATCGCGGAGACGCAGAGTTCAGACACTGCGCAGTCGGCCGAGCGCGTGGCCAACATCATGCGCGCAAATGGTATGCGCACCTGCATCGCGGTGAGCGACGCGTATCACGTGTTTCGCATTCGCGCCGTGCTTGAGCACGAAGGCATAAAGGCGGAAGTCGCGCCGC
>WNFA01002183.1_pt1 | contig 17460 bp, 18 predicted proteins | sample 5400481 | NCBI WGS metagenome assembly WNFA01 (sample SAMN13153340, study PRJNA577476) | soil metagenome | isolation source: 120 cm saprolite under Douglas fir tree site 2 hole 1 replicate 2 | place: USA:California | collected 2015-04-18
AAGAATGCGCCCTGAGCGCCTCGCATTCGGCCCGTGATGCGCGGTCACGCAACAGGAGACGAGCGATCATGGCGCGCCCCGCGATTGCGCGTCGTGGACCCTTCCAGGCCATGCCGCACTGCTCCTGCGGGCCCTCGACGCGGCGCGCGAGACGCTGTACCAGAAGCGCCGCGTCACCGCTGCCGCCCTGCCGCCCACCGACCCGGCCGCGGAGGCGCCGACCCGGGCGCAGCAGCAGGCGGACGCGCTAGCCTTGCTGGCCGAGACGGCGCTGCATCAGGAGCTCGATCCCGGGGCCCCGGGTGAGCGGTACCAGGTGGTCGTCCACGTGGACGCTGCCGTGCTGGCGGATCCGGAGCAACCCGGCCAATCCGTGCTGGAAGAGGGGAGCCACGTTCCCGCGGGAACGTCGCAGCGGCTGGCGTGCGACGCGAGCCGGGTGGTGATGCGGCACGACGCGGAGGGGCGGGTGGTGGAGGTCGGAGCCCGGACGCGGACGATTCCGCCGGCGCTGCGGCGGGCGCTGCAGCATCGAGACCGGAGCTGCCGCTTCCCGGGGTGCACCGTCCGGTTCGGACAGGGGCATCACGTGCGCCACTGGGCGCAGGGCGGCCCGACCACGCTGTCGAACCTCGCGTTACTCTGTCGCCGCCATCACCGCGCGGTGCACGAGGAGGGCTATGGGAGAGCGCCTGGACGTGGGCTGGGCGATCGACGTGCTGCATCCGCGGGCGACGCGAGCCGTCCGCTGACGTTGGGCTACTGAGCGCTCATGTCAGGACGGGACTACAGACAGGAATTGATGACGACGAAGAGTTCTTCTCTGACGTGCAGGAGAGGCTCGATTGGACAGCACCTTCGCCGACCGAAGATGAGAAAGAACACGGTTGGCTAACGCACGAAGAGTATGTCGACTGGGTCAGGCTCCACCGGATCGGGTTTGCGGGCTGACGCTGCGGACACCGAAGCCTAACGTTCCACCCTTCCCGTCCCGTTGTGCGTATATCTCCATGAGGGCATGAGATGGACGCGGAGCGGGGGCTGATGGAGCGGGTGGCCAGGGGCGACCAGGGCGCGTTCGGCGACCTGGCCCAGCGCTATAGCGGCAAGCTGCTGGCGGTGGCCGGCCGGCTGCTCGGGTCGCGGGCCGACGCCGAGGACGCGGTGCAGCGCGCGTTCCTCCAGTGCTACGCGGGGGCCGGCGGCTACAACCCGCAGTGGGCCGTCTCCACCTGGCTGTACCGCATCCTCACCAATGTGTGCGTGGACGAGCTGCGCCGCCGGGCCACCCGCACGGCCTACGACGAGCGCTCGACCGCCGGGCCGCTCTCGTCGAGCAACCACCGGCCGCCCGACGCCTATCTCGACCTGCACCGGGCGCTCGAGCGGGTGCCGCGCGAGGCGCGGGTGCTCCTGGCCCTGCGCTACGTGGACGGGCTCTCCTACGGGGAGCTGGCGCGGATCCGGGGCATCACGATCAATACCGTGAAGAGCCAGCTCGCGCGGGGCAAGGCCCTGCTGCGGGACGAGCTCGGCAAGCGAGGAGCAGGCCATGAATGACGGCAAGACGCAGGCGCAGGACCAGCTCGATCGGCTGCTGGCGGACTACTTCCGGCCGGAGATGGCCCCCGTCAGCCTGGGGCGCAAGATCGCCGCGGCGGCCCGGGAGTCCGAGACCGATCTGACGCGGCTCGAGGGGAAGCTGGCCATCGAGGCGACCCCGCGCGGGATCTCGCTCGTCCGCACCGGCCGGGCCGGGAAGCCGGCCACCGCGGCCGCGCGGCGGCTGACCGAGCAGGCGCGGGAGGAGATCCACGAGTACCTGCGGGGCCAGCGCGCCTTCTTCCGGGTGCCGGTGGATCTCGCCGCGGTGCCGGACTTCCAGCGTAAGGTCCTCGAGGCCGCCCGGCTCATCCCGTTCGGCGAGGCGCGCCCGTACGCGTGGATCGCGACGCGTATCGGGAATCCCCGCGCGGTGCGCGCGGTAGGGACCGCGCTCGGTCGCAACCCGGTGCCGCTCATCCTGCCCTGCCATCGCGTGTGGCGGAGCGACGGCGGCCTTGGCGGCTACATCTTCGGCGCGGCGGTGAAGGACGGGCTGGCCGCGCTCGAGCGCACCACGCCGGTGCTGGAGGGCTGCACGAGCACGCGCATCGTGTGCCGCGTGGGCTGCATCCACGGCCGGCACATGCGCCCGGACAATCGGGTGGTGTTCGCCTCGGTGGACGACGCGCGCTCGGTGGGGTACCGGCCGTGCAAAGTATGCCGGCCCGCGGCCTGAAGCCCGCCGTCTCAATCGCGGCGCGGCTCGAGCGGGTGGACTGGGCGGAGGTGGCCCGCGCTCTCGACGAGCGGGGCTGGGCCACCACGCCGCCGCTCCTCACCGCCGCGGAGTGCGCGGAGCTGATCCGCCTCTACCCCGAGGAGCGCCGCTTCCGCAGCCGCGTGGACATGGCGCGCTTCCGGTTCGGAGAAGGGGAGTACAAGTACTTCGCGAACCCGCTGCCACCTGTCGTCCTCGGGCTGCGCCGCCACGCCTATCCGCTCCTCGCGCCGATCGCGAGCGCCTGGGAGAAGACGCTTGGCAGCGAGCGGCGCTACCCGCCCGAGCTCGACGGCTTCCTCGCGGTCTGCGCCGAACACGGCCAGACCAAGCCCACCCCGCTGCTGCTGCGCTACGAGGCGGGCGGCTACAACTGCCTCCACCAGGATCTCTACGGCGACGTGGCCTTCCCGCTGCAGATGACCTGCCTGTTGAGCCGCCCCGCCCAGGATTTCACCGGCGGCGAGTTCCTGCTGGTCGAGCAGCGGCCGCGGGCGCAATCGACCGGCTCGGTGGTCCCCCTCGAGCGCGGCCAGATCGTGATCTTCGCCACCCGCCACCGCCCAGCCCGCGGCACTCGCGGCGCCTACCGCGTGACTCTCCGCCACGGAGTCAGCCGCGTGATCTCCGGCGAGCGCTACACGCTAGGCGTCATCTTCCACGACGCAAAGTAGGCCCCTCACCCTGCCCTCTCCCCAGAGGGGAGAGGGTGCATCGCAGGGATCCTCTCCCGACAGGGAGAGGGTGGATCGCACATACCCTCGCCCCCGGGAGGGGGAGAGGGCAGGGTGAGGGGGCGCTCAGATCTGCGGGCGGACGTCAGCGGCGAACGCCTCGTAGATGCTGATCATGTCGTCAAGGTCGCGGTAGCGCATCTCCAGCAGCATCGAGTCCACGCCGAGGTCGCGGAAGGCGATCAGGTCCGCGATCACCTGGTCGCGCGAGCCTTGCAAAGGCTTGCGGTCTGCGCCGAGCGGGGCGTCGCGCAGCGACAGGCCCGCGCGCACGCTGATCGTGACCTGGTCGAACGGGCGTTTCTGGCGCGCGCATTCTTCCCGAAGCCGGGCGATGTCCGCCTTCAGGGCCTCGGGCGTGATGAAGGCGGCGTGCCAGCCGTCGCCGAGCTCGACGACGCGGCGGAGGGCGCGCGGGGTGTGCCCGCCGATCAGGATCGGGATGTCGCCGCGGGTGGGCTTGGGGAAGACGCCGATCTCGTCGAAGGAGAAGAACTCCCGTGGTGGGCGGCGCGAGCGTCGTGCCAGCAGGCGCGCATCACCGTGAGTGCCTCGTCGCTCCAGGCGCCGCGCCGGTCGTAGTTGCCGCCCAGCAGCTCGATCTCCTCGCGCATCCAGCCAACGCCCACCCCGAGGACCAGGCGGCCCTCCGAGAGATGGTCGATCGTGGCGGCCATCTTGGCGGCCAGGACCGGGTTCCGGTGCGGCAGCACCAGGATGCTGGTGCCGAGTTGTACGCGCTCGGCGACGCCCGCCACCAGGGCCAGCGTCGTGAGCGGCTCGAGGAACGGTACCTCGGGGGCGAGCGGGAACTTGCCGGTGGGGCTGTACGGATAGCGCGACGCGATCCGGTGCGGGATCACGACGTGATCGCTGGCCCACAGGGAATCGTAGCCGAGGGCCTCCATGCGCCGCGCGAAGGTGAGCACGCTGTGGCGCGTGCCGATGGGGCCGAACATGGGCAGGTGGCAGCCGATCTTCATCGGGCGCCGGAGGAGTAGACGATGCGGTCGCGCAGCTCGTCGCGCGCGATCATTTCCCCGAGACGCGAGCGCTGGATCTTGCCCGACGAGGTCTTGGGGATGGTGCTGGGCAGGACCAGGAGCACCCGGGCGGGGCGATGGCCCCGGCCCTCGCGGACGCGCTGGACGATCTCGCGGACCAGGCGAGAGTGCGCGTCCGCGTCGGCGGCCTGCTCGCGGACCTCGGCCACCACGTGCAGCCGCTGGGTGCCGGTGCGGGCGCTCTCCACGCCGACGGCCGCCGAGTAGCGCACGCCCGGCACGTGGTCCACGATCTCCTCGATGTCGGCGGGGATCACGTTCTCACCGCCCAGGATGATCACGTCCTTGAGCCGCCCGCTGACGTAGAGGAAGCCCTCCGCGTCGACGAAGCCGAGGTCGCCGGTGCGCAGCCAGCCGTCGGGCGAGAGGATGTTCCGGGTGGCCTCGGGATTGTTGTAGTAGCCCTGCATCACCCCGGGGCTCGCCACGCAGATCTCGCCCTCGACGCCCGCCTTGACCTCCTCCTCGCCGTCCATGATGCGCAGGCGCACGCCGCGGCAGGGCTGGCCCACCGAGAGGAACCGGCCCGAGCTGTCCAGGCGGAGCGGCGTCCGCCGCGGCCAGATCGCCACCGCCAGGGTGGCCTCGGCCAGGCCGTAGCAGGGCGTGATGAGGTTCTGCGTGCCGAACTTCCGCTCGAAGGCCTCGATGGTGCTGAGGCGGACCGGCTCGGCGCCGGAGAGCGCCTGCTTGAGCGAGGAGAGATCGAGACCGGTGGTGTCGTGGATATTGCGCACGCAGTTGCGATAGCCGAAGTCGGGCGAGACCGTGAAGGTGGCGCCGACCCGGCTGACCAGCTCGAGCCACACGCGCGGGTTCTTGAGATCGGGTGGCAGGAGGTGGAGCGGTGCCCCGCTCCAGGGTGGGGTGAACGCGCAGCCGATCAGCCCCATGTCGTGGTAGAGCGGCAGCCACGAGACGACCACGTCGTCGCGGGTGAGCTGCGCGGCTTCCGCCATGAACTCGACGGTGCGCACCACGTTGGCGTGGCTCAGCACGACCCCGCGCGGCTGGCCGGTGCTGCCCGAGGTGTACTGGATGAAGGCCACGTCGTCGGCGGACGCGGTCGGGAAGGGTGGCGCGGGATCGTCCACCTCGAGATCGCTCGGCTCCAGCACGTGCCGGATATTGGGCGCGGCCGCCTGGGATTCCTCCACGCCCGTGCGGAACCAGCCGATGGTGGCCACCGCCTTCGCTTCCGAGTCGCGGAAGACGTTGGCGGTCGCCTCCACCCCGAGGGTGGGGTAGATCGGCACCGGCACCGCGCCCAGACGGAGGGCCCCGAAGAAGGTGTAGAAGAACTCGGCGCAGGTGGGGTAGATGAGGCAGACCTTGTCGCCGCGGTCGATGCCGGCGCGCCGCAGCCCGGCCGCGTAGCGCGCGCTCTCCCGCCAGAGACGCCCGTACGGCACCGCCTCGTCGAAGAGGTGGAAGTACGGGGTGTCAGGATCCTGGGCGGCCCTGCCCCCCATCAGCTCGGTCAGGGTGGCCGGGATGGGTGCTCCTGGCTTCACGGGCGTGATTCTAGCGAAAGCGCCCGGATCGGGGAAGTATTTCGCTAGCGGTCGAGGGCGATGAGGTCGAAGGTCTCGGCGTAGCCGTAGCCCTTGGGCTTGCCGAGCTCGGCGCCGCGCTCGCGGACCCGCCGCTCCACCGCCGCGAAGTCCTTGAACTGGCTCGCGTGGCAGGCCAGCGCCTTGATCTTGAGATCGATCGTGTCGGAGATGTCCACGACCAGCTCGGGGTTCTCCCACCACATCAGGTAGACCTCGCGGACCTTGTGCGGCTCGAGGCCCTGCGCGAGCAGCTCCGGGAACGCCATGTGATCGCGGGCGAGCGGGTAGACGCAGTCGAGCGCGATGCCCGCCACCGTGCGGTGATCCCGGTGCGAGGCGCCCAGGTTCTTGGTGCGGTGCGGGTTCTGGATGATGAGGCGATCCGGGCGGTGGCGCCGGATCGCGGCGGTGACCGCTCGGCGCGACTCGCGCGTGTCCTCGACCTCGCAGTCCGGGAAGCCCAGGAAGTCCACCGTCTCCACCCCGAGCACCCGCGCCGCGTTGCGCTGCTCCTCCTCGCGGATCCGGACCAGGCGCTCGGGCGTCATGCTCCGGTCGCCCGAGCCCTTGTTGCCGTTGGTGACGATGCAGTAGGAGACGTGCAGGCCGTCGCGCACGAGCTTGGCGACGGTGCCCCCGGCGCCGAACTCGGAGTCGTCGGGGTGGGCGGTGACCACCAGCACGCGCTGAATCGGGGCTTTCTGCGACGCATCGGGCATGGAGAAGACTCCTTTCGTGCTCGCTATCTTACCATCCCGCTATAATGCGGCCGGTGACCACGCGGACCACCGGTGTCCTCCTGCTCGGGTTTCTCCTCGCGGGCTTCCTCCTCCTCGGCGCGCTGCCCAACCAGGTGGCGGGCATCCGCGTGGCCGGGCTCTCGCTGCTCTGGTGGTACGGTGGGGTGCTCGCGCCGGTGATGGCCGTGCTCGTCGCGATCCGCTGGCTCGCCGAGCCGCTGCCCGCCCCGTCGTCGCGCGAATGACCTCGGTCGCGCGCATCCTGGCCGTGTGGCTCACGCCGGCGATGATGCTGGCGGTGCCGGCGGCCCTCGCCGCGCGCGGGCCCGACGGCCTCTGGCTCGGCCTCGTGGTGACCCTGGCGCCCCTCATCGTGCTGGGGTGGGGCCCCGGCCGCCCGGCGCCGGGCGACGACCCCAGGCCTGGCGAGACGCTCTTCCCCGTCGTCACGCTGCTCGTCACGGTCGGCGTGCTGCTCTGGGCGAACATCGCCCTGGCGGGCGACGTGGCGGCCTGGCTCGGCGCGCGCCGCTGGCAGGGCATCGTGATCGCCGCGGCGGCCGGCTGGCTGCTGACGGCCTGGCGGCCGCTACGCCGGACGGCGCCGCTGCTGCTCGCGCTCGCGTTCGTAGCCGCGGTGGTGGTGCTGCTGCAGCTCGCCTGGGCGCTCGCGCTCGGGCCCATCGCGGCGTGGGATCGCGTGGCCACCCAGCCCGCCTTCCGGTTCCCGCCCTCGAGCCCCTGGGTGATCAGCGGACGCGACCTCGGCGTGGTCCGCGGCGGCGCGCGGCTCGTCTTCGACGAGGTGCATCGCCTCACCGCGCCCGCCGGGGGCGTGCTGCGCGCGCGCACCCTGGACGGCGTCCGGCTCGCCGAGATCGAATGGACGCTGGCGCCCGGGCAGACCGTGACGCTGCGCGCGGGTGACGAGATCGCGCGCGGCTCGACGCTGCGGCTGCGGTTCGAGGCCGACAAGCGGGTCCCCGGGGCCCCGGCGTCGGGCATGGTCTGGGCCGACGGCCGGCCCCGCCGCTGGCTCGAGCGCGTCGGCCTGGCCGTCACGCTGCTGGCCGGCGCGGCCGCGCTGCTGCGGGCGGGCCTCACGCTGCGCCTCTCGGGCGACGGCGTGGGCTTCGCGGCGGGCGGGCTGCTGCTCGCCTTCGTGTGGGCGCAGGCCTGGGCGGTCTACGCGATGATCCAGGCGCCCGATCTCTTCCTCGGCGGGATCACGCTCGAGCGGCTGCTCGAGCTGCCCGCGCACGCGCTCTTCGCCGAGCCCTGGCGCCGGACGCTCCAGGCGCTGCTGCTCGCCGCCGGCCTCGCCGCGTTCCTCGCCTCGAGCCTCGCGCTGCGCGAGCGGCTGGGCGCGCTCGACTCCACCGGGGGCGGGGAGATCGGTCACGATCCGGGTCTCTGGGCCGGCCTCTTCGGCGGGGCCGCGCTCGCGAGCCTGTGGCCCGTCGATCCCTGGGCGCTGAGCCTGCTCGCCCTGGGCGGCGCCGGCTGCGCGCTCGGACCGGCCGCCCTCTGGCCGCCCCGCCAGGGCCGGACCGCCGCCACCGCCGGGGTGGTCGGGCTGATCGTGTTCGGCGGGCTGGCCGCGGCCCAGCTTCGCGGCTCGGGCGGCGGGCTGCTGGGCGCCGCCATCGCCTATCCAGCCCTGGTGGCCGCGCCCGTCGGGGCCTTCGTGCTCTGGCTCGGCCGGCGCGTGCGGCCGTGACCGCGACCTCGCTGATCACGCCGACGAGCGCGGCCTGCCTCGCCATCTCGGGCGGCGTCCACGTCGTGGTCTACCTGCTCAATGCCACGCTGCCGCTGCACATGGTCGGCCTCGGGGGGAGCAAGACGCAGGTCGGCCTGCTCTTCGCGGTGTCCACGACCGTGTCGATGGTCCTCCGCCCGCTGGTCGGCGGGTGGGTGGATCGCTTCGGCGCTCGGCGCGTGATGCTCCCCGGGGTAGGGATCCTGCTCGTGACCCTCCTGCTGCTCCCGTTAGCCGTGGCTCCCGCCGCGTATATTGCCCTGATGGCGGGCCTCGGCTGTGGCAATGGGGTGCTCGCCACCGCGGCAGGGGTGCTCGTGGCCCAGGCGAGCCCGGCGGCCCGGCGGGGAGAGGCGCTCAGCGTCTACTTCCTGGCCACCGCGCTCTCCTTCGCCGCCGGTCCCCCGCTCGGGCTGGCGCTCTACGGGCGGGGCGGCATCCGCCCCTGCTTCGTGGCCGCGCTGGGCCTCGGGGCGCTGATCGCGCTGCTCATCCTGACTCTCAGGTCACCGGCCCTCGAGCCCGCGCCACAGCAGGGGTTTCGCTGGTTCAGCCGGCGCGCGCTGCCGGCGGCCGCCACCGTGGTCTGCGTGAACGTCGGCTATAGCTCCATCTACGCCTTCCTGCCTCTCTACGCGCTGGCCTCGGGGCTCGAGGGCAGCCTGGGCTGGTTCTACGTGCTCTTCGCCATCTGCATCATCACCGGCCGGCTCACCCTCCGGGGCCTGTCCGACCGGATCGGGAGGGCCCAGGTGATCGTGCCGGCGGTGGCGCTCACCACGCTGAGCTACCTCCTCCTCGCCCTGCCGCCACGGGTGCCGACGCTGGCGGCGGCCGCGATCATGCTCGGGGCCGGCGTGGCGATGTTCTATCCGACCCTCCTGGCGCTCCTGGTGGACCGGACGCCGGAGGCCGAGCGGGGCTCCGCCATGGGCACACTGTCCGGCTCCTTCGACCTCGGCAGCGTGCTCGGCTCGCTCCTGGTCGGGTTCACGGTGGAGCGGGTCTCCTTCGCGGCGGGATTTCACGCCGCCGCGGCCGGCGCCCTGGCCGGCCTCACGCTGTTCGTGCTGGCGGAGCGGCGCGCGGTTTTACGCCGATCGACGCTGGGGGTATGATGGAGCGTCCATGGCCAACGACCGGATCGTCGTCCGCGGAGCCCGCGAGCACAATCTCAAGGCCATCGATCTCGAGCTCCCCCGCGACCAGCTCGTGGTGATCACCGGGCTGTCCGGATCGGGCAAGTCCTCGCTCGCCTTCGACACCATCTATGCTGAAGGGCAGCGCCGTTATGTCGAGTCGCTCTCCGCCTACGCCCGCCAGTTCCTCGAGCAGATGGAGAAGCCGGACGTGGACTCGATCGAGGGGCTCTCACCCGCCATCTCGATCGAGCAGAAGACGACCTCCAAGAACCCGCGCTCGACGGTCGGCACCGTCACCGAGATCTACGACTACCTGCGGGTGCTCTTCGCGCGGGTCGGGATCCCGCACTGTCCCCAGTGCGGCAACGTGATCTCGGCCCAGACCGTCCAGCAGATGGTGGACCGGGTGATGACCCTGCCGGTGGGCAGCCGCATCGTGGTGCTCTCGCCCATCGTGCGCGGCCGCAAGGGCGAGTACCGCAAGCTCTTCTACGACCTGCGCCGGCAGGGCTACGTGCGGGTCCGGGTCAACGGGCAGCTTCGTGAGCTGACCGAGGACATCGAGCTGGCCAAGACCAAGAAGCACACCATCGAGGTGGTGGTGGACCGGCTGGTGGTGAAGGACAACCTGGGTGGCCGCCTGGCCGACTCGCTCGAGACCGCGCTGCGGCTGGCCGACGGGGTGGTGCAGGTGGAGGTGCCCGACGGCCCCTCCTTCCTCTTCTCGGAGCGGCTGGCCTGCGCCGCCTGCGGCATCTCCTTCCCGGAGGTGTCGCCGCGCATGTTCTCGTTCAACAACCCGTACGGCGCCTGCCCGGACTGCGGCGGCATCGGCACCCGCTACGAGATCGATCCCGAGCGGGTGGTGCCGGATCCCGCCAAGACCCTGGCCGGCGGCGCGCTCCTGCCGTGGGCGGGGCCGTCCGCGTCCGCGATCTTCAAGCAGACGCTGCGGGTGCTCGCGAAGCGCCACGGGTTCAGCCTCGACACCCCGTGGGCCAAGCTGCCGAAGAAGACCCGGGACATCATCCTGCACGGCGAGCCGGACGACGGCTTCGAGGGCGTGGTGAAGCTGCTCGATCGCCGCTACAAGGAGACGATGTCCGAGGACACCCGCAGCGAGGTCGAGCACTTCATGACCGAGCGGGACTGCCCGACCTGTGGCGGCTCCCGGCTGCGGCCGGAGACGCTCTCGGTCAAGATCGCGGGGCGGTCCATCGCCGACGTGGTGCGGTTCCCCATCAAGGCGGCGCGCCAGTTCTTCGACACGCTGACCCTGTCCGAGCGCGAGATGGCCATCGCGCGCCGGGTGCTCAAGGAGATCCGCGAGCGCCTCGGCTTCCTCGCCCAGGTCGGGCTCGACTACCTGACCCTGGACCGGCCCGCGGCGACGCTCGCGGGCGGGGAGGGCCAGCGCATCCGCCTCGCCACCCAGATCGGCTCGAGCCTGGTCGGCGTCCTCTACATCCTGGACGAGCCCTCCATCGGCCTGCACCAGCGGGACAACGGCCGGCTCCTCGACACGCTCAAGCGCCTGCGCGACCTCGGCAACACGGTGCTGGTGGTGGAGCACGACGAGGAGACCATGCGGGCCGCCGACTACGTGGTCGATCTCGGGCCCGGCGCGGGCGAGCTGGGCGGGCACGTGGTCGCGGTGGGCACGCCCGACGAAGTGATGGCGAACCCGGACTCGCTCACCGGACGGTTCCTGGCCGGGGTGGAGCGCATCGCGGTGCCCGCCGTCCGCCGGAAGGCCAACGGCAAGTTCGTGATCATCCACAACCCCCGCGAACACAACCTGAAGGGGATGAGCGTGAAGATCCCGCTCGGCACCTTCACCGCGATCACCGGGGTGTCGGGCTCCGGCAAGTCCACCCTGGTCAACGACATCCTCTATCGGGCGCTGGCCTCGATGCTCCACCGCGCGCAGGACCGGCCCGGCGCCCACGACCGGATCGAGGGCGCGCAGCATCTCGACAAGGTCATCGACATCGACCAGTCGCCGATCGGGCGCACGCCACGCTCCAATCCCGCGACCTACACCGGGGTGTTCACGCTGATCCGCACGCTGCTGGCGCGCACCCCGGACGCGCGGGTGCGCGGCTACCAGCCGGGCCGCTTCTCGTTCAACGTCAAGGGCGGGCGCTGCGAGGCCTGCCAGGGCGGCGGGCTCGTGAAGATCGAGATGCACTTCCTGCCCGACGTCTACGTGACCTGCGAGGTCTGCCGCGGCAAGCGCTACAATCGCGAGACGCTCGAGGTGCGCTACAAGTCCAAGAACATCGCCGACATCCTGGACATGACGGTGGCGGAGGCGCTCGGCTTCTTCGAGCCGGTGCCCTCCATCAAGCAGAAGCTCCAGACTCTACATGATGTCGGGCTCGACTACATCCGGCTGGGCCAGGCGGCCACCACCCTGTCGGGGGGCGAGGCGCAGCGGGTGAAGCTGGCCACCGAGCTGAGCCGTCGCGCCACCGGCCGCACGCTCTACATCCTGGACGAGCCCACCACCGGCCTGCACTTCGCGGACATCCGCCGCCTCTTGGAAGTTCTCAACCAGTTGGTGGATCAGGGCAATACGGTGGTGATCATCGAGCACAACATGGACGTCATCAAGACCGCGGACTGGGTCATCGACCTGGGGCCCGAGGGCGGCCACGAGGGCGGCCGGGTGATCGCCTCCGGCACGCCCGAGGACGTGGCCCGCCAGGACAAGTCCTTCACCGGCCAGTACCTGGCCCGGATGCTCGCGTGAGACGCACGAAGATCGTCTGCACGATCGGCCCCGCCAGCAGCCGGCCGGAGATGCTCGACCGGCTGGTGGCCGCGGGCATGGACGTGGCGCGGCTCAACTTCTCGCACGGCACGCACGCCGAGCACGCCGAGGTCATCCGGGCGATCCGGGCGGGGGAGGCAAGCTGGGGTCGCCCGATCACCATCCTCCAGGACCTCCAGGGGCCCAAGGTGCGCCTCGGGACCTTCGTGGGCGGGCAGGCCATGCTCACCCCGGGCGAGTCCTTCGTGCTGACCGCCCGCACCGTGAAGGGCACGGCCTCGCGGAGCTCGCTGAATCATCCCGAGTTCCTCGCCGCCCTGCGGCCGGGCGATGCCGTCTGGATGGACGACGGGATGATCCAGCTCGTGGTGGAGAAGGTGGAGGACGGCGAGGTCGAGTGCCAGGTCGTCTCGGGCGGGCCCGTCTCGGATCACAAGGGGGTGTCCTTCCCGCGGCTGCCCGTGCCGGTGTCGTGCCTGGCCGCGAAGGACCGCGAGGATCTGCGCTTCGGGATCGAGCAGGCCGTGGACTACGTGGCGATCTCCTTCGTCCGCTCCGCCGCCGACATCCAGGAAGTCCGCAAGTTCCTCCACGACCAGGGCGCCAATATGCCGATCGTGGCCAAGCTGGAGCGGGCGGAGATCGTGGCGAACCTCCAGGGGCTCCTGCCGCTCGTGGACGCGGTGATGGTGGCCCGTGGCGACCTCGGGGTGGAGGTGCCGCTCGAGGAGGTGCCGGTTATTCAAAAGGACGTGATTCGTCAGGCGAGGCTGGCCAAGGTGCCGGTGATCGTGGCTACCCAGATGCTCGAGTCCATGGTCACGCATTCGCGGCCCACCCGTGCCGAGGTGAGCGACGTGGCCACCGCCATCTTCGACGGCGCCGACGCCATCATGCTCTCCGCGGAGACGGCCACCGGCCAGTTCCCAGTCGAGACGGTGCAGATGATGGCGCGCATCGCCGAGCGCGCCGAGCGGGCCGCGCCGCTCGGCGCCGCGTCGCGGCCCAGGCCGGAGGCCTACGGCTTCCCGGAGGCGGTGGCGGAGGCGGCCTGCCAGGCGGCCCGGCTGCTCCATGCCAAGGTGATCGTGGCCTTCACCCAGTCCGGCTTCAGCGCGCGGCTCATCTCCCAGGATCGGCCCGAAGTGCCGATCATGGCGCTCACCCCGTACTCGGAGGTGCAGCGGCGGCTCGGCCTCTTCTGGGGCGTCTCCTCGCGGCTCGTGCACAAGGTGGAGACCACCGACGAGATGATCGAGGAAGTGGAGGCGACGCTGCTGGGCGACGGCACCGTGCGGAACGACGACGTGATCGTGATCATCTCGGGGGCGCCGATGTGGGTGACCGGCACCACCAACCTGCTCAAGCTTCACCGCGTGGGCGATCGCCGATAGCATCTCAACGCGTCGCGGTCGGTCGACGCGGGGCGGGGCCGGGCCGGGGAGCCCCCTCCCCGGGACACGCTGACTCGCGACCGGGTGACGCGGCACTGACGAGCCACGAGAGGGGACGTAGGCGACTTCGATAGCGCGCAGAAGACACGGTCCCGGGGAGGGGGCTCCCCGACCCGACCCCACCCCGCTACGGTCGGGCGTGACCGGCAGACGGCTGACGATTCCCACTACTGGAGAGTGACATGGGGTACGAGACGCTGCTGTATGACGTGAAGGATGGGGTCGGCAGCATTACCCTGAACCGGCCGGATGCGTACAACGCGTTGAACCTGGCGCTGGGGCGGGATCTGTTTCATGCCGCGCTGGAGGCGGACGAGGACCGGGCGGTGCGGTGCATCGTGATCACCGGGGCCGGGAAGGCGTTCTGCGCGGGCGGGGACGTGAAGGACTTCGCGGACAACCCGGAGCGCATCGGCGTCCTGATCAAGGAGCTGACCACCTACCTGCACGGGGCGGTCTCGCGACTGGCCCGGACCATGAAGCCGGTGGTGATGGCGGTGAACGGGATCGCGGCGGGCGGGGGGATGAGCTTCGCCCTCGCGGGAGATCTGGTGGTGGCCGCGGAGTCGGCGAAGTTCACCATGGCCTACTCGCGGATCGCCGCCTCGCCGGACGGCTCCTCGTCCTACTTCCTGCCGCGCCTGATCGGACTGCGCCGCGCGCTGGAGCTGCACTACACCAACCGCGTGCTCTCGGCGCGTGAGGCGATGGAGTGGGGGCTGGTCAACCGCGTGCACCCGGACGCCGAGTTCCCCGGCGCGGTCGCCGCCCTGGCCCGCGAGCTGGCCCAGGGACCGACGCAGGCCTTCGGGCGCGCGAAGCTGCTGTTCCACCAGTCCACCCAGGAGAGCCTGGAAACGCAGATGGAGCTGGAGGCGCAGGCCATCGCGGCCAGCGGCCATACCGAGGACTTCCGCAACGGGGTGGTCGCGTTCGCCCGCAAGCAGCCGGTGACGTTCACGGGCCGCTAGGATCCGTGGGCCGGCTCGATCCGGGCGAGCTGGGCCGCCGGCTGGACGACATCCTCGCGGCCGGCGAGCGCATGATCCGCGGGGTGCCGGAGGCGGACCTGGACCCGCCGCTCCGCGACCTGGCCTTCCGCCTCTTCCGGCTCGGCCTGGGCTTCGCCGACGGCATGGACCTCGGCCGCTTTCCGGAAGACTGGCGGCTCGAGCCCGCCCCCGCCGATCTCCTGGACGGCGCGTCCGTGGCCCGCTACGGCGCCCTGGTGCGCGGCCGGCTGGCGGGCTGGTTCGAGGGCGCCGGCCCGCGGGAGTTCGCGCGCGTCATCGCGGTGCACGACGGGCCGCAGGCGGGGCACGAGCTGCTCGAGCGCGTGACCGGCGCGGCCGCGGAGCACCTGCGCGCCCTCCGCGACGGCCTCGCGCGCCGCGGGCTCGCCCCGCGGGAGCCGCTGCCCTGGTAGCCGCGTGACCGCGGCCTGCCCGCGCTGCGGATTCCTCCACGAGCCGGACGCTCGCTTCTGCGGGGGCTGTGGCCAGCCGATCCTGGCATCCGGGCCCGTCCGCTTCGCCTCGCCCGAAACCTACACGCCGCCGCACCTGGCCGAGAAGATCCGCACCTCGCGCGGGACGCTCGAGGGCGAGCGCAAGCAGGTCACGGTGCTGTTCGCCGACATGAAGGGCTCGCTGGAGCTCCTGGCCGACCGCGATCCGGAAGACGCGCGGCGGATGCTCGATCCGGTGCTGGGGGTGATGATGGAGGCGGTCCATCGCTACGAGGGCACCGTGAACCAGGTGCTCGGCGACGGGGTCATGGCCATCTTCGGCGCGCCGGTGGCCCACGAGAACCACGCGGTGCGCGCCGCCTACGCCGCGCTGCGGATGCACGAGGAGGTGCACCGGCTGGCCCGCGACCTGCGCCGCGCCGAGGGGGTGGACGTGCAGATCCGCGTCGGGCTCAACTCCGGCGAGGTGGTGGTGCGCGCCATCGACAACGACCTGCACATGGACTACAACGCGGTGGGCCAGACCACCTACCTGGCGGCCGCTGTTGCCGCTACTGCCAGATCGACCGGCTCGACGAGCACGGGCCCGGCCTCCCCCAGATGCCCCTGGCTCAGATGCACGAAGCCCAGCGTCATGACCCCGCCCGCCAGGCTCCACGGATGCTCGGGGGTCTCGGCGAGGGCCACGCCCTCGCGCTCGCGCGCCAGCGCCTCCGCGAAATCGCCGGTGTCGGCCAGCGACGCGGCGAGCCAGATGCGCGAAGCCACCGAGACGAGGCCCGCCATACCCCATCGCTCGCGACTCAGCCCGCCGTCCACCGCGGCCACCGCGCGGCCGAGATGCCGCTGCGCCGCGCGATAGTCCCCGAGCACGTGGTGGGCCTGGCCGAGCCCGAAGGCGGCGACGATCTGGAGCGCGTCGTCGCGCAGGGCCCGGCCGGCCTCCTGCGCGCGCTCGGCCGCGCGGATGGCCGTGGCCTGCTCGCCCAGCGTGTAGTGCGACTGGGTGAGGTACGCGGAGACCCACCCGAGCCGGCGGCGGTCGCCGAGCGCCTCGGCCTGCCCGGCCGCGCGGGGCAGATGATCGAGGGTGCGGGTGAACTCGCCGAGCGGGGCGAGCGAGGCCCGCAGGTCGAAGACGAGATCGATGGCCGTCTCGAGGATCTCGAGCGCCTGCTCGAGGCCGACGGCCCGCGGGGGCCCGCCCTCGACCGGGGCATCGCGTTCTCCCGGGAGATGGATCTCACCGCGTGGCTGCCCATGCTGCTGTGCGCTCGCGGGGCGGCCCAGGTCCGGAGCGGGCGCGTGGGGGACGGCCTGCTCCTGCTCGAGGAAGGGGTGCACCGGGCGAGCGCGCTGCGCATCCTCAGCCGGCACGCGCTGCGCCTGGCCTGGCGGTGCGGATGCTGGGCGAGACCGCGGCGCGAGCCGGGCAGGGGACGCGCGCGGCGGAGCACTACGCCGACGCGCTGGCCCGGGCCCGCGCGCTCGAGATGCGCCCGCTGGAGGCGCTCTGCCGCCTCGGGCTGGGCGAGCTGGCGCGCGGCGCGGGGGACGGCACCGCGGCGAAAGAGCGACTCACCGAGGCGGTGGGCCTGCTCCGCGAGATGGACATGCGGTACTGGCTGCTCCAGGCCGAGTCCGCGCTGCGCGACGTGTAGCGCCGGCTGTCTCCGGCCGGAGACACTTGCCGGGCCTTGGCCGGCTCGCTAGAGTGACCGCGTGGATACCGAGACGCGAGCCTACCTCGACGCCGCGCTGGCGGGCCTTAGCCAGGAGATCCGGGCAGGCACCGCGGAGACGGCCGCGCTGCGGCAGGAGCTGCGGGCGGAGACGGGAGCCTTGCGGGGGGAGCTGAGGGGGGAAACGGCAGCCCTGCGCGGAGAGACGGCTGAGCTGCGGCAGGAGCTGCGCGCGGAGACAGCCGAGTTGCGGCAGGAGCTGCGGGCGGAGACAGCCGAGTTGCGGCGGGAGATGAGGGAGACCGCCGAGGAGACCCGCCGTCACTTCGACGTGGTTGGCGAATCGATCCGCTCGGACGTGCGGGCGGTCGCGGAGGGCGTTGCGGCCAACTCGGAGGCGATCGAGCGCCTCGGCACGGGCCTGCGGGCGGAGATGGACTCGCGCTTCACCGCGTATCATGCGGTCGTCCGGGTGGCGCTCCAGGAGCTCCGGCGCGACATCGTCCTGATGCCGCCAGGCGCCACCCCGGGACACGCGGCGCGTTCCGGTCTCCGGCCCGCGCGGATTGAGTGAAGGCGATCGCGCGTAGTACGCCTCGTCCTCCCAGTCCAGACACCACTCGTGGCAGACGCCGGAGAGGGCGACCAGGCCGAGCGGGTTGGCGGGCGTGTCGGTCGGGCGGGGCGGCCGATCGAAGGACGCCGTCGGCGGCCGATCCTCGCCCCAGGGGAACCGTGCGTCCTCGAGGCCGGCCCGCG
>WNFA01003947.1_pt1 | contig 17460 bp, 13 predicted proteins | sample 5400481 | NCBI WGS metagenome assembly WNFA01 (sample SAMN13153340, study PRJNA577476) | soil metagenome | isolation source: 120 cm saprolite under Douglas fir tree site 2 hole 1 replicate 2 | place: USA:California | collected 2015-04-18
CTTGTACTGATCTTCTGTCTCCTGCTGCTGGTTATCCACTCCCATGACCATACCATCAGACCAGTCGCACTCATCCTCGGACTCGCATTTATTATTATTGTGCTCACAGATAGTATCTATGACTTTCAGGAATTGCATAATATGTACAGTACGGGAACGATACTGGACGTGGGATGGCCTCTGGGCTATATGCTAGTTGGCCTGGGCGCCCGAGCCTTGTGCGTGGGAATGGCCTCCAGACCCCTGCCCGCGCGTACCACACCGGGAGCTTCCGAGGAGGGAACCGTTCAGCTAGTCTCCCCGTCGCTTTTCTGGCAATCGTTGCTTCCTTATCTGTTCCTCCCGGCTCTTATGGCCCTCCTGGGTTATACGATCGCTTTCGATAAGCTGACCTCTTTGCAATGGGGAGTCTTTCTGGGAACAGGTGCATTCCTGGGACTGCTGATTCTGAGGCAGGTCTTCACCATTTGGGAGTCAATCCGCCGGAATTATCAACTGTGGGAGATGCATGAGCGGGTCACCAGAGCAGAACTCAGGCGCGAAAGGGCCGAACGCATCAAGGTCGAGCGCATCCTCGCACTCAATGAGGCACTTGCTGGAAGCCAGCAAGCCAGGCCCCACGCACGCGTCGTGGCGTTCGGTCATTATCAAATTCGAGATAGCGACGGAATCTACTATAATGTCTACCACCGTGCGGTCGAAGAGCACCAGACTTTTGAGTGCGAATGCCCCCAATATCAGCGAATGGCGATTTGTCCGCATTCCCTGGTTGCCTCCGCACTCCATTCCGCTTCCGACGCCCCGCAGTTCTAAACCCTCTCACAATAAGTATTCTTCTGCTACGCAGAGGTTAAAGGTTGGAAGTGGGCTTGCCAAGTAGCAAAGCCCTTGCATCTGTACGAAAATCGCTGTATCAAACCGCGCCGTAAAACCCTGTGGCTTTTAGCCGTGGGGAGTCGTCACGTTTCTGGTAAAAGGCGTGATGAGACCTGTAAGAGTTCCTCAGCTATCTGCCACCAGGCGCGTTGCTCTGCCTGCACGAAGTTGATGGGTTGCTGGTCAGCGATGGATTCTTTTAGCATCGATTTGACGCGCTGCTGGAAGGTGGCGAAGTAGGAATCCTGTACCTGGAAAGAAGGCATGATCCCGAGTTTGATGGATTGGGACTCATAGAAATCCTCAGGATCAAAGGCCAGCGGGAGCAGTGTTGCGTAGGCTTCAATGAGGTCAAGCAGCGCAGGGGAGCGAAAATAGTCTTGTTTGGTGCTCGCTACGAGGAGGCAACCCGCAATGCGGTTGGCATGGAAGATCGGAAATGCCGCTGCACTGTGGGCCTGTTCAGGCAGCTGGTGAGGAAGTCGCTGCTCTGCGCTGAGGTTAGCAATCGCTGATGGATGACCGGATTCGACAACGTATCCAGCGAGCGACTCTGCACCAAAGAGCTTCATGCGCAGTTCAACTTGCTCTTTCCCCGGGGAAGTTCCCAGCCCTACATGCTCACGAAGGCAACGAACGATATTCCCAGGGTACGGAGCCAGGCATTGCACAACGCTGAAGTCCAGGCCAACACCACGCGAGGCAAGGTGTTTCACTGCTTCCTGCAAAACGGCCGTGCAGATTGACCAGAAACGCTGGTGATCTGGAATGGTGGCATAGAGACCGAGGACGTGGTTATAGAAAGTGATCGGGATAGCGCTCGGTGGCGCTTCGTCGGGGAGAGGGGAGAGACCGTCGAATTCTTCAGCAATGAGAGGTTGGAGTTGGGGAATAACTTCAAGCAACCGCTGCAAGTGGGGCCCACGCGGGGCTGATTCGCTCCGAATCCAGCGCACAACGGTGATAGGATTGACGCCCAAAGCAGCGGCAATCCGCTTTCGCTCGAGTGGGTTCTTGATGACCTCCCTAAGCAGTTCACGCCACGTTTGCGGCTCTGACATGTCTCTGTGATGTTCTCCTCTACAATTAATACGACAGAAGTGTACCACAGCAGAGAAGCCTTGACAAGCTTTTCAGAGTGGTGGGCAGGGCTGTTGTAAAGTAGCCTCGTTTACAGAAACGCGCGCAGTGGTGATAGAATATGTTCGCTGAGTACGGCATACCAGGGGCGTTTTTCCCATTCATCGAGCTTCAATTCAAACGAGTTAGTTACGTCGGTTTTGAAAAGCACTTCCATTTGGTGAGCCAACTTTTTACTATACACTTCTGTATTGATCTCATAGTTGCCAACGGAACTGAGGCGATCGAGATTGGCCGTTCCAATGGTTGACCATTCCCCATCAATCGAACATGTTTTGGCATGAAGCATATTGCGGTAGCCGAAAACGCGTATGCCAGCTTTCAAGCATTCGGTGAAGTAACCCCGTGTGAGCCAGTCAACGACCACGTGATTTGAAACCCAAGGCACAAGTATCTGCACGTCGACGCCTCGTTGCGCGGCAGCTTTGAGCGCGTCCAGCAGGCTACGATCGGGAACAAAGTAGGCATTGGAGAGTAGAATGTAGCGTTCTGCCTTGTCAATAGCTTCGATATACATATCGCGTATGGGAAATGTGAGCCTTAGAGGACTATTTCCCCATATGGTAATAAGCGGATCGAAGCGGCGAGGGTAGTGCCGCGTGATGTGATCATTATCAGGGGTGTGTTGATTCCAGAAGTCGATGAATGATTGGGCAAGATGGGCCGCAGCAGGACCCTGAATGCGTATGTGTGTATCTCGCCAGGCTGTGGCGTACAGGCTGCCCAGGTTATAGCCACCGATAAAGGCTGTGTTACCATCCACCACCAGTAGTTTGCGGTGATCCAATGCGTAGCGTCGAGGATCGAAGATATGCCAGGGGCGAGTAAAGGCGTGATATTGGAGTACATGCATATCTGGCGGAAAGACCTTAAATGAGTGCGGTACCACTAAATTTGCAAAGCGGTCGAAGATCGCATAGACCTCTACTCCTTGACTGGCTTTGCGAGCGAGTTTCTCCTTAAATTCTTGTCCTGTTGCGTCACCTTTCCAGATATAGGTCTCCAGGTAAATGCTCTCCTGCGCAGAATCGATTGCTGCAAGCATAGTATCGTAGAGGTCACGTCCATAATCATAAATTTGAACGGTATTCTCTCTGATATGTCCTTCCTCCATGTTCAAATGTGGGAAGCTTCCCTCCTGCCTGTTACGCTTGCGTATTACTGAGACGACTTGTATAAAGAAAATAATGCTGGCCTCAAGTATTACCAGGACGCCTGTTGCCCGCAGTATGATGCTCCTGATTGAGAACCGGCGAATCGGAAGTAAGCGATTTGTCTTCTCCGACATTTGTTGTAATTTCCCCCTCTTGTAGTTTCCCATTCCAGTACAAGCGATGTTTGATGTGATTAGGAAAATGTGTTATGTGGCGTTGCTGGTATTCCTTCAGTTGACATTCTACCCACATTATAAGCATGTGGCAAGAGGGTTTGCGAAAATGACCCTTGACAACTGAACAAATTCTCCCTATACTTTATTCGTAACCGCTACCGGAAGCGATTACGTAATCGGTTTCGCTCTACTGAATGGCTGATAGGCCATTGAGTAAACGGAGAGGGCATGCATGCCAGGAAAACCCACCATTGAAGACATTGCCAAGTTAGCAGGTGTGTCCAAGACCACCATCTCCCGCGTATTGAATCACAAGCCCGATGTAGATCCTGCCACGCGTGAACGTATTCTGCGCATCATTGAGGAGCAGGGCTTCATCCCGAGTATCGCAGCCTCAGGACTGGCGAGTGGCCGTCGCAGCTTGATTGGAATGCTTATACCTTCGTGGATCTGGCCGCTTATCCCTGAACTCATGCGTGGGGTCACTGAAGTTGTAGAACAAACGCCATATGAGCTGGTTCTCTATAGCTTCAATGAAACGGATCCTAAGAAAGACCGTAGCGAGGTTATCAATCGTGTGCTTGCAACACAACTAACTGCTGGCCTGATAGCTGTCTTCCCCGGTGATGCGTCTCAGGATCTGACGCGACTCTACAAACAAGGGTTCCCTGTAGTAATCATTGATGACCAGAGAGAACAGACTACTCCCTGGGTGAGAGCTGATAATGTTACTGGTGCGTATATTGCGGTTCGTCACCTGATTGACCATGGTCATCAGCGTATTGCGCACATCGCGGGGCCTTCAAAGTACCTGGTCTCACATGATCGCTATGATGGTTACCGCAAGGCGCTACTTGAAACGGGCATAACCCTTGATCCTGACCTGGTGTTGGAAGGTGATTTCATGCCACCTTCTGGGCGTGCCTGTGCCAGCAAGCTCTTTGAACTCCCGGTGGAGAAGCGACCTACGGCTATCTTTGCAGCAACCGATCAGATGGCCTATGGCGTACTCGCTGCAGCAGAGGAGTATGGCCTATCGGTCCCAGTAGATATTGCACTTGTTGGCTTTGATGATGATGTCCCTTCTGCTCATGTTCGTCCAGCGCTTACTACCATCAGACAACCCAATCTTGAGATGGGTCAGCAAGCGATCAAGTTGCTGTTATCTATACTCGAGGCTCCTGGTTTTCCAGAGAAAAGCAAGTGGACTTCTGCTACTGTGGAGGGAATGCCGGGTGGGATCAATGGGGGGACACGCTATGTCGAAGCTCAGCCCAGGCGCATTCAACTTCCTACAAGCCTTGTAGTGCGTGCATCTTGTGGAGCTGACTTTCATATTTCAGTCTCGACGTCTTCGGATAAGGATGTTACCTAATTTCAGTACCCTCAAACGGGTCGTGAAAGGACATTGCTCCTGCCGCCCCCGGAGGGAAAGTATACACATCAAACCCTAAAAGGTCAAGTGCAAATGCACTAAGGAGGTATTATATGGCTCCCAATCCTTTATCTGTCCGGAAGACAAAAAAAGGAATGCTGCTACTGTCATTCCTGACGATCCTGGGTATTTTGCTCGCGGCTTGTGGTGGTACTCAGGCCCATGTATCCCATAAGCAGGTTCCCCTTGCGATTAATCCTAACAATGGTGGTGACTATACCAGGGTCTTTAACCCGTTTAATCTCGGTACTACTACTTACTACGGATCGGAGGGTTTGATCTATGAAACCCTGCTCTTTTTCAATCGCCTTGATGGTAGCGTGAAGCCCTGGCTGGCCACGAGCTATCATTTTTCAAGTGATGCCACCAGTATCACCTTTACCCTGCGGCAGGGGGTGAAGTGGTCTGACGGCCAGCCTTTCAGCAGCGATGATGTCGTATTTACGCTGAATCTGCTCCAGAAATATCCCGCATTGGATAATAATGGTGAGTGGCAGTTCATCAAGAGCGTAAGTGCGCCCGATGCGAATACGGTGCTGGTAACGCTGACCAATCCGATCGGTACCGGTCCTTACATACTCAAATCGTTCACACCACAAATCTACATCCTGGACAAAAACCCGAACTACTGGCAACCTGGCAAGCCCGTAGTGAACGAGTTGACGTTTCCGGCATTCGACTCGAACACGAGCGCCGAACTGGCCCTGAATCGCGGCCAGCTTGGCTGGGCCGGTTTATACATTCCAAACATCCAGCAGACGTATGTGAACCGCGACCCGGTCCACAACCACTACTGGTTCCCACCCAGCGATGTCGTCATACTCTTTCTAAACACCGCGAAGTATCCCTTTAACCTGCTGCCAGTACGGCAGGCGATCAGCTACGCTATTGACCGCAATCAGCTCAATAAGGTTGGGGAGAGCGGCTACGAGCCAGCTGCCAGCCCTACTGGTTTGATATTGCCGACAAACAAGAACTATCTCTCCCCTGACTATACTGGTACTGCCTTTACGGTGGATACCAGCAAATCGGCTCAGTTGCTTGAAAGTGCTGGCTTCGCCAAGGGGCCCGACGGAATCTATGCGGACAAGAATGGCAAGAAGATCTCATTTGGCATCGATGTCCCCAGTGGGTGGACCGACTGGATTACCGATTGCCAGATCATGGTGAGTGAACTCAAGGCCGTTGGCATAAATGCGACCGTGAACACAATAGAGTTCAGTGCCTACTATAACGCCTTGCAGGTGGGGAACTATAGTGTCGCAATGTCCTATACAAACCCTGGCCCAACGCCGTATTACATTTATGACGGGCTGCTAAGAAGCTCGAACACTGCGCCTGTTGGCCAGCAAGCGAACTCGAACTGGGAGCGTTGGAGCGACCCGGCCACTGATCAGTTGCTGAACCAGTTTGCCAGCACGACCGACTCTGCTGTTCAGCAGCAAGCCATAGCGGGTATCCAGAAGATCATGGTTGAGCAGTTGCCGAGCATTCCATTGACCAATGAGCCGTACTGGTACGAGTACAGTACCGCTCACTATAGCGGCTGGCCCGATCCCGGTCACCAGTACGCCGTGCCCTCACCGTTCATGGCCCCAGACAATGAGGTCGTGCTCTTGAACCTCCAACAAGCTGATTAGCTGCCGGGTCAGCTTCCATGAAGTTGCCTGGAACGAATAGTTAGTACGAGGGGATGACCACGAAGGTCATCCCCTTAGTAAAAGATCTCTGGAAGGGGGTAGGATGCGTCACCTTTCGCGCCGCATCGGCTTTTATCTTGTCGCGCTCTGGGCCTCAGTTACCTTGAACTTTCTCATTCCGCGCCTGACTCCTGGCAACCCCGCCGGGTCCATGATGGCCCGGCTGCATGGGAGAGTTTCTCCGCAGTCACTGCACGCGTTAGAGATTGCATTTGGTATTACCCACGATCCTTTGTGGTCACAGTATCTACAGTACCTCAACAACTTACTGCATGGAGACCTGGGGATTTCGATCACCTATTATCCCACGCCTGTCGCTGTTGTGATCGCCCAGGAGATTCCCTGGACACTCATGCTCGTAGGTGTTTCACTCGTGATCAGTTTCGTTCTGGGAACCCTCCTGGGCGTGCTTGTTGCCTGGCGACGTAACTCTACTTTGGATTCTCTATTCTCCCCTCTTTTTACTTTCTTTTCTGCTATACCTTACTTCTGGCTGGCTCTCATTTTGCTTTACATCCTGGGGTACCTGCTTAACTGGTTCCCCATTAATGGCGGCTATGATACAACTACAACGGTGCCGGAATTGAGCCCTGACTTCATCTGGAGTGCCTTCCAGCATGGCATTCTACCTGCATTCACTATCGTCATCAGTTCTATCGCAGGATGGCTACTCGGTATGCGCAATGCGATGATTACTACGCTATCAGAAGATTACGTGTTGATGGCTGAGGCAAAGGGACTTTCCCAACGACGTATCATGTTCGCATACGCAGCACGTAATGCCATTTTGCCCAACATAACGAGTTTTGCGCTCTCTCTGGGCTTTGTTGTGAGTGGTGCACTATTGACTGAAATTGTGTTCTCGTATCCTGGAATTGGCTACGCACTCTATCAAGCCGTCGAGAACCTTGATTATGCCTTGTTACAGGGGCTCTTCCTGATTATTGCCATCGCAGTGCTGGGGGCGAACTTCCTGGCTGATCTGATATATGTTGCCCTCGATCCCCGCGTGCGCCTGGAAAGGAATTAGCGGCTATGAGCATCCCTTCATTTGAGGTGAATTTACCTTCGTCTGAAACAAGCGAGTTTTCTTCCCAGGTGCATCGTTTACGTGATATGTGGCGCCTGGTAACGCTGAACCGCAAGGTGGCCTTTGGTCTCGGTATTTTAGTCTTCTTCGTGTTGGTCGCCATCTTTGGGCCGATAATTCTGACGAAGGACCCCAATGCCTTCAGTCCAGATATCCTCTCACCTCCATCGGCTACGCATTGGCTGGGCACAACGCAAACAGGGCAAGATGTATTTCTCCAGGTTGTGGTCGGTACACGTGTTTCGCTTCTCCTGGGTTTCATTACCGGACTGGTGGCAACTATCATCTCCGTCGTTGTGGGACTTGCCGGTGGTTACTTTGGGGGCGTGATTGATGACGTCCTCTCCATGGTTACCAATGTTTTTCTGGTGCTGCCTGGGCTGCCCCTGGCAATCGTACTGGCAGCCTTTTTGCCCTACAAGGGACCACTGACGATAGGCTTTGTGACGGTCATTACAGGATGGTCATGGGGTGCACGTGTACTTCGTTCTCAAACGCTTTCGATGCGCAGCCGCGAATTCGTGGAGGCCTCTAAGGCAAGTGGAGAGTCATCGATGCGCATCATCTTCTTCGAAATTCTACCGAATGAGATTGCGATTGTGGCGGCTGAACTCCTTGGAACCATTATCTATGCTATCCTTGCAGAGACTGGGCTTGAGTACCTGGGTTTGGGAGATGTCACCACTGTGAGTTGGGGAACGATGTTCTATTGGGCGGGCAACAATGATGCAATCTTATTAGGTGCATGGTGGTGGATCTTGCCCCCTGGCTTGTGCATTGCCGTATTAGGGGCCGGGCTCGCTTTTATCAATTTTGGCATTGACGAGATAGCTAATCCTCGTTTGCGTAAAGAACCCGGGCCAAAGGTTGATAAAATCAGCAAAACTAGGGAGGTGGCTGCATAATGACTTCTATTCGTCCAGGAGAAGATTCGACTGCTACAACGAATAAGCTGTTGGAGATCAATAATATCAGTGTAGACTACTACGCTGCTAGCGGAACCGTCCATGCTTTGAATGATGTGAGTATAAGCCTGGAGCGTGGGAAAATCCTTGGCCTGGCCGGTGAGAGTGGTAGTGGCAAGTCGACATTAGCCTATGCTATTACGCGTTTATTGCATCCGCCGGCAGTGATTACGGGAGGGGAAGTGTTGTATTATCCGCGTTCCTCAGGTGGCAGAGAGCAGCAAAGGACCCCGCGACGGGCGATCACAAGGGTCCCCACCCGACCCGACACCACCCCCGCCCCTACGGATGCGGAAAGCGCCGGGGATGGGAACCAGCGTGGGAGGGAGAGATCAGGCTATCAAGGTCAAAATTCACCAGGTGATATTACGGAGCCTGTGGATATTCTTCAGCTTACAGCTGCGCAGTTGCGTACCTTTCGTTGGAGCGAACTGGCTATTGTTTTCCAAAGTGCTATGAATGCGCTCAATCCCGTACTCAATATCGGTGCTCAGATCACAGATGTGTTGCGTACGCATCGGCCATCGATGGGAGCAGATTCGCGACGACAGCGTGCTATCGAACTGCTGCGCCTGGTTGGTATCGCCCCAGATCGCATTCGCAGCTATCCGCATGAACTGAGTGGCGGCATGCGTCAACGCGCAATTATTGCCATTGCCCTGGCCCTCGCACCAGAGCTGATCATCATGGACGAGCCGACAACGGCACTGGACGTTGTAGTGCAGCGTGAAATTCTTGAACTCGTTCGTGCGCTGTGCAGGGAATTTGGGATGGCTTTGATCTTTATTACGCATGATCTCTCACTGTTACTTGAAATTGCTGATGAGATCGCGATCATGTACGCGGGACGTATTGTCGAGACGGCGACGAATCAGGAACTGCTCCGGCAGCCGCGCCATCCATATAGTTATGGTCTGTTGAATTCGTTTCCCTCACTGCATGGGCCGCGTCGTAAGATGACCGGCATCCCTGGTTCTCCGCCAGATTTACGCGCTGTGCCGGCAGGTTGCGCCTTTCACCCACGCTGTCCAATGGCTTTTGAGGCATGTAGTAGGAGCATTCCAATGCTGCGTGCTTCTACCGCTGAAACGCCAGAGCAGCTTGTTGCCTGTCACCTGTATGATCCCAGGTTCAATTCAGGTGAGATCCCCACAAACGAGGATTTCGCGGCGAAATACGAAGCTAACTTTGAGGCTATGATAGGAAAGAGGCGGGAATAATGAACATCGAAAACATGGGAGCAAATTCCCCATTTATCGCGCTAAATGACGATGCGGTGAGTATACCTCTTCCTCCTGCTGTGTTGGAAGCGATACACCTGCGTAAATACTTCCCATTGCGCCAGTTCAAGCTGTCTGGCCCACGCAAAGTGGTGCATGCCACTGAGGATACCTCGCTGGCTCTCTATCCCGGTCGTGCCCTGGCGTTAGTGGGGGAAAGTGGGAGCGGCAAAACCACTATGGCTCGTATGCTGGCGCGCCTCTATGAGCCTACTAGCGGCACGATATTGTTCCGAGGAGAACCAGTCAAGGGTAATGGGAGGAATGCTCTAAAAGACTATCATCACCACGTACAGCTGGTGTTCCAGGACCCATTCTCCTCGCTCAATCCTGTACATGACGTGCGCTATCACTTGAAACGTCCATTGCGACTGCACGGTCATGCTCGTACTGCTACCGAGGAGACAGAAGAGATACTGGCTCTGCTCAACCGGGTGAGTCTGAGTCCTGCCGAGCAATTTATCAGGAAGTTTCCACATCAGTTGAGCGGGGGACAGCGGCAGCGTGTAGCCATAGCTCGCGCTTTAGCGGCAAAGCCAGAGGTGCTTCTGGCTGACGAACCCGTTTCAATGTTGGATGTCTCGATTCGCCTGGACGTACTGAATCTACTGTTGCGTCTCAAAGACGAGGAGCAGCTTGCGCTGCTATTTATCACCCATGATATTGCGAGTGCTCGCTATTTCGCCGAAGATACGCTTGTCATGTATGCTGGACAGACGGTTGAGGGAGGACCTAGTGAGGAAGTAATACAACGGCCACGGCATCCTTATACGCAACTGCTCATCTCTGCTGCGCCTGATCCTGATCGACTGGGACCAGATGGAAAGGGCAGTGTGACTCTCCCTGCACGTGGCGAGATTCCCAGCCTCATTAATCCACCTGGAGGCTGTCGCTTTCACCCGCGCTGTCCACATGCAATGCCAGTGTGCAGCGAACGTTTTCCTAAGCGCACCGAACTTGGCGGCGGTCATTGGGCGCACTGCTTCCTTTACGGTGACGGGGAGGCTAATCCGGCTTCATATAAGCCCATCGCTGTCACTCCTTCTCGTAGCAGCGAGGGCCGCGGAAAGGACGAATCAGGCAACCATGCATCACCCGAGGTAGAGATACAAGGGAATGCTGCCTTGCCATCCGATGTTTCAGCCGAAGGATAAGAGAAGGAATAGCAATGTATGAGCGACTTCAAATAATGTTTCAACTAGCCAGAGTATATAAAAGGAGCACCTAGCGTGGCACGTATTAAATTGGCCTATATCGGAGGTGGCAGTACCCGGGCTGCCGGAACCATGGCATCGTTTGTACAGCAAGGAGAAAATTTCGATGGGTCTGAGGTCGTGCTTATCGATCTGAATGAAGAGCACCTGAGAATTGTGCAGACAATCACCCAGAAGATGGCACGTGCGAGGGGCTTAGATTTGACTATAACAATCACTACGCATCGACGTCAGGGTTTGCAGGGTTGTGACGCTGTGTTGACAAGTTTTCGTCCAGGCGGCTTCGAGGCTCGCTATCTTGATGAGAGCATTCCACTGAAGCATGGTGTAATAGGTCAAGAGACACAGGGGCCAGGCGGGTTCTTTATGGCACTGCGCTCGATCCATGTTATGAAAGGCATAATTGAAGATATGGAGGCCGTTTGTCCCAACGCCAGGCTCTTCAATTATACCAATCCGATTAATATTGTCTCGGAAGCTGTCACCCACCACACCTCTATTCCCACAATATCATTTTGTGAGGGTCCAATCGTGGGCAACCGGGGGTATGCTGAGATGATAGGGCTGGATCCCGATAAACTAGACGCGGTCTCGATAGGACTGAATCATGGTTCCTGGTCGGTACGCCACCTGTATGATGGGCAGGATTTCATGCCTATACTGCAAGATGCATATGAGCGCATGCGTCGTAATCCTGAAACACCACGCTATGATTTGCGTATGACCGAGTTAGCATGTCTGATGAACTCATTGCCGAATCATTATTTCCAGTACTACTACTTCAAAGACGAGATCCTGGCAGAACTCCAGGCTAAACCAACGACACGCGCACAGGATATCATGGCCATGGTCCAGGACTATTGGGCGCATTATCGCGAGCAGGCCGCACGTGATATTCCCGAACTCGATCCTGACCGTTCACGGGGAGGCATACATGAACTTGAACTGGCCATCGATGCTATGGATGCCATCTATAACGACCGTAAAGAGGTCTGGTATGTCAATGTTCCTAACCAGGGCGCAATCGCGGACTTCCCTGGTGATTTAGTGGTCGAATTAGTGGGATATATAGATCGTAATGGTGTTGTCCCTCTTGTACAGGGGCACATGCCAAGGCAGGTGGTGGGGCTGGTCAAGATGCTCGGCGAATACCAGGCTTTGGCTGCTGAGGCCGCGTGGAGTGGCAGTCGTACAGATGGTATACGTGCACTGGCGAGTCACCCGTTGGTCTTCTCTCTGCCTGAGGCAGAAGCGATTTACGATGAGATGGCCGCCGCACACAGGCAGTATCTACCTGAACGCTTGTTACGGTAGTCAGGAGGCTTCGAATGCAATATGTACTGGGTGTTGATGGAGGGAATACGAAAACAATAGCGCTCGTAGTCGCCTTTGACGGGACGATCCTGGGGGCTGGACGTGGAGGGTGCGGTGACATCTACAATGCTGATCCTGGGACAGACTGGCCGGATTCGGCTGCAGCGGCCGTTGCCAATATCGAGTACGCGGTTCAAAGCGCGCTGCAAGCTGCGCAGGTCGAGGCCTCGGACCTTGTAACTGGCGTATTCAGCATGGCGGGTGCAGATTGGCCTGAGGATTTTGCTTATTTACGGGCTGCAATGGAGGCGCGTGGATTCGGTCGCACTATCTTTGTTCAGAACGACGCGCTAGGTGTATTACACGCTGGTTCTTCTGACGCTACTGGTGTTTCGGTAGTCTTAGGAACGGGAGCGGGTACAGGAGCGCGTGGGCATGATGGCCGTACATGGCATTCAAGTACCTGGCAGGATCAAATGGGGGGAAGTTCACATTTGGGGCAGACGACACTTAACGCCGTGTACCGCTCTGAGCTTGGTATTGAACCACCAACAACACTCACGCCGCGTGTACTTGACTTTTTTCACCTGAACACGGTCGAAGAAGTACTCCATCACTTTACCAGCCGTGAGAAGCGTGTAACCATCCGTGTCGATCAATTGACCCCGATTCTCCTGGATGAGGCTCATGCAGGCGATAGTGTTGCAATGCGTATTGTTCAGGAACATGGCTGGGCACTCGGTAATTATGCACTGGTTGCAGCGAGACGTGTTGGGATAGAGGAGACAGCTTTCCCGCTGGTGCTAGCCGGGGGAGTCTTCCGCCATCCTTCTTCACTGCTGGCAGATGCGATCATTGAGCGGGTGCGAACGACCTCACCTGAAGTGTGTCCCACACGCTTCCGCTTTGAGCCGATCATTGGTGTGCTTTTCACTGCATTAGAGGCAACGGGGGTTACAGTGGATGCTGCCCTTTTAGAAAATCTTGTCCCGACTATACCGGCTCCAACTCTCTTTTCGACAGCACTTGATTATACAAGCAGGCCTGTATGGTAGGAACGAAACTGATTCCATTCACCAGTGCAAGAGGCAGGGCATCTCATATGGAAGAATAGGAACAATTCTGAAGAAATTGTAATCTTTTTCTATAGACTTTATGTGACCTTTTGTGCATAATACAACAAAGTTGTATTTCTACCTCGGCCAAAGTGGGAGAAATAGAGTGCAAGAACGGCTCTCTGACACAATTCACAGTCAGGTGAAAAAGAACAAAAACTAGCACGTCAAGAAGTACAAGGAATCTTGCTGGGTGTGAGATACGCACCTCAGAGAAACTTCTGTATTCACTACTCAGAAGAATCCACAAGGTGTTTGGCCGTGGGTCCCTTTCCAGTATTGAGTAAGAAAAGGGGGTGGTTCCTGTACCAGATAATGAGAACTACAATGGCGTTTTAGACAATGTAAGTCGGCAAAGGGTTATCTATAACTCCGACCAAACTATTCTTGGATACGTGAGTGAGAACGGCTTTATTTATGACCATGAAAGAACCCTCTTAGGCTATGTGAGCCAGCGAGGCGTGGTCCGCGATGTCAACCTTCACGCTGTAGGTTATGTAAACATCAAGCAGTACTGCTTTCCTTATGTTGCAGGAAGAGCAGCTTTCTTTCTGTTAATAAAGGCAGAAGAAGTATAACGCTTACTATATGCAAAACTATAACGCGGCAGTCGTTGGCAAGGAAGCCTTGACTGCCGCGCAAATCTAGTGGCTTATTTACCAGGTAGCCATTAGCGTTCAACAATCATTGCCACGCCCTGGCCGCCGCCAATACAGAGAGTTGCCAGGCCATAGTGAGATTGCCGCCGTTGCATTTCATAGAGCAGCGTTACCAGTATACGTGCGCCACTGGCTCCGATGGGATGACCCAACGCAATTGCGCCGCCGTTCACGTTGAGCTTCGCCCGGTCGAAGCCTAGCTCCTTGCCTACCGCTACCGATTGAGCAGCAAAGGCTTCGTTTGCCTCGATTAGATCGATATCCGACAACTGCAGTCCCGCCTTTTGCAATGCAAGCCTGGTAGCTGGCACAGGACCGATACCCATAATGCGCGGATCTACCCCTGCCGAAGCATAGCTGCGAATCGTTGCGAGTGGCTTCAGACCGAGTTGTTCAGCCTTTCTACGGCTCATCACAATTACCGCCGCTCCGCCATCGTTAAGGCCAGAGGAGTTGCCCGCGGTGACCTCCCCATCCTTCTTAAAGGCTGGGCGTAACTTGGCGAGTCCTTCCGCAGTTGTTTCGGGCCGTGGCTGTTGATCAGTGTCGAAGATGGTCGGCCCCTTCTTGCCTGGGACTTCGACCGGCACGATCTCGTCGCGGAACCGCCCGGCTTCAATCGCGTGAACAGCTCGCTGCTGGCTTTCCAGCGCGAACTGATCTAGCTCTTCACGGCTCAAGTGGTAATCGCTGCAGATGTTTTCTGCGGTGATGCCCATGTGATAATCATTGAAAACATCCCATAAGCCGTCGCGTATCATCTCATCGATCAATTGACCATCACCCATGCGGTAGCCAAAGCGAGCCTTTTCCAGCACATAGGGCGCGCGGCTCATATTCTCCATACCACCGGCAGCTACGATTTCTGCATCACCCAGCCGGATTGACTGCGCTGCCAGCATAACAGCTTTTAAGCCGCTGCCACAGACCTTGTTCACAGTCATCGCGGGAATTTGAACAGGCAACCCGGCAAAGATAGCTGCCTGGCGGGCAGGATTCATACCTTGCCCGGCCTGAAGCACATTGCCCATGATTACTTCGTTGACCTGGTCTGGTTTGAGATCGGCCCGGTCCAATGCTGCCTTAATACAAACTTCGCCCAGTTTCACCGCCGGCACCTCTGCCAATCCTCCTCCATAGGTGCCAATCGCGGTACGTACTCCGCTAACAATAACAGCATCTTGTAATTCGGCCATAGCTTTCTAGTGTTTTCCTTTCTATGCTAGGCTTCCAGTGTGCTAATGTCGCCAACTGGCTCACCGAGTTCTTTAGCTCGGACAACGCGCCGCATGATCTTGCCTGAGCGCGTTTTAGGTAGGCTCAGTACGAATTCAAGCTCATCAGGCGTAGCAAGCGCCCCTACAACCGTACGGACGTGCTGTTTTAGCTCTTTCGCCAGGGCATCAGAAGATTCGATGCCTTGTTTGAGAATGACGAACACTTTGACATGCTCGCCCTTCACCGGGTCAGGCTTGCCAATGGCTGCTGCTTCTGCAACTGCAGGGTGACTGACCAGGCTGGACTCGATTTCCATGGAGCCGAGACGGTGACCGCTGACTTTGATAACGTCGTCCACGCGACCCTGAATTCGTATGTAGCCATCGCTGTCCATATGAGCAGCATCACCGGCAAAATACACACCCTCGATGGTATCCCAATAGGTTACGTAACGAGCCGGGTCTCCGAAAATCGTGCGCATCTGCGCAGGCCAGGGATGGCGCACGATCAAAAAGCCCCCTTTGCCCGTAGGAACCGGTTGGCCGTTTTTGTCGACTACATCGGCCTCGATGGTTGGTAAAGGCCGGCTCGCACTACCAGGCTTGAGCGGCAGAATGGGTGTGGGGCTGATCATAATCATGCCCGTTTCTGTCTGCCACCAGGTATCCATGATGGGCAGTTCGCTGCGCCCGATGTTCCTACGATACCACATCCAGGCTTCGGGATTGATTGGCTCTCCCACCGAACCGAGCAGGCGCAAGCTCGAAAGATCGTGCTTGGCTGGCAACTCCTCGCCAAAGCGCATCAGGCTGCGAATAGCGGTCGGGGCGGTGTAGAGTATAGTTGCCTTGTACTTCTCGACAATCTCCCACCACCTGTCAGGGGCAGGGTAGGTCGGTGTTCCCTCGTAAAGAATACATGTCGCCGCGTTCATAAGCGGACCATAGATGATATAGCTATGGCCGGTGACCCAACCTATATCGGCGGTACACCAAAAAACGTCGCTCGGTTTTATATCAAACACAAACTTGGTGGTGGCGTATGTTCCAACGGCGTAGCCACCTTGGACGTGTACAACACCCTTTGGTTTGCCCGTGCTGCCGCTGGTGTAAAGGATGTAGAGCATATCCTCGCTGTCCATTGGTTCAACGGGTACAACGGTATCTTCAGGAATATCTGCAAGCAAGTCGTCCATGTAGATATCGCGGCCTGCCTTCATTGGCACTTCCATACCTGTGTGCCGGACAACAATCGACTTCTGGACAGTTGGTGTCTCGGCGATCGCTTCATCCGCAATTTGCTTGAGTTCGATCAATTTGCCCCCGCGATAGCTGCCGTCAGCCGTAATGAGCGCTTTGGCATCGCAGTCAATAATGCGATCGCGAAGAGCACTGGCCGCGAAGCCACCAAATACCACCATGTGCACCGCTCCCAGGCGAGCCACGGCTAATACTGCCGCTACCAGTTCGGGTATCATGGGCAAATAAATTGCTACCCGGTCTCCCTTCTTTACGCCCAGGTTTTGCAGGCCTTTTGCCAGCCGGTTCGTCATGACAAACAGGTCTTGATAGGTGATTGTGCGAGTTGCGCCAAGATCGCCTTCCCAATAGTATGCAACTTTTGAACGCGTTGGGGTTTGCATATGCCTGTCAAGGCAGTTGTAAACGATGTTGAACTTGCCATCGACAAACCAGTTGAAGAAAGGCTTTTCGGTCCACGCGAAAGTTGTCTGCCAGGGTTTAAACCAGTGCAACTCCTTCGCCATGTCTTCCCAAAACTCGTTGCGGTTAGCCAGCGACCATCGATAAAAGTCCTCGTAGTTATCAAAACCTTTGGACTTCATGTAAGCGGTAATATTAGCATTTTCTACGATGTCTTTGGATGGTACGAAAACGCGCTCTTCAATCAAAATACTATCGGTATGTTCAAAGCCAAGGTTACTACTCACGTCAGTGTGTACTCCTTCTTTGTCACATCAAATACAATGATGCACTACATGTAAATTCCGCCGTTGATGTTGAGGGTTTGACCAGTAATATACGCTCCGTCGACGATAAGGTAGCGGACAGCTCGAGCAACTTCCTGGGGTCTACCGACACGACCAAGAGGTATTCTCTTCAGGAT
>WNFA01002715.1_pt1 | contig 17457 bp, 13 predicted proteins | sample 5400481 | NCBI WGS metagenome assembly WNFA01 (sample SAMN13153340, study PRJNA577476) | soil metagenome | isolation source: 120 cm saprolite under Douglas fir tree site 2 hole 1 replicate 2 | place: USA:California | collected 2015-04-18
GCAAGAATCCAGGGCGGCAACGCCACGCCCATGACTTACCGCGTGTCAGCCACCGGCAAGCAGTACGTAGTCATCGCTGCCGGTGGTCATCCCAAAATCACCGAAGAAAAGCTCGGTGACTCCCTCGTCGCCTTCACCTTGCCCTGAACCAGTGGAGTTGGCGATCGGGTTCCAGTAAGGGCAAATCATCACTTTATGTTTGAGCAGGCTTCAGGAGCCGGTTCATCTATCCGCCTGTTCAACTTGCTGGGATCGTAGGGGACAAGTTGAACTGCTATGGACGTCGCTGGAACCGTCCCTTCATTCCTAATGATATGAACGTGTCCGTGGCCGGACCCGGGATCGACAAGCGTAGGCGCGGGTTGCCCAGGTACAAAGGCGTATACGTGAGGAGTGCAATCATCTTCGTACTCGGTTACTGTTCCAGAGGTGATGATGATTAAGCTGTGCCCCGGATGAGTGTGCCAACCGCTGCTGCCGCCGGGCTGCCAGGTATTGCTTTGCACATACAGGTCTGATGGGCCCTTGGTCTTCTGCAAGGATATCCAGACGTTGCCAGGAAAGCCTGAGGGGAGATCGTTGTTCGAAAACTGGTTAAAGACATCAAATTCATTGAAGGTACCGACGGCGATTGTGGTCCCCTTGAACAAGTTTGGAGGGGTGGCGCGGGCAGTTTTTGCGTGATAGAACCCCACAGTTGCGAGAGCAACACTCAGCAAGGCCAGCCATATCAATCCTCGTTTCATGTGAATCTCCTTAGTTTTTCGTTAACGTCGCGGGACGATGACGCGCGACAACAAGATCGAACGCCGCGACAGGTGTGGTCAAACAGCAAGGCGCGGAAGTGCCGTCTTTTCCTCGATTTGCCGTCAAATGCAGCCCTTTGCCGTTCCCTGCCGACCGGGGTTACAATCGGCGCTGCGTTCCCGATAACCGCGTCCTCAGGAGATTCGCTTGCCCGAACCTGTTTCTGAAACACCGCTATCTGGAAGGTCCTCCGGAGACCGCCTCGATTCGTGGAAAGAGATTGCGGCATACCTTAATCGCGACGTAACCACCGTCCAGCGCTGGGAGAAACGGGAAGGTATGCCCGTTCATCGGCACCTGCACGACCGGAGTGGCTCCGTCTATGCCTACGGCCCGGAACTCGATGCCTGGTTGAACACCCGCAAAATGCGTTTGGAAGATGAGGAAAAGGAGCAAGCGGCGGAAGCGCCCGAAGATGGGCGGGGCAACGAAAACGTCGGATGGACTCACGGCACGTTTCGCTGGCTTGTTCTGGCGGGCGTGGCTGGACTCGTCCTGCTAGCTCTCACTTACAGCTTGATCCCGAGACACATTGGAAGTGCGACGCAGTCCAAAATCAAATCGCTCGCCGTGCTTCCCCTGAAAAACCTGTCAGGCGACCCGACTCAGGACTACTTGGCGGACGGGATGACCGAGGCCCTCATCGGACGTCTCTCCAGCATCCACGATCTCCGCGTGATTTCCCGCACGTCGATGATGACCTTCAAAGATACAAAGCTCTCTTTGCCAGAGATCGCCAAAACGCTCGGGGTAGATACCCTAGTCGAGGGGTCAGTGATTCGAGAGGGCAACCACATCCGGGTGCACGCGCAGTTGATTCGCGCCGCCACTGATGAGCACTTCTGGTCCGAAGCCTACGATCGCGAAATGCGCGATGCGCTCGCTTTGGAGAGCGACGTCGCGGAATCCATCGCGCGAAAAGTCGAGGTCACCGTCACCGGCGAGGAACATGCCCGGTTGACCGCTGCGCGGTCCGTCTCGCCCGAAGTCTACGAGAGTTACCTCAAGGGCCGGTTCGCCCTAGGCAAAGGGAACAGTAGAGCCGATATCGACGAGAGCATTGCTGATTTCGAGGACGCGATTAAGCAAGATCCCACGTTTGCGCCGGCTTATGTCGGTCTCGCCAACGCGCATTCTGCACTCGCCTCGGTTTTTATCGGTGCTCCTCCCGAATTAGAGCGCGCGAAAGTAGTGAGCGCCGCCCGAAAAGCTTTGGAGCTTGATCCCGAACTTGCCGAAGCCCACACCATGCTAGCAGTCATGCAGCAGGAACAGTGGCACTGGACTGAGGCCGAGACGGAATTCAAACGCACCCTCGAACTGAATCCGAGCAATGCTACTGCTCACAACGGATTGGCTCGGTGGCTTGTGTGTCACGGCCGTATTGAGGAAGCTCTGCAGTGGGTCCGCCGCGGCCGCGAACTCGATCCGGTTGCGGTTTCCGGCACTGAAGTCGCTTGGATTCTATTCCAGTCGCGTCGATACGACGAAGCGATGCAAGAGTTGCGGAGCGTACTGGCAGTTCGACCAGACGACAGTGCTGCTTTGTGGTTCCTTGGATTTGTGCTTATCGCCAACAATCAACCGAACGAAGCTATCCCCGTTCTCGAAAAGACTTTTTCTGTTTCTGGCCATAGCTCGGCCGTAATTGGCGTGCTGATCAGGGCCTATGCCCACGCCGGGCGACGCGCCGACGCCCTTCGGCTCCTCGCGGAGCTGAAAAAACGCAAGCAGGCAGGTTACGTTCCCGCTGCTGCCTTTGTGAATGCTTATTTAGGACTCGGTGACAAGGAGGAGGCATTTGCTTGGCTTGAACAGGGTTGCAAGGAGCACTCGAACATTTTGCAATGGCTCAAGGTTCATCCTTACTTTGATCCCCTCCGTGACGATCCTCGCTTTAAGGACCTGGTCCACCGCGTCGGCCTCGGCTAGGCGTGCTCTGGAGAAATTGCTTCAGTTGAGCCGGCACGGCAGCTAATACATGGTATCTAATTGAGGCTTACATCGGCGTGGGTAGAGAGACCGAGTTCCGGTTCGGAATTGGTCCAATTGTGCCAAACTCAAGTGCTTCTCGCAATTAGGGACGGATGACGGGAATTGGTCCAATTGTGCCAAACTCAAGTGCTTCTCGCAATTAGGGACGGATGACGGACAACTCTGAAGTAATGTGGCGCGTTCCCCAGGCGATTGTGTACAAGTTGTGTACAAGAAGGCGGGTTTGAAGGGCCTGAAAACGGACCTAAGCAACGCAGAATCAACAACAGACTCTTAAGCTACAGGCCCTAAAAACTGGGAGCGAACCGCTCACAAGTACCTCATTGTAAGGTGGTTTAGCATATTTCGCAATTGTGGGGAAATCTCCGCTTTGGTTGATGGTGTGATGGAACGACCTGTGCTGAGGAGCGGTTTGGGGCAGCGATGCCGCAGTTCCTGGCGACAAGTTGAAAGGGGACAGTTGCTGCTCCAACAGCAACCGTCACCCTTCGTCAACGCATGTACTATTCGTTCGTTTCGTTCGCGTGATGTTTAGCGGGGCGGAAGAAGTGCCTCGTCGTAAACCTGGATACCTGCTTTCCCATGTTCGCGCCGATTCGGGTCGAGTTTCTGTAGTGCATTCCGCCATAAATCCGGGCGTCGAGCACTTCCGCCAGCGCGTCTGAGAGGTGATCATAAGTTCGGACAGGGTTGACGACCCCCGCGACGGTGCTGTCCATCGAAAAGCCGACCTCGTCGGTGCCAAACAGATAATTCAGGGTTTCAGTCGAAGCTCCGCTGAAGCAGCCGTGGGCTGCAGGGTACTCGGGATGGTTCGGCGTGATGACGAGTCCTATCCACGCCGGATCCGGCGCGGTTTCCGAATTGCCGTCGGTATCGCCTGCTCGAATGGCGGTAACGGGTCGCCAAAAATTGTAGAAGTACTTCGCGTCCCAGCAGGCAATCAATGCATCGGCCGATGCCGTCGCAAGCATGGCGAAGTAGCGGGCGTTATCGGCCAAACTGAGGCCTTTGGCCACGGACAACGCGCGCCAGGCCCGATTCCACTGCAAGGGCGGATTGTCGCTCCAGAACCGGGCGATGTCGGTCTGTTCCGGAGTTCGGATGCTTCCGACCGCAGGCCCGAGCGCCTTGATCTCGTTATAGTCGCGCGCCCAATCTTCGCTGGCGAGACTAAATGGGGGCTCTGGACGAAACTGGGATGCGGAGTGCAGGGCAAACGGCTGCACGAACGGGGTTTCCGGAGCCTGTGCGGCGAGAAACGCTGGCGGGGTCGTCATCCAAACGCCTGGACCCGATCCCGGCGTGTAGATCACAGTGGCATCGCGACCGTCCTCAGCACGCTTGATCAAGATGGCGCTCGCCGCCTGCTGGCCGACAACGATCCCATTTGCCTTGTCGCTGTCGTCAGGTAGTGCTGCGAGCGATGCCACGTACTTTGCGTCGAGGTCAGCCACCTGCGCGGGGAACAACGCCACCAGGACATCGTGAGCGGCGGTAGCTACGGCTGCCTGTTCTGAGGCGGGGCCGTCCACAGCCGGGACGCTGGCGTAGCCCTCAAATGGCGCTCCCTCGATCGCATTCACCGCGTCGTAGATCGCCAAGTGGACCATCGCGAGCCTGATCAAGGCACGTGGTGGCACCTGGCCGCCGACGGTCACGATCGCCTTAGCCGCGTACGCGTTCCAATCCAGCACCGCATCCGCGCACAAGGTATTCGCGGGAATCACCAAAGTCATCACACAGAGTGCTATAACGGTCAACGCCATTCTGCTCATAAAGTCCTCCTCGCCTGCCCGTTCTTTTCCTTAGAATGCGTGAACGGATACAATAGGCATCGCAAAGATCGCTCGAGAGGGCGAAAAAGTCCTGACCGCGTTCGGACGAATTGCGGAAATTTTTCGGATGTCACACAAGCGCCTCTTCGTCTTCGATCGGTACCGCCTCGATGAGCAGGAGCGCCAGCTTCTGCTCGGTACCCAGGTCGTCCCGCTTCCTCCAAAGGTGTTTGATCTACTGGCCGTGCTTGTTCAGAACGCGGGTCGTCTGCTTCCGAAGCAGGATCTGCTCGATCGGGTCTGGTCCGGCGTTGCCGTGGAAGAGGGCAGCCTGACCCGTGGCATTTCGTCGCTGCGACAGGTGCTCGGTTCGACTGAGAATGGGCAGGACTATATTCAAACGGTATCGAAGCGCGGATATCGTTTCATCTCACAAGTTCGCGAGACAACCGACGATGAACTCGATGGTCCGCGATTGGGCATCCCGCTACCGCCCTCGCTGCTTGCGACCGCCGTGGTTGATTTCATCGGACGCGAAGCCGAACTGGGGCAGATGCAGGACGTGTGGCAGCGCGCGAAAGAAGGTCGCCATCAATTGGTGCTCGTCGCGGGTGAGCCGGGCATCGGAAAGACGCGACTCTCGCTGGAGTTCGCCCGCAGTCGCGCTGCCGAAGGGACTACCGTCCTCATGGGGTACAGCGATGAGGAGAATCTCGTGCCGTACCAGCCTTTCGTCGAGTGTCTAAGCTGGTATTTTCGCCATTGCCCGGAGGCCGATCTCCGTGGCCAATTGGCTGCCATCAGCGGGGGCGAGCTCGCACCATTCGTCCCGGAACTTCGCAATCGCATTCCTGACCTTCCGAGCCCGCTGCCGATGGATGCGGAGGGACAGCGATATCGTCTGTTCGAAGCTGTGGCGGGCATGCTTGCGGTTGCGTCGCGGGCGCGACCGATGCTCCTCTTGTTCGACGACCTGCACTGGGCTGACAGGCCAACATTACTGCTACTGCGGCATGTCATGCGGTCTGCAAGCATGGCCTCCATTGCCATCGTGGCGACGTATCGAGAGAGCGAGCTCGACCGCACCCACCCGCTGGCGGAAATGCTGATCACGCTGCGGCGCGAGCGGGCTATAACGCGGCTCGCGCTCCGTGGACTCAAGATCACGCAAGTTAAGGCACTGGTCAATTCGGTCGTCGGACCGAATGCTCCGTCACAGCTATCTCAGATGGTGATGGACAGCACCGACGGCAATCCGTTCTTCGCGACCGAAATGCTCCAGCATCTGAAGGAGACGGGTGCAATCGCCAGGGTTAGCGGGATGACGGGAAGGACGATCGAGATCGGAGATCTTGGGTTGTCCGAGGGAATCAAAGAGGTCATCGGCCAACGGCTGTCTCGGCTAAGCGACGCGTGCAATCGGCTGCTCAGCATTGCGTCCGTCATCGGTCGCGAATTTGATGCCACTCTCCTCGAAGCCATAGCGGACCTGCCAGGTAGCGAGCCGTTGGACGCGATTGAGGAGGCGACCCGCGCTCAGCTCGTCAGCGAGTCGCAAGAAGTGAGCGGCCGCTTTGAGTTCATGCACGCACTGATACGGGAGACGCTGTACAGCGAGTTGAGTTCCCCCCGTCGGGTGAGACTCCATCGACGCGTCGCCGACGCCATTGAGCGTCTCACCCAGAACATGCCGAATCCGCCGCTGGCCGAACTCGCTTACCACTTCTCGCAGGCGGCATCGGCTGGCGCGATCGACAAGGCCGTCGATTACGCGATACGGGCGGGCGATCGGGCCGCTGACGGGCTGGCGCACGAACAGGCCGTGCGCCTGTTCGACCTGGCGCTTCACTCACTCGAACTCAGGCCTACAGGACCCGAGACTGAGTTGCGGCGGGTCGACCTGCATACACGGCGCGCCTCTTCCTTCGGCGCGCTCGGGCAGTGGACGCTGGAGGTTCGCGAGCTAGAGGCAGCCCTGCATCACTTGGATCCGCAGCACATTGAGCGGCGGTGCGAGCTCGTGCTGGCTCTGGCGCGCGCATGGTTCCTCCTCCTCGATGTCCGTCCAGTGGAACAGTACGCGACCGAAGCGCTGCAGCTTGCCGAACGGTTGCAGCGCGCCGATCTCGCCGCGAACGCTATTGCCTGGCTGGCACGCTGCCGGCAGGCGACTGGAGATCTCGGCGCGGCCATCGACATGGACCGCAGGGCCATATCGCGGGCGCCCGGCGTGATGACTGCAGCTCACACGATGGGGCCGCTGACGCTGTACCTTGCCGGACGATCGACGGAGGCTCTGACATTAGCCGCTGTGGCGGCGGATTCCGCAAGGTCATCCCGCGACACCACGTTCATCATGTACTCCCTCACGCACCTCGGCTTGAACCTGGCTGCCGTGGGGCGTTACGCCGAGGCCACAAAGGTGTTCCACGAAGCCCGCACCTTTGGCCGAAAGTATGGCGCTATTCCGATGCTCGCTCGTGCAACGGCGATGGCCGCTGGCCTCCACTTGACCTTGTTTGACTTCGAAGGCGCAGAGGCGCTCCAGTCGGAAGCGTGCGAACTGGCCCGCGGCGTGGGTTTTATCCCCCCAATTATCAGCGCCGGAATTGACTCGCTATTGACGTTCGCCCGACTCCACGACCCCGGGCGAGCCGAGCGGCTGCTGGAGGAGACTGCCGCCGCTGCCGCAAGCGCCGCCGGCTGGCACCAGTGGCTGTGGCAGCTCCGTCTAACTCAGGCCAGGGCCGAGCTGGCGCTGGCGCGAGAAGCTGTCGACGAGGCCATCGTTACGGCAACCGACTGCATCGAGCAAAGTCGCGCGAGGGGGCGGCCGAAGTACGAGGCGCTCGGCCTGATCACCAGGGCACGCGGTCTGCATGCGCTCACGCGAACGCGCGACGCTATCGCCGACGCCAAGACTGCTGTAAGCGTCGCGGACAGGACGAGCGATCCGGCGGTGCTGCTCCTCGCGCTCGATGCGCTGATCGGGCTCGACGGCACCGACGAATTGGCAACCCGAGCGCGTGCTGTGACTGACTGCATCTACGATGGCCTGCCCAATGAGGTGATGCGGCGGTGTTTTACCGAGTCGGAGGTCATGCGACGCATTCGAGCGCCTCAGTAGCCGGCATCCCGGGCGCCTGATGGGTCCGGTAGTCACGCTCGTAGCACCGCCGAAGCAACTGCACAAGATTCGCTCGGGTTGCCACGGCTTCAAGACTTTGCGTGCAATCGCCAAAAAGCGATCATCGTTCCTGTGTTAAGTAATACACCGAAGAGAGGAAGCCAACTCAGCCTCCCGCCACCGGTGAGGGCGCGGCCAAGCCGGAAGAACCAACAAAGCCACACAGCAGAAAGCCACGGCAAAGAGTAACGTTGGAAACTCATCGCGGCTGTCCATGCATCATAGCTCCAGGGGAAAGGAACATGTGTCTTTCGATCGGATGGGGAAATGAAATTGGCCAGTCACCAGACCAATTACTTCGGGAGGAATCATGCGATACCGTTTGACGCTGCTGCTCCTGTTCGTGTTGTGCTTCGTCATAATTTCGCCGACGTTCGGGCAGTGGCGCGACGTTTCAAAATGGGAAGTGTCGCCGTTTGTAGGCTACGAAACCAGCGGATCTTATCCGGTCACCAATTCCTTCACCATCGATCGCCTGCGCATCGACAGCGGGCTGAGCTTCGGCACCTTCATCGATTACTCAATCACCGAAAACTCGCAGGCCGAATTCATGTGGAGCAGAAACAATACCAGTTTTAGCGAGCGGGACGCCGCCACGCAGACTTATTCCAAAGCGTTCAACTCCGACTTCGACCAATATTCGTTCGGCCTCCTCTACATGCTGCGGAACAGCGAAAGGAAGCTGCGACCGTTCATCGCGGCCGGCATTGGCGCTTCGCATGAATCAAATAGCGGAATCAACCCAAACCGCACCCTGCTGGCTTACAATCTTGGCGGCGGGGCGAAATACGAAGTGAGCCGGCACTTTGCGCTGCGCGGAGACTTGCGGTGGCTGCCGTCGCGGGCCAACAAAACGCTCCAGGTGCAATGCGATGCCTTTGGAAATTGCTTCCAGCAGAACGTCTCCAACTATCTGCAACGGGTGAATTTTACGGGCGGCATCGCCTTTCGGTTTTAGTCCGGGGCTCCCGGAGGCCGCCTTGAGCAAGTCTGCCGTTTCATTTGGTTTTGCCCTTTGCAGGCGGAAGTAAACCGTAGACGTCGATGCGATGCTTGGTGGGGACGTAGACGCGGCCGTTGGCTATGGTGGGAATGGTGAAGCGAAGACCGTAGCCGGCTCCGTCACGGGCGGGATTTTGTGTGGAATTATAGAGTTCGTGGGAGACATTGGCGGCATCGTAGGCGAAGAGAATGGCGGGCTGATCCGGGCCATTCCAGACTTTGGTGGAGAGAATCCAGACGATGCCATTTTTGGCGCCATTCGCGGAAATAGCAGGCGTGCCGGGGTCGTTGATGTTTGTAGTGCTCTTGGCAACGGGCTGCGCGGACAGGCGGCCATTCTGCAACGCGTAATCCCGCAAATAATCGTTCATGAGGAAGTAGAAGACATGGCCGTTCCAGTAAGCGGGAGCGCCGAAGGATTGCGCGCCTGCGGGAACGACTTGCACGGCGTTGCTGTCATCGGCGGCGTGGAAATGACCGAGATTGTCGCGGTCGAGTTCGTAGAGCTTCGCGGACTTCCCGGCGGCGAGCAGTAAATGCGAGTGCGGGGCGGGCTGGTCCGGGAGAAGGATGGGGCTCCCGGAGCCGAAGTCGCCGTCGGTGTCGTTTAGATGTTCTTGATCGGCGGGCGTGAAATAGTCGCGTACGGCAAGGCCGCTGGGTGTAAGCGCGATTTTCAGCACGGAGTCGCCGTAATCGCGGCCTCCGGATGCCGCTGTAAATTTCCCATTGCCGGTTATGAGGTAGATGTTGCCATTGCTGTCGGCAGCTGGCCCTGCATCAGCTTGCCAGATGCCGCTTTCCTTTGCGCCTGGAGCAACGTTGAGGACACCAGTTTGCTTCAACGTGAGCGCGTCGTAAGACATGACCCAGCCGTAGTACGGTCCTACGTCGCAAGAAGAGGCCCAGGTGATGATGACGTTGTTGTTGACCAGGAGCAGCGCGGCGCGTTGATTTTCGAGCAGCGGATCGAATTCAGTTACTCCTTTGGAGAAGAGGGATTTCTCGCCCTGGAAAGTCGCGCGAATCGTGACCGGCCCACCACGCTTTTCCGCTCCCGTAGCGAGATCGAGCGCATGCAGCCTTTGCCGGAAGACCCATTTGCCGCTCTCGGCTTCGCGCGTGCGGGCGAGGGTGTAAAGCGTCTTACTCGGCAGATCGATCACGGGCGTGGAGGTAATGCCGATATCCGGCTGAATGAACGGACAATGGACGTCGCGATCGGAAACCGGAGAGATATATTTGTTCGCGTCGACAAAACTCACTTGCCAAAGCGGGGCAGTGGAAGTGGCATCGGCATCGAAGGCGTAGACGCTGTCTTTCTCGGTGGCGACGAAGACGACGTTGTGCGTGCCCTTGCCGGGGACTTCGAGCTGGGGGATATACAGAGGCTGCGCATAAGCGTCGCCGTCGACAAGAAAGGAGACGATGCGGCCGAACTGCGCAACGTTGACGTTCTGCGGCGTGAGGATTGTTTCGAGCAAGTTTGCACCCGAGCGGGCGTTGTCGTACTGAGCCGTGGCAATCGCGGGAAGCATCGGCTTCGTGGCAGGTGCCGGCCGCCGCTGCGCCGCTGCGAGACCCGCGAGGCAGCACACGAGGAGCGGAACGAGGACACGTTTTCTCATACCTCTGAGACGCCAAAGGCCGGAGACTTGTTTCCGACTGCACGCGTAACTCAAAGCGGCGTAGCTGGCCGCCCTGAAGGATGGCCTCTACAGGTCGGTGGCATAATGGGCGGGCGCGAGCCAGGAGGAAGAATGAAGGCTGCGGTACTGCATGAGCTTGGGAAAGCGCCGCGATTTGAGCAGTTTGCGGAGCCGACGGGGGGCAAGGATGAAGCTGTCGTGCGCGTGCGGGCCGCGTCACTCAAGGCCGTCGACAGGCAACTGGCTAGTGGCTCGCACTATGCCAGCCCGCGGGAGTTGCCCGTCGTTTGCGGAACGGACGGAGTTGGGGAACTTGAGGACGGTACGCGGGTATTCTTTGGCGGGCCGAGGCGGCCTTACGGAGCGATGGCGGAGCGCACGGTGGCGCCGCGGGCGTTTTGCTTCCCAGTGCCCGCGGGGATCGATGATGACAGCGCGGCGGCGCTGCCGAATCCGGGTGTCTCTGCGTGGTTATCGCTGACGCACCGGGCGAAACTTGCGGCGGGCGAGACGGTGCTCATCTTGGGCGCGACGGGAGTTACGGGACAGCTCGCGGTGCAGATCGCGAAGCGGCTGGGAGCGAAGCGCGTGATCGGCGCAGGGCGCAATGAGCGCGTGCTTGGCAGGCTGCGCGAACTGGGCGCTGACGCCACGATCCAACTCGAGCAGCCTGGGGAGTCGCTTAAGGAGGCGTTCGCGCGCGAGGCGGGAGACGCGGGGTTCGACGCCATTATCGATTACGTGTGGGGGCGTCCTACGGAGACGCTGCTTGCGGCGATAACGAAATCGGAATTTGCGGTGGTGACGAAGGAGACGCGCCTGGTGCAAGTGGGCGAGAGCGCCGGGGCGGCGATCGCGTTGCCGGCTGCGGTATTGCGCAGCACGGCGTTGACGATCCTCGGGACGGCGGGGATACCCTCGCGCGAAGTCTTGGTGGATGCCATGCAACAGGTAATGACGAGGGCGGCGCGCGGGGAACTGCGGATCGAGACCGAGCGGGTTGCGCTCGCGGAAATCGAACGGGCGTGGCTACGCCGGGAAGAATCCGAGCGCAGGATCGTCATTATTCCATGAGCGAATCAGGACTGCGTGACTGGTCCTGAAGGACGGTCCCTACAGGCGACCCTGCGCGCAAGAATCGGGCGCAGCAAAAAAGCCGGGGCGCCTGCCTGCTGCAGGCTGGCTGCGCTGAAAATGACGGGTGTGGTGGTGCAGCGGTAGAAAAGCGCGCCCCCGCAACGCTCCTTACCGCGGGCCGAGATATTGGACGTGGACGTAGGTGCCGAGCCTGGAGTTGTAGGCCAGGTACCAGCCGTCGTGGTCGGGATCTTCGTAGATGACGATGGGATCGCCGTCCCAGAGCCAGTCCGCGGTGTAGTCGTACTCGTAGGGCGCCACGCTGAAGTAGAAGCCGCCGAACCAGAAGCGTTCGCGGTCTCCTCCGCCAAGGCGGAACACATGGCCGCGGCCAAAGCCGCCCGTGAAGCGGCCGTGTTCCCAGGGATGATCGATGTGATAGTGGGGATCGTCGCGGCCGGACTCGTGGCCAACCCATTGGTCATTGTGGTGGACGTGAGGCGCCTCAGGATGATTGGGCTTGTCCTTGAAGCGAGCGTTGTCTTGCGGGTGGCCTTCGACTGTGCGATTTTCAGGTGCGCGATTGTCCGACGCATGCGCCGGGGCGCTTCGCACGGGTGCAGGGCCGTGTGCGGGAACGTGACCGTGGCCAACATCGCGAGCAGCGCTACTGCGTCGCTGTCCTTCGCGCTGAGCACCAGCGGCACTGGCCAGCAGGAATACTGGGACGCTAAGAGCGAGCAGCACAGAGAGCAAGTTGACGACATTCTTCATGTAGTATGCCTCCGGAAAGAATTGTGGCACGCCAACGAGCAGGGCTTCCTGCTGTGAGACGAAAGAGGTGGCGGCGCGGGTACAGAGGAAATATCTTAGAACTGGTTTGGCTGGACCGGAGCTTCGGTGACAGCCGAGCCAGGCGGTGATGTTGCGGAATTCGCTCGAGACCAGAGTGGCGGCTGAATGCGGCCGGCTTTGGCGGCGCGCCACAGAAGCAGGATGGCGACCGAGAAACACAGCACCACAGCGACGATGGAGCCTTCGGGGCCAAAGGCGCCGCCGGTGAGGATCGCCGGGCCTTTTAGACTTCCTTGCGTCAATGCCTGCTTTGAAGTGAAACCGGAAACGGAAAGTCCGTAGAGGGAACCCTCGGAAAAATTCCAGCCGGCGTGCAGTCCGATGGGAAACCACAAACGTCCGGAGAGAACGTAGGCGGCGGCGAGGAGCACGCCGGCTTCGAGGGCGATGGCCACGGAACTTGTGACCGTGACGGCGGGATTGAAGGCGTGCGCGGCGCCGAAGAAGGCGGAGGAAATCAGGATGGCGATCCAAGTGCCGCCGAGCACCTGGACGATTCGGAACAGAAAAGCGCGAATCAAAGTTTCTTCTACAGTAGCGCGAAAAGAGCGGCGAGCGCACCGGTACCGAGGCCGGCAGTGGTTCCCCGGCCTTGCAACTGATACACGCGAAGGAGCGAGAGAACGGCGATCACGGCGGAGAACAAGCCGACACCGAGGGTGATACCGCCGAGCAATTCCTTGAGCGAGGACAGGCCGGCGAGTTCGGGCGGGCGGCGCTGCTCGATGAATCGATACCCAACTAAATAGGCGGCGAACACCAACACGGAAAGAATGGCGAGGCCAGCCGCGTTGTTGATGCGGCCGCGGATAACGAACTGCGTGCCGAAAAGGATGAGAAGCACGAAGAGGAGATTCAGCGCGGCTAAGCCGACCTGTTTGCCTGTGCGCTTGTTGCTGGTGTGCATTCGGAGATCCTAGGTGCACGTACTCTACCGAAAATACGCTTGGCAAGGCTAGGTCAATCGACCATAGGTTACTCGTCACGTATACGGCGGAGACGAATGAAGAGTCTCATCGGCTATGCCGCCACAAACGTAACTAGAGGGATTTGGAGGCGCGGAAGGCGCGGACTACGGCGGCAGGGTCGCGCTGGTTGGCGTCGACTTCGGAATTGAGGTGGCGCATTTCTTCGGCGGAGATTTTGCTGCCGAGGTCGGCGAGGGCTGGGCGGAGTTGAGGAAGTTTTGCGAGGGCGTCCCGGCGGACAATGGGGACGGCGTCGTAGGGCGGGAAATAATGTTTGTCGTCGACTAGCGGGATCAGGTGGAGGGCGTCGATCAGCCCGTCGGTGGAGTTGCCGGCGACGATGTCGACTTTTTTGTCGACCAGGGCGCGGTAGATCAAGCCGAGATCCATGACGCTGAGCGGGGCGGCGAAGTGCAGGCTGTAAAGCTGGCTCCAGCCGCGGTAGCCATCGGGGCGCTCGAGGAATTCGTATCCGAAGCCGGCGCGCATTTTGAAGGCGTAGGGGACGATGTCAGAGGTGTTGCGAAGGTGGAGGCGCTGGGCGTCTTCGCCGCGGACGACCATGGCGAAAGTGTTCTCGAAGCCGAGGGGCTCGGTGACTTCGAGATTGAAACGGTGGGCGTAGCCTTCTTTCACACGATTGAAGACTTCGCGTGGGTCGCGGCTGGGGGATTCGTTGAGGACGGCGGTTAGGGCGGTGCCGGTGTATTCGACGTAGAGATCGAGGTCGCCAGCGAGGAGCGCTTTGTGGCAGAGGAGCGTGCCACCCAGGTTGGATTTGCGGTCGACGTGGATGCCGGTGCGGGCTTCGATGTGCTGAGCGAGGAGTTCGGCAAGGATGACTTGCTCGGTGAAAAATTTAGAGCCGATGGTGAGGTGCGGTTGTTGAGGCTTGCAGCTGGACAGAGAAAGGAGATTAAGGACGGAAAGAAGGTAGAGGAAGCAAAGGAAGGGGCGGCGCATGGTTGCGAGAAAGAGAAAAGAATCTAACACAGAGTTCACGGAGAGCAGAACACTGAGATCTCTGAGGCGAGAGAAAACGGAAATCGAGATTGCGTTAGGAGATTTTGAGGTGGCGCTCGAGTAGGCCAAGGAGGAGATCAGCGGCGATGGCAAGGAGGGCGGCGGGGATGGCGCCGGCGAGGATTACGGCGTCGCTGACCATGGCCACGCCGCGGAAGATGAAGGTGCCAAGGCCGCCGGCTCCGATGGCGGCGGCAATAGTGGCGACGCCGATGGTGATGATGGTGGCTGTGCGAATGCCGGCGAGAATTACCGCGCGCGCGAGCGGAAGGCGGACGCGCCAGAGGATCTGCGATTGGGTCATGCCCATGGCTTCGGCGGCTTCGAGAACCGCGGGATCGATGCCGGTGAGGCCGACGTAAGTGTTGCGAAGAATGGGAAGCAGCGCGTAGAGGACGAGGGCGACAATGGCGGTGCGGCGACCGATACCGCCGATGAAGGGGATGGGAATCAAAAAGCCGAAGAGCGCGAGGCTGGGGATGGTTTGGAAAATGCTGGCGAGGCCGAGCGCGAGGTTGCGCAGCGCGGGCCGGTGAACAATGAGCATGCCGAGGGGAACGCCGATGGCGATCGCGAAGGCCATGGCGATCAGGACGAGGGTCAGATGAGTAGCGGTGGCTTCCAGGATTTCGTCGCGGTGCTCGAGGAAAAATGTCCAGGGGGTCATGCTAGCCCAACCGCGAGTGGAGTCAGAGAGGCGGTGAAGGCTCTGACTTCTGGATGATCGATGCGGGGAAATTCCTGTGGCGCGGCGTCGGCGATGATACGGCCGCTTTCGAGGAGGATGATGCGCGAGCCGAGCAGGAGCGCTTCGCGAAGGTCGTGAGTGACAAAAACGATGGTTTTGCCGAGGCGGCGCGCGAGAGCGCTGAATTCACGCTGAAGCTCGGCACGGGTGACGGGATCAAGGGCTCCAAAGGGCTCGTCCATCAGGAGAATGGGCGGGTCGGCGGCGAGGGCGCGAGCGACGCCGACGCGCTGACGCTGGCCGCCGGAGAGTTGGTGCGGGCGGCGATTGCAGTATTCTGCAGGTTCGAGACCGACCAGGGAAAGGAGCTCATCGACGCGAGCGGCGGTGCGGGCGGCATCCCATTTTTCGAGAGAAGGGACGAGCGCGATGTTCTGAGCTACCGTGAAATGCGGGAAAAGGCCTGCGTCTTGAATTACATAGCCGATGCCGCGACGCAGGCGGATGGGATCCCAGTCGGTAGTGGGGCGACCAAGAACTGTGACCTGGCCGGCAGTGGGAACGAGTAGGCGATTGATGAGTTTCAGGAGCGTGGTTTTGCCGCTGCCGCTGCGGCCGAGGAGGACCAGGGTCTGGCCAGAGGCAACGGAGAAGCGGATGTCATGAACAATCCCGCGGTGACTGAGATCGACACTATATGTAACGCTTTTAAACTCAATGGCAGGGTCAGGGTTTTCTGCGGGGGTTTTCGCATTCATTTCGATTGACACTCCGCGCTCGCCGGAGGGAACATCATAGTGCACCGGGCCTCTCCCCGTTGTATTTTCACGTATCTCTCTCGCGGAAGCCGCATCCAATTGGAGGGGAAAACGCATGGGAGCCACCGCTAGTGCTGTCCGCATCCGGCATAACCTTCACACTCGACTGATAGACGCGCGCACGCGGACCGATGAAGTATTTCGCATCGTGCGGGAAGACGCGCTTTACGATCGTCCGATTGCCGAGCGGCATCGCATTATCTTTTACATTGGACACGTAGAAGCCTTCGATTGGAACCTGCTGGCACAGCGCGCGTTCGGGCTGCGATCGTTTCATCCTACCTTTGATCAACTTTTCGCGTTTGGAATCGATCCGGTGGGTGCCGGTTTGCCGACGGATCAGCCCCGAGACTGGCCGGCGTGTGAAGAAATCGAACAATACAATCAGCAGCTGCGCAGCGAGTTGGATGAGGCCATTGCGCGGGCAATGCGGCGGCCTTCGGAGGGACATCCGCAACTGGAGAGCATGCTGGAAGTCGCCGTGGAACACCGGTTGATGCATGCGGAAACACTGGCGTACATGCTGCACCAGCTTCCGGCGGAGAAAAAAATCCCTGCGGGACACGAACCTGCATGGAAAACGCCACGCGCGAAGTCGCACCTGGTGGAAATTCCCGCAGGTCGCGCCACGCTTGGGTTGCAACGCGTGCATGGCGACGAGTTCGGCTGGGACAACGAGTTCGAAACGCACGAGGTGCGCGTGGCGGATTTTGCGATCGACAACTACAACGTGACCAACCGGGACTTCATGTTGTTCGTCGAGGCCGGCGGATATTCAGAGCCCTCGCTGTGGGACAAGGAAGGGTGGGCCTGGAAGAAGAAAGAGGGCGTGCAGCACCCGGCCTTTTGGCGGCGCGCGGGAAATCTGTGGTTGTGCCGCACGATGTTCGGGGAGATGCGGCTTCCGATGGACTGGCCGGTGTACGTTAGCCACGCGGAGGCGACGGCGTATGCGAAGTGGCTGGGACGCAAGCTGCCAACCGAGGAGCAATTTCATCGCGCGGCATACGGCACTTCAGACTCTGAAGTGGAGCGCAACTATCCATGGGGCGAGGAAGCGCCGGAAGCGCGGTACGGAAATTTTGATTTTGCGCATTGGGATCCGAGTCCGGTGGGATCGTATCCGCGCGGGGCGAGCGCTCTTGGCGTTCAGGATGTGGTGGGCAACGGCTGGGAGTGGACGAGCACAGAATTCAAGCCATTTCCCGGATTCGCTGCCATGCCGTTTTATCCAGGATACTCGGCGAATTTCTTCGATGGAAAGCACTACGTCATGAAAGGGGGCTCGCCGCGCACGGCGGCTTGCATGCTGCGGCGGTCGTTCCGCAACTGGTTCCAACCACATTATCCTTATGCGTACGCAACATTCCGTTGCGTCGAGGACTAACCCTTCTAACCCAGGCCCTTAGGAGCCATTTCATGCTGACCTACCAAACACTTCCGGCCAGACATGTGTCCGAATTTGCAGCGGCGGTGCGCGAAGGCTTGTTGAAGCCCGGGCAACGGGAGCTGCCGTCAAAATATTTGTATGACGAGGTCGGCTCCGCCTTGTTCGAGACAATTTGCCTGTTGCCGGAGTATGGACTGACGCGGGCCGACACACGCCTACT
>WNFA01002381.1_pt1 | contig 17456 bp, 18 predicted proteins | sample 5400481 | NCBI WGS metagenome assembly WNFA01 (sample SAMN13153340, study PRJNA577476) | soil metagenome | isolation source: 120 cm saprolite under Douglas fir tree site 2 hole 1 replicate 2 | place: USA:California | collected 2015-04-18
CGGGAGACACGATTCCGGTATGGACGAGCTGGGGCGTGGACCGGAATATCCTCAACCCCGGAGACGCGACCGTCCGCTTCTATCAGAACGTGCTGACCGAGGTGTTGGGTCTGTTTCCTGGACGCTGGATCCACATCGGCGGCGACGAGGCCCCGAAGACCCAGTGGATCGCGAGTCCGCTCGCGCAAGCGCGCATCCGCGAGCTCGCCTTGAAGAACGAGGACGAGCTGCAGAGCTGGTTCACGCACCGGATGGACGAGTTCCTCACCGCGCACGGCCGCAGGCTCGTGGGGTGGGACGAGATCCTCGAGGGCGGGCTCGCACCGAACGCGGTGGTCATGTCCTGGCGCGGCGTGGACGGCGGCATCGCGGCGGCCCAGGCGGGGCACGACGTGGTGATGGCGCCGGGGTCGCACACCTACTTCGACCATTATCAGTCGGCCGACACCGTGGCCGAGCCGCTCGCGATCGGGGGCTACCTGCCGCTCGACACGGTGTACTCGTTCGAGCCCGTTCCGCCCGCCCTCACCGCAGACGAGGCGCGATACGTGCTCGGCGCGCAAGGACAGCTGTGGACCGAGTACATTCCCGACCCGAAGCGAGCGGAGTACATGGTGTTTCCCAGGGCGTGCGCCCTCGCCGAAGTGCTGTGGACGCCGCGGGCGGGGCGGGATTTCGCCGACTTCACGAGGCGACTCACGACCCATCTCGAGCGTCTGGCGATACTGGACGTCAATTACCGGCCGATCGGGAACTGATCGCTCGGCGGGCGTTATGGGGCGAAGCGGGTCCTGAAGGTTTGGCCATACGGAGTCGGCGTCCCGTCATAGCTCGTGATCAGGTCGAGGGGCGAGCCCCACACGTCCCACACCCAAGCCAGGTAGCTTCCCTGCCGGGCGTCCATCCAGTCCATGAGCGAATCGACGAATCCGTTGCCGGACGTCGCGAAGTTGTCTTGCCCCAGTTCCCCCAGCACCAGCGGCACCTGCTGCGCCACGGGGCCCGCATCGCCGTCCCAGCAGGTTTGCGTATTGCACCAGCTGAAGTTGTAAATGTGCCAGGACGCGGCCAGGTTGCCGAGCGGATCGGTGGGCCGGTAGGCAAGCCAGCTCGAGAGGCGCGCCGAGTACTGCACGCCGCCGAGCATGATCACGTTGGTGGCGCCAGTGCTGCGCACCGTGTCGACCAGCTGCTGCATGCCGGCTGCCTGGAACGTCATCCCGCGGCACGTCCCGCCATCACGCCAGCAGCGCCAGGCCTCGGGGGTGTCGGAGTTATTGTCCGGAAACGGCTCGTTGAACAGGTCGAACACGACGTGGTTGTTGCCCTTGTAGGCGGCCGCGACCTGATGCCAGAACTCCGGCGTGTGATCGCGATTCGGCATCGGTGCCTGGCCCAGCGCTTTCGCCGTGTCCGCCGCGCTCCAGTGCAACTCCAGAATGACGACGAACCCGCTCCGGTTGAGCAGGGCAACGAAGTTAGAGATGACCTGCTGGTAGTTGGCGCCCGAGTATGCGGGGTTGACCCCGTTAATGCTTAACCAGCACGTCTCGTTGAGCGGTACGCGGATGACGTTGGCTCCCCAGGACCGGATCGCCTGCACGGACGCGGAATCCGACGGACCATCGAAAATGCCCCACCCCTGCGCGCAGGCGTATTCCGTTCCGGAACGGTTCACGCCGCGCAGCCGCACGGTACGTCCCGCCGAGTCGACCAGCTGGTTCCCCTGCACCCGCACCGTCGGGGCACCCTGTGGGGGCGGGGGTGGGGGCGGCCCACTCCCATTCCCAGTGGTGCTCCGGCACGCGGTAAGCACACCGGCCGTCAGTAGCACAAAAGCGCGCATGCGCGCAAAACTAAACATTGGGCCCGATAGCAGGCGGGCCGTCCGTCACGTAGCTTACGTGACGGCCCGCAACGGAAAGGATCTCACATGTCGCGTGCGTCGCTTGCGCTGTCCCTGCCGCTCGTCGCGGCCCTCGCTGCACCTGCCGTGCTCGCTCAAAGCCCGGCGCCTCAGGGTCGGGAGGCCCTCGAGGTCGGCGCAACCGCGCCCGACTTCACCCTCCCGGGAGCGACGCGATACGGCGTGCTCAAGGCCCCTGTCCGGTTGAGCGAGTTCAAGGGGAAGACCGTCGTCCTCGCGTTCTTCTACAAGGCACGAACCAAGGGCTGAACGATCCAAATGCATGCGTACCGTGATCAGTACGCACAGCTGTTTCACGACGGGCGCAGCGTGGTGTTGATCGGGATCAGCATGGACCCGGTCGAGGCGCTCGCGTCGTGGGCCAAGGACGACGAGTTCCCGTTCCTGTTCGCGAGCGACTCGGGAGGAGTGCTCGGCAAGACCTACGGCGCCCACAACCCCAAGTTCGGGCTCGACAACCGCAACCTCTTCGTGGTGGGGCCGGACGGCAAGATCGCCTACGTGATGGCGCCGTTCAAGGAGATCGACCCGCAGTCGTACAAGGACCTGGCCGGGGCGATCGACCGCATCACGCCCAAGCCAGCTGAGGGAGAGTAGGCGGGCTAGTTCCCGACGACCTGCTCGAGCGCCGTCGCGACGTCCTGCTCCGCGCCGGCGCCGGTGTACCTGACCTTTCCGGCCTTGTCCAGCACGACGATGTACGACGTCGTGGGCGCTTGGTATGCGCGCACCGCGGCCCCGTTCGCGTCGTACCACACCGGGAACGGCAGCGGGTGGGCTGCCAGATGCCGTTTGATCGAGGCCGGCGTCTCGTTCACCCCCACGCCGATCGCGATGAACTGCACCGTCGCGCCGTAGCGCGCGTGCGCCGCCTTGAGCGCGGGCTCGAGCGCCTTGCACAGCGGGCACCACGTCGCCCAGAACTCGAGCATCACGGGGTGCTTGCCGATATAGCGACCGAGGTCCACGGGCTTGCCGTCGAGATCCTCGACCGTGACGGCGGGCGCCTTGGTCCCCACCGTGAGACCGATGTCCTGCGCCTCGAGCGCCGGCGACAGCGCGAGCGCGAGCGTGAGCACCCATCCGAATCTCGTCACAGGACTTGCCCCATCTGAATGAAGTAGTACTCCGCCATGCCGAGCAGCACCAGACCGGAGAGCTTCTTCACCCACACCATCCAGCTGCCGGCGCGAGGAAGCGCGGTGACGCTTCCGGAGGACAGACCGACGACGACGAGCAGCGCGGTCATGCCGAGAGAAAACACGAACAGGTACACGAATCCCAATACCCCACTGCGCGTGGTTGCGACCCACGTGAGCACGGCCGCGAATGCGGGAGCACCGCACGGTGCCGCGACGACCCCCGACGTGGCGCCGAGCAGGAAGACCGCCGGGTACGATCCGCCGCCGAGACCCGCCGCCCACCGCATCAGTCGCTGAGGCGCCGAGACCGGGATGACATCAAACATGGCAAGCGCGAACACGAGCAACAGGTTCCCGATCGCGAATCGCGCCCAAGGGCTCGCGCTCACGGTCCCGAACAGCGAGCCCGAGAGCCCGGCGATGAGACCGAGGATCGCGTAGAACAGGGCGAGGCCGGTGACGTACGCGAGTGTGAGCCTGGCGGTGCGGGCACGCGACGGTTGCCCGGCGCTGGCCCCGGAGAGGATCCCCGCGGTAATGGGGATCATGGGGTAGATGCAGGGCGTCAGACTCGTGACGAGTCCGGCGCCGAACAGGCTCACGAGGGCGATGAGCGGGCGATGGGTCAGCGCGTCGGCAAGCCCGTCCACCATGCGCTACAGCGCCCACCCCGACCGGTAGGTAGGCCGGACGTACTCCTCCGGGACCCGCACGTTCGTCACCTGCCCATTCTCCGGATTGATCTCCAGGACTCGGCCCAACCGCACCGCGAGACACCCGAGCAGCACCATGGACGTCAGGCCCCCGGCGTGCCCATCGAACGTCGAGCCGGCAGGCGTGCCCCCTTTGCAGGCGGCGATCCACTCCGGGTAGACGCCGGGCGAGCGGGCGTATTTCTGAGCGGGCGGGTGGGCGACGATGTCGGCCTGCTTCGCCGGGTCGAGCACCTTGGGATCGTCGCCGTAGGTGCCGGCAACGAGCTTGCCGTCGGTGCCGATCCAGAGCTGACCGCCGCCCCGGTCGAACGGCCAGGGTGCGTCGTCGGCCACCTCGGGCGGGCGCGCGGGATAGAGACTGCCGTCGTGCCACACCACTCGCACTTCGGGGCGCGATCCCTTGGCGCGGAATGTGTACGTGATCCGCGAGCCGGCAGGTGCCGTCTCCTTGAAGAGCGGCGTCGACTCGGGCTCGATGCGCATGGGGAGGCCGAGATCGAGCGCCCAGTAGGTGGCGTCCATGATGTGGCACGCCATGTCGCCCAGGGCGCCGGTGCCGAAGTCCCAAAACCCGCGCCATTTGAACGGTGCGTACGCTGGGTGATACGGCCGCTCCGCCGCCGGACCGAGCCACAGGTTCCAGTCGAGCGTCGCCGGGACGTAGTACTCCTCGAGCGGCCGGTCGATCGCCTGCGGCCAGATCGGGCGATTCGTCCAGACCTGGACCTCGCGCACCGTGCCGATCGCGCCCGCTTCCACCCATTCGCGGATCTGGCGCGTTCCCTCCCGTGCATGGCCCTGATTCCCCATCTGGGTCATGAGCTTAGGGTGAGTGCGGGCGTACTCCCCCAACACCCGCACCTCCCCCATGGTTCGCGCCAGCGGCTTCTGGATGTAGGTATGCTTGCCCGCTTTCAGGGCGAGCAGCCCGGCCGCGGTGTGCGAGTGATCGGGCGTGGAAACCGTGACTGCATCGATGCTCTTCGATTCCTTATCGAGCATCTCCCGGTAATCCTTGTAACGCTTCGCCTTGGGGTAGCTCTGAAGGGCGTCCTCCGCGGCCTTCCAGTCGACGTCGCACAACGCGTAGATGTTCTCGCCCTCCATGCCCTTCACATCGTTGCGGCCCATGCCGCCCACGCCAATGCAGGCGACGTTGAGCTTGTCGCTCGGAGCGCGGTAGCCGCGCCCCAGGACGTGTCGCGGCACGATGGTGAAAGCCGCGGCCGCCGCGACGCTCCCCACGAACTGTCGTCTCGGTATCGTCGTCATGAGGCCTTCCCCGGTGCCCGCCCGGCTCCGGGGGCCGTCGCGGGCGGCCGGAACAGCACGGCGAAAAAGATCAGGACCACCGCGGCAAAACCAGCTGGCAGCACCCAGAAGCTCGGCCACTGATCGAGGGTGAGACTGGTCGCGCCGCCGAGGATCCGGTTGTACACGTTGCCGGCTACCTGAGCGCCGATGAGCATACCGATGCCGTAGGTCACGAGCACGAGGAATCCCTGCGCCTGGCCGCGCACGGCGGGCGTCGACTTCTTGTCCACGTAGATCTGTCCGGTCACGAAGAAGAAGTCGTAGCAGACGCCGTGGAGGAGGATGCCGATGGCGATGAGCCAGAAGATCGCGTGCGGTGCCGCGAGCGCGAACAATGCGTAGCGCAGCGTCCACGCACCCATACCCACCATCAGCATCCGCTTCACGCCGAGCCGCACGAAGAAGAGCGGCATGAGCAGCATGAAGATGACCTCGGACATCTGACCGAGAGACTGCGTCGCCTGGATCTTTGTGATGCCGGCGTTCCCCAGGAAGATCTGGGTGAAGTTGTAGTAGGCAGCGAGCGGGATACACAGCAACAACGAGGCGGCGATGAAGACATAGAACGCGCGGTCGCCGAGTTGGGCCAGCGCGTCGAGCCCGACGATGCTGCGTAGCGACACCCGCTGCCCGGCGCCCGGCGGAGGCGTGTGCGGAAGGGAGAAGGCGAAGAGCCCGAGCAACACGCTCGCGGCGGCCGTCGTGTATATCGGCAGAGTCGTTTGCTCCGGAACGGGCCCGCTCCCGAACATTGGCCCTAGCACGAAGTCGATCGACAGTCCGGCCACGATCCACCCGATCGTGCCGAACACGCGGATCAAGGGAAACTGCTGCTCCTGCGACTGGATGTGATGAAACGCCAGGCTATTGGCGAGGCCGAGCGTCGGCATGTAGCAGAGGTTGTAGACGAGCAAGATCAGAATGAACAACTTGGGCACACCGGTAGCCTGGGGCACGGCGAACATGACCACACCGCCCAGCAGGTGGAGCACACCGAGCACTTTTTCCGTCGCGAAGTACCGGTCGGCGATGAGCCCCAGGAAGAACGGCGCCACGATGGCCGCGATCGGGTTCACCGTGTAGGGCCAGTGCGTCAGCTTCTCCATCCCGTGGTTCGTCATGTACACGGCAATCGACGTGTACCAGGCGCCCCAGATGAAGAACTGCAGGAACATCATCGCCGACAGCTTGGCGCGGACGCTCACGGCAGCACCCGGATCTTGATATTCCGGTACGCGACCTTGTCGCCATGGTCCTGGAGACCGATGGAGCCGGTGGCGTTACGCCCGTAATGCGGGTGACTGGCGAACTTGCTCGCCTTGACTTTCGCCGTCCAGTCGGGACTCCCGAACTCGTACTCGACCATCTTCACGCCGTTCAGCCAGTGCTCGACGTGCTTTCCCTTCACCACGAGGCGCACCTCGTTCCACTGGCCCGCGGGCTTCACGACGCCGGCCGGCGAGGGATACACGTCGTACGCGGCGCCCGCCGCCGTGAGACGTGACTTGCCGTCCACGTGCCCCGCGTCATCCAGCACCTGCATCTCGGGCGCGTTCCAGTAGATGGCGTCGTCGTCCTCGCTGCCCCGGTAGAAGATCCCGCTGTTCCCTCCGGGGGCGATGTTCCATTCGAGCGACAGCTCGAAATTCCGAAACTTGACTCGCGTGATGATGTCGCCGGCGGAGTTGACCCGGGTCAGCGCGCCGTCCACGACTTGCCAGCCGGGCGGCGCCGAGTCTTGCTTGTAGCCCCGCCACCCGGCGGTGGTCTTACCGTCGAACAACAGGCGCCAGCCCGCGGAGCGCTCCGCAGCGGTCAACGTGTTGAGCGCTGCAGGGCCACTTGCCATCCCGGCCTGTTGCGCGAGGCTCGGTCGCGGAGCGGCGGTCAGGGCCACCGCGGCGCAGGCCGCCAGCAGCCGGATACGGGTCACGCGGGTCACAGGGTTCACGTCGCCTCCTCTTTAGTCGGGAATGCCTGCCAGCTCCTTGATGCGCGTCTGCACGGCGCGTCGAGCGCGCTCGCTCTTGGTAATGACGAGGACCGCGTCGTCGCCCGCAATCGTGCCGATGATCTCCGTCCACCCGGCCGCATCGAGCGCCAGGCCGAGTGCCTGTGCGCCACCGGCGGGCGTCTTCACCACGAGCAACGGACCGACGCCATCGACCGAGACTAACACGGCGGGGAGCAGCTGCCCCAGATGCGGCCGGATGGCCGCCCCCGTCTCGGGCGGCGGCGCGTAATGCGACCCACCGTCCGGCGCGGCCACCTTGGCGAGGCCCAGCTCGCGGATGTCGCGAGACAGCGTCGCCTGAGTGACGTCGAACCCCTCGGCCTTGAGCAGCTCGCGCAGCTGCTCCTGACTCGCGACCGTCTCCGAGCGGACGATCTTCAGGATGGCCGCGTGGCGTTGGGTTTTCATGGGGCCAGAATCTAGCCGTGAACGACGCGTCCGGCGACGAGGGTAAGCAGGGAGCTGGAGGATGGTGGAGCATGGTGGAGGATGGTGGAGGCAAATACCGCGAGATCCGCTTGCTTTCCGACTTCCAGAGAGCCGATCTCGCGTTCCAGTCCGAGCGCCCGGGCGCCTTCGATCGTCAGCATGCGCAACGCGTCCTCACCCTCGAGCCCGGCGGCCGCAGCCTCAGCCCACAGACTCGAGTCGCCCACGCTCACTACCGAATCGGTGCCGAGGCCGACGCGCAGGCCGGCCCGCCGGAACGCCGAGAGTGGTGCGGTCCCGTGACCGTGAACCCGGTTGGAGCGGGGACAATGCGCCACCGCCACCCCCGCTCCGCGGAGCGACTCGATATCCGGCCCGTCGACTTGAACGCAGTGGATGCAGAGCCACCCCGTTGCACGTTGCAAGATGCTTAGTTGCACGAGGTACTGGACCGGTGAGCGGTGGTGCGCCGTAACGGGGATGCCGCGGGCTCGCAGCGCATCCGCAAACGGCCCGCCGCCCTCCTGCACGAGCTGCGTCTCGGCGCTCGATTCAGCGAGGTGCAGCGCGACCGGCAGGCCCGCGCCGCGCGCGAAGTCGGCAACCGCACGATACAAAGGACCGCTCACGGTGTACGGCGCGTGCGGGGAGACACCGAGGCTCAGGGGCGAAGTGGCTAAGGGGCTAAGGCGGTCGAGGGCTCGCCGCAGCTCCTCCATACTCGCGGCGCACTTCGCCGGGTCGGGGCCGAAGACCTCCTGGTAGTAGATCCCCCGTCCTCCCAGGCGCGCGAGCGCCTCGAGCGGCGCCCCGGTGCTCCCGGTGTCCGCGACGCACGTGACGCCGGCGGCCCAGCCGTCGCGCACACCCCGTTCCGCCGCGCGGGCGAACTCGTCGGGGGTCGTGGCGTCCTTCAGGGTGCGGAGCGCGCGGATCCATCGGGCGAACTCGCGCTCCGCGTTCTTGTCCGCGAGGTGCGTCAGCTCGAGGTGGGTGTGTGTGTTGACGAGGCCGGGGACGAGGCAGGCGTCAGGAAACGCGAGCTCACGGGCCCCCGGCGGCGCGGGGACGAGGGGATGGGGGCCGACGGCGGCGATGGTGCCACGGTCGTCAACGAGAACGGCGCCGTCCTCGATGGGCGGCGCCGTGACCGGATGGACCGAGCCCGCGCGGATGCGCAGCACGCGCGGCTAGGGCGAGACCCCGAGCCCGAACGGGGCGTGCACCGGACAGGCCTGAGTCGGCTCGGTGCCCGGGTAGAACCAGTCCCAATGCCGCACTTCCTGGGGACAGAACGGCGTCGCGAGGTAGCCGTTCGACCAATCCACCTCGCGCGTGATGAGCGAGTCGGGTCGCACCCAATCGGGCGGTGCGGGCCGGCGGTCGTAGACGTCGCGCATGAACGCGGTCCACGCGGGCGCGACGATTTTCCCTCCGCCGGCGTTGTGCTCGAGGATGCGCTGCTGGATGTCGTAGCCGACCCAAATGCCCGTCACGAGCTCGGGCGTATACCCGATGAACCAGGCATCGGTGTAGTCGTCGGTCGTCCCGGTCTTGCCGGCCGCCGGGACTTGTGTGAACCCCGCTTTCCAGACGGCACTGAACGCCGTGCCGCGGCGGATCACGTCCTTCATCATGTCCACCATGAGCCACGTGTGCTCGGGATCCATCACGGGCTCGCGGCGGATCGCTGGCTGCCACAGGATGTTGCCCTGCCGGTCTTCCACGCGCAGCACGCCGACCGGCTCCGCGCGGGTGCCGAGCGTGGCGAACGCGGTGTAGGCCGCGATCATCTCGATCGGGCGGACGCCCCTCGCGCCGATGTGGATCGAGGGATATGGCGGCAGCGGCGTGGTGATACCGTAGCGACGCGCCTCGCCGATCACCGTCTGCTCGCCCAGGGCCATGCCGAGCTTGATGGTGGCGAGGTTGCGCGACATGTACAGCCCTTCGCGCATGGGGATAAGGCCGAGCGTCGTATCGTCGTCGTCTTTCGGCTGCCACAGCGTGGAGTCGAGCTGGATCACCGGCGGGTTGAGCGGTGAGTCGTCGACCATCTCGGTCACCGGGTGGCCCGCCCGCACGGCCGCCGAGTACACGAACGGTTTGAAGGTCGAGCCCGGCTGGCGGATCGCCTGAGTGGCGCGGTTGTACTTGGAGTCGTCGAAGTCCCGGCCGCCGATCATCGCGCGGATGTATCCGGTGTTCGCCTCGAGGGCGACCAGCGCGCCCTGGAGGTAAGGCGTGAACGGTCCGTGGTCCTCGCCCGAGGCCTTGGACGACTCGAGGTATTCCCGATAGGTGGTGCGTCCGGGGAACTTCCCGTTCGAATACACGCCGGCTTCGATGGCGTCGAGCTGCGACTGCACCGCCCGCTCCGCCGCCTCCTGCATGTCGAGGTCGAGCGTCGTATAGATGCGCAGGCCCCCCTCGTAAAGGTCCCGTCCGAAGCGCGCGTCGAGCTGCACCCGAAGCCACTCGACAAAGTAGGGTGCGACGTCCCCGTAGTTGGTGCGGCTCCCGGTGAGCACCAGGGGGTACGCCTGCCACAACTCCGCCTCCTCCGGCGTGAGGAACCCCTGGTCGTGCATCAGGCCGAGCACCACGTTGCGCCGGCGCACGGCGCGCTCGGGATGGGTCCTCGGGTTATAGAACGCCGGCAGCTTGGGGAGCGCCGCCAGCGTTGCCGCTTCCGCAACGTTGAGCTGTTGCGCATGCTTGCCGAAGTAGATCTGCGCGGCCGCTTCAACCCCGTGGGCCCCTGCCCCGAGATTGATCTGGTTCAGGTAGAGCTGGAGGATCGTGTCCTTGGGGAAGTTGCTTTCGATCTCCACCGCCACCCGCGCCTCCTTGAGCTTGCGGGTGAGCGTCTTCTCGCGGCTGATCTCCTCCGGGAAGATGTTGCGCGCCAGCTGCATCGTGATGGTGGAGAACCCCTGCGCAAAGCTCATCGTCAGCACGTCGTTCTTGATGGCGCCGACGATGCGCCAGTAGTCGATCCCGTGGTGCTCGTAGAAGCGCTTGTCCTCGGTGGCAATGAACGCCTGTCGCACCGGCAGGGGGATCTCGGTGAGCGGCAGCACGGTGCGCCGCTCGGCGCCGAGCTCGCTGATGAGGCGGCCGTCCGCCGCGTACACCTTGGACGTTTGGACCTGGTGATTCGGGTTCGCGACTAGCCGCGAGATGCTGGGGCAGTGCTCGCCCGCGCACACGCGTGTCCACGCGCCGTAGGAGAGGCCCAGGACGTACGCGCCCGCGAGCACCGCGCCCGCGATCACACGGCGGCGGATCTTGGGCTTTTGCCACCACGAGAGCGGCCCGGGAATGGTGACGGGGACGGGTGCTGGGATGGACGCCATCGCGTTACAACCTAGTAAGGTCGCTCGGCGCTTGCCAGCGGTGGGGGCTTCCCGTACGATTCCGCGCCATGCCGGACCTCTTCGCGGAGCTCGAGTGGCGTGGGTTCGTCCACCACGCCACGCAGGAAATCGCGACGCACCTCGGCGCGGAGCGCCGCACGGTGTACTGCGGGTTCGATCCGACGGCGCCCAGCCTGCAGCTCGGCAATCTCATGCCGATCATGCTGCTGCGGCACTTCCAGCTCGCCGGCCACAAGCCCATCGTCCTGATGGGCGGCGGCACCGGCCTGATCGGCGATCCGAGCGGCAAGCGCAGCGAGCGACCGTTGCTCTCGAAGGAGCAGATCCGCGAGCACCTGCAGCGCCAGCGCGACCAGATGGCGCGGCTCCTCGACTTCGACGGACCGGCGCAAGCCCTCGTCCTGAACAACGCCGATTGGCTCGTGAAACAGAGCCTCGTCGACTTTCTGCGGGATGTGGGAAAGCATTTCAGCGTGAACATCATGCTGCAGAAGGAGTCGGTGAAGGCGCGGCTCGACACGGGCATTTCCTACACCGAATTCAGCTACATGTTGCTGCAAGCGTACGACTTCCTGCACCTGTTCCGCGAGCGGAACTGCACGATCCAGGTGGGAGGCAGCGACCAATGGGGGAACATCACTGCCGGGATCGATCTCATTCGCCGCGTGGAAGGAGGGGAGGCGCACGGACTCGTGGCGCCGCTCGTGACCATGGCCTCGGGCGCGAAGTTCGGAAAGACGGAGGCGGGGGCGATCTACCTCGATCCCGCGCTCACCTCAACGTACAAATTCTACCAGTTCTGGTACAACGTCGACGACCGGGACGTCGAGTCGTACCTCAAGCTCTTCACGCTACTGCCTCGGCAGGACATCGAGGCGCAGATGAAGACGCACAAGAAGGACCCGAGTCGCCGTGAGGCTCAGGGGAAATTGGCCGTTGAAGTGACCAGCATGGTACACGGGAAGCAGGCCGCCCTCAATGCCACGGCGGTGAATGCGATTCTCTTCAGTGACCAGGATCCACGAAGCGTCGAGCCGGGTGCGTTGGACTTGCTGGCGCAGGAGATACCCACCGCACGCGTGCCTTCGGGCGATGGCCTTTCTCTCGTGGACGCGGTCGTCCACGCCGGGCTGGCGAAATCGAAGAGCGAAGCGCGCCGGGCGATCGAGCAAGGTGGGATCTACGTCAACCAGCAGCGCGTGAAGGACCCCGCGCGGAAGATCGAGCCTCCCGATTGGCTCACCGGTGGCAACCTGCTACTGCGCAAGGGCAAGAAGGACTACGCGCTGCTGCGCGCGGGCAGCTAGGGAGCCTTCATGTTCATCGGGCACTACGCCGTCGCCCTGGCGGCGAAACGCGTCGCTCCGAGAACGTCGTTGGGCACGCTCTTCCTCGCGGTACAGCTCGCCGACATGCTCTGGCCCATCTTCCTGCTGTTGGGATGGGAGCACGCTCACTTCGAGAGCGGACCGAATCCGTTCCTCGTCCTCTGGCTCGACTCCATCCCCATCTCCCACAGCCTGCTCACGCTGATCGCCTGGGGTGTGTTGTTCGCCGGGCTGTATCACTGGCGCACCGGATACGCACGGGGCGCGCTCGTGGTCGCCCTCGCGGTGATCAGCCACTGGGTCCTCGACTTCGCCACCCATCGCCCGGACATGCCGCTCTATCCCAGCGGCCCGACGCTGGGGCTGGGCCTTTGGAACTCGGTCGCGGGTACGATCGTGGTCGAAGCGGCGATGTTCGTCGTCGGGCTGTGGATGTACCTACGCGCGACCTGGGCCCGCGATGCTGTGGGGCGGTACGGGCTCCCAGCGCTCCTCGCCGTGCTCGTACTCTCCTACATCGGCTCGCTCGTGGGGGGTACGCCGCCGAGCCTACGCGCGGTCGCGATCGGCGGGATCGTCTTCGGGTGGCTGTTCGTGGCGTGGGCGGGGTGGGGGGATAAACACCGTGAAAGCGTTGTAGGACGCTACGACGCTACGTTGTAAGAGTGCGGACACGTACGACATACCGTCGTAGCGTCTTATAACGGATCTACCTGGTCCAGCACATCCAGCACCCGCTCCAGCTCTTCCACGGTGTTGTAGCAGTGCGGGGCGAGCCGGATGGCGCCCTCGCGCAGCGAGCAGACGACATGGGCCCGCTTGAGCGCGTGGTAGGCCTCGACGGGATGCGCGGGAGCGAGGCAGATGATCGCCGAGCGGTGCGCCTCGGCGCGCGGTGACACGACGCGGACGCCGGTCTCGTCCGCCCAGCGGCACACCGGCTCGTGCAGGGTGCGGGCGTACTGCGCGATGTCGTCGATGCCGAGCTCCACGAGCATGCCGACCGAGGCGGTCATGCCGTAGAAATCCTGGTAGGGGAGCGTGACCATCTCGAAGCGGCGGGCATCTGAGCGGAAGGTGGGGTTGTACTCGGTGAGGCGTGAGAAGTCGTCGGTCCCCTCGAACGCCATCCAGCCGGCCACGGCGGGCTCGAGCGCCGAAATGAGCTCTCGTCGCACGTAGACGAACCCCGATCCCCAGGGCGCGAGCAGCCACTTCTGCCCGCCGCATGCGAGGATGTCGACCGGCGTCTCGCGGACGTCGAGCACCGAGTTCCCCACGCCCTGAATCCCATCCACCACCAGGAACGTGCCGTTGGCGCGGCACGCGGCCCCGAGCCGGGCGAGATCGGCACGGTAGCCGTTCGAGAACTGGACGAAGGACACCGCCAGCACCCGTACCCGCGGGTCGTGGAGGCGCTCGACCAGGTAGTCCTCGTCGGGCCAGCCTTCGGGGGCGCAGGGCGCGAGCTCGACTTCGACGCCCTGCTTCTTGAGCAGCATCCAGGGATACACGTTCGCCGGGAACTCACGGTCCGAGACCAGGACCACGTCGCCGGGTTGCAGGGGCAACGCGCGGGCGGCGAGGTTCAGGCCGTGACTCGTGTTGGTCGCGAGCGCGATCTCGGCGGGCTCGGCATTGACGAGCCGGGCCACGGCAACCCGCGCCGCCTGCAGTCCCGCCTGGAGCTCGCGGTCCGGGAGCAGGTGCGGGGCCGTCCGCTTCGCGGTGAATTCGTCCAGGGCGCGGCGCGTGCGCTCCGGGATGGGCCCGATGTTGGCGTTGTTCAGGTAGACGGTGTCCGCGGTCCACGGGAACTCCGCGGCGCGCAGCGCGCGGAACTGGTCGCGCAGGGCGCGCAAGCGAGTCGGGTGGTACGCAATGTCGGTCATGCTCGGACGTCCAGCGCGTCGCGCAAACCATCGCCCACGAGATTGACGCCCAGCACGGTGACGCCGATGGCGAGCCCCGGGAAGAGCGACACCCACGGCGCGACCCGCAGCAGATCCCGCCCCTCCGCGATCATGGCGCCCCAGGACGGCGTCGGCGGCTGGGCGCCCAGGCCCACGAACGAGAGGGCCGCCTCGGCCATGATCGCGCCGCCGACGCCGAGGGTCGCCGCGATGATCACCGGCCCGAGGACGTTGGGGAGCACGTGCCGCGCCACGAGCCGGGCGTCCGACGCGCCGAGCGCTCGGGCCGCTTGCACATAGTCGAGGCCGCGCGCCACGAGCACCTGCCCGCGCACCAGCCGGGCCATGCCTGCCCAGCCCACGAGCCCGATCACGACACACACGACCGGGAGCGAGGGTCGCACGGCGGCGGCGACGGCGATGAGCAGGAGCAGCGACGGGAATGCGAGGGTCACGTCGGCGACGCGCATCACCACGGCGTCGACCCACCGGCCGTAGAAGCCGGCCGTGAGGCCGAGCGCGAGCCCCGCCGCGAGGGCGATCACCTGGCTCGCGAGGCCCACCGCGAGCGACAACCGGGCCCCGAACAACACGCGGCTCAGCACGTCCCGCCCCTGCGCATCGGTGCCGAGCAGGTAGGTCGCCGATGGCGAGCGCAGCGCGGCGGTGAGATCGCCGCGGCTCGGATCGCCCGGCGCCAGCCACGGCGCCCCGAGCGCGGCACACCCGAGCAGCGTCACGACCGCGAGTCCCGCCAATGTCCAACGGTTCCGTACGACGCGATGACGCATGAGTAGCGCGGGGCTGGGGAGTACGACTACGTTACTCGGAGGCTCACCTTCCGGGCAAGCGGCGGGTCACGTGAACAATCAAACCCAGTTCACCCTCGTGCTGGGCGGCGGGGGCATGAAAGGCGTCGCCCACGTCGGCGTGCTGCAGGCACTGACCGAGCGCGGGCTCGTGCCGTCGCAAATCGTCGGGTCGAGCGTGGGCGCGCTGGTGGGCGCCGCTTGGTCCGCGGGGAAGAGCATCGCCGAGCTGCGCGAAATCGCCGTCGACCTCGTGCGCAAGGATATCTTCGCCGTGGCGCACGCCGACATGGCGTTCAAGCGGATGCGCTCCCCCGCCCTGTTCCGCCGCGAGCCGCTCGATACCCTGCTGCACCGCCTCGTCGGCGACGTCACGTTCCAGGACCTGCGCAACCGTCTGATCGTCAACACCGTGGACTTGAACTCGGGGATGCAGGTGTTCTGGGGACTCGACGGGCTCGACGAGGTGCCGGTGAAGGACGCCGTGTTCGCCTCCTGCGCGTTGCCGGGGTACCTCCTCCCCGCGAGATCCGTGGGCGGTTCTACATGGACGGCGCCACGGTGGACAACCTGCCGGTGGGCACGGCGCGAATCCTCGGCTCAGATGTGATCGTCGCCGTGGACGTGTCCGCCTCGAACGCCCTGCGCGCGGACACGCAGGACGAGGGCTTCGCGTCGGTGTTCGCGCGGGCGGCGGAGATCGCGATGCAGACCATCCTCGAGCTGCGACTGCGCGAGTGGACGACGCCGCCGATCTACTATATCCACCCACGCGTCGAGCACATCTCGGCCTTCGACTTCGATCACCTGCGCGAGGTGGTGGAGGAAGGTTATCGGGCGACCGTCGCCGCGCTCGACCGGCCGGAAGAATGGCCGGCGCCGGGCGACACCGGAGTCCACCCGCGCCGCCCCGTGTCGGTGCGCGTGCAGCGCGAGCGCTGCATCGGCTGCGGCGCGTGTCTGGTGCAGGCGCCGCCCGGCATGTTCGTGCTCGATGCCCAGGGGAAGGCGGTCGTCACGCGACCCGACCAGGAGTGGTCGCCGATCGACGGCGAGTTCATCCGGCATTGCCCCACCTACGCGATCAGCGCGCGGCCGGCGGCGGCGCCGAAAGCCGCCGACGCCGCCAGCTAAGCCCTCCTCAGCGCAGGTACGGCATCAGGCCGGTCGAGAACCGCTCGGCCGCGGCATCGATCGTCACCGCGGACAGGACGTCCGGCGCGGGCGGCGGGCCCGCGCGCGCGGCCCCGATGGCCGCCACCAGGCTATCGTCGTCCCCCAGCGTGAAAAAGTGCGGCGCGGAGCCGAGAAACTCACGGTGCGGGGGGATGTCGGACGCGACCACCGGCGTGGCGGTCGCAATCGCTTCCAGGGGGGTGAGTCCGAAGCCTTCGAACGTGCTGGGGCAGACCACCACCTCCGCAGTCCGGTAGGCGGTCACCATTTCGGCGTCCGTAAGGTCGGACTCAAAGGTGCAGGGTACGCCCAGGGTGACGGCGAGTCGTTCCAGGGACGTCCGCTCCGGGCCTTTCCCGATGATCCGCACGGCGGACTTCGGTTCGAGGCGCGCAGCCGCGCGAATCACCGCCGCTTGGTTCTTGTGCGGTGTGAGATGCGACACGGTGAGCAATCCTGATCTTCGAGCCGTGGGAACGGGCGTGAACCGGTCTGAATCGAAGCAGAAGGGCACCTGGCGGCATTCCACCCCGAACCGCTCTCGCACGCTCGTCGCCGTCGCCGCGCTCGGTACCCAGACGGCCGCGGCGTGCGCCGCGACGTAGCGGAGGCGACTATAAAACCCGCGCCGTGCCGCATAACGGCGGCCCAGGCGGGGGAGCCAGACGTAACGACCCGCCACGAGCCACACCCAGTCATGACGGCCACGCCCGAGCCACCAAGCCGGCAGGTCCCACACGTAGTGAATGAGCGGACAGCGGTGCCGGGCGGCGTAGCGGCACGCCTCCGCCGCGACCTGGGCGTCCATCGCGACCGCGAGCCGCGCCGGCCGGTCTCCATCCAAAGCGATTTCGAGCCCACGCTCGAGCAGTCGCGGGACGACGAGGGTGCAGAACCGATTCGGCGCGAACCAGCGGACGTCATCCATCGCGTGGCGGGAAAAGTGGACTAGGAAACGACCTCAGATTCGATGGCTCGCAGGTCCCGGACGACGCGGTCCCAGTTAAAGTGCGTCTCGACCGCGCGCCGCCCGTTCTGTCCCAGCTGACTCGCGAGCCCCCGATCGGCGAGCACGCGGCAGACCGCGTCCGCGAGCGCTGCCGGATCCTCCGGCGGCACGAGAATGCCCGTCTCGCCGTCGCGCACTGCGTCGGGGATGCCCCCCGAGTTTCCCGCTACCACCGGCAGCCCGCAGGCCGACGCCTCCACCAGCGAGATCCCGAAGCCCTCCACGTCCATCCGCCCCACACGCCGCGACATGCCGAGGTACACCGATCCCAGGTTGTAGACCGCCGGCAAATCCTGGTC
>WNFA01001797.1_pt1 | contig 17455 bp, 18 predicted proteins | sample 5400481 | NCBI WGS metagenome assembly WNFA01 (sample SAMN13153340, study PRJNA577476) | soil metagenome | isolation source: 120 cm saprolite under Douglas fir tree site 2 hole 1 replicate 2 | place: USA:California | collected 2015-04-18
ACCGCGCCAAGCAGCAGCGGGTAGATGACCCACGCGATCTGACCCTTGAAAAGCAGCGAGCCCAGCAGCATCGCCGCGATCATCGTCACGGCGTAGGTCTCGAACAGGTCGGCCGCCATCCCTGCGCAGTCGCCCACGTTGTCGCCCACGTTGTCGGCGATCACCGCCGGGTTGCGTGGGTCGTCCTCGGGGATGCCTGCTTCCACCTTGCCGACGAGGTCTGCCCCGACATCCGCCGCCTTGGTGTAAATGCCGCCGCCCAACCGGGCGAAGACCGACACCAGGCTCGCCCCGAACGCCAGGCCCACCAGCGCGTCAGGGTTCTTGAAGATGTAGTAGGCGGCCGAGACGCCCAGCAGCCCGAGGCCCACCACCATGAATCCGGTCACCGCGCCGCCGCGGAAGGCGACCTGCAGCGCCTTGTTCAAGCCTCCCCGCGCCGCCTCGGCGGTGCGCACGTTGGCGCGGACGGCGATGTTCATGCCGACGTACCCCGCTCCGGCCGACAGCACCGCGCCGACGATGTAGAGCGCCGCTGTGGTCCAGTTGATCGCGACGCCGATGACGATCGCGATCAGCACCCCGATGATCGCGATCACGGTGTACTGGCGGTTGAGGTAGGCGGACGCGCCTTCCTGGATGGCGGCCGCGATCTCCCGCATGCGCGCATTGCCCGTCGGCAGACGGAGGACGAGGAAGATGAGGACCACCGCGAACAGGACCGCGGCTATGCCCCCGGCCACCCCATAGAGAACTAGATTCGGATCCACCTTCCCCTCCACGCTGACGACAACGACAAGAGCGACGCGGAGCGAAAGGGTATACGAACCATCAACTGAACACGCGCCGGCGCCACCAGACCATCACGCCGCCGAACACCATGAGGCCCGGCATCAGAACCGTCGTGATGAAGATCAAGATGCTCTGGTCCTGCTGCGTGAGGGCGAGTGGAAGCGATCGGGAGGCCTTGGGCGGGATGGAGATCAGGGAGTCCTGCTCGGCCAGCCACTGGAACGAGCCCAGCGCGAGCTCGAGGTTGGCGTCGTTGTTGTTGGGGGGCAGGGTCCGGTTCTCAGCGAAGCCGGCCGTGCCCACCACCACGATCCGAGCGCGCTTGGCGCCCGCGGGCTTCTCGAGCGCCTCCATGACGTTGAAGGGACCTGAGGCGTCGCCCGCTTTGCGCGCGAGGTCCTGCACCGAGCGAGGTTGGGCGATGGCATAGGACGTGCTCGAAGAAGTCGCGATGGGAGTCGCCGTCGTCCCCGGCTCGGGCGTGCCCGTGATCGCGGTCGCGAGCGGAAAGAACGACACCCGGCCCTGGATGTCGGCCGTCATCGGGGAGCGCCCGTAGCCGGTCACGGCCAGGATCGTCGCGTCGGCGCTCGAGCGCCGCGAGGGGTCGGTTTCGATGACCAGCGCGCCCGAAAAGCCAAACCCGAAAGGCTTGAGCACCGCGTTGAGCGACTCGGTGCTCTTGGCGTCTTTCGCCCAGGGCTCGGCGGCGATGAGGAGCTTTCCGCCGGCGGCCAGGTAATCGCCGACCGCCTTCACGCTCTCCGCGGGCAGCTCGGTCGTGGGATCCACGATCGCGAGCTCGTCGCAGTCGTTCGGGATGGAGGGCGCCTGCGAGATGAGCAAGTTGCGCGTCGCGAAGTTGTTCTTGGCGAGGATGTCGGCGACGGTGGAGTACCCGGCGCCCTGGTTGACATCCTTGAGGCCGCGCTCGCCGTCGCCGATGGCCCAGCACACGAGGGGCACGCGATCCGATTCGAGCTTCAGCAGCGCAGCAGTGAAGTCGACCTCGTTCTGCGAGGCCTGCGTGAGCAGCTCTGTCTTGCCCTTGTAGTCGAGGACGACAGTGTTCGCCTCCCTGATCGCGTACTTCTTGACGTCGGTGATGTCGGCATCCACGTCCTCCCTGCGGTATTTGACGTGCGAGCTCTGGGCGGCGTAGAGGCTGATCAGTGCCTCGGCCTCGGTCTGTCCGTTGCCCGACCCGGCGCGGAAGAGTCCGATCACCTGGAGGTCGGCTGCCAGATGCTTGGCCGCAAGGACGGATTGCGGGGCGAGGGTGTTGAGCCCGCCGCGCGTGAGGTCGATCGCCTGCGTCGACTTCGAGGCGAGCACGTTGGCCACCACCAGCAAGGCCAGCACCACCACGGTGATGACGGCGCTCAACGAGCCCGCGCCGGCGCGCCGCCTCCATCGGGTCATCGCCATCGCCGCGACTCCAGCACGCGCGTCGTCAGGAAGAGCGCGCCGGCGGCCAGGGTCAAGAAGTAAACCGTGTCGCGCAGCGTCACCTGGCCGAGGCTGAAGGACTGGTAGCGCCAGTAGCCGGCGACATAGTCAAAGAACAGGCTCAGCGGCGGCCTGGTGAAGAGCCCGAGAAGGAACGCCGTGTACCACATGGCGAGCAGGGTGATGAGCGAGACGAAGTAGGCGATGACCTGGTTCTTCGTCAGGCTCGACGCCAGGACGCCGATCGCGATCGCAGCCCCACCGACGACCACCATGCCGACGTAGGTCGCGGCGATAAGGCCGAAATCGAGGGCGCCGACCGAAATGGAAAGGCCGCCGAGCGAGATCGTGTTCTTGTCAGGCACGTAGATGGCCAGCAGGACTACGTAGACGATGGTCGTGGCGATGAGCAGCAGGTAGAACACGAAAGCGCCGAGCCACTTCCCTACCGCGAGCTCCCAGTCGCGGACGGGTGATGTCAGCAGCAGCTCCAGCGTCCCCTGGCTGCGCTCTTCGGCGATCAGGCGCATGGTCAGCACCGGGACGAGGATCAGGGTCAGGAAACCGGTGATCACGCCGAAGACGCCGTTCATCGTCGCCACCTGGCCTTCGAGCACGGTGCCGATGAAGCCGAAGCCGGAGACCAGGAACGTGAAGATGGCGGCGACTACCCACCCGACCGGCGACACAAAAAGGGCGCCCAGCTCGCGGCGGGCGATGGCCGCGACGTTGAGGAGGCCCGTGCGCCACACCACCGCATGGACGGCGTCGGCGACGCCCGGCGGGGAGGCCTCGACCGGCGCCGTCCTGCGCACCGGCCGTGCGCGTGGTTCGTCCCTGGTGGCGGGGCCCCGGGTCGCGCGGGCCGCTGGCAGCGTCCCAGTCCTGACGGGAACGCCCCGCGCCCGCTGCGCGACCTGCTTGCGGACCTTGGCGCGGGCGCGCCGCCGTGAGGACTTGCTCATTCTTCTTCGGTCGCCTCTGTCTCGACTTCGACCATCTCATCTGTGGTCAGGCTTAGGAACACGTCCTCGAGGGTGAGCTTGCGAGCCTGCACCTCTCGCACCCCGAAGCCGGCCTCGACCGCGGCGCGCGTGAGCTCTTCGCGTAGGCCGGGGCTGCTGCCGCGCACGACCGCGCTCCAGAGGCCGTCGCCGGCCGCGGTGACAGTCACCTCATCGACGCCTTCGACCGCGAGCAGCTTCGACTCGATCTCATCGGCGCCACCCTCTCCGCGGACCAGCATCTCGATCTCCTGGCCGTGCCGGCGCCCGAAGCGTTCGGTCAGGCGCTCCGGCGTGTCGTCGGCGACGAGCCGGCCCTGGTTGATGATCAGGACCCGCTCGCATGTCGCCGCGACCTCGGGCAGGATGTGGCTCGACAGGATGACCGTGTGCTCCTGCCCGAGCTGCTTGATGAGGTTGCGGGTCTCACGGGTCTGCGCCGGGTCGAGCCCGGCCGTCGGCTCGTCGAGGATCAGGACCTGGGGGTCGTGGACGATCGCCTGGGCCAGGCCGACTCGCTGGCGAAGGCCCTTCGAAAGCCTGCCGATGATCTCCGCACGCCTGTCCTCCAACCCGCAGACGTCGATTGCCTTCTCCACGAGCGCGCGGCGTTTCGACGGCGGCACGCCTCGCAGCCGGCACATGAGGTCGAGAAACCCCGCGACGCGCATCTCGTTGTAGAGCGGGGCCGTCTCGGGCAGGTAGCCGATGCGCCTGCGCACTTCGAGGGAGTGGCTGAAGACGTCGTAGCCGTCGACGCTCGCTTGGCCCGCGGACATGCCGAGGAAGCCGGCGAGGATCCGCATCGTGGTCGATTTCCCAGCGCCGTTGGGACCCAGGAAACCGAGCACCTGGCCTTTCGGCACCGAGAAGGTCACGTCCTGGATCGCAGGGCGCTCGTCGTAGAACTTGGTGAGCCCCTGAACCTCGATCAACGATCAGGAATTGTAGGGAGGCCCGCCGGCGGTCCTCGGCGAGAGATTCGGTGACCAGGTGGCTCAGATGCAAGGAGCCGACGAGCACCGCAGCGCGCGCATCCCGTAGATGCGTAAGCGAGGAGCGCAGGAGGCGACGCCGCAGATGGGCCGCATGGGCGCCGAAGATCCGTCGAGGAGCCGCTGGGCGGGTCTCCAAACCTAGTAGGTCAGATCGAAGCGGTCCAGGCCGCCGCTCGCGGACGACCACTCCGTTTGCACGCCGCTCACCCGGGCGTGACTCGGGCCGCGCCTCGCCGCTTCGAGCAGTCGTTCCAGGTCGTTTCTCGGACCCTCGGCGACGAACTCGACCGAGCCGTCGTCACGATTTCGGACCCAGCCTCGGAGCCCGAGCGAGTGCGCCTCGCGCACGAGAAAGAAACGGAAGCCGACTCCCTGCACATCGCCACGCACCAAGCCGTGCAAGCGCTCCACTCGCGTGAGGCTATATGTTGCCGTCATGCCGGCTTCGAGCATTGTCGCCATCGGTGACGAGTTGGTGGGCGGTTTCACGCTCGATTCCAACTCGCACTGGCTCGCCGGGCGGCTGCGGCTGCTCGGTTATCCCGTCAAGCGCATGACCGCGATCCGCGATCGCCCGCAGGAGATCGTCGAGCAGCTCAGGCGTGAGCTCGCAGACGTCGAGGTCACCGATGTGTTCGTGAGCGGCGGTCTCGGACCGACGCCCGACGATCGCACTTTCGCTTCGGTGGCCGGCGCGCTCGGTCGCGAGCTGGTGATCTGGGAGGAGACGCGCGCGCGCATCGAGCGCCGGGTGCGGCGCATGCACGAGGCCGGGCTGCTCGAATCACCCGATGTCACCGAGGGCAACCTGCGGATGGCGCGCATCCCCGCCAATCCGGTACAGGTGTTCAAGAACAAGCGCGGCATGGCGCCGGGCGTTCTTTACGAGGCCGAGGGCAAGCGCATCTTCGTGCTGCCCGGGGTGCCGCTGGAGCTGAAGAGCATCTTCACCGAGGAGCTCGAGCCGCAGCTCCTTTCTGCCGGCTCGGCGGCGACGGTCCGCGAGCTGCGCTTCATGTTCGCCGTCGAGGCGCGCTTCTATCCGCTTATGAGAGAGCTCGAGGAGAAGTTCCCCGATGTGTCGGTGGGCTCGTATCCGAACTTCGAGACCAAGGAGCTGGTCATCCGCTGCCTGGGCAGCGACCCTAAACGAGTCGATGAGGTGATCGAGGTCGTCCGCCGCCGGAGCGCCCAGCTGGGCATGACCGGAGAAGTCCGTTGACGCCCCAGGTCATCTGCATCCCAGGCAGTGTGGCGCCGGCAGCGCAGAGGTACGGTCCGCTGAAAGCCAACCTGGACGGTCGTGCCGAGCTGCACATGAAAGACCTCGAGGTTTATCGAGGCGACTCACCACCGCCCGATTACTCGGTCGACATGGAGATCGAAGCCCTCGAGCGCTTCGCCGACGCTTTGGGTCTCAACCGCTTCAATCTCGTCGGCTATTCAGGCGGGGGCTTCATAGCCCTTGCCTTTGCCGGCATTCGGCCCGAGCGCCTCCTGAGCCTGGCGGTGTTCGAGCCGGCGATGGTTCCCGGCTCGATGACGCCGGAAGAGCAGGCGATGGCCGACACGCTCAGCACCCAACTCGATGGGCTTCACGGTGCGCAATTCATGTCCGCCTTCGTGAGGTTGCAGCTCAAAGCCGGCGTCCAACCGCCACCCCCGCCGCCGCCCGCACCGGGGATGGAGAAACGGCCGGCCGGCATCGCCGCCATGATGCGGGCATTTCTCGCGTTCCCATTCGATAGGGATCGATTCCGCGAGTGCGGTTTCCCCGTGTACCTGGGTTACGGCGACCTCACCGACGAAATCGAGGCCGCCAAGGTCGCGATCCTGGCCAGTCTTTTTGCCGACGTTCGGATCCAGCGCTTCGCTGAGGTCCACCACTTCGTACCCCCGGAGCGCATTTACAGCCCTGCCCACGCTCGGGCGCTGGAGGAGCTGTGGGCGCGCGGGTCAGCTTCGGAGCTTGCGCTCCAGTAGAGACCGCTCGGCCGGGTTCTGGCAGAGGTCCAGCGCACGGCGGCGCGCCTCGCGGGCCAGCGCGTGTTCACCGAGCTGGTCCAGCAGCTCCGCGCGCGTGGCGTGGAAAAGGTGGTAGCCGCTCAGCGCGATCGCGAGGTCGTTGACCTCCCCCAGGGCAACCTTCGGTCCGGCAAAGTGGCCGAGCGCCACTGCGCGATTGAGGCGGATCACCGGGCCGTCCGCCATCCGCATCAGGGCGTCATATAGGACGACGATCTGGTGCCAATCCGTTTCCTCCCATGACCGAGCCTCGGAATGCAGCGCCGCGATGGCGGCCTGGATCTGGTAGGGCCCCGGCGCCCTCATCGCCCCTGCACGATCGAGCAGCGCGATGCCCTCCGCGATCGCCGGCCGGTCCCACAGGCTGCGGTCCTGGTCCGGCAGCAGCACCATCTCGCCAGCGGCGTCGAACCGGGCCGCGGACCGGGCCAGGTTCAGCATCATTAGCGCCTGCAGGCCGAGCACCTCAGCCTGGTCGGGCATGAGGGTCGTCACCAGGCGCGTCAGCCAGAGTGCGTCGTCCGCCAGGTCGCGACGCATCGCAACCTGCGCGCCGCGACTGAGGTAGCCCTCGTTGAACATCAGGTAGAGCACCGACAGGACCCCGTCCAGCCGTCCCGCCAGCTCGCTTCCCTCGGGCACCCGGTACGGAATGTGCGCATCGACGATCTTTCTCTTGGCGCGCACGATGCGCTGCGCCACCGTCGCCTCCGCAGTGAGAAAAGCGCTTGCCACCTCGGCGGTTGTGAACCCGGCTACCGCCCGCAACGTCAGCGCCACCTGCGCCTCCTGCGAGAGGGCGGGATGGCAGCACGTGAAGATCAGCCGCAGGCGGTCATCCGCCTCGGCGGGATCAGAGCGCAAGTCCGAGCCCTCCAGCAGCGCGAGCTTCTCGCGATATCTCTTGTCCCGGCGAAGGATGTCGATAGCACGACGCCGCGCCGTGGTCATCAGCCACGCCCCAGGCTTGTCGGGAATGCCCTGTTCCGGCCATTTCTCGAGCGCCGCCAGCAGGCTGTCCTGGACGACTTCCTCCGCGAGGTCGAAGTCGCCGAGCGCGCGAACCAAAGCCGCAGTCAGGCGACCGGCTTCCTCGCGGAAGACGGCCGCCACTGCTACTTCGGTGGCGGTACGCGTCCGTTCAGCCGTTCGCGGGGGCGTCCGAGAGCCGTCTGGTTTCAGCTTGCTCAATGTCGGCCGAGTGATCCACCACCGGCCGCACCTCGACCGCGCCGGCCGGCCATCCCTTGGCCATGGCGAGCGCCTCGTCGAGATCTTTGACCTCGACGATCGCGAAACCGCCGATGATCTCCTTGGCCTCGATGTACGGACCGTCGGTGACGATGGCCTTGCCATTCTTGATGCGAACGGTCGTCGAGCTGCTCGGCCCCTGGAGCTCCTCGCCCCCGACGATCCGGCCGGCCCTGCTGTGCTCTTCGAACCATTTGCCAGACGCCTCGTAGGCGGCCTCGCGCTCCTCTTTTGACATGTTCTCCCACGCTCCCTGGTCTTCGCTGCTACCCACGAACATCAGCACGTACTTCATTTCGAATCTCCAATCAAGGCGGTCCCTTCGCCGCGTCATTCATACGACGAACGGGTGGTGCGCGAAATCGACATCGTCAGGACCCGGTGAATTCGGGCTCCTGCTTCGAAAGGAAGCTCAAGATCCCTATGGCCGCGTCATCGCTCAGCGCAGCGCGGGCGAAGTTGCGCGCTTCGATCTCCAGCGCCTCGTCCAGCGGGAGGTCGTAGCCGCGCCGCACGGCGTCCTTGATCATCGCGATGGCAAACGTCGCCGCCTTCGCGAGTTTGGCCGCCCGCGCGGCAACAGCTGCGTTGAGCTCCTCGGGCGCGACCGCCTGGTCCACCCACCCCACCGCCTCCGCCTCCTTCGCCGACAGCCGGGCGGACTCGATGATGTATCGGAGCGCCCGCGCCTTGCCGATCAAGCGGGGCAGTCGCTGCGTCCCGCCGGCGCCGGGGATGATCCCGAGCGAGGATTCGGTCTGCCCGATCTTCGAGCGGCCGTCCTCGACCATGATCCTGAAGTCGCAGCAGAGGGTGAGCTCGCTTCCGCCGCCGAGCGCGTGCCCGTTGATGGCGGCGATCACCGGTTTGGGACATCGCTCGATCGCGGCAAAGTGAGCGTTCATCCGCCTCATGAACCCGCCGATCTGGTCGGCCGCGTCAGGTGAGCTGCGGTCGATGCCGGCCAGCGAGGCCAGGTCGGCGCCGACGCTGAAGTACTTCTCGTACTCGGACGCGAGCACGACGACTCGCACCGAAGGGTCCTCACCGAGCTCGTTGAACGCGGTAGCAAGCTCCGACATGAGGTCCTCGGCGATCGAGTTGTTTCCTTTGCGGTGCATGACAACGCGCGCGATCGCGCCGTCGCGCCGAACGTCGGCGAGCTCACCCATCAGTGTCTCGGCCCCGAGGTCCGCCGCAAAATCCGCGGCATCGGCGGCCGGAGCCAAGGAAAGGGTGGCGCAAGGAGGAGCGCATCGATAGATGCGTGACGACGCGGCGACAGGCCCCTTGACGCCGGCTTTAGCGCCGCAGGCGCCCGGCCGCCTAGGCCGCGCAGATGCAAGGAACTTCGGGGCCGGGACACTTACGCCGTGAAGAGGGGAATGCCGCCCGCGACCTCGATCACGGCGCCAGTGATATAACCCGCCTCATTCGAGCAGAGGAAGGCGATCGTGTTTGCGATGTCCTCTGGCTGCCCGAATCGCTTGAAGACGGTCCGCGCCCGGAACCTGTCGTACATGGGGTTGGTCTGCGCGGCCGCCTTGCCCGCCTCGCTCTCGATGATGCCCGGCGCGATCGCGTTGGAGGTGATGTTGTGGCGACCACCTTCCAGCGCGGCCGTCTTGGCGAGGCCGATCAGCGCCGCCTTGGTCGCCGAGTAGCTCGCCTGGCCGAAACCGCCCAGCGTCCCGGCCACGGACGACATGAAGATGATGCGGCCCCACTTGTTCTCAACCAGGTATGGCCACGCTTCCTTGGTGCAGTTGAACGCACCGGTGAGGTTGACCTTCACATCCCTGTCCCACAGCTCGTACGACTGGTTGGGGATTTGAGCGGTGTGGTCGAGGGTCGCCGCGTTGTTGATGAGGATGTCGAGCTTTCCGAACTCGTCCCTGACCTTCTTGAACACCTCACGCACCTGCTCGCGGTTGGTGACGTCCATCTTGATGGCGAGCGAGCGCCGGCCCATCTTGCGGATTTCTTCCGCGGTCGCGTTGGAGTGCACCCAGCCCTGCGACACCGCCACCTGCGCCAGCACGCTGCCCGAAGCGTCAGCCGTCTTCTGCAGATCCGGGTCGTCCTCGACCAGGATGTCGGTGATGACGACGTCGGCGCCCGCCCTCGCCAACGTGAGCGCGTCCTCGCGCCCGAGGCCGCGTGAGGCTCCGGTGACGAGGGCAACCCTTCCCGTGAGTTCGAACATCTGCTACCCCCCTTCAGTACTTGCGCGAAGTGCGCGACTAAAGGTACTCGGCTGAGGCCTTCGTCAGAACCGGTTCGCCCCGCTGGTTGACCGCGCTCAGCGCGAGCTTGCCGGGCCCCGCCTCCTCGGCCGCGAACGTCACCGTGTCGCCAGGTTCGACCATTCCCGCAAAGCGGCAGTAGAGCCGGCGGAGGCGACCGCCGCCGCCCGCGGCCTCAGCGGCAACGCCGCCGAGGATTCCCATCTGGAGCATGCCGTGCGCGATGATCCCGGGCAGGCCGACGGACCTGGCGAAGTCGCCGTCGAGATGGATCGGGTTGTGGTCGCCGGAGGCCTCCGCGTACGCCGCGATCTGGTCGCTGGTGAATGTGATCGCGCGCTCGACTCGTTTCACGACCTGATCACGAAGAGCGTGCGCGACCGGCAGATGCCCGAGCCGTCCTCGCCCGTCGTCGTGGCCTCGAAGGTGAGAAAGCGCATGCCCCTTCGGCTGATGTCGGAGACGACCCGCCCCTCCGAGGTGACGGTCTCGCCCACCTCGGGGTGGCGCTCCCATTCGAACTCCTGGTCGGCGTGGAGCAGCCTGGCGAAGTCGACAGCAGCCTCGGGATCGCCGAACAGCTGGGGCGCGGTGGCGCCGAGGGAGTAGACGGCGGCAAAGGTCGGCGGGACTCCGTCCACCGGGTTCGCGCCCACCGCGCGCGCGAAGGCGGCGACCCGTTCGGGCTCGATCGCCGCGCTCACCGCCGGGTAGGTCTTGCCCTCGACACCCAATGCCCCTTACACCCGTGAGGGACGGAAGCGGGAGAAGGCCCGGCGCAGCAAGAGCGGGCGCAATGTCGACCACGCGTCCATGACCGCCGCTCGCGCGGAACGGGCAACGTCGGGCGGCGCGTAGGCGGCGACCACGAAGCCGTCGGCCAGCGACCGCACAGGTTCGGAAGCCTCGGGAAAGCTCCACGCCAACCGCCGCCCCAGCTCGAGGGGCGTCTCCCCCGAGCGCTGATCAGCGCCCGCGAGCCGGGCCAGCATAAGCGTGCGCCGCCAGACCCCCATGACCGTCCGTGGGCGCAGGTATCGCGCCACCGCCGCGAACAGGAAGAGCACCAACGCGAGCACGATGCCGATGATCTTCGTCAGGGTGCTCGGGTCGGGGATTCGGAGAGAGAAACCGCCTCCGCCGGCGCTCGAGGGCCCTTCCACGTTGCCGCCTGCGCGCCCGGTCGGCGGGGCCACCACTCCTCCGGGACCGATGGTTCCCGGATCGTTGCAGAGCAGGTCGCGCAGGCAGAGGTTGGCCGACCCGGTCGACCCACGCGGAATCGAGAAGTAGACGTTGTCGTGGGTGGGCTCGAACTCGATCCAACCGTAGGTCGGGAAGTACACCTCGACCCAGGCGTGTGCGTCGTCGCTGTGCACGACGTACTGGTTGATGTTGGTGTCGTAAGTTCCGGGTCCGTAACCGCTGACGAGGCGGGTCGGGATGCCCAGCGACCGCAGCATGTCCCCCATCGCGGAGGCGAAGTACTCGCAGAATCCTGACCGCGAGTGGAACAGGAACCAGTCCACGAGATCCCAGCCGACCGGAGCCGCCGGCTGGGGGTCGAGGTTGTAGCTGAAGAGAGGGCCGCGGAGGTACGTCTCGATGGCCATGGCCATGTCATACGGGGTCGTCGCGCCGGCCTGCCGCACGACGTCCAGGGCGAGCGTGTGGATCCTCTCGAGAACGGCGGGGCTGCGGTAGCCCGCCGGAAGACTCATATACATGTTCGCCCACTTCGGGTACGACGTCCCGGCCGACTGCAGGTTCGCCTCTGTGGCGAGGGAAAACTCGACGGAGACGTCATAGGTGCCTCGCGACGTCCGCGGCGACGCGCTCGACAGCCGGTCGATGGTCATCAACCCCGCTGGATAGGCCAGGGCCTCGGTCGCCAGCGAGTCGCGGTTCACGCGATACAGCCGGCCGGGGTAGAAGAGGATGTCGCCGTTTCCGATTGGGGGCGAGAGCATCCGCACTTTGAAGCCGGCCACGCCCAGCTTCGCGTAGTCCTCCCCGAACACGGGACTCTGCCCGCTTGGGATCGGCTCCCTGAACTGAGCATTGTCGGAGTACCGCCACGCGCCGTTCGAAAGCAAGGTGTCATCGACTCCGCGGAAGTAATGCGGACCGACGAACTCACCGGTCACCGAGTAGGTGAACACGGTGTCGTGAGTCCGCTTGAGCGAGCTGTTCAGCAGCACGTCGGTGGAGAAACCGGTGGTACCGCTTCCCACCCCTGCCGTTCCCGGCTGCCCCGGATGGCTGAGCGTCTGCAGCAGCTGAGCCCAGCTCGTGAAGGCGCTGGACTCGATGTCGGTGGTGCGATCGTAGGTCGACAGCGGCGGCAGCATGATCGCCAGCACGATGAGCGCTGCCATTGCAACCAGGCCGCTTTCCCAGAAATCCCAGCGCGCATCGCCCGTCAGCTTCACGCGTGCACGTGTGGCGTCGGCGATCGAGCTCGTGTAGTTCGACCACAGCAGGAGGGCAAGCGTCAGGACGAGGATGGCGAGCACATAGCCGTTCTGGTCGCGGGGGAGGTTCAGGAGGGTGGTGGCGAAGGCGGCGGCGCCGGGGACCAGGCCGAGCAAGGGCTGTCTCCAGCGCAAGACGCACCAGCTCAACCAGCCGCCCGTCACCCACATCAGCCAGCTGACGAGGAAGAGGTCGAACGCGAGATCGAAGATCGCCGACCCGTCGAGCACGCGTCCCCACCAGATGTGCGCCAGGCCGAGGCCGAAGGCCTCGGTGGGGTGCTCCGCGTGCAGCGCCGGCCATGCGGCATACCCGGCCACGACCGGGCCCAGCGCCATCCCCGTCCCCAGACCAAGCGCCCAGGGTATCCGTGTGAGGGCCAGCAGCCCCATGAGGATCGCGCCTCCGAGCGCGAGCCAGGGCACCACCTCGATGCCGTCGACCCAGTGGGCGGTGACTGTTGACTTCGAAACCGCCAGGGTGAGGAGGAAGACCAGCAGCGAGGTCCAGAGCACGCCACCGGGCAGCGCCTCGCGCGTCCGCCTCGCCATCCGCAGCGGGTAGCTAGCCAATGCGGATTGCATCTCGCGTCCTCATGAGGCGTGCGAAGTCGTCGCCCTTGCGCACGACGTAGAGATCGACGTCCTGCCCGAGGTCGAAGGTCGGGTTCTGATCCGGGCCGCCGAAGCTGGCGACGTCGATGTAGAAGACGATCAGCGTGGTGCGACGGCCGCGGACCGCCTGCAGCAGGCGGACCCAGGCCTCGTCGGCGCTCGGAGTGATGACGGCGATGGCTCGGCGCGGCAGGCGGCGGATGCGATCCCACGCCAGGGTCTTCGTCAACGGCGTCCGGCCGTCGGCTGTGGCGACGGCCAGGTAGTCGAGGATCACGCGGTCCTGCCGCACGGCGCGATGTGGCTCCAGGATCGTGCCCTTGGAATCGTTAGCGATCAGGCCTACCTGGCGGCCGCGGCTGTGCACCTGCGAGGCCATGGAGGCGGCGAGGCTGACCGCGTACTCGACAGTGGATTCCTCACCCTCTCCGTAATGGACGTTGTGGTCGAGGTCGAGCAGGATCCAGAGGTCCGTGGTCAACGGCTGCTCGAACGTCTTCGACATCAGCCGCGCGTGACGCATCGAGAGCGGCCAGTGGATGCGGCCGAAGCTGTCACCCGTCGTGTAGTCGCGCACGCCGCCGGTATCGGGCGGGTAGTCCGCCCACGCGCCGAGGCTTGTCGAGCTGCCGACCTGCTGAGCGCTTGGCGTCATGAGGTCCGGGATCGGCCGCACCCGTGGATAGACGAGCACGGTGGTGCGATTCCCCACCTTCAGCTGCTGGTCGAAGAGGCCGAACGGCTCGCGCACGCTGACCGACGTGGGTCCGAAAGACATCCATCCGCGGCGCCGGTAAACGCCGCGGGTCTTCCAGCTCACCACATCGCTGCCGACCGAGATCACGCGGCCTGGCTGGTAGCCGGGGATCTGGCCGAGGTCGCGGATCTCCACCCACGGCGCAGGCACCCAACCCGAACGGCGCACCTCGATGACCTCTTCGTATGGCTCGCCCACGGTGGGGGTGCCGGGGTCGAGCCGGCGGACGAGGCTGATGCCCCTGATTGCGATCCTCGGCCAGACCCACGCGACCACGAAAAGCAGGCACAGCGCGTACGCGAAGGCGTATGCGGGGCGCTCTCCGGTGAGGTACGTGAAGAAGAGGAGCAGGACCAGCGCTGCAGCGAGGGCGACCTTGTTCATCGCGGCGTCGACTAGCGGGCCCCGGTGTCGTTACCCGTCGTAGGCCAGCTGGGGAACGTGCTCGCGTTCGAGCAGCCCGGCCACCAACTTGCCGGCGCTCTGGCCCTGCATCTCGGCATTCGGCCTGAGGATGATGCGGTGCGCCAGCACCGGCTCGGCGAGCGTCTTGATGTCGTCAGGGATCACGTAGGTGCGGCCCAGCACGGCGGCCAGCGCCTGGCTCGCGTGGAAGAGGTTGATCGTGCCGCGGGTGCTCGCACCAAGCGCGACCTCCGGGTTGCCGCGCGTGCGACCCACCAGGCGGGCGATGTAGTCGCGCAGCTCGGGCTTGACGAACACGTCGCGCACCGCGTCCTGGGCTGCCTGCAGCTCGTTGGGTGAGACCACCGGCTGCAGCTCGAGCATCGGCGACTCGACCTTGCGATGGCTGAGAAGGATCGATTCCTCCTTCTCTGAGAGATAGCCGAGCTTGACCTTCATAAAGAACCTGTCGAGCTGAGCCTCAGGGAGTGGAAACGTGCCCGAGTACTCGACCGGGTTCTGGGTGGCCATGACCATGAATGGCTTGGGCAGGTTGTGCGTCTCGCCGTCGATGGTCACCTGGCGCTCCTCCATGGCCTCCAGCAAAGCGGCCTGCGTCTTGGGGCTGGCCCGGTTGATCTCGTCGGCGAGGAGGATCTGCGCAAACACAGGCCCGGGCCTGAACTCGAAGTCGTTCTCCTTCTGGTTGAAGGCGCGCACGCCGGTGACGTCGGAGGGGAGCAGGTCGGGGGTGAACTGGATGCGCCGGAAAGTGCAGTCGAGCGATCGCGCCAGCGATTTCGCGAGCATCGTCTTGCCTACGCCGGGGACATCCTCGATGAGAAGGTGGCCTTCGCAGAGCAGCGTCACCAGGCAAAGGCGGACCTCGTCTTCCTTGTTGACGATCGCCCGGCCGACGTTGGCCATGAATGCTTCGGCGACGCGGGTGACGACGTCGGTCACCATCCCTGGAGAACCCCCATGGCGCGGATTATAGGTTTGACCGTTCATGGCCATTCGAGATGAATACGCATGGCGGGGCCGTTTGGTTCCGCAGATCGTTACGTTGAGGGCCTGACAGACGTGTTTGGTTCATAAGCGGATGAGGCTCAAGCTTGCGGTCGCGATCGTCTTGCTCGCCGTGGCCTGCGGTTCGGCGGGCGGGGCCGGCGGAGCGGTGGGCAGTCCGCTCTCCGTGGACCAGCTCAAATTCAAGGTCATCGACGCGGTTGGCGTCCCGCTGTTCTGCGACCCGGACTACTACCCGATCGCGCACCAGGGCGGTGAGGAGTCCAACGCCGACACCTACTACCCGCAGATCCGGGCCGACGCCGAGCTCTACGCGGCCATTGTCGCCCACGAGCACCTGGCCTCGGGCGAGCTCGACGAGGCGCAAAAGCTCACCCTCTACCGAGCCTTCAAGCGGCTCCGGGCTCTCGTCCTCACGCAGAACAGCGACTCCTACACCTTTGAGATCCGCGTGCAGACAAAGGGCCCGAACACCGCGGTCGAGCTCGTCGACGGTTCGGTTCGTGTCGACGGTGTGGTGACGATCACCTCGCGCAAGTCAAGCGGGATGCCCCCGTGCCCGATCTGCCTCGCCGCCGGCACGCTGATTGCGACGCCGAGTGGCGCCGTCCGCGTCACCGACCTCACGCCGGGCATGCTCGTGTGGACAGAGGCGGCCGATGGCACGCGGATCGCGCAGCCCGTCGCGATGGTGGGCAGCATGGAGGTGCCCTCCGGCCACGTGATGGTTCACCTCCGGCTTGCCGACGGCCGCGAGCTTCTCGTGTCGCCGGGGCATCTCACGTCGGACGGCCGCCCGCTCGGCAGCCTGGGCCGCGGCGACGCGCTCGATGGCTCGACGGTCACTCTTTGGGAGCTGGTCCCGTACGCCGGAGCGCGCACCTACGATCTCCTGCCGGCGGGCCCGACCGGCACGTACTGGGCAAACGGGATCCTGCTATCGAGCACCCTCGCTTAGTCACCAGATCCGACGTAGGTCTCGGTGAAGGCGTGTCCGTCGATCTGCCAACCGGTGCACGCCGAGTAACCATTTGCCAGCCCTACGATGAATGACCACACGAGCTGAAGCCCAGCTTCATTGAGCTGCGGATGGCTCGTGTCGAGGACAAGCTCGAGGTGTTGGCGGACTACTTTTCCGTCGACCGTGTCGGCACCAATCGCAGGTCCGCCCGAATATGGGCCCACAAAGATCACAGGTTGGTTGGTGCGGAGGTCTCGAGCACGTACGAGCACAAGACCCTTGACGCCAGCATCCACCACGAGCTCCATATCCCAGTAATCGCCCCAGCTGGTCTTGTAGCTGTAGTACGAGGCGAGCGGGGCGCCACCGTAAGCTGGTCCAGAGCCGTAGAAGATCGCCCTGGGGGAACTTGTGGGGCATGGATCACCAGCCTTCAAGTAGGGCATCTGCATCGGCCGCGCTTCCAGCTGCGCAAGCTCACTCGACTGCGGGCCGGCGGGCGCGCTCTTCAGGAAGGTGTTCCAGTCCTGCAAGACACGACCGCCGACGAGCACCCCGATCGCCATCGCCAGCAGCAAGAGCACCGCGACTAGCGAAAGCGGCGCCCGCAGCCGTATGTACCAGCGCCGATGGCGGCGCCTGAGTTGAAGCTCGGTCTCGACCGTGTCAACCACTCGCTCCGGCATGCCGAAAGTCGAAGGTGTCACCGCGTCAAAGGCGCTGTGGATGTCGGTGCGCAGGCTCACTTGAGTGCCTCCTGGAGATCGAGATCTGGGCGCAGCTTTCGGATCGAGCGATACAGACGTGCTCGAGTTGCACCCACCGAACTGCCCGCGACAGCCGCAATGCCGTCGAGTGGCATGTCGAGGTAGAAATAGAGGACGACCACGAGCCGGTCCTCGTAGCGAAGCCGCGCCACCGCACGACGCAGGTCGCTGCCGCGCAGCGAGCGCTCCTCGCCTGATACAACCGAAAGCTGCTCAGGCAAGCCAAGCCTCACGTCGGCCACCCACTTCCGCCGGCGAGCGTTGCGGCACTGGTTGGCGACCACGCCCAAGAACCACGCGCGGAGCCGACCCTGGTCCTCTATCCGAGCCACCTTGCGCCACGCCGTGAACGAGGCTTCTTGAACCGCATCCTCGGCTGCCTGCGGGTCGTGGAGCATCGCGAGGGCAAGGCGGAAGCCCGGTTCGATGAGGGGAGTCAGCAGATCGGCGAAAGTCCTGTCACTGGTCGCCCTGCTTCCCGACGGCTTGACCTCTGCCACCTGCTGCATGTCTCACCTATTCCTGTCGCCTGCCGGGCGATTAGTTGCAGCTAGCTGACTTCCTCTTCCTCGACCAACCGGAGGTGGCTGCTGACGTCGAGCCCGAGGTGCCGCGCGAAGAACCCGGCCACCCGCTCCACATAAAGAGGACGATCCGCCTCGTAGGCGCCGGTGTGGGGCGC
>WNFA01002236.1_pt1 | contig 17441 bp, 12 predicted proteins | sample 5400481 | NCBI WGS metagenome assembly WNFA01 (sample SAMN13153340, study PRJNA577476) | soil metagenome | isolation source: 120 cm saprolite under Douglas fir tree site 2 hole 1 replicate 2 | place: USA:California | collected 2015-04-18
ATATGGGCCTCGCTGATGCTCTGGGTGCTGGTCAAGCTGATGCTGGTCAACTTCGGCTGGGACGAGATTCCGCACATTTACCCGATCGCTGCGACGCTCGCCGTCGTGTTTTCAAACAAGGTTAGTAGTGAGTTCTCCATCGTCGAGCGGCTTCAGCGCAAGGCCGGACGCGAGGGGCGAACCGCCTTCAGGTTCGCCGGCATCCTTTTTGCTTCATTGATCATATCGGTATTGACGATCTATACCCTACTCTATGCCTTAACTTTTGTGAACCGAACGAATCTGTAGGTCAGGAGCCCGGTCATGAACTTTGCCACCGCCAAGCAGATCATCACGTTGGTTATCGTAATCACTGTCGGCTGCTATGTCTTCGACTACTACCAGAATCCGCAACTCCGGCATCACGGAACTGCTACCAGCGCAAACGTCGACAAGGGAGCACGCTTGACCCTGTGGATCAACCATTTGTGCTGCTCGGACTGCCTGAACGACGCCCGCCAGGCACTTGCAGCTCTGCCTGGTATCGATGCAGCGAACGCTATCGGTCCTAAGCAACTGCTTACACGCGTGCAAGCTGATCAGAGCAAAACTTCCCTCCCACAGAATGGAAACTCGATTGAACTTGTCGTAAGCGACCCGGACAAGCTGGATTTCGTGGCACTCGACAACGCCCTGCGTGACAAGGGCCTGGTGGCGGGACGCATGGAACTAAGCGGTATAGAGCACTTCCGGCTTGCAGCCAAGGTCGAGCATCTTTGCTGTGGGATGTGTGAGCGGTCAGCCCACGAGCGGATCGCGTTCCTCAAGGCCAGAGGACAGAGCGGGCAACTCAAGTGGCTAGACAGTATAAGTGTTGATCGCGACGCGAAGACGATCGTCGCACACGCGCGGTACCTGCAGATAGGGAAGACCGTGGATGTCACCGAATTCCTAGCCGCGCTGAATGACATTGGCTATGCCCCTCGCTCGGTCCAGATCCTTCTTCACGAGCGCGCGAATTTCACCCCTCGCCAGCTCCAGGAGTGAGTGAGGCTTCGCCTGGACGCGGTTGCGGTACTTGCCCAGCCGCTATTGGGGTCTTTCAATAGTGCCCGGAAAGCTGTATAAAGTCGTCAGCACACGCTAGTGGCGAGTGGATCCGACGTTGGAAAGTTCACATGCCGCAGAAAAAGACCAAGATTCTCATCATCGGCGGGGGCTTCGGCGGCGTCTACACGGCTATGACGCTTGAGAAGCTTCTGAAAGGCGATCCGAGCTTCGAGGTGAGCCTGATCAGCAAAGAAAACTACATGGTATTTCAACCGATGCTGCCGGAAGTGATTTCGGGGAGCATAGGGATTCTCGACACGATTGCGCCGATCCGCCGACTCTGTCCGAAGACCAACCTTTACACGAGGGAGGTGGAGTCGATCGACTTTACAAACCGAACCGTGACTACGAGCTCGGGCGTTCGGCCACGGCCCAGTCAGATCGAGTACGATCATCTGGTCATCGCGGTCGGCAATATCACAAGCTTCGTCGGCCAATCGGGGCTTGCCGAACATGCCTTGCCATTCAAATACCATGGGGACGCGTTGGTGTTGCGCAACCGCGCAATCCACTTCCTCGAAGAAGCCGATATTGAATCGGACCCTGAGCTGCGACGCGCGTTGCTCCGCGCATTGCTCACGTTCGTGGTTGCCGGCGGAGGATTTTCCGGCGTCGAAGCGGTCGCCGAACTGAATGACTTCGTACGGGCCGCAGCCCATAGTTTTCGGCGCATCAAGGCGGCAGAGATTCGGGTCATCCTGCTTCACGCCGGCCCACTTATACTCCCCGAACTACCCGAGGACCTAGCCCAGTTCGCCCAAAAACGGTTGCAGCGTCGGGGAGTCGAGATCCGCCTCAGTACACGTTTGGCGGGAGCCACGGCTGAATCAGCGCTCATTGAGGGCGGGGACCGAATTCCTACTAAGACGCTCGTAAGCACTGTTCCCGCCGCGCCTAACGCGCTGGTGGCCTCCCTGCAGTGCAAGAAAGAACGTGGTCGAATTGTCGTCAACAAGTTTTTAGAGGTGCTAGACCGCCCAGGCGTGTGGGCACTCGGGGATTGTGCCGGGGTCGTCGACCAGAACACCTGGCAGCCTTGCCCGCCCACAGCGCAGCACGCCATCCGGGAAGCGACATGCTTAGCGAAGAATCTCGTCGCCGGCCTGCGAGGGCAGCCAAAGCAAGGTTTCGCGTTCAAGGCACGTGGAAAGCTCGCCTCGCTTGGCCATCGGTCTGCGGTCGCCGACATTTTCGGCCTGAAACTTTCCGGCTTCATTGCGTGGTTGCTCTGGCGGGCGATCTATCTAATGAAGATGCCCGACTTCGACCGCAAGTTTCGGGTGTTGACGGACTGGATCCTCGATCTACTGCTGCCGCAGGACATCGTACAGCTCAAGATTGAAAGGAGCGCAAGCTTCGGACGAGAACATTTCGAGCCACGAGAGATCATCTTCCGCCAAGGAGACTGCGGCGATCGGCTCTACATTATCATCGACGGCGAGGTTGAAATTGTGAAACAAGAGTCTGGGAGCGGCGAGCAAGTGCTGGGGCGGGTGGGACCAGGAGGCTGCTTCGGTGAGATGGCGTTAGTGAACGACAACCCACGGATGGCCACAGCGCGTACCGTCTCCCGGGTGAACCTACTGAGCGTGGATCGGGACGCTTTCGCTGCTCTGTTCGCTTACCACCCACCGCTGCGACTTATGTTTCAGCAACTTATCGAGGAGCGCGTACGTGGGCGGGCTGTTGAGGGGAAATCCGCGCTGATCGAGGAAACTAAGCCCCTCGGGCGGTCACAAACAACCATGAGCTAAGGGTGCGCCGCACAATCCAGTACCTGCGCCCAACGCCATGAGCGCTCGTCTGTGCGTTCCTTTAGTTGACAAGCCTTTGTTGCAGGCCCTCAAAGCTGCCTAAGAATTCGATCAAAAGCTTAAACTGATCGTCCTCGCTGAGCCTACGGCATCATCAAACATGATGCCAAGCCACTACGAGTTCGGCTGATCGCCGCTAACAATCACAGAAATCATCCAGAGGGCGACCGCCATCCTGCCGTTTGGAATGAGGTGCGCTGTGCACCTGTTACTGCGCTTCCAGAAACGCAACTAGATCGCTGTGTTGTTCATCCGTCAAAGCGATGCTGAATCTAGCGTTATAAAAGTCAACCAAAGCATCGATTCCGTCGGCCACGCCAGCGTGGAAATACGGCGACCGCACCGTCAGGCCACGCAGGATCGGCGGTTTGAACTTGCCGACGTCGGCGATAAGACCGGTGACCATCGCGCGGCCAGGATCGGTGGTCTTCACGTCAGTGCCGTGACTACCACACGCCGCGGTTCTGAAGGGAGTAGGATCGCTGGTCGGTCGCAGACAGTACTCCGGCAAGTTTTGGGCGCGGGCCGCGAGGCCTGCAACCCGAGGGCCGAGGGCCCTCAGGATCTGAACTGAGTCGGTGCCGATTCTGACGAAGAACGTCGCATCAGGGTTGTTACCGACGTTGCCGGTAGCATGACAAGTGGTGCAATGTATGACGGTTCCCGCAGTTTGGGAAAGCCCGGGGATCCCGTCCGCAGGAATCGTGAGATTGACATTGTTGAATACGTCTTGGCCGCGCGCAATCGTCGCCCGGGCCGCGTTTCTCGCGGTTTCGCTGGGCAGCTTCGACCAAGCGTCGAAGATCGAATATCCGGCGACGTTCGTCCTGCAGGGATTCGCCAGAAAACTGGTGCACGGCGCGTTGGGACCCAAGGCGAGAGTCCGCAAGTTATCTACGCCGCCCAGAGCGCCGTCAGCGTCGAGAAAGCCTCCACCGCAGATCGAGAGGAAACAATTTCCTTCGACATCCGTTCCCGCCGCGCTATCAAACCGTTGGTCGGTGTACACCCCGAGCATAAACGCCGCGACCTGATCCGAGTCGTCATTGGTGGGGTTGGGTGCCAGCAGGAGTGTCTTAGCAGCGCCTATCACCTGGGCCCGCATGTTTATGATACTGGCCCGACCGTCCCAGAAGACGGAGCTGTCTAGATGCTCGTTGGTATTGACAAGCGGTCGGCGGAACAGCGACAGCGTCGTGTGTCCGGGCTGCTGTGGGTCCGTCGAAAGCGGCAATGGTCCAAACTTCGCAGTGTTTTGTGGCGCGACAGCGAAGTCGGAGCTTGCCGCGAAGGTCTTGCCAATACGGACCACTCCTGTATCCATGAAGAGGCTAAAGTTGTCAGCGCTGTTTGAACCGTTCGCATTATTAGCCGTGTCGTTTAGCCGGAAGAGCGAGTCCGTCAGGCCAGTAGCCCGGAAAGCATCTTTGATGCTTCCTACGTAGATCGTAAAGCCCTGGCGCGGCTGGTGGCAAGTCACACATGCCTGACCGTTCGTCCCGAAGCCGGGATCGAAGAACTTGTTGGTATCATCGAGTGGGGCGCTCACTGGGACAACGCTGCCGCCGCTGGTCGAAATCACCACGTCGGACGGAGCGCTCTGTACTGCCCCCGAATCGTCTTTGAACGGGCGGAAGATCGAGAGACCCACGCCGACGGCTACGCCTGTGATGACGAGTATCGCGATCAGCGCCACAGCGATACTGTGTGGACCCGCTCCCCGAGCGCTCCTAGTCATTGAACGGACCCTGGAGAAACTTCTAGGTTGGATATTAACAACTCCGTAAAATGACCATTAAAGTAACATTTCGGAAGATTTGCAGTACTCGTGGGACTCTCCAGGGGACAGAAGAGAGCCGAAGTATGCATATCGGTGGCACTGCTGTCAAGCTCGACAAAAATGTGTCGAAAAAAAACTTTATCAGACTTTGCCCACGTTCTTCCATCTTTCAACAGGTTGGCGAATAGCGTCGGTATCTTGTCTTTTTTTTGAAAGGAAAGTGACTCCGCCGAACTGTATTTCACTTTCGTTGTCAATCAATTCTTCTCTGGTATAAGCGTGCCATAGCGTCGGGCCCTGAACATCGCGAAGATTTGCGGAGGCACCATGGGTAGCGTCTATCGGTTGGCCGGCAACACCGTGATGGTTTTTGTTGGCATGGCTCTAAGGCCCGGGGCAGCATGTTCGGGCGCAGACGACTTACGAGATCGATTCAGCGCGCAGTACGATGCAAATTGACATCTATAAAGAAGGCTTCTTCAAGGCGTTTGGACACGATCATCTCGTGGCCGCGAAAGAACTTTCGGGGCGCATTGCATTCGCCCCGAATCACGCTGAGAATTCTTCGGTGACGTTTCGAGTGGCAACAAAATCGCTAACTGCGTTAGATCCCGGCTAGTCGGAAAGGACCGCAGCTCGGTACAGTCGACGATGCAAGGGAAAGAAGCACTCGATGTCGAGCAGCTTCCGGACGTGACATTTTCTTCCATCGATGTAAGCAATGTGCAGAAGAAAGGCGAGAAGTGGAACCTGACGCTCGCTGGAAACTGAAGCTGCACGGGGTCGAAAAGGCTATTCATCTGCCAGTCGGTGTAAGCATTGCTGGGAATGAACTCATTGCGCAGGGCGAGTTGTTCCTCCTGCAGATTGATTACGGAATTACGCCAGCGAAGGTAGCCGGCGGTACGGTCAAAGTCAAAGACCGGTTGCGCATCCGCTTCGAAATGCACGCTCTCGTAAAGAATTGATCCAATCGGGTTCGTTGAAGTGTCTTCTACCCGGAGCGCGATAGATGATGCTTCCGAATACCGTGGAGCGAAAGAAACCCGGCCAGAGCGTACCAAAGGTCAAGAGGAGGTACGTTTCCCACTACGTTCCTCTCACGGCTTGTGCGCGGCTAGGAACATAGGGACATCTTTGTTCTTTGGTACAAGTGCACACCGCGCCGGTCGGCGACCTCCATTCAAGGGCCTTCTTGCAGGCGCTCAGAGCTGCTTCAAGAATTCGATCACGGCTAATTGGTCGTCCTCGCTGAGCCTGCGCCAGCGTCTGATAACCTTACGTGCATCGCCGCGGTTCTGTTGTGAAGTAGGGCTTTCATACCGAGGGCAGATATCTGCCGCACCGCTGTGGTAAATGACATCGCCTACGCCATTGCCAGGGGGAACAGGACAAGAGCCCCCCACCTCATTCGATTGATTCGAGGCATCGAATGGAGCGGGCAGATCGTGCAGCTCGATTGCGGCACGAATCGCGTCGCGGAGGGTTTGCACGACTAAAGGCGAATTCGTCGTATCCTTGTCCGAATAGACCGTACCCGCAGGGGTTGTTGACACACTCTGCTTACTAAAGTAGATCCGGGCGTCATGGAAAAACGGAGGTCCAATTCTTCCGAGTCCCATTAGAGGCGGGGTGCGCCACTCGCGCCCAGTCGCGACACCTTGGTTTGGAAGAGTATCGTCGGCCATTCCGCGAACTAAATCGAGGGTGTTGAAGAGGTGCCCCATTTCGTCGACTCGCTGCACAAGCACCGGCAGCCTCTGCGTCGGGGCAATTCGTTCGGCGTCGATCACCGGTCCCGGGTGAATGAGGAGGTCGGAAAACAGCGGCACCCACACATCATTCAAATGTTCTGGGCCGACTTCGGCAGGCAACTCTCCGGTCGTCACCACAGGTAGATGGCAGCCAGCGCAATTAAGTTTTCGATCAGCTTGATTGACAGCATGCTCATCTCGACCGTCTCCTCCGTCCGGCATTCGGCCTCGGATGGTGCGGTTAGCAAAGGCCACCAGATCGATGCCAAACAATTTTGCTCCGCGCTGGACCCTTTCCTCGGGACTGCCTTTCGGAAGTTGATCTCCCGGATTTTTCTTGTTTAGAACGTGAAGCAACGTTTTGCCGAACTCCGGCGGAGCCACCAAGCGTATCAGTGCCCGCAGGCTCACAGGCGTCGACAGCGAGATGTTCGGTTCGGTGACAGTAATTGCGCACCCAGGACGGTTGAGATTTGTCGCACTGACTGGCTCCGTGGGAAAGAGAGGGCTCGTGAAGCCTAGTTCTCCTTGCGAACCGCCGATCATAAACTGCATGAGAGTGGGACCCGCCGCCCGCAGACCCAGGCGCCCCACCCGGATATCGGTATGTCCTCCGACAAAGGCCTGATTCGACGTGTTCTGGTTGTGGCGACCGTTTAAGCAGTCCGATGAGCCGCATTCAGGGAAGTCTCCAGCGTGGTCGAGGGAAGAATTAATTGGATCGTGCTCAACACTTTCGTTAGCAAGAATCTCGGCATCGGGGACCGCCTCGATCAGACCACGGCCGATGTAGGGGGGAGCCGCACGCTCGCCAGTCGTTCGGCGAAAGCCTAAAGAGCTCAGAAAAGTGACCGGATCGACGCCCCCCGCGAGGTTGGGATCCTCGGAAGTGAGAGCAATCCGATCAGGCAGACAGGCCGCGAGCGACGGACGCACACGCTGCACACCGCCTGTGGAGAAAAAACTCAAAAATTTTCGATTGGCTGGCGAAAAGTCGCCGAAAAGCGTGAACGCCGCGGTCTCGCCTGTGTTCGAGATGGCATCAACATTATCCGGTGCCCTACCACCACCCGTTGACGGGTCGAACGACGTGAAAGAGAAATTCGTAGACGAAGAGCGGCTCGCGCGTGAAGCCGGAGAAGATGTGGTAACGAGCCGGTCGTTGTTGGGCTCGTGGTTAGCGTCGTGCTCTACGATATCGTTCGAGTTTAAGTGACACCCCTGGCAAAAACGCTGGTTTGCAAACGGTCCGAGGCCTTCGGGCGCCGTGTGCGGAGCGGTGAAGAATTTCAACCCCTCAAGCACAGCAGCCTTTTCTTCTTCCGTGACGCTCGGATACAGTAGCGACTCCAGATCTTTTTCCGTCAGGGGAAACGAGCCGACAAGGCCGAACTCATTCCGCCTGACGCGCTCGACCGGATGTAGCCTAGCCGGATTCGTTGGCGCCACCACGGGATTAAGCTCTAGAGCCGGCGGGTCATCTGTTGCGGCAAAAACGCGTTGTATGGCAGTCACGCCCGCAACGATTAGCGACGCTGCCACCACAGCCGCCAAACCCGCCGGACGCACTCTTTGTGCGTTCCAAGCCTTCGACAAGACCCTATGGAAAATATTTAGTTTTTGCATGGCAACTCCTCAGAACGAGTCGGGACCACATAGGAGATAACCGAGGGAAATCTTCCGGGGACGGAAGAGGGGCAGAGCTTACATATCGGCCGTATTGCTGTCAAGGTCTAAATCGGATCTTTATCTGAATTTTCATAAACCGTCCCAGCGTTCTACAAACGAAGGTCTTCAGTTTTCATTTCACCAGATTGCCTAGTGTTCGAGAGCTCTTCATGGTGCTCTCCTTATGACGTTTGTTTTCCGGTGGCTGAGTGACCATTTAGTTGACACCTCGAGGTGGTTTTGGGACTATTCTGCTTCCGGGGAAGTATCGCACCGGTGCATTCCTTGCTTGACGACCACTGGAGGACAGGCCAGCGTGTGGCTGTGCGCTGTGGCGTCGTCCCAATAGCGCAGGTTCGCTGGTCATGGCAGACCTCTTCTTTACACTCAATCAAGTGCATTTTGTGAGCGCCGCGCGCGATGGGCGAAGTGTTTTTCGCTGGTCGGCCCTTTCTTCCATGCAACAAGGTCACGACCTACAACTGGCGGCACGCCGAGTCACGTTTGAAGTGGCAGAGGTTAGCGTTTGAAGAAGTTGGGAAAATACGAAGTCCTCGGAGAGCTGGGTCACGGCGCTATGGGAGTGGTCTATCGCGCCCGCGACCCGATTATCAATCGGCTCGTTGCGTTGAAGACGATCACTACTGGTGTGGCTAACGACCCCGCCCTGCTCCAACGCTTCTACCGAGAGGCTCAGTCAGCCGGCGGCCTACAACATCCGAATATCGTAACCATCTATGACATGGGCCAAGAAGGGGACACTCCCTATATCGCCATGGAGTTAGTGGATGGAGAAAACCTTGAACAGCTGATCTCCCGCCGCGCTGCGGTTCCCACATCGCTGAAGCTCGTCTATGCCATGCAAGCTTGCCGTGCTTTCGATTATGCCCACAAGCGTGGCATCGTTCACCGCGATATCAAACCAGGGAACGTAATGGTTGGCAAGGATAGCACGGTGAAAGTGGTCGACTTTGGCATCGCTAGGGTCCTGGAGACTTCCAGGACACAGACAGGAATGCTGATCGGGACGTTTGCCTATATGTCCCCGGAACAATACCACGGCGAGCATGCCGACGAACGATCGGACATTTGGTCTTTCGGAGTGCTGCTGTATGAGTTGCTTGGCTACCGAAGACCATTCACAGGAGAGACTCCGGCAAGTCTCATGCACAGCATCTGTCAGCAGGAGCTTGCCCCGCTGAGCGACCTTCTGCCGGATTGCCCCCAGGAGTTGGAAATCATTGTCTCGAAAATTCTGCGTAAAGCTCCGGGCGAGCGGTATCAGTCAATGGAAGACTTGCTGCTCGAGATGGATCCGATCTATAGGAAGCTTCAAGCGGAGTCGGTTGCCGAACTTGTGGCCCAGAGCCGCCGGCACATCGAGAAGGGCGAGTTTACGGAGGCTCGCGACCTGCTACGTCAGGCCCTCCAAGTCGAATCCGGCAACCAACAGGCGCGAGCCTTACTGGAGAAGGTTAATGCAGAGCTCAAGCGCATTCTGGTTCGACCGAAGGCTCAACAATATGTCGAAAAGGGCCGCGTGTTTCTGGAAGAGCGAAAGATACAGGAAGCCAAGGTAGCAGCAGAGAGTGCGTTACAACTCGATTCAGGCTTCGTTCCCGCGCAAGAATTGCAGCGCGCTGTCCAGCAGGAGCTTGATCGAGCGCAATTGGTGGCCGAGTGGTTGGACGCTGCCAGGCAACATATGGCCGAAGGATTGCCCGATGAGGCCGAAGTTCTGGTGGCCAAGGTGTTCGAAAGCGACCCGTCCAACGAACAAGCGATCACTCTCCAGCAACAAGTCGTCAAGGAAAAGGCAGAGCGGCAAAAACGACTGCGGTTACTCGAGAGATTGCGGCAGGCGCGGGGCCTTTGGACACAGCAGAATTACAGCGAGTGCATACTGCTTCTGGTCGATTTGGAAAAGGAGTTCCCCGAGGAAGAGGAAGTAACCAGGCTTCTAGAGACCGTCCGTGAGGACCAAGCCGAGCAACACAAGCAGCAAGCCCTGCAGGACTCTCGAAACTTGCTGGCCGCCAGGCGCTATGACGAGTGTCTGATTCTCCTCACCAACTTGCAGAGTCGATTCCCGCGCGACGAAGAGATACCTAGGCTCTTGGAAGATGTCCGCAAAGATCAGAGGAACCAACGCAGGATGCAACGACTGGCGGAGGCAAAGAGCGTCCTAGCAGCCGGACAATACGGTGAATGTATTTCACTGCTTACTGCTTTAGAAAAGGAGTTTCCGAACGACACGGAGATTCCCAAGCTCATAAAGGCAGCCCATGACGATCAAAAGGAATACCGCAGGCAACAAGGCGTGGCGGAAGCCCGGAATTTCCTGGCTGGGCGGCGCTATGAAGAATGCATCACCTTATTAATGACTTTGGGGGAGCAGTTTCCCACGGATGACGAAATTCGAAAGTTACTGGATTCGGCCCGTGACGATCAAGAGGAATACCGAAGGCAACAAGGCCTGGCGGAAGCCCGGATGCTCCTGGCTGCGCGGCTCTATGAAGAATGTATCACCTTATTAACGACGTTGGAGAAGCAGTTTCCCAGGGATGACGAAATTCCGAAGTTGCTGGATTCGGCCCGCGAAGATGAAAGGGAGCAGCGGAAGGCGCAGGGCCTAGCAGAAGCCCGGAACCTCCTAGCCTCCAAGAATTATGAAAAATCCATCGCCCTTCTTACTTCCATGCAGGGGGAGTTCCCGGAGGAAGACGAGATTCGCAGAATGCTTGAATCCGCTCATGAGGAACAGACAGAGCAACGCAAGCGATCGGTTCTAGCAGAAGCTCGAAAACTCCTCGCCGCGAAGAAATATGAAAAATTTTTCGCCCTTCTTACACCAATACAAAAGGAGTTCCCCGAGGAAGGCGAAATTGGCCGGCTACTCGAATCCGCTCGTGAAGAGCAGGCAGAACAGCGCAAGCGAGAAGGTTTGGCACAGGCCCGCTCGCTTCTAGCTTCCCGCCATTACGACGAGTCCATAGCTCTTTTAAGCAAGTTGCAAACAGATTTTCCAGGTGAAGTGGAGATCAACGAACAATTGGAAACAGCCCGCGAAGATCGCGCCGAGCAGCAGAAACAACAGCAACTCGCGGAAGCAAGGGCTCGCTTGTCTACACAGTCCTTTGGCGAAGCCCTGACCTTGCTGGATGGCCTCGCCGAAGCTTACCCAAACGACCCGGCCGTGCTCAAGTTGCGCACGCTTGTCCGGCGCGAACAAGACAAACAAGCTAGAGCCGAACGGATGCAACGCGAACTGGACGCGCTCAAGAAACTAATGGCCGAAAAGAAGTATCTCGATGTTCTCTCCAGAACGAAGGAGCTCCTCACCGAGTTTCCGGGGGAGACAAACTTCAGGCGGCTTGCCGAATTCGCAGAAAACCAACACGCTAACATCGAAAAGGAGCTATTACTTCGCAAGACTCTAGAGGAGACAAAGGTGCTGTTTGATTCAAATCGCTTTGAGGACGCGATTCGCGCAGCGCAGAAGGGCCTTCGAAAATTCCCTTCGAACCTGGAGCTTGTTAATCTCGCTCAGCAGGCCGAAATTCAACAAAGAAAGTTGGCCGTGCGGCAACAAATAGAGCAGCGAATCCGCGAAATCAGGGTCAAGATCAACCGGGAAAAGTTCAGCGAAGCGATCGATCTGGCGAAGCAAACGCTCGTGACCCTTGGGCCCGACTCGGATCTGACCCAGCTATTGAATTCCGCTCAAGTTGAATTTGCTGCGCGAGAAAAGCAGAGAGAACAAGAGCGCAAGCTCGAGGCAATTCGTACCCTGATCGAATCCGGGAACGTTGACGCGGCGAGTCAAACCATCGAAGAGGTCCTCGAAACAAAGACTCTCGAACCGTTCGACCCTCGAATCCAGCGATTGTCGGAACAAATCAAAGATGCGAAATCTATCGCGGCCCGGGAATCGACACCTGCTGGGGCCTCCGTCCCACCCAGTATTTCCAGAGAGTATGCTTTTCTTCAGGCCGCGCCTTTGCCGAGCGCTCCACCGTCGCAAGAGAAAACGTTGGCAGCAGACGCAACCTCAGTGCTGCCTTCGGTGAGCCAACCGACGCTCACCCCTCAACCCGGTGCACCTACGAATCCATTGGAGGCAGTCCTCCCTCCTCCGCGGTCAGACATTCAACCCACACAAGCCGTTGCTTCGGGAGCCGAACCACAATCCGGCGCTCCACTCGACATTCCCAGTGATCGAATTGAGATGCAAGAGAATTCCCTACCCTCCGCGCCTGCGGTCACCACAACGAAGAGCCACACGGTGCGTGTTCCGAGGTTGCGCAAGCCGGTAATCGTGGTGGCCTTGATGGTGGGGATAACTTTGACTGCCTGGGTAGGGTCGCATTTGTTCCTGTCAAAACCCCGACCCGTGGATGTGACTTCGACAAAGCCAAATCCAAAGCCTCCACCAATTGATCCGCTTGAGGTGCAGCAGCGCGATGCGCTGAACGCCGCAGACAAACTGATCGCGGCGAACGATCTTGATGGCGCGCGACAAACGCTGCAGCAAGCCGCCGCGCTGAGCGGACCACTGACACCTGACGTGCAGAGAAAACTATCGGGAATCGAAGAGTCCCTGAAGGATGCTAATCTTCGTCAGCTTCGGCAGCGCGAAGAGGTTCTTTGGCAGCAGGCGATGAAGAGCATGGCGGGCGCTCGCTACCCAGTGGCTCAGAAGGAGCTCCGCCAGGTCTTAGCTCTCCCAACCGGAGGTATGCGCCGACAAGACGCTCAAAACTATCTCGACAAGGTGATACCCCAACGCGTCCTGCAGGATAATCTCCTTGCCCAGGCTCGCCTAAACTTGAGGCAAGGCGACTTTCAGTCTGCTCGCAAAGCAGCGGACCAACTTAAGCAGAGCGGCAGCGATGCGGCGCAGCTGATCGCCGAGATTGACCAGTCAGAACAAAGCAGACTGGCACAATTGGAGAGCCAGTTTAACCAACTCAAGCAGCGCGACGACGACGCAGCTGTCCAGCGACTCAAGGGTCTACTGCCAAAGTTTCAGGCATTGGCGAGTGATGGCGGCCCGCAAGCCGGCGAAGCCTTGAGCTATGCGAACAACATTCCTGGCGCACTGGGTGAGATTCAGGCCCGCGCGCAGAGAAAGAGCGCGGACGCCGCTTTTCAGCAGATGGTGCAAAGGTATCAGCAGGCCGCAAGCGCGAGCGACAAGGATGGACTTGCGGCAGCACGCACTGACTTCCAATCAATTGTTCAGAGTAGCGGGCCGCACGCGGACGACGCTCAGAAGTACTTGGCGGACGTCAACAGCAGACTTACGGCGTTGAACCAAGCTTCCATTTCCGTGGCGAAGCCTCCGCTGAAGTCAGAGACTCCACCAGTGGCAACGGTTGACGCTGACGCCGGTATACGAGCCGCTATCCAGCGTTACTCCCAGGCCTTCGACCAAAGGGATGCAAACGCCCTACGGAAGATTTGGCCCAACATGGGTGACAAGTATTCAGGCTTCAGGTCCTCTTTTGAAAATGCCAGTTCCATTCGCATGCGCGTAGATATTCAAAGTGTGGATCTAGAGCCCGATGGCGCAACTGCCGTCGCAAAGGCACTGGTGTCGCTGGATTACACGCCGAAAGGGGCCAAGAGCAACAGCCGCACAGACACAGCGATTTTTCACTTGGCAAAGTCGAATGGCGCTTGGATCATCACGGATGTTCGATAAGCTTGAAGTCCGGTAACTAAGTGCTCTCGTTCGGAATTACGGTGACGTATTGGGAAGAGAGTCAGGCCGCGGGAGCGAACCGTTTGTTTTCGATTTTCGCTGGGAGAGTAGCCAGATCTTTGCGAGTGAAGGTCCACTGAGAAAGGGAGAAGCGGTTTCCTGATAGCTGAAAGGCTAGCAGCCGCTGTTCGAGTTCGCTGAGGGATTTGAAGTCACTGGGTGTGAGTACTTTCCTTTGGACAATGGAGAAATAAATTTCAATCTGATTGAGCCAACTGGCATGGACCGGGGTGTGTACGAGGAGCACGTTGGGCCATTGAGAGCGGAGGCGGTCGACCGCCTTTTGGCCGCGATGGGCGGAACAGTTGTCCATGATCCAGAAAACACGACGTGCCGACTGGTAGGGTTCTCGGCTCATGACTTCTGCAACCAGGCGATTGGCCGGTGCAAAGCCACTTTTCTTTTCGCAACGGCCGAACACCTTGGCCCGATGCAAATCCCACGCAGCCAGATAGGTCCATGCGCCTTCACGGAAATATTCATGTTCGACTCTGGTGGAACGGCCCGGCGCTGGAGCCAGCGTAGGTTGCTTGCGGCGACGGGCTTGAATACTGCTTTTTTCATCTGCGGAGATGACGAACTCGCGAGGATTTAGAGGGCGTCCCTGCCAAACGCGATCATACAGATCGAGAATGCGCCCGGCCTTGGCCGCGAAATCCGGGTCCCATGGGAAGATCCAACTACGATGTCGCCAAGGGCGAAGTGCATCGGCGCTGAGCCAGCGCCACAAGGTCGCCCCGCTAATCTCAGCTACCAACCCCTGTGTGATCACTTCGCGCTGAATCTCGGAAAGGGAAAGTCGCGACAGCGGTAGGTGCAAGCGATAGGGGAGTTCACAGGCGAGAGCGTTAACCTGGACGACGACGCTGGGGCGAAAAGTGGGCAGGTCGGCCGCCCCGAGGTTGAGCCTCCAGGCCGGGAAGCCGCGCGAGGGCGAATCGCTTGCGCCACTTGGCGCGGAGTGTCCAGGCGAACAGCGATGACGTCATTGGAGAGCCCCTGCGCCGCGAGCAGTACGATCTTCGCTCGGATCGCATCACAATACGGTGACGTATATTGACGTACCTGAGTCTCCAGCATGTTGCGCTCTTCCTTGGAGAGAACTATCGAGAATGGGCTTTTTCTTGGCATAGGAGAACAATCCTCCACATGCCAAGCCTACCAGAATTTGATCGCCCCAAGCCATTCCATATGCGTCATCGTATTTATGAAATAGAGCACTAAGTAACTAAGTAACTAATCATCTATTTCGGAAGATTAACGGGGGCTAGCCCAGTCTAGCTCTGTCAGAACGCTCTTTTGTCCCCTCCTGCGACCCTTCAGCAGTAGACTCCTATTTTCGCATTCGCAGATGTGGCTTGATTTGTGATATGTCTTATGGTATTTATACATTAAGATGATCCATCGAAGCAATGGGCCACTCGCTTCTCGATTGCGTCAGCGCAAATTCCAGCTGCTGCGGCGTTTCTCTATCCCTGCCGATGCCCTCCCTGGCTCGCTCTCCCTTTCGCATCTCCGCTGTGGCAAGCCCACCTGTCATTGTGCCGATGACCGTGGCCATCCGGTCTGGTCGCTGACCTTTATGGTTCAGGGGAAAAAGCAGGTCCAGCACATCCCCAGGGATTGGGTCGAGGAGGTGCGACGCCGGGTCCAGGCGGGACGGGAGTTTCAAGACGCCGTCCGCGAAGTGTTGGCGGCCAACGCACAACTGCTCGCGCTGGAGCGCAAGAAACCTAAGAAAAACAAAAAATGAACCGTTCGACGCCACGCCATCTGCTTCACTATGTGACACGGCGTCTTCGCCTCCGACGGTATCTCCAGGATCCTGGAGACGGTCGGCAACAACCCCAGATTCCGGCGCAGGCACTGCTGTGGGCTTTGCTGATCGGCCAAATCCTCCGGGAATCGAGTTTTCTTGCCGTGGAGGCGCTGGTACGATCTTCGGCACGACGCACTCTCGGAATCGCAGCTCCGTTCTGTGACGATACCTTGAGCTATTTCACCGAGCGGCTCGATCCCCACGCAACGCGGCAAGCCCTGCTCTCCCTCATCCGCGGCGCCAAGCGCAACAAAGCCTTCGACGATTGCCGCTGGATCGGTCTGGCCATCGACGGCACCGGTGCCGGATGGCGGACCCAGCAGGGCTGTTCGTTCTGCCGCCCAAGGCGGAATGCCCAGAAACAGATTCAGGGCTATCAACATTCTTTGGTGATGATGAGCGTGGTGGGAACCAGCCTGTCTCTGCCCTGCGATGGGGAGCCTTACGGACCTGCTGACAGCGAGTACGCTGCCGGCCAGCGCTTATTGCGGCGGGTGATAGGGAGCATGGGAAAGCGTTTTGCGCAGTATGTGGTCGTCGATGGAGAATTTGCCACCGCACCGTTCCTGCATACGGCAGGAGAGCTTGGTCTTCGGGTGGTGGCACGGCTGAAAGACAATTTGCCTGAATTACTCGCCGCTGCCCGGCAGCGTTTTCCTTGCGGGCCTCCGGCCGCGGTTTTCCAGTATGGAGCGGATCGCGTAGAGCTGTGGGACGCGGCGGACTTCGATCCCTGGGAAACGCTAGACTGGGAAACCGTGCGGGTGTTCTTCTATCGCCAGCACAAGCCGGATGGCAAGGTGGTGGAAGCCTACTGGCTGACGAATTTTCCTTCCTCCACCGTGGGCTCGCAATCTCTATTCCGCATGGCCAAAAGCCGCTGGGAGATCGAGAATCAAGGCTTCAACGACGCCAAAAGCCGTCACGGCCTCGAGCATATCTGCCATCATCATGCCAACAGTCTAGTGATCGGCTGGCTCCTGGCCATGCTGGCCTTGACCATCGAACGACTCTACCGCCTACGGTACCTCCACCGTGGCAAACACCGGGTGCACAACAGCGCTCAGTTGCTGCTGCTCTTGTGGCTCAGTCTTTCCCGGCCGTGTGCTGCCAACAGCAGTTGATGCCCAGCAGAAAAAAAACTGCATGCCCCCCTTTTTCTGCATACGACCAATGCACATCGCAAGAATTCAATGAGGCGGCAAACGATACGGAACAGACCTGTCTGAAAATACACCCCTGCTGTTGCAACCGGCCAGGACGTGAGAATCCTGTCTAGATCCCCGCTTCTTTCTCCGGCGTCCCCAGTTATTCCGAAATCGCTGGTGTCTCGCCTGCATCCTTGTGGTCTATTCATCCAGCAGATAAGCTGACATGTTTTCCGGAGTGAGGATTAGGTTCTAGTGGAAAACCCCAGCCGACTCAAGGCCGACCTTGCGCTCGCATTTTGCTCGCTACTTTGGGGTGCGACCTTTGTGGTCGTCAAGAACGCGCTGGATCATGCCTCGGTGTTCATCTTTCTTGCGGTGCGTTTCACGGTTGCGGCTGTGTTGATGCTGGCGTTCAGTTCACGCCTTCTCCGCCGATTCGAACGCGAGGATCTTTTCGCTGGTCTGCGGCTCGGCTGCTTTATGTTCTTGGGATACGCTTTTCAGACCGCGGGCTTGCAGTACACCACGCCTTCAAAATCCGGGTTCGTTACGGGGTCGAGCGTGGTGCTGGTTCCTCTTCTCCTCGCGCTGTTCTGGGG
>WNFA01003292.1_pt1 | contig 17439 bp, 15 predicted proteins | sample 5400481 | NCBI WGS metagenome assembly WNFA01 (sample SAMN13153340, study PRJNA577476) | soil metagenome | isolation source: 120 cm saprolite under Douglas fir tree site 2 hole 1 replicate 2 | place: USA:California | collected 2015-04-18
ACATGACACTATCGAATCCAAAACTGAAATACTCAGCCGACTACGACAAGCAGTGGGACAACGAGTTGGACGCCAAATTTCGCTATTGTCAAATCGTGGGTAGAGACGGCGAGACGACACGCAGGTTCTTCGGAAAAGCCGCTAGGAGCCAAGCAACGCGGCCACAGGCGAAGCAGGACACCGAACGTTGGTGCCAACTGCATCTAAGCACCCTGCCCGACGAGGGCGAGGTCGTAACCATAGATTTGGACAACGTGCAGAAGATCTAGAAGGAAAGGAGCGTCCTGTTAAGGAAAGCCAGGCCGACGGACCGGGGAGAGCAGAACGTCAGGTAGGCATAGCCGCGCGTGTAAAAACAGCTTATGTCCGGAAAGTGGAGAAACAACGCCAGAACAACGCCAGAACATGTCGCGCCGGGCGCGACTGTATGCTAGGCTCCAGCGCAAAGGAGGGCCCAATGAACCGACTAATCTCTGCGTTGTTTCTGTCATTGTTGATGTTAGTGATTTGTACGACCCGAACTTCGTCCCAGTCGACATCCGACGAAGAAACTCTCAAAAAGCTGGAAACTGAGGGAGCCAAGCATGCTGGTAGACCCGTTGGGTCACGTTAGCGACCAGACGCCGGGAGACGTCGAAAAAATGACTTTAGGGATGCGAAAGGCTGACCCTGGCGTTAAGGCAAGCATCGAAATTCAGGACATCAAGGTAAGAATTTCTGGCGACACTGCTATCGTGACATATTCGGGGACGTACAACGCGACCGGCCATAAAGATGCGCGTTATGACGTTCCGAACGCGAAATTTGTGGCTGTCGATACCTGGCAAAAGCGGTCTGGACAGTGGAAAGTTTTGGCTCAGGCATTCGTTGCGACTGACCAAATTCCTGCCGAGGTATATAAGCTCCCGCCACCCCCTGGCGTGCAATAGCACCTGCGTTTACATCTGAGAGCCCGAGCAGGCGAGTCCGGAAAAGGCACGTGGACCAGGTGCCGCGGGAGGGTCGCTCCGAAGCAACGAGACCGCATCTTGACACCGCCCTGTGTCCGTCCTACCTTCATTCCACAAAGGTCGGAAGTCGTGCTCTCCTTCCTGCTCCACACGATTTCCGCTATGGAGGACCTCATGCCGATTAGCCTCGCTACTCTTTCTCTGGTCGATTCCCCGGTAGCGCTCGAAGAAGGCCGCAAGATTCTCGAACGCGATGATTATGTCTGTCGGTATTGTGGTTTGGACGGACGCGCGAGCTTTGAAAACGCGCTGGTCATGCGTGTCGATTTCGTGGTTCCGCGCGCTCACAAAGGGAAGAAGAATCCCAGCAATCTTGTGGCTTGCTGCACCCCGTGTAACACCATCAAAGGCACGCGCGTCTACGCCAGCTTCGACGAAGCGAAATCTTATGTCCTCGCGCACCGTGAAGAGCTGCGCAAAGCCTGGCAAGATAAGACCGCGCGCCCCAAGACCAAATCCGCCCGCGCCTAGTCCACGCGTCACCCAAGCAAGACCGCTATGCCGACTGACAGACAGAAAGAGATTCTTCGTAGGTTGGAAGAACTGAACAAAGAGCAAGAACCTTTCATTCGAGCTATGTCACCCGAAGAAGCGAGTGCGCATCCCATCAGCCTTGCGGAATTGGATGCGTACGGGACGAGGGCAGACGAGATATATGCCTTTACTCATGAGCTTATAAAGTCGGTGAAAGCCGAAGGCCCAGTGTAAGTCGAGAGCACGGAATCCGTCACTTTAACTGGCGCGTCGGTCATGGCGTCGGAACCCTTTATCGGCTTGCCTATTGTTGGTAGACCACCCGAGGCCCGCTGATTTGCTTCGCGATGAAGCCGACAGTAACCTCGACACGGTTGGCGATTTTGATGAAGGGAATGCCGCTATTCATCCCGTAGTCCTTGCGGTCGAAAGCCAGTGTCCCTTTAATGTTGCCCGTGCCCGTCCCCTTGCCGGAAAGCGTTAGCGTCAACTTTTCCGGTTTGGTCACTCCGCGTATCGTAAAGTCCCCCTGTACTTCAAAGGTGTCAGGACCGGTCTGGACAACCTTCTTTGACAGAAACGTAATCAACGGACTCTGCTTCACGTCGAAAAAGTCCTTGCCCTTCAGTTTGCCGTCCTTCATGCCGCTCCCAGTATTCACGCTGTCTGCCTGTATCTTGAGGTCTAAAACAGCCGTCGTAACGTCAGGAGACGTGAACGTCAGGGTGGCGTCCCACTTGTCGAAAGTACCGCCTATAGCCACCGATGCCTTTACGAAGAACTTAATCGAACTGTCTTCCGGCGTAACAACGAACACTGGGACCTGCGCTTTGCCGAGCGACGGTAGAGCGATAGACGCTACCAGGCAAAGGATTTTTGAAAACTTGAGCATCATGCGGAGTACCCACCTTCAGCGGCGCGAATTATACACCCAAGGAGAACCGAGGAGCATTCTGTGGAAAGGGACACGCCGGGAATTTACGGAAAGTGAACGAAAGGACCGACGGGTGTATAGTTCGCGCGGACGGGTCCGGAACATCCGTGGGAGCTGAACCGATAGGCCAGAGCGTATGAGCAAAAGACCGAAGCCTGTCGCCCGATGCACGAATTGTGGCGCACTGTCGTACGACCCAACCCTGATTAGCACAGAATGTGGCAGGCTGGTCGGTGGAAAGCAATGCGCCGGTACGAATAAACGCGAGATGCGGAAGAGCGACTGGAAAGAGTGTACAACTTGTTCTTCAACCGGATTGTCGCGCGCTGGGACCTGTAAGCGTTGCGACGGCGTAGGCTGGCTATTCGTTCGGGCACAGCGCCGCTGAGGATGGAAGTGTCCGGAAAGCGGCCACGGAAGCAACAGCTAAGCCGTAGGAGGAATTCCGGCTGCTTGGTAAAATCCGGCGAGGAGGTGAGCGATGCACGAGAACCTCGAAAAAGTGGTCAGGCAGTGGCGAGACGCAGGTAACGCGCTTCTCGCTAAAGACCCTGACGACAGGGGGGACGGGCTCATCAAGTGTGCGAATGATTTGGAAGCCGCGCTGCGCTCCAAAAAACCGTGGTCGGTCATCGGAGCAATTTTGGCAGCCGGGTCGCTCCTGTTCGGCGAGGTCTTCCTGGAACACCAACACAGTCAGGAAACTACGACTTACACATTGGCCGCGCCACGGTCAGGACTACCAGAAATTCCGCCCGTACAGACGGGATGATACGGAGCGCGAAGGAGGGGACCGTGACGTGGTCAATACGGTCTCGGTGGTTTCAACGTCAGGCTCGAATGTTGTTGTACGCTTGGAGAATATTAGCTGGCCGGAAGGTCCTCAGTGGAGGATTAAGCTACCTAATTCGAGTCGATAGAAAGTTCATGCGCGACATCGAGCAAATCGTTACATCGGTCGAGCGGCTTTGTCCGGGGGTGGAAGTCCGACAACTCAACGTGTCGCACCCCGAGCAGATGACGACGGAGTTTGGTTCTTCAAACATCCTAGCAGTACGGAAACATCGAGAATGTCACGTCTGGCTGGTTTGTGCGGCACATCGTAAACGACCCAATAAATCATCCCAGCTGCGCTGTTGTGGGTAGACAAACCTTTTTTCTATAAGCTCCGATGCTCGAAATCACCCTAACGTCTTTAGAATCATCATAAGCACCTATGGATTCCATAGGTCTGACTCGGCGCTCAATTTGCCGAAACGGAACTTGTTCACAACATCTTCTTCGTCTCCTAGCAATTGACGCGGTGTGCCGTTCTCCACGGCAAGCACATACCAGCCTGCGCCGTGGGGCATCGCGCATCGAGCCGCTTCTAGCAGAGTCGGGTGTTCGTGCATGCAGCGGCGATGGCAGAAGCTGTCCGTCCAGGCCGCCTCATAATAGAGATTCAGTTTCTTGAAGCGCAGATTGAGAGTCCCAATTATATCGACAACCAATTGGGTGTGCTGTTCGGTTTGGTGGATCATTTCTTTCCCTTCTCCCCTTTGACGCTTTCTACCTCTTCAATAGTTATGTGTCAGCCATTAATTCTTCTGAACAATAAGCCCGCCCAGGGCTCACGGAAGGGCCGGAAAGCGGACAGAGAGAGATAAACGATGAGTGAATTAGAAGCACGAGTACAGGCCCTAGAGCAGGCTGGCGCGCGTCGAGGAAGCACTGCAATCGCTGCTGGCCGCTGAACAGTTGCGCAAGGCAGGCCAAGAGCAGGCGCAGTGGGGACGCCGCGGAGAACCTCATAACCCAAAGCGGAACACGAAGTCGGGCGCTCGACGCTGCAAAGGTCCGGCACGGCTAGAGTCCTCACCACCGGGGATAGCTTGTTTTGTGTCCGTTCGAATCGCCAATTTTTCTGTCTCTTGCGTCCCTGTAGTCTTCTGCGCGTATTTTCGGGAGAAACAAAATGACAAAGCGGTCCGGTCTACTTCTATTGCTATTGGTATTCGCTCTCCCTGCTGATGGCCAGAGCAACTATGCGCTGCTGTCGGGCTCCGTCACTGATTTGCAGCATCTCCCGGTCGCTGGGGCCGCAGTCCAGCTGACGGCCGTGAGCACCGGCGCGATCCGCCGCGTCATCACCAACCAACAAGGAGTCTTCGAAGCCCCGGCGCTGTTGCCCGACGATTACGAATTGAAAATCGACGCATCGGGCTTCGCCGTGGCCAAGCAAACATTGCGGCTGGAAGTCGGCCAGAAACTGGCGTTAGATATCGCGCTCAAGATTGGCAGCGTCGCAGAGGGAGTGAAAGTCACCGCCGGGAGCGAAGTGTTGCGCACGACGGACGCCAGCGTCGGAGAAGTCGTCGAGCCAACATCCATCCGCGAACTGCCGCTCAATGGCCGCATGCTGATCGACCTCGTCCTTACCGTTCCAGGCGCCCACGTGGGTTTTGGCGCGCAGACCGGCTCTACAAATCCACTCTACTGGAGGCCTGGGCAACGCTCGGCGGTGGTGATCGGCGGGGCACGACCGAACGCAAACTTTTTTCTGCTGGATGGCGCTAGCAATACCGATCCGACGTTCAACACGCAAAATTTAAGTCCTTCGCCGGACGCAGTGAAAGAATTTCAAGTGGAAACAAGCAGCTATACGGCGGATATGGGTGGCGCTGGCGGCGGACAGATCAATATCGTCACGCATTCCGGCTCCAGCCAATTTCATGGAACGGCTTACGAATTTCTACGCAATGGTGCCATGGATGCCAGCACATTCGAGTCCATGGGCAACAATCACCTGGTACAAAACAATTTCGGTGCGTCGTTCGGAGGGCCGCTGATCAGGAAAAATACCTTCTTCTTCGTCAACTACGAAGGCCTGCGGCTAGCTCAAGCGGATGCTCAGATTCTGACGGTACCCACGCCGGAAGAAATTCAGGGCGATTTCAGTATGAGCAACGTTAAGATTTATGATCCGACAACCGCTGTCGCTAATCCCAATTTTGACAAGACGAAAGCCACTGGTCCTAACAATTTTCCATACACGCGTAACCAGTTCCCCGGAAACATTATCCCGAGCGACCGAATAAATCCTTTGCTCGAAGCATTTTTGATGCAGCACGTCCCGATGCCGAACATGATGATGACGAGCGGCGCCGCGGACTCCAACAATTATCTTGATGTCCGCAATGAAACCCATTTCCAGGATCAGGGAACAGTTCGCATCGATCACAACTTTTCCGGCGGCGACACTCTCTTCGGCAGGTACTCAATCGGTCAGGAGAATGGCTTTTCCCCGAGCAGCGGGATGACTTCCACCACTGAGAATCTTCCCGGGTTCGGCGCCAACTTCGATAACCGTTCGCAGCAAGCGGTGATTTCCTGGAATCATATTTTCGCCGCGAACAAAGTGAATACGGTATCGATCGCGGTCTCGAGACTATCGATGGATCGCACTTCGCAAAACGATGCCGTGAATGACTTCGTCGGTCAACTCGGCATTCAGGGAGTGGGTTTCGGCGGCCAAAACGCATGGGGCGCGCCGTGGTTTGCCGCGCAAGGCTACACCGGGATCGGAGATACTTTTGCCGCAACGCCCATGCACGCGTGGGACACCATGTACGAAATCCGCGACACCTACGCCTGGGAAAAAGGCCGCCACGGAATAAAGTTTGGCGGCGATTTCCATTGGTACACCTGGCCGATGTGGGGCTTTTTCCAGAATCGCGGCTTTTACCAATACACGAACGGCTACACCACTGAATCTGGCTTTAATGATGGCAGCGGCTCTGGATTCGCCAGTCTCTTGCTCAGCCTGCCGGCGGTGAAGCAGCGCCAAGCCGGAATCCCGCAGATGAATTTGCGAAATTGGGGCGGTGACGCCTTCGTCGAAGACAGTTGGAAAGTGACTTCAACTACTACGCTGAATCTGGGCGTTCGCTACGAATACTCGAGTCCTCTGTATGACAAGAACAACACCAACACCAATCTGATTTTCCAGAATGGCGTGCCTTCCGTTTTTGTCGGCGGACAGAACGGCTATCCGCGAGGACTGATGTACGCAAACCAGCACAACTTTGCGCCGCGTCTCGGTATCGCAAAGAATCTGCCCAATCACGGTTTGGTCTTGCACACGTCGTACGGCATTTTCTTCACGCCCGTGGATCTAAACACCTGGTGCAATCAACGCCACAACGTCCCGTATGTTTTCCCTGAAACGCAGCAAGCGGACAATTTCACTCCTCCTGCGGCGCTATTTAACACTGGCATGAATTTTGGCACGCCGGTCTTGGGCACAGGAACCCTGCCCGCGACAACCGTGAGTTTCACTGCCTTCGATCCTCATTCGCCCGCGCAATACGTGCAACAATGGAATGCTTCGGTGCAAAAGAGCCTCGATACAAACACTTCCGTCGAAGTTGGCTATATCGGCTCGCGTGGTTTCCATTTGCAGCGCGCACATCTGATCAACAACACGCTCCCTGGACCCGGCCCGCTCGGACCGCGCCGCCCATTCAAAACTCTTACCTTCGTGCCGGACACCACTTTGCCCCCCGGCAGCACCGATGCCGTCATTCAGAGCACGACTTTCCCGGTCAGCACCATTAACCTGCTCGAAAACAGCGCGCAGAGCTGGTACGACGCGGGTTATGTCAACGTCCGCCGCCGTTATTCGCACGGCCTGAGCTTTCTCGCCAACTACACCTTCTCGAAGAGCCTCGCCAATGCCCCGGATTTCCGTTCTGCCATGGACGAATCATCGATCCCGCAAAATAACAATGAGCTGGCCCTTGAGAAAGGGCTTGGATGCGATGTGCGCCACCGTTTCGCGCTAAGCGCCGTCTACGCCATCCACGCCTACAGACGCGCGGAGTTTACCCGCTTGCTCACACAGAATTGGACCCTCTCGACCATCTACCAGGTGCAGTCGGGAATGCCGTTCACGATTTCTGTTTTCGGCGATACCGCAAATTCAGGCACTGTCCTCGGTGAAAACCCGATTCGCGCCAACGTCACTGGCAAGCCTGTTTTCGGTCCCGGAACGCACACCGCGGACGCGTGGTTTAATCCAGCGGCCTTCACTACACCGGCAGCCTTTACTTACGGCGATGCTGGTCGAAACACTGTAACTGGGCCGGGCATGCAGACGATGGACATCGCTCTGCAGCGTGCTTTCCGCATTACGGAAAAACTTAACTTTCAGTTCCGCGGAGAAGCTTTCAACGCCTTGAACAAGGTCAATCTCGGCACGCCGAACCGTTTCGTCAATACGCCGCAGTTCGGCACTATCACCATGGCCATGACTCCGGGCCGCGAAATCCAACTGGGCGCCCGGCTTTCGTTCTAGGATCTCTATTATTTCCAGAGCGGATTGGTTTGAACAGACGTCGAAACCCAGTACGCAAGAGTTGCGGCGACAAAAAGTAGACTTCCGATTTCGTTTGGTGTTTCCTGACCTTTGGAAACACTTTGAGTTTTGCGGATTCGATGTTCTTGCCTGAATAGCCAGAAACCCTCAGAATAGTCATTCTAACTTGGGTGCAAATGAAGCGAAATGCGAAGCGCGCCGTGCTCGCCGCGCCTGTCCACCGATGAGGTAAGAGTTGACGCCGCAAAAACGTCTGGTTGCCTATTTCACAATGGAAATTGCGCTGGAGAACGACATGCCGAGCTATTCGGGAGGCCTGGGTGTCCTTGCGGGAGACACCATCCGCGCGGCAGCCGATATTCGGCTGCCGATGGTTGCGGTGAGCCTGCTGTATCGCAAGGGATACTTCACGCAAGTGCTGGCGGACGACGGCTCGCAGAGCGAAGAACCGGTGGAGTGGAAAGTTGAAGATTTTCTGACGGAAGAGCCGGCGCGCGTCACCGTGCCGCTGGAAAATCGCCGCGTGGAATTGCGCGCGTGGCGGTACGACGCCAAAGGCGTGCGCGGATTTGAGGTGCCGGTTTATTTTCTGGACGCGGATTTGCCGTCCAATGCGGAGCGCGATCGTAATCTGACCGGCAGTTTGTATGGCGGAGATCCGTACTACCGGTTGTGCCAGGAAGTGTTGCTGGGAATAGGCGGCGTGCGCATGCTGCGTGCGCTGGGCCACACAGAGCTGGCGCGATACCACATGAACGAAGGGCACGCGGCGCTGTTGACGCTGGAGTTACTCGGCGAAGAGGCGGAAAGAAACGGACGCGAATCCATTCGCGGCGAAGACATCGAAAAAGTACGCAGCAAGTGCGTGTTCACGACGCACACTCCAGTGCCCGCGGGTCACGACCGTTTCCCGATGGAATTTCTGACGCGCGCGTTTCCGGAGCAGCGGGATTTCCTGGATTTGCAAGACGCATCGTCCGCAGAATTATTGCGACGCGTGTTGCAGGCGGAAACGAATTTTCCGGGCTTGCAGGAAGCCGCGAAGCGCGGCGCGTCGGTGAACATGACGCACCTGGCGCTGAACATGAGCATGTACGTCAACGGCGTGGCGAAAATGCACGGAGAAGTATCGCGGCGGATGTTTCCGCAAGTGCCGATCGAAGCCATCACCAACGGCGTGCACGCGGCGACCTGGACCGCTCCGTCGTTTCAGGCGACTCTGGATCGCTACATTCCGACTTGGCGCGAAGATAATTACAGTTTGCGCAGTGCGCTGGGATTGCCGCAGGAAGAGGTGTGGTCATCGCACCTGCTGGCCAAGCATGAACTTTTTGAAGAGGTCCACAAGAAGACCGGCCTGCAACTCGATCCCGATGTCTTCACGATTGGGTTTGCGCGCCGGGCGACCGGGTACAAGCGCGCCGATTTGATTTTGTCGGACTTGGACCGCTTGCGTGAAATTTCCAAGAACGCCGGAAAATTTCAGATTGTATTTGCGGGAAAGGCGCACCCGAACGACGGCGGCGGAAAAGAATTGATCCGGAAAATTTTCCGCGCGAAAAAAGCGCTGAAGAAATCAGTGCAGGTGGTTTTCCTGGACAACTACAACATGGAAGTGGGCGGAAAAATTACCGCAGGCGTGGATTTGTGGCTGAACACGCCACAGTTTCCGTTGGAGGCGAGCGGTACGAGCGGAATGAAGGCGGCGCTGAATGGAGTGCCGAGTCTGAGCATTCTGGATGGCTGGTGGGTCGAAGGGCATATTGAGGGAGTGACCGGTTGGGCGATTGGAGAATTGCGGCATAGCGGAGACGAAAGCCTGGACAACGCCGCAGACGCGGAATCGCTGTACGACACATTGGAACACGTGATTTTGCCGATGTTTTACAACGAACGGCACAAGTATTTGACCGTGATGCAGCACGCCATTGCGATCAATGGATCGTTTTTTAATACCCAGCGCATGGTGCAGCAGTACATCACGGACGCGTATATCCGCTAAGAAATCATTGGAAAATAATGGCTTACGCAAAAAAACAGGAACTATAGTTCCTGTTTAGTGGCGAACGCTTGGAGATCACTATTCTGTTTTCGGAGCAAGTTGGTTGCTGCAGCCGAATCCAAAAGCGGAATTTTCACGGCATCTTGAATGGACGTTAGCCGCTTTGCATGCCCAACGCGGCGCCAGCCAGCAACGGTTCGAGCGCACGGCGGATCCGCCGTGTGTTCGATCCCGACAGATAGACTCCGAGCACGCTCTGCTCGACTTCCGGGCTGCTGCGCCGGTAGCACGGCACCAACCGGGCTCGCGGTACTTCCACACCAACCGTGCCCGTCCGCAGCGTCAGCCGCCGTCTCTTTCGCCCGTGCCGGTAACCGTTCCGTCCTGCCACACGCCGACTGCGGGCGCACCCAACGCCGATTCCACTTCTTGCTCCAGGGCCATCTCAATGATTTCCCGCGCGCGCTCTCGAATCGACGCCTCCAAACCCTCTCTTAGGGAACCCTCTTGGCCCACTTTCCCTCTCAGTGCCAGTCTTCGCCAGCTGAGCACGAATTCCAGCGCGCCATCGCATTGGATCCCAATTCCGTGGTAGCCCACCATTGGTATGCCACGTTTCTCATGGCTCTGGGCCGCTCTCAGGATGTATTGGCGGAAATTGAGAAAGCCCGGAAACTGGATCCAAAGTCCTCTCCGATACTCGCAGACAAAAGACTCATTCTCTTCTTGGCAGGCCAAACAAATCAGGCGATTGGGCTCTTGAAGCAGATCGAGACTACGGAGCCCGCGTTTCTTTCGCCCACGCTTATTTGGCCGAGGTGGACCTCGATGCCAAGGATTACAAGGACTATCTTTCGGAATCCAGGAAAGCTGCGCTTATCCTGCAGGACCAGAGCCGGCTCGAGATCGTCGTGGCAGGCGAGAAGGGATTCGCTGTCTCCGGAGGCGCCGGTATGCTTCGCGCCATGCTGAGTGCCCAGAAAGAGCTCTATGCCAACGGAAGGATCGACGCGTATGACTTGGCCTTGACCTATTGCTTATTGGGGGACAAGCAGCACACGCTGGATTTGCTGCAAACTGCGGTCGCAAAGCACGAGGCGGGGGCCACATCTGTTCGTGTTGAATACAACTTGCGGTCCCTGCATGACGATCCCTCTTTTCGCAAGCTGGTCGCGCAGGTCGGCCTGCCACCACTCGAATGAGTGCCATGAAAAACGGAGTTGCCATCTCGCGCCGCGCAGTGCCCATTCCGAGCTAGCGCTGGGCGGAGGGGATGTGTTTGGTATTGTTGAGTTCGGCTTCGAAGTCGGCGATATTGCGCTTCGAGAAATAGTCGAATAAGTGCCAGGAACCGTATTTTTTCTTCATTTGCGGCAAAACGGCTTCGACGAGAGATGCCCCGGTGTCGCCGTCCTTTTTTGCAGCGGAAACCCATTCACGCAAATCGGATAAGTAGCCGCGGAACGCCGCGACGTCGGCGGAGTTACCCGGATCGCCGTGGCCCGGAATGAACTGAATCGGAGAGACCGCGGCAAATTTGGTGAACGTGGATAAAGTTTCGATCCAGGGAAGAGTGGAAGCGTCGATGAGATTGGGGAGAGTGTAATTCCAGAAAAGATCGCCGCAAAAGATGACCGCGGATTTCTCCTGCTGCACGATTACGACCGAATCGCCTCCGGTGTGGCCGGGGAAATGCTGGACGTGAAGAGCCATGGCACCCAAGCGAAGTTCGGTTTCGGAATCATAGAGCATCGTTGGGGCAGCTAGATTTTCGACCTGGGATTTTTGTTCAGGCGTAATGTCCTTGCCGAAGAATTTAAGATTTTCAGTGTGAATCCAGGAGGGAACATTGCGATGAGCAACGATCACTGCTCCTTCTTTGGCAAAGACGGCATTTCCCGCGACGTGGTCGAGATGGTAGTGGGTGTTGATAACGAATTTGATGGGAAGTTTCGAGACCATGCGAATTTCGCCGAGCAAGGCCTGTGCGGCGGGCTCGTTTTCGAAAGTGTCAATCACCGCGACGCCGTCGTCACCTACCACAAAGCCGGCGTTGGCGCCTGACTCACCTTTGGCATTGTCGATGGCGGCGTAAATGCCGTGGCCGAGTGGCTTAAGGGTGAAGGGCAGTGCGGCGTCGGGCTTGGGCGCAGGCGGCGTTTGCGCGAGTACAGTGGAAATGCTGCAAGCAAGAAGGAGCGATAGGACAAGAGTGCGCATGGATGAGTATCGTAGCGCGAGAGAGCTGAGATCGGCTACACGAGTGTATGAGGTCTGAGAGGGCTCCGAGGCGGGATAGGAGTGTGTATAATCACAGCCCAATATGACTCTCAGCCCTGGTTTCAAGTTAGGCCCCTACGAAATTGTTGAGTCCATCCGCGCGGGTGGGATGGGCGAGGTGTATCGCGCCCGCGATGCGCGGTTGGGACGTGACGTGGCGGTGAAAGTATTGCCAGCGTCGCTTTCACGGGACGCGGAGCGATTGAAACGGTTCGAGCAGGAAGCACGCGCGGCGAGCGCGTTGAATCACACCAACATCCTGAGCATTTTCGATGTGGGGTCGCACGAAGGTGCGCCATATCTGGTGATGGAGCTACTAGAGGGCGAGACGCTGCGGGAGCGGCTGAACAATCACGCCGGACGCAAGAGCAAAGGGCGAGTACAGGCGAGCCAGCCAACGCCGGGGAGCGGGGCGACAGGAAGTGGAGCGCCGGGCGCAGGCTCTGGTGGGGTCGACGCAGCAAGCAATCCGCAGATGGGAATAGTCCTGCCCGCACGGAAAATCACCGACTACGGAATCCAAATCGCCAACGGACTTGCAGCGGCGCATGAAAAGGGAATCGTGCACCGTGACTTGAAGCCGGAAAACATTTTTCTGACGCGCGACGGGCACGTGAAGATTCTGGATTTTGGGTTGGCGAAACTGACCGGGCCGCAGGGTAACGGACAAGCGGAAGGAGAAACAGTTTCGCTGGCGACCGATGCGAACGTGGTGATGGGGACGGTCGGCTACATGTCACCGGAGCAGGTGCGAGCACAGGCGACGGATCACCGGTCGGATATTTTTTCGTTTGGCGCGATTTTGTACGAAATGCTGACTGGGAAGCGGGCGTTCCACAGAACTTCGAGCGTGGAAACGATGTCGGCGATTTTGAAGGAAGAGCCGGAGGAGATTACTTCGAGCAATCGCAATGTTTCGCCGGCGTTCGAACGAGTGGTGAATCATTGCCTGGAAAAAGATGCGGCAGCACGATTCCAGTCGGCGAGAGACCTTTCGTTCGCGCTGGAAGCGATTTCTGGAATTTCCGGAGCGACGGGAGCGCAGCAAGCGCTGAAGCAGGACGCTGCGGCAACCGGAAGCAAACGATGGAGAACCTTGGCACTGGCGGGAGTAGCGGCGGGTCTGCTGCTCGCGGCGGGCACGTATTTTGTGGGCCGAGGAACGGGGGCTAGCAGGCCGATCAATTTTCAGCGACTGACGTTTCGGCGAGGTAGTCCTGGCGCGGCGCATTTCGCGCCGGATGGGCAGACCGTGATTTATTCCGCGCAGTGGGAAGGTGAGCTGCCTGAGGTATTTTCGGTGCGGCCGGGCGCAGCGGAGTCGCGTTCGATGGGGCTACCGCCGAATACGGACATTCTGGCGATCTCCTCGACGGGACAAGCGGCAGTCTTGCTGGATACGAAGCGCGCCAGCGCGTTTCAGACACGACGCACGCTGGCGGAGATGCAGTTGGGCGGAGGCGCGCCGAGGCAGATCGTGAAAGATGTTGCGGAAGCGGATTGGTCGAAGGACGGCAGCCAATTGCTGGTGGTGCGTGTTGAACGAGGCAAGGAGATTCTGGAGTATCCGATCGGGAAAGAGATTTACGACACGGACGGATGGATCGGGAATCCGCACATCTCGCCGGACGGAAAGCAGATCGCGTTTGTGCAGCATCCGATTATCAGCGACGACATGGGCGTGATCACAGTCACGGATTTGTCCGGGAAAACAAAAACGCTGACGAAGATGTGGACCAGCGCGCGGGGAATGGCATGGTCACCGGAGGGAGCAGAGATCTGGTTCACGGCGAGCGACACGGGATCCAGCCGGTGGCTGCATGCAGTAACGCTGGACGGGCACGAGCGAGTGATTGCGGCGGTGCCGGGCGAAATGATTCTTTACGACACGGCGAAAGGCGGGCGCGCGTTGTTGACGGAATCGAGCGAGCGCGTGGAGTTGGCATCGGTTTCAACAGTCGAAGCCGGAGAACGCGAGTTGAGTTGGCTGGACTGGTCGCTTTTCGCCGACCTGTCGCCCGACGGGAAGACCGCGCTGTTCAGTGAAGCGGGCGAAGGGGGCGGCCCGAAATATTCGGTGTACTTGCGGAAGCTGGATGGTTCCCCGGCGGTGCGCCTGGGAGACGGAACTGCGATCGCGCTTTCCCCCGATGGGGAGTGGGTTGCAGCCTTCGACACGCATCGTGATCCACCGATTCCGACTTTGTTGTTGCCCACGGGTGCTGGGCAGACGCGAAAACTGACTGCGGATAAGCTGGACTGCCGGAACGCGGCGTGGCTGCCGGACAGCAAGGGTCTGTTGATCACCGCAAAAGAAGGAGGAAAAGGTGTGCGCGTATTCCTGCAGCCGATCGACGGAGGAGAGCCGCATGCACTGACGCCAGAAGGATATGCCGCGCCCAAGAACGTGGTCGCACCGGATGGCAAGACTTTCGTTGCCCGGCGACCTGCGGATGGGAAGAGATTCCTGTGGCCGATCAGTGGTGGGGAGAGTGGACAAGAGATTCCTGGATTGGAGCCGGCAGATGTGATGGTGCGTTGGTCCGCGGATGGGCAATCGATCCTTACCTATCAGGGTGCCGACAGGAAAACCCTGTTGATCACTCGAGTTGACGTGACGACGGGGAAACGCCAAGTGGTAAAAGAATGGACGCCGGCTGACCGCGCGGGCGTGACGGGCTATGACTCAGCGGGAATTTCGGCAGACGGGAAGACCATTGTGTATAGCTACAACCGGGTGGTGGGGGATTTGTATTTAGTGAACGGCTTGAAGTGAGTCCCTCCGCTTGAAACACGGGACAGTAGTGCTTGCGAAAGTGTCAGCAGGGCGAAATTGCAAAAAAGTGAAGAGAGCCGGCTCATTCTTCAGGGAAATGAGCCGGCTCTCTTTGAATCGTAGTATTACTTATGTCCGTGCTCGGTGTTGTGTTGCTGCACGGGGCGATCAGTCTTGGAGTTGTGCTTGTCGTTGTAGATTTGCTTGCTGGTATTGTTTTGCTGGTGGTTGACTTGGGCGCGTTCCTGCGCTGTGGGTCTGCCGCCGTTGGCTGCGCGATCGTTGCGCACTTCGTGGTTGATTTTGGCTTCGCGATTTTCCAGGTGACTGGTTTCGCGCGGAGTCAGTTGGCCGGACTTCACGCCGTTCGCGATGCGTGCTTGCTGGTTGACTTCACGGGTGTTGACGCGGCTCATTGCCGCCGTCGCCGGCCTGCCGTGATTTTCGGAAGCGAAGTTGGCGCGATTCGAACGAGCCAGATGCTCGTGCGAAGTCTGCATGCGGGTGGCTTGAATGTGCGATTCGTGGCTGGCTGAAATTTCTTCGCGACTCGGCCGTGCGCTAATTCCCCCCGGTCCGCCGCTGAAGCTGGTGCGATTCACGGTCGTATTGTTCACGATCACCGTTTTATTGACGTAAGTGTTGTGGATCACGGTGCGGTTCACATTGACGACCGCGGTGTTATACGCGAAGCGCCCACCGCGCCATTCTCCGCCGACGAAACCGACGCCGCCGTATCCGAATCCGTAATTCACGCCACCGTAGAAGCCGATGTGCGGACCCCAATAGCCCGCATGGAATATGTATACGCCTTCATTCCAGCCCCAATAGCCGGGCGTCCAAAGAACCCCAACGCGTGGCGGAGCGACCCACACTCCTGGCACCCAGTAGTACCCATCGTCGCCATAAGCCCAATATCCGGGGGTCCACATGTAGCCTTCTTCTGGACACGGCGGCTGCTCGTACACCGGCAGCGCGGGCGGTCCTACGCGAATCGAAACGCCCAAAGAAACCTGGGCACGCGAGGCGGCAGGCACAAGAAAAGCCAGCGCGGCCAGAAACAAAATTCGTACTGATAAAAACTTACACATGACGGATTCCTCCCAAGTAGTCCTTGTGCCCACACCGCATCGAAGGCAAAGAAGCCAAGAACTTATTTCTCTAAAAGCGTTGTCTTACGCCATTACTGCTGCTTCCAAGTAAACACCTTCGCGGACGAGATGTTGCGCTTCTCGAAGGCCAGTATTGAGTTGTACGAAAGGACAGGGAGGGACAGGTGGGAGGGAAATTTGCTGGGGGGAGCGAATGGGAGGGCAATACGGCTACAAAGAAAAGCGGCAGCTCGACTGTCGAATTCCAAAGCCGGGTACTACCTTCAGAGCGTGGTGGCCGGTCACTACGAGGATTCGAGGTTTTCTGCAATTTCCAGCATTTTGGTGACGGAGTTCCAGTTGCGGCCGGTGCCGGGTGTGTTCAGGATTTTGTGGATGCGCGGCCAGGGGAGCTTGGATTGACCAATGCCGTTAGGGAAATAAGTGTAGAGTTCGCAGCCGATCGCGTGGAGTTCTTCGGGCGCGAATTTTTGTTTACGGAGAATTTCGCGCGCGGGGTCGCCGGGATCGCTGGCCAGGAAAGTGATCAGGAGCTTGGCGGGGTCAATGTTTGGCTGTTTTGCGAAAGGATTGTTCTTGATGACCGAGCGCAAGTCGTCGGCAGTGCGCAGAATGATTTCCGGACAACAAGCAAATTTCTTTTCAACTGATTGTTGGATGCGTTTTGCGATCAGCGCGAGATCTTGTTCTTTGCTTTTGAAGACAACGTTGCCGCTCTGGACATAAGTTTGCGGATTTTCGAATTTGAGCGAAATGTACAATGCACGCAGGGCGTCCATCTTGATCTTGTTGTGGCCGCCGACGTTAATGCCGCGCAGCATGGAAATGAGGACAGGCATAGGCAGAAGTGACTGGATTCCGTAACTAAGCGTTGGCGACGATGAGATTACTACAGTGATGGGTAGCGCAAAACAGGTAAAAGCCTTTATGCTGCAAAGTTTTTCCTATCGTCATGCGGGTGCGGCAAGCAAGCGCGAATGGACTCGCACGAGAGCAGTCTGACTAAGAGCAAATGAAATTGGAAGAATTCGCCAATCCGCGGGAATATTTACACGTTGGTGGCGATGGACAGAAGAGGAGATCGCCGGATGCTATAGTCAAGAAATAATTTAGCTTTCGAATATCTTTGGTACGTCCCGTGCATTGGTTTTTTTGACCGCGCAAATGAAGGTTGGAAGTTGGACCGCCCTGCAACCGCGACGAGAGAAGTACGTTTAGACCAGCCGCATCTTCCCAACCTCTACTAATTCGGACGATAAATTTAGCAACAGGTGTTTACCTACAGACACTTTGTTAGCGACCCTCCGCAGGCGCGCACGGAAGGGCTGGTGCGTTTATGAAATCAAAAAGGGCAGCGGCAAGGCCGAGCAGTTGCTGCCGCGCAGTACTCGCTGTGAGCTGCGCTGTCGCTGCTGGCTGGACTTCAACAACACAAGCGCAAGTTTCGAACTTCGCGCCCGCTTCGATTAAGAAAGAAGCGAGAGTCTCGGTT
>WNFA01007288.1_pt1 | contig 17439 bp, 14 predicted proteins | sample 5400481 | NCBI WGS metagenome assembly WNFA01 (sample SAMN13153340, study PRJNA577476) | soil metagenome | isolation source: 120 cm saprolite under Douglas fir tree site 2 hole 1 replicate 2 | place: USA:California | collected 2015-04-18
GGGAGGGGCCTGGCAGGACTACGGGCTGCGCAATGAGATGTACATCCGCAACGGCTTTTATTTGAAGAGCGAGCTGCAGGTCGAGCACATTTCACGTTTTCCTCTGCTCTTCCATGGCCCGCAAAACAATATTACGGCGATGGTGGAAGTAGGTTTCTTTCCGGAGAGAAAGAAGTGATTGCAACGCGGCTGGGGCGTCATGACTGAGGAAGATTTTCTGATGGCGGAAGAACTGCCCAACTTGACCGGGATGCCGGATGACCACGCGGAGAGGCCGGCCTGCACCGGCCCGGACGAGGAGGCCGCCGGCCGCGAGAGACTCGTGATCAGGCTGCGGCGCCTCTGGGAACGCCGCCAAGCGGTTTCGCGTTGCACGGGCGCGGGGCTGCTGTTGTCCACGCTGATCGCCTTTCTCATTCCTAAGCAATTCGAGTCCTCCGCGCATTTGATGCCTCCGGACCAGGCCAATGCGGGCGCGGGCATGGCCTTGCTCGCGGCGTCCAGCAACAACGCCGGATCGAGTCTCGGAACGCTAGCCGGCGGATTGCTCGGACTAAAAAGTTCCGGCGCGCTTTTCATCGGCATTCTGCAGAGCCGGACGGTGCAAGACGACATCGTCGGGAAGTTCCATCTGCAGCAAGTCTATAGGGACCGCTACGTGGAGGATGCGCGAAAGGAATTAGCGAAGAACAGCGGCGTCTTCGAAGACCGCAAGAGCGGAATCCTCACCATCCAGGTCACGGACACGGATGCGCGGCGCGCCACGGCTATCGCTCAAGAGTACACCGCGGAATTGAACCGCGTTGTGAATCAGATGAGCACTTCGTCGGCGCATCGCGAGCGGGAGTTCCTCGAAGAACGCTTGAAAGCCGTGCAGCTGGACCTGGCGGATGCGGAAAAGGAATTCAGCCAATTTGCGAGCAGGAACGCGGCCATCGATATTCAGGCGCAGGGCAAAGCCATGATTGAAGGGGCCGCCACCCTGCAGGGCCAGCTGATTGCCGCCCAATCCGAACTGGAGGGGCTGAAGCAGGTCTACACCGATGACAACGTCCGGGTGCGCTCCGTTCATGCGCAGATGGTTGAACTGAAGAATCAACTCGGGAGAATCGGCGGCGAAAACGAGAGTGCTGGGTCCTCCCCGCGCAGCATCCCGAGTGATTCCAACTACCCCTCGATTCGCAAGCTGCCGCTGCTCGGCGTGACGTACGCGGATCTGTATCGCCGGACGAAGGTGCAGGAAGCGGTTTTCGAAACATTGACGCGCGAATACGAACTCGCCAAGGTGCAGGAAGTGAAAGAGACCCCCAGCGTGAAGGTTCTCGACCCTGCTAGTGTGCCGGAAGAGAAATCGTTTCCGCCTCGCTTGCTGATCATTTTTCTGGGAACGTGCATGGCCTTCGTGGCGGGGATGGCGTGGCTTTTCCTGAACTCGTTCTGGGATGAATCCGATCCGGAAGATCCACGAAGGGTTTTCGCACTGGAAGTCTATCGCAGCGCGGCGTCCTGCATGGCGTGGACATCCCCGAACGGATCGCGGATCGGGGTTGCGATCCAAAGAGTCCGGACCCGGTTCAATGGGCGGCCCAGCGTGTCTGAAGAGCGCCGGTAACCGCCTGAAACTGCTGTAACTGTTTGTGGGTGTGACGGTTAGGGCGAAAGCGCCTCTGTGGGTGACGGGGCGAAGCTGTGCCACGGCTGCGGGATCGACTTGTTTACCCTGAATCCAGAAGGCGAGCCCGCCAGGAAATAACGACACTCAAGGAGCACCTGGGATGGCGCTGTCCACAACGACTCGTTCACCGTTTTATCTGCCCGACTTTGCTCATGATTACGACCAATCACGTTGGTACGCCGCGCACACCCGCGCGAATCACGAGAAGCGGCTCGCTGAACAACTCGCGGAGCGCTCGGTCGAGCATTTCCTCCCTCTTTACGAGTGCGTGCGGCGCTGGAAAGACCGCCGCGTAACGCTGCAACTGCCGCTTTTCCCGGGATACATTCTGGTCCGGTTGCCGTTGCGCGAACGGATGCGCGTGCTTCAGATCCCTGGCGTGGCGAAGCTGGTAGGCTTCAACGGAAGTCCTGCCCCTTTGCCGGACTCGGAAATTGAGGCGCTGCGCGCGAAACTGAACCGCCAGGTCCGCGCGGAACCTCATCCATACCTCCAGGCCGGACGCCGCGTGCGAGTCAGAACGGGCCCGCTCGAAGGGTTTGAAGGCATCCTGGTCCGCAGAAAGCACAAATATAGAATCGTGGTTTCCATCGACTTGATCATGCGTTCCATTGCCGCCGAAGTGGACCTCGCCGATGTCGAGCCGGCGCGCTAGAGCGCAGTTCGCACAGGAGTTCTGCGGAAGCTCCCGACCGGTTTTACCGCAAGCAGCTACAGCGCGGGTCCGGCGCGGTCCAGTAGCACAGGCTTTAGCCTGTGTGGTTTTGGTTTTTCAGCCGTTCGGAACGGCACACAGGCTGAAGCCTGTGCTACTCGAGACCTCCATACACCGCAGCGCAATCCGACGCGGCAAACTGATATCGAAGAGCAGTTCCGTCACGCACTCGTGAGAGATTCGCGCTAGATTCTGACGAAAACAGCGCTCGCGCGAAGGAACACTCAGCAAATTTCACAGATCACGAAATCACACATGCCGACCACCGCGCTCATCACCGGACTGACGGGCCAGGATGGCTCCTATCTTGCCGAGACTCTTCTCGAGAAAGGCTATCGAGTTTTTGGATTGGTGCGCCGGGCAAGCACCTTCAACACCGGGCGCGTCGATCATCTCCTGCAGGCGTTTGGTTCCGACCGCTTCGAATTTGTGCGCGGCGATCTGACCGACGCGAGCTCGCTCGGGCGCCTGCTGCGGATGATACAGCCCGGCGAAATCTATCACCTCGGAGCGCAGAGCCACGTGATGGTCAGTTTTGAAATTCCTGAATACAGCGCGGACACCATTGTGCTGGGCACGATCCGGCTTCTCGAGAGCGTGCGCGAAATGAGCATCCATCCGAAAATTTATAACGCCTGCACCAGCGAAATGTTCGGCTCCACGCCTCCACCCCAGAGCGAGACCTCGGCGATGGCGCCCCGCAGTCCGTACGCCGCCGCGAAGTTGTGCGGCTACCATATTTGCAGGATGTACCGCGAAGGTTTCGGAATGTGGATCGCCAATGGAATTTTGTTTAACCACGAATCTCCCCGGCGCGGTGAAACGTTCGTCACGCGCAAGATTACGCAGGCAGCGGCGCGCATCAAGCTGGGCATACAGGACAAACTCGCGCTCGGGAATTTGGAGGCGCGCCGCGATTGGGGCTATGCCCCGGAATACGTCGAAGCGATGTGGCGGATGCTGCAGCAGGATCGCCCGGACGACTACGTGGTGGCGACGGGGGAATCGCACTCCGTCCGGGAATTTGCGGAAGAGGCCTTCGGCTACCTGGGTCTCGATTGGCGGAGGCACGTGACCAACGAGTCGCGCTATATCCGGCCGCTGGAGGTGGAATATCTGCGGGGAGACTCGAGCCGGGCCGCCGCAGAGCTGGGGTGGCGGCCTCGAACGCCATTTCGAGAGCTCGTTCGAATCATGGTGGATGCCGATTTGAGGCGCGAAACGATTCTCTTGGAAGGCACGGCAAAGCATAACTGCGCAGGAGCAGCGGTTTAGCAGGTTGCTGAAAAGACATTGTCAAATCTTCAGGGGTTAAAACCCTTAAGACAAGAAGCTATTTATGTCGCGGCTGAACAGGTTGCGGAAAAAGTCAATTCGAAGCCGCTTTTAGTAGCACAGGCACTCTTGAGGTATTGCGTACAACGCAAAATGTCCCGTAGCGATTTTCGAGGACAATCTGCTATTGGGCTACACGGTTTTGCGGGCCGCCCGCCGCGCGGGAATCAAGAAACTCGTCAACATCATGCCCAATTGCACGTATCCGGGAGAGATGGACGTGTACACCGAGTCCGGCTGGTGGGATGGCCCCATGCATCCCACGGTTCTGACCTATGGCATGCCACGCAAGGCCCTGTGGGTGCATGCCTGGGCCTGCCGACAGGAATTTGGGTTCCAATCCATTCACCTGGTATTGCCGAACTTATATGGCCCCAAGGACCACTTCGACGTGGTGCGCTCGCACGCTTTGGGGGCGCTCATCCGCAAGATCGTGGATGCAAAGCAGGCGGGAATCGACCAAGTCGAAATCTGGGGCACCGGGCGCGCGGTTCGCGAATGGATGTACGTGGAAGATGCCGCCGAAGGAATCGCCCTCGCCGCGGAGCGTTACAACGACATCGAAATCATGAATCTGGGCGGCGGCAAGGGCTGCTCGATCCAGGAATTGGCGGAAATGATTCGAGAACTCGCGGATTGGCCCGGCAGATTCGTTTTCGATGCCACGAGACCTGATGGCGCGCCGGTAAAAATCCTCGACGTGAAAAAGATGACTGCGACGCTCGGAGGATGGTTGCCCTCAACAGGGCTGCGAGAGGGAATCGCCAAGACGATTAAGGGGTACTTGCAACATCGCGAGGCGATGCCTGGTTCAGAATCACCGGCGCCAGCCGCCGCTGCGCGCTAGCGCCAGGATTGGAAACGACGAATGGAAAAGGTTGTCATTCTCGGAGGATCGGGCTTCCTGGGAGCGCATGTGGTCCAGGCGTTCACGCGCCGCGGCTATGACGCCGAAATCTGCAGCCGCGGGAACGGCGTGGACGCGAGGGAAGAAGGCTCTCTCGCCGCGTTCCTGAAGAAAACCAAACCTGCCATTTTCGTGAACTGCGCGCATCATGGCGGCGGCATTGCCTACAACGCGGAACATCCGTTGGATATCTACGAAGATAATCTGATGATCGGTTTTCACGCCGTGCGCGCCGCAGCGCTGTCGGGGATCAAGAAATTCATCAACGTCATGGGCAATACGACATATCCAGGAGTCGCGGACCTTTATCAGGAGCCGGAATGGTGGAATGGCTCGCTGCATCCATCGGTGGTGGCAAGCGGTCTGCCCCGCAAGGCGCAGTGGGTGCACGCGTGGGCTTACCAGCAGGAGCGCCGCTTTCGCTCGATTCACCTCGTGCTTCCGAACATGTTTGGCCCGGGGGACCATCTCAATCCCAGCCAGTCGCACGCGCTGACGGCGTTGATCCGGAAAATCTGGGAAGCGAAGAAGGCCGGCAGCCAGCGCGTCGAGATCTGGGGCACGGGAAAACCGGTGCGCGAGTGGCTGTACGTCGAGGACGCCGCGGAAGGAATCGTTCGCGCCACCGAGAAGTACGACGAAATGGATATCCTGAATCTCGGCAGCGGCCAGGGCTGCTCGGTCCGCGAGCTCGCGGAAACAATTCGCGGACTGCTGGGGTGGTCCGGAGAGTTTTTCTACGACGCGTCGCGTCCCGACGGAGCTGCTTGCAAGGTTTTCAATGTTTCGAAAATGAAGTCGAGACTCGGGTGGACACCACCCACGGAGTTGCGAGATGGCATCCGGAAAACAATCGATTGGTTCGCCGGCACCCAGCACGCCAGCGCAGTCGCCGACTGAGGCAGGCGCAAGGCTGAAGCTGCACCTGGGCTGCGGAAAACGCTACTTGCCAGGATTCGTGCATATCGACCGCGCTGATTTTCCGCACATTGATTTTCGTTGCGGGGCGGACTCTCTTCCCATGTTCGAAAGCGGCGCGGCCGAACTCATTTACGCGTCCCACATGCTGGAATACTTCGACCGCTTCGAAGCTCGCCGCGTGCTCGAGGAGTGGAAGCGCGTGCTGAGTCCGGGCGGGCTGCTGCGCCTTGCGGTGCCGGACTTCGAGGCTCTGGCCGAGATTTATTTTCAAAACAAAAAGCTGGATGCGATTTTGGGTCCGTTGTACGGCCGCATGGAAATCGCCGGGACCGCCACCGTGATTTATCACAAGACCGTATACGACTTTGAATCTTTACGGCATTTGCTCGAAGAGGCCGGTTTCGGCGACGTGCGCCGCTACGACTGGCGCGAGACGATTCACCGCATTGTCGACGATCATTCGCAAGCCTACATTCCCCACATGGACAAAGACCACGGAAAGCTCATCAGTTTGAACGTGGAGTCCCGGAAACCTGCCGCCTAGCCGCCGGTTGCATTGAAACGTCGAAAAGAAGAGGCAACTCATGATCAAAATCCCCCAGATTGTGCCCGTGCTTGGACCCGAGGAACGCGAAGAGGTCCTCAAGGTCATGGATTCCGGCTTCATTACGGAAGGCAAAAAAACGAGAGAGTTCGAAGCCGAACTGGCGAAGTACTTTGGAGTTCCCCATGCGCTCGTCGTGAATAACGCGACTGTGGCGCTGACGATTGCGTTGCAAGGCCTCGGAATAGGCCCGGGCGATGAAGTGATCGTTCCCGACTTCACGTTTATCGCAACAGCCAACGCGGTTTCTCTTGCTGGAGCGGCCCCGGTGTTTGCGGATGTGAGCCGCGACACGTTTACTCTCGATCTTGGCGATGCCGAACGGCGAATCACTTCGCGAACCAGAGCGATCCTTCCAGTGCACCTGAACGGCCGCGCTTCCGACATGAAGCAAGCCGACGAGTTTGCGCGCAAACATAAGCTGGCTCTGATCGAGGATGCGGCGCAGGCGATGGGTTCATCCCAACGCGGGCAATTCCTGGGAACATTCGGGGATGCGGGAGTCTTTTCACTCGGAACGACGAAGATTATTACCTCCGGACAGGGTGGAATTATTCTCACGCGGCGAAAAGGCCTCTACGAAGCATTCGCTCGCATCAAGGATCATGGCCGTCTCGTGCGTTCGGCGGAAGTGCATGACACTATCGGATTCAATTCCAAGTTTACAGATCTGCAGGCTGCGCTCGCTTTGGCGCAATTCCGCAAATTGCCCGAGCGGATCGAGATGAAACGCCAAATCTTCCGGTGGTATCGCGAACTTCTCGTACACGCGCCGGGGATCGCCATCCCGCCAATGGATTTGCTCGAGAATGTGCCTTGGTTTGTGGACGTGTTATGCAACGACCGCGCCGCGCTTGCATCTGCCATGAAAGCCGCGGGAATCGAGACGCGCAACTTCTATCTGCCCGTTCACTCGCAGCCATGCTACCGGGCTGAAGGGAATTATCCGGTGACGCAAGAGATTTCCGCGCGCGGCTTGTGGCTTCCGTCTTCGGTCAACTTGACACAGACAGAGGTCGCCAATATCTGCGCGGAGATTGTAGCGTATGGCGGCGGGAATGAAATGGGCCGCCCCGTGACAACCGCTTCCGCGTAATCGCCATCGTTGGTGTGGCAGGCATGCAGAGGATTGTGAATTCCACGGCATTCTTACGGAGGGGCAGGTTGCCAACCACAGCGCATAACGGCGCAAGAGTCGTCTACGCCGATATCATCGGCCAAGAGGGAACCACGACGAAGCAACTCTTCAACGATCCTCCCGAAGGCTACAGATTTGTGACGCGGCGCAAGATGTCGAACAGGGTGGCTGACTCGATTCATTCGAATTGGAACATTCGATCGTGGAAGCAGCGAGTCAATAAGTATCTCCCGGTGAATATGATGGTCAGCCGCTTCATGGGCCGCCATGCAAAACGCCCGGCAGACACGGTTCTGACGTATTCGGAGTCGAGCGTCGTATTTCGCGACGAGCCCTGGGTGCTTTGGGCCGAGGTCGCGACCCAGGTTGCTGGATTCAGCGATGATTCGCTGCGGCGCTTTCGGAGCGTGATCGAACGCGCGCTGGGCTCTCCAAATTGCCGGGGAATCCTGTGCCACAGCGAGGCGGCGCGGCAATCGTTCCTGCGGCACCTCCAGGCGGAATCGTTCGAACACAAGCTGCGTGTAACGCCGCCCGGCTGGCAAGTGACGCCGTACAATCCTCAGCCAAACGGAGACGCTCGACCGGTGCGGATCTTGTTTGTGGCCGGGAATACCATGCCGTTTCGTTTCAAGATCAAAGGCGGAGTCGAATCGATCGAAGCGTTTTCGGCTCTTCGCCAGCGGTTCCCGAATCTGGAGCTGATGATTCGCTCCGACGTCGAACCAACAATCCGGCGGCGTTATGAGGGCATGCCCGGACTTCACATCGTTTCCGGCCTGATCCCCTACGAAGCGTTGGAAAGGCTCTATCAGAAATCGGACATCTATTGGTACCCCGCGCACTGCCTCATGTCCGTTTCCATGCTCGAAGCGATGAACTACGGGCTTCCGGTCGTTACAACGGACTATTACGACAACCCTGAGTACGTCGAAGATGGCCGGACAGGGATGATCATCCCGCACCATCGGCACCTGCCTCCTTGGGACACTTCGGAGATGAAAGTGCGGCGCGCACTGGAAACGCCTGACCCTGAGCTGGTGAGAGCGCTGGTCGAAAAAACAGCCGCGTTGATTGAAAATGCGGAAATGCGGCAGAGGATGGGCCGCGCGGGCCGCGCCAGCCTCGAGGCGAAATTCTCTCTCTCGGAAAAGAATCGGAAGTATAAGCGGATTCTGGACGAAGCGGTCGAAGGTCGGTAATTCACGAGGGCCTGCGGCGAAACGTGTCACGCGGCCCGTATCAGTTGAACCACACACCAGCGCCAGCGAATCCAAGGACATTTCCACGAACTTCATTCTGATTCTCATTTGGTTTGGATTGCGGTATCTGCCCAGTATGGGCCTGGCGGAGCCCGACCGCTCCGAAGTTGTGGCGTGGGGTTTGGCGGAGTGTGGAACGATTTTATTGCTGTTTCTAAGCGTTTCGCTGGAACGCTTGAAGGCCGAGAGAGTGTTTGCCGTGCGCACGAGGTCCGACAAGATCATCTTCCAGCTCCTGGGGGTTTGGTTCGGAACATGCGTCGTCAGTGCAATTCTCGGCATCGCGCGAGGGAATGAATGGGGCTATCTGATTGGGGATTTCTACCGGTTTGGCTCGCTGCCCATCGTATTCGCGCTGATTTACTTTTCCGTGAAGGACGGCGCCGGGGTTCACAACCTTCTGCGCGGTTTTGTTGCGGTCTACGGGATCATGGTTGTTTTGGATCTTATCCGTTTCAATTCCTTTATTCGCGAAGAGCAAGAACGCTTGACGACAGAAACAGCGCATCAAGCCGGATTGATGGCAGCGGCCGTCATCTATCTGATGCTTTTCGACCGCAAGCGCTGGGTGCGAAGGGCGAGCGTGGTGTTACTGCTCCTGATGATGGTACTGCTGCTGAGGGCGCAAATGTTGACTCCCCTCCTAACTTCTCTTTTGGCGATGGCCCTGTTTTTTTCTTTCAGCCGGAAATTCGCCGTGTTTGTGGGGTGCGCCGTTGCCGTCCTCGTGCTTGTCGCGGCTTCGTTTTATTCCGTGAGTGTGACGCCCACCGTCCCCGCGTACATCGCGGACAAGCTTCTCACTGCGCAGGGATCGCAAGGCCCGATGGAATCGCTGGAAGCGCTCAGTGGCGTTCGGCTCGGAGAAATTATCTCGATTGGGGAGGAATTCGCCAATCATCCCGCGAGCCTCGTATTTGGGACAGGCGAAGGGACCTTGGTGAGCCCCGATCCCCTTCTCGATCCCGCAATAGCGACTTCCCGATTCACATTGGACAAGCACTACGTGCATTCGGGCCTGTTTGATGCGGTCTACCACAATGGGACGATTGCGTTCGGAGCGTTTCTGTTTCTCCTTTGGCATCTATTTCGCCGGGGGCGGCGGATGTACGCCGCGGGAAATCCATTCGGCTTGTTTGGAATGGTCACGCTTATGGTCACTGTCGTCTTGCTTAGTTACGATCTGCCATTCGAATCCGCGTTGCCCCTGCTCGCGCTTTGCTTCAGTGGAGTCAGCGCCATGGAGTGGTCGCCCAAGTTGGCTCCAAATCCAATCGCAGCGCGGGCGCCGCGATTGCGAGTCGACAGGAATAACAAGACGATCGCCTGCGGGGCGGGAGGCGCCGATGCGTGCGCGTCCTGACATCCAGGATGGGAACAAGAGTAGAGAGAGATAGCCGCCGGAGCGAAGGAGAAGGGAATTAAATGGACATCGTTAGACGAACGGCCCAACTCGGATTACAGATCTGGAGCAATCCATTCCATGGTCTCCAGCGTCCTCCCACCAAGCGGGAGCAGGAGCTGATAGACGAGCTGCGCTCTGCTTTTGACCTTGCGCCGCAAGTTTCGGCCGACGGGGAGTCCGAGGCGGCCAACCGTTGGGCGCAATTTCAAAAAAGATTAAGGAGCCTGGTTCTCTCCAGAGATCCTCGCGAGTTCCTATCGTGGGACGTCATTTCCAAAACGATGTTTCTGGCCTTTTCTCCGTATGCCGTTCGAGAACTGATTCATCTGAAGCGGCAGAACAACTGGAACTCGCGCTGGAAAGAGGCTCTGCAGGAGTCCCCGGTGGGCAGGCCGGCGCCGTTCCTTCTCTATCCACAAACCAGCGCAAATCTGATTCACGATGCCTACAATCTCCACGCCTTCCAGGAGGCGACGGGGCTGTTTCCGGAACAATTCCACAATATCCTGGAATTCGGCGGCGGGTATGGATCCATGTGCCGGCTGCTGTTCAATCTCGGGTTTGACGGCAGGTACGTCATCTACGACCTCCAGCCATTTTCGGATTTGCAGTCTTACTATCTCAAATCCGTGGGGATTCCTGTTCTCCGAAAAAATTCATTCACACGGAGCGAAAAAGGCGTTGCCCTTGTATCTGACGAGGAAGATCTCCTGCGGTCCGCGGAGCCGTTCACAAAACAAGAATCCCTTTTCATTGCAGCCTGGTCCATCAGCGAAACGTCGCTCGAAGTTCGCCGGCGATTCCTGCCCTATGCGGCCGAGTGCGACGCGTTCCTGATCGCCTTTCAGGAACAGTTCAGCGAGATGAACAATTGTCAGTTTTTCGACAGATGGCAGGAAGAAACCTCCGGCACGATCGATTGGCGCAGAATCCCCATACGGCACATCCGCGGCGGCCACCACTATCTTTTCGGAACCAGGAAAGTACCACCAAGCTAGGCGGCGCCTGGCAACGCCGAAAGCTTCTGCTACACCGTGATTTTTGACTCGACCTCGTTTTCCCAGGAGCGATTGTGTGACCTCGGTTCCATCCAACCCGTTAGTTTGCGAAACCCCGGCAAGTGGGACGCGGCTCCAGGCGGTACTCCGCCGTCTGGCGAAGGGGACATCCATTTACATCCTGGGCACGGTTCTCAGCAAATTGTTGCTGCTGGCAATTCAAATATTCCTTGCGCGTCAGCTTCGAATTTCTGGCTACGGAGTCTACAACTTGGGATTCAATACGATGATTCTCCTGCAGTCGGTAGCCTTGATGGGGCTCGATCAAGCGGTCTTGCGATACGGAGCGCTGTACCGTGGCCGGGGACAATTGGAATTCGTGAAGGGCACTCTTGTTGTCTCGCTTGTGCTGGGTGTGGTGTCGAGCGTTATGGTTGCCGCCGCGCTGATTCTGGTGTCGCCGCACGTTGCCATACGCGTTTTTAGTGAGCCGAAGCTGGCCTCTACATTACAAATATTCGCCCTGGCCTTGCCATTTTATATCGTCGCGCGCATTACCGGCGCGTTCGCCCAATCGCACCACGACATTCTTCGCATGACGGCTATTCAGCAGGTTTCTCAGCCCGGTCTGTATTTGGTGTTCGTGGCCGCACTTTTCTATGCGGGCGGCGGGCTGCGCTGGGCCGCGGGCGCGTTCGTGGTCTCCGCGGCTTTTAGCGCCGTGGTGGGAGTCCATTCGATTCGCGCGGTATTTCCAGAATTCTTCTCTTCGCTCCGCGGCCGTCTTCATTGGCGCGAACTGCTGCGATATTCGCTGGCCTTGTCGGCGATTGCCATACTTTACCAACTTTTCTGGCGCGCGCCGAGCCTGCTCTTGGGGCACCTCGCCGGCGCGAGGGAGGTGGGCCTATTCAGCGCCGCGGCTACGCTGGCTTCTCCACCTGGATTTATCTCCTTGATCTTCGCGCAGCCATTCATGCCCATGATGGTGGACTTGTACGAGCAGCGCAATTTCCGGGAACTCGATATGCTGTACCGCACGGTAACCCGCTGGACGTACATCGTTGTCGTCCCCAGCTTTGGCTTCCTGGTGCTTTTCCGCAAGCAGATCGTGTTGCTATTTGGGCAGGATTTCAAAGACGCGGAAGGGATCTTGGTCACTCTGGGCATGGCGTGGATGGTCTACTACGCGAAAGGGCCAGTCTCCGCCTTGCTCGATATGACGGGCCGGCAAGTCGTCGACCTGGCAAATCTGGCAGGCGTCCTGGTTCTATCTCTAGGCCTGGGTGTGTGGTGGATTCCCCGCGCCGGGGCAGCGGGCGCCGGATGGGCGATCTCGATTTCGATTCTCGCATGGTCGCTGGCCGAACTCGTCGAAGCCTGGATATTTTTTCGAATCCCGCCACTCAGCAAGCATCTTGTCCAGTTGATGGTCCTCGCCGCGCTGGTTTTTGGCGCGGGTTTCCTAATGCAAGATCATGTCTCGGCGGCCGCGGAAGCCGCAGGTGTTGGCGCGCTGTACGCGGCGCTTACTTTCTTGTTTGGCGTTACTCCGGCCGACCGGGAACTTTTGCGGCGGGGAATCAAGAAATTGACGCTGCTTCTCGCGCGCCCCGTTGTCGTCCCAGCACAGGATTGATCTCGACGGACCTGTAAGTGTTTGACCCTCTTCATCACATGACCTGCAGCTCATGCGCATTTCTCACAAGAAGTTTGTGGAAGCTCCCGGACAGTTTTACTGCAATCAGCTACAGCACGGGTCCGGCGCGGTCCAGTAGCACAGGCTTCAGCCTGTGTGATCCATCACGCACTCGTGAGATTTCCAGGTTAAATCACATCCACAGTTACACGCTTTCGTTGCACTACACATTGAGCCGCGGTTTTCCGGAGGGAAGTTCCGGGACCCGGCCAATCACACAAAGGAGAAAATAGATGAAGATTCTGGTTCTGGGCGGGGACGGATACTGCGGTTGGCCAACGGCGCTGCATCTTTCAAAGCTGGGCCACCGCGTCGGCATCGCCGACAATTTTATCCGGCGGTTGTGGGACTGCGAGCTGGGGGTCGAAACGCTGACGCCCATCCGTTCGCTGCACGCCCGCGTGGAGGCTTGGCAGGAATGCACGAGCCGCTCGATGGATATTTTCGTAGGCGATCTCTGCGACTATTCGTTTGTCCGCAGAATGTTCGAGCGCTTCTCACCGGACGCGGTCGTGCACTTCGCGGAACAGCGTTCCGCGCCCTACTCGATGATTGATCGCGAACACGCCGTCTTCACGCAGGTCAATAACATTACCGGCACATTGAACCTGTTATTCGCCATGCGCGATGTGGCCCCGGAGTGCCACCTCGTCAAGCTCGGCACCATGGGCGAGTACGGCACGCCCAACATCGACATCGAAGAAGGCTTCCTCGAGATTCATCACAACGGACGGAAGGATGTCCTTCCATTTCCGAAGCAGCCGGGCTCGTTCTACCACCTGAGCAAAGTGCACGACAGCCACAACATCGCGTTTGCAACCAAAATCTGGGGACTGCGGACGACGGACCTGAACCAGGGCGTCGTCTACGGCACCATGACGGATGAAATCGCGCTCGACGAGCGGCTCGTCAACCGTTTCGACTACGATGAAGTATGGGGCACGGCCCTCAACCGATTTTGCGTGCAGGCTGCCATCGGACATCCGCTCACGGTCTACGGCAAGGGCGGGCAAACGCGCGGTTTTCTCGACATCCGCGACACGATTCGCTGCATCGCCCTGGCGGTCGACAACCCGCCCAAATCGGGCGAATTCCGGGTATTCAACCAGTTCACCGAACAATTCAACGTCAAGCAACTGGCCGAGCTGATCGCCAAAGCCGCCAAGCCGCTGGGCTTGACTTGCCGCATCGAGCATGTCCCCGATCCGCGCGTCGAGGCGGAGGAGCACTACTACAACGCGAAGCACACCAAGCTCATCGATCTCGGCCTGAAACCGCACTTCCTCTCCGACTCGCTGCTCGATTCGCTGTTGAATATCGCAGTACGATATAAAGAGCGGATCGACGCCAAAGTGATTTGGCCGACGGTGAAGTGGCGTCAAACGAAAAACGCGCCTTGCGCTCCCGAAAAAGAGCTTGAGGTGGCGTGGGTCGCGGCCCGCAATGACGCATAAAGTTCAAATATCCAACCTACCGCAGGAGTGAGCACCCCATGGACTGGAATCAAAGTGCGACCGTGCTGGCGCTGGTTCTGCTGGCCTACACGTGGATCGGCTATCCGGCTCTGCTGTTGTTGCTCCAGCGGCTTTTTGCGCGCCCTGTCGCGCGCTTGCTGATTCATCCACATGTCACGCTCATCCTGGCAGTTCACAACGAACAGCAGGGCATTGACGAGAAGCTGCGGGATTGCCTGAACCTGAAATACCCTCCCGGCCGCATCGAGATCCTGGTCGTCTCGGATCATTCCATCGATGAGACCGAGGAAATCGTCGAGAAATTCGCGTCCCAGTACGCAAATTCTGGCGGGCTCCCCTTCTGGATTCAGGGTAAACAAGTCGCCGACGCGCCAAAGCCAGCGCTATGGCGACGGCGCGCAGAGCCCTCACCCTGCATTCGTCTGATTCGGACTGGCACGCGGGCGGGAAAAAGCGGCGCACAAAATCTAGGCGCAGAGCAAGCGAAGGGAGAAATTCTCTTCTTCACCGACGCCAACACGCGTATGGACCCCGCCGCCTTGGAACAGCTCGTCGAGAATTTCGGCGATCCGCGAGTCGGCCTCGTGACCGCGACGGTGCACTTCCAACAACCCAAAGGGGCGGTGCCGGAGGGGCAGGGAATGTACTGGCGGTATGAACTTCTGATTCGCAGGGCGGAATCAGAATTGGGAATTCTGGCGAAGGCGTCCGGCCAGGCGATTGCCGTGCGCCGGGAGCTCTTTCGCCCGCTGCAACCCTGCTTTGGCGACGACTGCATTCTGCCGCTCGAGGTGCGCGTTCAGGGATATCGCGTAGTCCACGAGCATCGCGCGGTTGTCACCGATACGATGCCGCATACCCTGGAAGGAGAAATGAAGGCGCGCATTCGCATGACCGCGCGCAACTGGACAGGCACGCTCAGTCAAATTGCGATTCTCAATCCATTGCGTTTTCCGGTTACGTCCTGGGCATTGATTTCTCACAAAGTGCTGCGATGGCTGAGCCCGCTCTTCCTGGTACTCTTCTTCGCCGCGAGCACGGTGTCCGCCTGGCGCCACGAGTGGATCGGGCTTTGGCTGCTGCAGGTGGTCTTCTATGCCTCTGCGTTTCTCGGGTGGCAATGCGTGCGGAGAGGGAAGGGCGCGGGCGTGTTTGGATATGCGTTCGCGTTCTGCCTCGCCAATCTCGGCTTCTTTTTTGGCCTGGTGAAGGCTCTCCGCAATCAAAGGATTGTCGCGTACTAACCCTTTGACAAAACGGAGTCTGCCTCTCCCTCGCACCCCAGAGTCAAAACTCCTTCCTCTGCAAATTACAGATTCGGTGCGCCCCTCGTGGCCCGATTGCGGTCTGACGCAAAACCTCGCCTTTGGAGCTAACTCATGAATTGGGGCCACCCTGAACGGGGCAAAGTTCTGTTGCTGGCCGGCGATTTGGTATTGGCCGCGGCGGCAACCATCTTTGCCACCAGCATCAATCCGGTGAATCCAGCTGTCTTATCGCGGCGTGTAGGCGAAATCGCACTGTTCCTGTTGGTCTTTTCAACCTGCTTTTATGTTTTTGATCTATATGATGTGCAGGCGTTGAACGGCGCGAGAACAGTCACCAGGCTCCTGGCCGCCGCCGTGTTGGGGATTTGTATCCTCAGTTTCTTCTTGTTTTTCTTCCAGTGGACTGGGTTCAGCCGTGTCTCGATGGCGATTTCCGTCTCCCTGCTCCTGGTTGGCAGCTTCGCTTGGCGCGGATTTTATCGAAGAAATCGAAGCTTGCTCCTCAAGCGGCGAGGCGTGCTTTTGATCGGGACGGTTGAAGATGCGTTAGGCCTTCGCTCCGTTACGGAGTCCGATCATTCTCAATACGAACTGCTCGGGCTCCTGAGGATTCGGGGAGCCACCGTGGCGGCTTCCGCGGGCGCGTTTTCACCGACCATGGCACCTCTTATGGATCCGTCTGTCCCAAGCCGTCCGTACGAGAGAGCAGGAACAACAGCCGTTGTGGAGATGGCAGGCGCGCGGATTCCTTCAGAAGAACCTGCGGAGGAACAGAGTGTCCAGGATTTTGGCCTGGTGAGTCCGGCACTATTGGAGGAAGTCGTCTTGAACCGCGGAGTGGACACAATCGTTGTTCGCCCGGAATCCGCGGTGACGGAATTGGCGGAAGCCCTTACGCGATTGCGCTTCCGGGGCGTGCGGATTTCGACGATGCCGGACCTCTGCAGCCAAATCCTTGAGAAATTGCCGCTAGAGACTCTCAGTGGCACGTGGTTTTCCTTTGCAACGGGATTCAATCTCCTGCATCTACGCATTTTCCGGAGGATTAAGCGGCTGACGGACATTTTGCTGGCGTGCGTTGGACTTCTGATCACGCTGCCAATTTCACTCGTCGTTGCCGCCGCCATCAAATGGGAGTCTCCTGGGCCGGTGCTATTCAGGCAGTGGCGCGTGGGCTGGAGGGAGAAGCCCTTCCGCCTGCTGAAGTTCAGGTCCATGCGGCAGGACGCGGAATCCGACGGCAAAGCGCAGTGGGCCAGCGCGAGGGATCCTCGCGCCACCCGCGTGGGAGCCATTCTCCGCAGATTGCACGTCGACGAAATTCCCCAGATGATCAACGTCCTGCTGGGGGAAATGAGCTTCGTCGGACCGAGGCCGGAAAGGCCTGTGTTCGTCGAGCAACTGAAAACCCTCGTGCCCTTCTATCATCTGCGGCACTATTTGCCTCCGGGGATCACGGGATGGGCCCAGGTCAACTATCCCTATGGCGACTGTGTGGAAGACGCCAGGAAAAAACTGCAGTACGACCTCTTCTATGTTCGAAACGCCTCACCCACTTTGGACCTGAGAATCCTTTTGCGAACCGCGCGTGTGGTCCTTTTCAGAAGCGGCAGCCGTTAACTTACCTCCGCCAAGCGTTACGATCTGCCGCTTGAGCTTCCTCCCACCGCCGGCAGTGTTTATCACCCGCATTTCTTATCACGACCCGAGTAAGACGATGGGTAGTCCTCCGCCTTTCTGCTGGGTGCAGGGTTCGGTCGCGCCGTCGTCCCGCCGGCGATTCTTGCATTTCCATCGCGGCGTAAAACCGCCGGCGAGACGCCGGCGCCACCAACCCGCGCTTTTCGATGGGTAGCCTTCGGCTGATTGCGCCCATCGCGCGCAATCCAGTTGAACGAGAATGTTTTGCAGTATGCACGCTAAGCGAACCTTCCTTGACACTTCTTTGCGCGGGACAGTACACTGCTTTTCTCAAATCGTCAGGGATCGGACTCGATGCTGCTATCGCGGGACTACGTTGGGTACATGGCGGGTGAG
>WNFA01006546.1_pt1 | contig 17432 bp, 11 predicted proteins | sample 5400481 | NCBI WGS metagenome assembly WNFA01 (sample SAMN13153340, study PRJNA577476) | soil metagenome | isolation source: 120 cm saprolite under Douglas fir tree site 2 hole 1 replicate 2 | place: USA:California | collected 2015-04-18
GGAAGAAGCAGCGTTGCAGCCACAACCCCGGTTGTCATCCCGGCGGCTCCCCCCACGAAGCCTCCCACAAATGCGCCGACCTCTTTCGCGACGGTTTTGGCTTCGTTTTCGGACCGAGTTAGGAAAACGATGGAATCCTCCGGCACACTCCGCTCCCGTAACTCCCTGACCGCCTCCTCCGCGTTATCACGCGAAGCAAATACTCCGATTGCAGTTTCCATATGCCCTCCCTGTCGCCAGTCCTGATTTGGTGCTCAAGCTGGTGTACCGTCAGCCAGTTGGACGCCAAGCTGGGCGCGCCATCTGCGCTGGCCAGTCTTTCCGGCGCAACTCTGTACCGAGGGTGAAGATTTGTCAAGTCGAGGGTGAAGATTTGTCAAGTCAATGATCCGCGCTGCCAGCGGTAACCGGAAGCACGCCGCACCTCCTTACTTCGCCTTGTAAGTAAAGTCAGCCGTTGCCGGCTTGCCCGCCGCGACCGTGACCTTCTGGCTCTGACTGCCATAGGTCTCCTGCCACGCCGTCACCGTGTAGTTGCCCGGCGGCAAGTTGCTGATGGTGTAAGAGCCGTTGTCGTCGCTCACTGCCGTCGGACCTTTCACCACCGCCATGTAGCCGTGCATCCAGGGGTGGATGTTGCACTTGACCGGAATGGCGATTTCTTCGCCCGCCCAGACTTGGTCGAACGGCGGCGTTCCCGGCGGCTGCGACCGGTTCCATTCATGATTCGCCCCATTGGGTTTTGGCAGGGGGTGGATGTTATGAGAGTGCGGATCGCTGTTGGACACCTGGAAGTGCTGATTCACGTCGAGCGCCATCACGTGCGGAATGTACTGACAACCCTTTTGATCCCAAGTCGGCTTCGCTGGAGGCACTTGGCTGGCAGTGGCCGCGTCCAGACCCTCGGAGATGTACACCACAACCCACTTCAGGCCTCCGCTCGGACCGACAATGACAGTCTCCGTCGTAACCGGACTGCTGGCGTGCGCCTTTGCGCAATTCGGCTCTTTCGACATATCAATCGGCTTTTGGTGGGGCGGCGTGCCGTCAAGTTTGATCGTACCCGTGATCCCGCCTGTTCCTGCGGCGCTCACATTAAGCGTCCTACGCGTCGAGTACAACAGACCAAACCCAAGAATCAGCAGCGTAGAGGCCGTTACCGCAAATTTTTTGTAGTGAGCTTTCATCGAATTTCTCTCCTCGTCTGTGACTAGTGTCTATGACTAGGTGTCCGTGACTAGTTTGCGCCGCCGGGCAGCTTATTATCGGCCGGAGGGGCGGCTGCTGGCGGCGGGTTTTTATCCACGTACGGGGGAATAACTCCGTGCGCAGCCGACAGAACTTCGTTTTCCTTGCTGTGACGGTCGACCTGCAATGTACGCAGGAAATGGACGAGATCCCAAGCGTCGTTGGGCTGGATCACGTCAGCGAATGAAGGCATGGGCGTGCCGTCCAAGCCAGTCATGAAGATCTTGTAGATATCCTGGTTGGTGTTGCCGCACTTGAAGCGCGAGTCACCCTTTCCCGCGGCGAAGTTGTAGGGACGAATCGGCAGATCTTTGCTGTCGGTGAGAGTCGCGGCAGATGGACCGTCGCCCTCCCCGTGCGGACCGTGACACTTCCAGCATTCGAGCTTGGTGAAGAGCGCTTTGCCGTGGGAAATGCTCTCGAGGGTGACCGGGGGCTCGGCTGGAATCTTGATCGGCTCGCCGGCTTTTTCCTTCTCCCACCGGGGCGAGAAAATTTTGATATAGGCCACTAAATCGGCGCGCTGCTGAGGACTAAGCGCATTCCAAATGGGCATATTGGAATTGGTGACGCCGCGCCCGACGGTGTTGAAGAGATCTTCATCGGTGGGCAGAGTGCCGGTCGGAGTGGAGCGGCATTTGAAGGTGGCAATGGTGAAATCGCGTGGCCTCGGATCGAGCCAAACCGCATTCTCACCGTTGGAATCGCCGTAGTCGCCGTGACAGCCGGCACAATAGCGACGGTAGTTGGACTTCCCGCTTGCGGCATGGCCGGCGACATTGCCGATGTGGCTCTCCATGGGCTTGACTACCACCGGAGGCTTTGGCCCCACATCGGGCACGTCCTGAGCCGAAGCCGGAACGCCAGCCGCCAGAACTACACTGAGAACCCCGGCGCAACCGTAGATTGACTTGAAGACTCTCATTGGCTGATCTCCTCAAAAAATCGGCACAGACGAGCTTCGCTCGCCGCCGGATTCGGACTCCTCAGAACGCGAAATCAAATCCTGCCATCAGGCTGTTGGTGGACAAATCAGATACTCCGTCCGGCGCTGCGCCGCGTTGCCGGAACCATGAAAATTCGTTGTGGAAGGCGAAGCCCGCCCGGCTTGTCATGAACGGGTTGTAGCGGTATCCGACGACGTAATTGTCAATGTCGCCAAGATTTGACGGTGTTCCTGGTGTGGACTGTTGTGACATGCGGACCCATTCGGAGCGCTGGAAAATGGTTAACTGAGGGCTCCACACAAAGTGGGTTTCGACGAAAGCGCCGTTCCAAGTTGGACGGCGGGATCCAGGCGCCAACCCCCCACCTGTATTGTTGCAGGGCTGCAGTTCGTCATTAGCATTGAGGCATTGGCCGCCCGGATTATCGATAAAGTCTCCGTAGCCTTGGCCGAACCAAGCGCTATCCGAACCGTGCTGGGTAAAGACCTGGAAGTCCAGTTTGGGACCGAGGTAAAACAGACCTTCGAAACCTACCCGGTAAAAGTCTTTGTTGCCGACTCCTGAACCTGGAACTGGCGCTCCGCCGCTGGTGGAGTAAGACGTCGCGGCTTCCCCAACCATTGCGTAGCCTCCAATCCGCTGAATCCCCAGCTTGCCGGTATTGAAGGCCTGACTGCCTGCCAGGAACCAGCTATACGAGTTCTGCCCGTAGGGACGATCCGGACTACCATCCACGGAGTTGAGGACGGTTATGGAAAGACGGGTGCGATCGTTGTAGGAATGCCCCATCCACTCCACGCCCAACTGGTTGTCGCCGAGCTGGCCGAAGATGTTCGCATCACCCACGGGAATGAAGTGGAAGAGTTGGTAGGTCGCGCCACTGCCTGAAAGATTCAGCTCGCGTTTTTCCGAAATGAAACTGTCGAGTTCGAATTTCCCGACCTTCACGTTCAACCATGGACTGTTGAGCAGGTTGTCGAAACGCACGTTCGCGGACTCGAAGTGAAACGAACCGAGCTCGTCGGACGAGGGCACGAACAGGAAGGAAATATTTTTCTCGAGGGTGCCGCCGCTGAGGATGTCCAGTCCGCCGTAACTGAAACCGGTGGTGGTGATCTTCTGTTGCCCGGTCGGGCTTTGATCGGTTGCAACTCTGTTCACGCTCTCGCGGCTCCAGAACGGAGTGAAGCGAAATGTGACGGGCCAGTAACCGTTGTTCTGCCAGATCGGGGCGTCGCGGTCGTTCATGAGCTGGTAACCGTTGTCTTTGAACTTTTGGCCGAAGTAATTCAGCATCGGCCAACTTTCATGACAGGCGGAGCAACGCAGGCCATACTTCCTGGCAAAAGCAGGAAAGGCGTTTGCCGGCTGGCAAGCGCCCAGGATCAGAGAGACTAACGCGAAAGCAGCGGCCAGGATGGAAGATGCCCGCTGCGGCTTCTGACAGAGATGAGACTGCGCCCACATACGCATGCTGCACTCCTCAGACAACTTCATAGATTTTGCAAAAACGAAATCCCACATAACGCGCAAACGACGAAAGCCAGGCCACGATCGAGCATGACCTCCGTTGCCCAGCACCTGCGCTCCCGCAAAAACCGCAAAACTTTTCCGGTGAAGTGGTCCAACCACTCACAAGGGGTGGATACTACTACCGGCTGTGATGAAGTGCAATAGGGTTGTACGATTTTTTTTACATTTTTTTTACATAGTGCCACCGGGAGAGATTGGGGTATGGCACTAGGGATGTCTGAGCCACCAGTTGACAGCAATCAACCCAGCGTATGAGACTCTCTTGCAACGGGACACCGGAGCCGGTCGTGATCTGGGACAAGAGTTTTCGCCGTACGGATCTGAATGACAGGTCCGCGTTTCCTCAAGTTGCTGTATTTTCGCAATGTTATCTCCGGGTGGCGGCGGCATTTCTCTTGCTGATTGCGGCGGCGATCCCCGCGCATGGCCGCGAAAAAGATGTTCTTCAGTATGGTGAGGGCCTGATCGTCAATGTTCCGCTGCCGGAGCCGGAAGTCGTGCAGGTTGTGGAAGATGTGGCGAAGAACACTTTGATCCGCGGAACCAAGGAATACAACAAAGACGAGTATGTCGCGGGAGCGGTCGCGGCCACGTCCACGCCGGTGTTTCCTGCATGGACGGAGGGCGGCAAGGTTTTTTACAAGGTGCGGAAACAGGCGCTCGATCCGCGAAACTTCAAAAATAGCGGCGATCTTGGAACCCTGGCCGTGCGCTACGTGGTGCAGCCGGAGGGCGACAAGAATACCGTGCTGCGAATTGACGCTGTGTTTGTGGACGATATTCGGCACAGCGTGCACCAATCGAACGGCTCAGTCGAAAGCAGCGAGTACAAGGACATCCAGGACCGCCTCGCAGCAGTTGAGTTGATGAAGAAGGAAACCGCCGAGGCTGAAGAAGCGAAACAAGAACGCTCGGCAAAGCAAAAATTCGGCATGGGCGGTGACTCAGTTCTGTTGAGCACACCGCCGTTGACGGCGCCGCAAACATCCTCTGGCCCAATGACATCCGCGGCGCCGCAACTGTCGGCGGCCTATGAGCAGCAGCCCGGTGAATCGCTGGAACAACACGTTGCGGAGTTGCGCCGGCAAGTAGAGCGACTGGTCAAGCAGCCGGGTGCTCCGCTCAAGTCCGCTCCGTTCCACACCGCGAGCACGCTGAAATCACTGGAGCCTGGCGTCGAAGTGCTGATTCTGATTTCAACGCCCTACTGGTACGGGGTGGAGACGCACGACGGACAGCATGGATGGATTCGGCGTGACCAGTTGGAGCAGATGCCATGACCGGGCGGAGTTTGCCAATTGCGCCGTCAATTCCTCGCCGGTTACTTCGCGCCGCGCTGCGAGCCGTATTTCCGCTAGTTGTGCTTCTGGTGGCAGTACAGAGCGGTAGCGCGCAAGCGGGCTCATACGAGCGCACCTACCGTCAATCGAAAAGCGCAGTGGAAAAGGCGCTGAAGGAACTGCAACCATCCATGAGTGGACGCCTGCCTGGGTTGGAAGGGTTCGCTTCGCCTGGCGATCATCCCTTGAACCGCTACCAGCGAGCGTATTACCAATCTGCCGCGCAGGTGAGTTCGACTGCGTCGGGCGGATCGGTGGTGCGGGTGAACACGAAGGTGACGGCCTGGTACGCAGATTCCATTCCCTCTCGCTCGGGATATCAACTGCTGACTTCAAATGGCCGGCTCGAGTCCGATCTTTTGGACCAGTTAACCGATCTGCTGGCGACGAGCCCCAGTGCGACGGGTTCGGGCAGTCCCGACAAAAGTTTTCCGGTGAGCGCTCCGTCGGCCAAGCGGCCAGCAATTGCGGGAAAAGAAATTGAGAATAAGGGCAATCAGGAACCGGCCATCTCGGCGCCGATGCCGCGGTTGCCGGAAACCGGACGCACGTTTTCATCTTCGGCGGACGCGGGTTTGTCGGCGCAGCAACTGGCGGATTCTAAAAATTCTCTGAAGCCTCTAGATCAAACAGATCGAGCAGCAACCGGCTTGCAGGCCGAGGCCGCGAGTCTGGAGGAGGTGCTTAAGAACCAGGCGCATCCGAAGAATCTGGTGGCGATAAAAAAATCAGGAACTCCGGTGGTTGCGACTCCCAGTTTGAATGGCAAGACTTTATTTCTGGCGAGCGCGCACGATGAATTTGAGATGCTGGATTTCAATGTGGATTGGGTTCATGTGCGGATTTCCGGCTTGTCACGAGGATGGATCTGGCGCACGAGCCTGGAGATGCCCGAGGGCATTTCGGACATTCCGCAGGCCGGTGCGAGTGCCAAACTGGTTGCGGCCGATCTGTTTCAGGTAACTCGCGAAGAGACTGCGCCCTTCCCGGGGGATTGGGAGCCGCTGCGGGGCAAGAACGTGAAAATTATCTCGGTGCAGAAGATCCAGGAAAACGAGAAGGACAGCGGCGCGCGGGCAAAGCTGGAATTCGCCAAGTCTTTGCTCGACAAGAACTACGCGGAGCTGGCGGCAAAATCGCAGGAGCTAGCCGGAGTCGTGTTGATCTTCGATTCGGTCGATGGCGGTATGATTGCCGCAACGCTCCCGACGGTTCAACAGTGGAAGGCGGGTACGTTATCCGACGCAGCTCTTTGGCATCAGTGCTATTTTGATCCACCCGAGACATTCAATGTTGCCGGACCTGCGGGCGGTCAGTAGTTGGGGTTGCCAGTTATCGTTGCCGCTGCCAGTTGCCAACGACTGCGTTTGGTGCGAGCATCTGATGTCGAGACGCGCTTCTCGTCTTGAAGTTTTGGCTTGACATTGAACAGATGGCGCGGTACGAATGCTCTCTTTTGGAGTTCTCTGTTCCGTGAAGATTTTTCAGTGACGCCGGTTTGAGCTAAACTGCCGGATGAGGGCGGAAGGGCGCAAGCGGGCGAGCGTGGGGTCCATCTTGCAAAAATTTGTTTCTCGGGTGCGCGATTACGCGGAACTGACTAAGGCGCGCGTTACGACTTTGATCGTCCTTACGGCGTGGTGCGGCTACTTCCTTGGCGCGCACAAGCTGGGCGTGTCGTCATGGTCGCTGGGCCTCGTCCATGCCTTGTTGGGAGTGGCGCTGGTTTCCAGTGGAACGGCGGCGCTGAACGAAGTGCTCGAATCGAGCGTCGATGCGCGGATGCGGCGTACCGCTCAGCGCCCTGTGCCTTCGGGACGCATGACCAGGGCACACGCGGCAACGGTTGGATTGGCGCTGACTGTGGGCGGCTCCATCTATCTGGCGATCTATGCCAACCTTCTTACTGGCCTGTTAGTATTCTTGACTTCACTGGTATATCTCGCGGCATACACTCCACTGAAAAAAGTCTCTCCGATGTGCACATTTGTTGGCGCGTTTCCGGGAGCGATGCCCGTCGTACTGGGTTGGACGGCGGTGCGTGGAAAGCTGGAAGTCGAGACTCTAATCCTTTTTGCCATTATGTTCGTCTGGCAGTTCCCGCATTTTCTCTCGATCGCATGGCTCTATCGCGAGGACTATGCGCAAGGCGATATTCGCATGCTGCCTGTGGTCGATTCCGATGGGAAGTCCACCGTCTGGCGGATTCTGGCCTATTCCGCAGCCTTGATTCCCGTGAGCATTCTGCCTGTCGCGTTAGGAATGGCGGGACGCGTGTATTTGGTTGGCGCCATCCTGATGGGCGCGGCGCTGTTCCGTGTGTCGATGGGAATGGCGTACCCGCAACTGCCGGCAACGGCGCCCGCGTCGAAACCGTCGGCTCGCCGCTTGCTGCAGGCGACGATTATCTATCTCCCCGCTTTGTTCGCGTTAATGATGGCTAACTCGGGCCGTTAGTCGGCAGTAACAATGGCGGTTTGACCTAGCTAGTCGGCGAGGTGAACTGTGAGAATACACGGATCCCTTCTATTTGCCGCGATTGGTGTAATCCTAAGTGGCTCAACCAAGTTTGTTGGCAGCGGGCGGTACTAACCCCTTTTCGGGATGCAACGATGTGGACTGGCCCTACCTTCCAGAGAGCAATTCGGCATATTCTTATGCAATAGACTTAGCCCAAACCTTGGTTGAACATCGCTTCATCGTGACGTGCATCAGCCCGTCGAAAATGACGGGCACGTTCGAAGGACAGGAGGGAGCGGCAGTCTACAGAACAAATGAGGGTGACTTCGAGGCGCTCTTTATGCCTAAGCCGCAAAATTTCAACAAGCTTTCCTTTGTATTTCGTCAAGCATGGTAACGAGTTGATTGTCGCGCAGGATCAGCGGGTTGCGGCCCGAGTGAAAGACGCAATCGACGACCGTTAAACAGCACAGGGAAACTGAGCTCAGTTATTCGACCTTCAACTCAATTTTCTTGGACGCGACGTCGAGCTTTGCGATCCGAAACTTGCGGATCTGCCCGGCCCGCACAACTTCCGTCTTCGCCTCGTCGGCGGCAGCACCGCTCTTCCAACGCTCCTGCAGCATGGAACCGAGTGACGACAGGTCAGGCTTTGACGATGAGGGTGAATCCGGTTCAGCGCGCTTGTCTTCCTGCGCCGGCTTCTCCTCTGGCATCCGGCACGTCGCCACAACGCCTTCGCCAAGTTCCACGCGCGCGCGTCCGTCGGAAATCTCTACCATGCGGCCCGTGACGATATCGCCTTCTTTATGCTCGGCGAGATATTCATCCAGACCGGTTGGAACCAGTTGTTTCATGCTCAGGCGTATGAGCCGCTTGTCCGGGTCGAGCGCGAGCACCTGCGCGTTGACCACTTGTCCGGCTCTCAGCACTTCCTGCGGGTGATTGATGCGCTTCTCCGCGCTGATTTCGCTGACGTGAATCATACCCTCGACGCCTTCGGCAAGCTGCACGAAGGCACCAAACTTCGTCAAGCTCGTCACCGGCCCTTCGATCACCGTGCCCGGCGCAAATTTTTGCGCCACTCCCACCCAGGGATCGCCCAGCGCCTGCTTCAGGCCAAGGGAGATGCGGCGTTCTCCCGCGTTCACTCCGAGAATCACGGCTTCAACGGTCTCGCCCGGTTTCACTACATCGCTCGGAGTTCTTACTCTTTTGGCCCACGACATTTCGGAAATATGAATCAGACCTTCAATGCCGGGATCGAGTTCCACGAACGCGCCGTAATCGGTGAGCCGGGTAACCGTGCCGTGCACCCGTTCGCCAGCCTTATATTTTTCGGCGACGGCGTCCCACGGATGTGGTTGAAGCTGCTTCAGACTGATCGCGATGCGCCGCTTGTCCGAGTCGATCTTGATGATCACGGCTTCGATCTGCTGGCCTGTGGAGAGCACGTCAGACGGCTTGTTGACGCGACGCCATGAAATTTCGCCGACATGAAGCAGGGCGTCCGCGCCGCCGATATCGACGAACGCGCCGTAATCAGTCAGGCTGCGAACCTCGCCCTGCACGGCATCGCCCTCTTTGAGTTCCGAGAAGCGCCGCTGCTTGCCGGCGCGTTCTTCGTCTTCCGCAATGGCGCGGCGATCCACCACCACGTCTTCCTCAGCCACGTCGAGCTTGATGATGCGGCAACGGATTTCCTGCTCGACCAGTTTCTCCATTTCGGACGCGTCGCGGGTTCCACTGCGCGAGGCGGGCATGAAGGCTCGCACGCCCACATCCACACTCAGCCCGCCCTTGACCACGCCCGTCACGGTGCCAATGATTGTCGACTTGTCTACGAAAGCTTTCTCCAGCGACGCCCAGTCGGTTGGACGCTCGACCTTGCCGCGAGTCAGTTCGTAGTAGCCCTCCGGATCGCGTCCCTTGACGGTGACCTGCACCTTGTCGCCCGGCTTCGGCGGTTTGTCCGGCGGAAACGCCGAGAGCGGCAGAACGCCTTCCGTCTTGAACCCAATGTCGAGAATGATGGAGTCGGCGGTCACGGCGATCACCGTGCCTTCGCGTCTCTGATTGCCAGCTTCGCTCTTGCGGGAATGGCTCTGCTCGTACTCAGAAAAAATATCTTTGAATGATTCGGCCGGAGATGATTCGGCCGACTCAGCGGCTGGCGTGGATTCCGGAGCGTCCGGGTTGGACGTATTTGGATCGGACGTGTTTGGTTCGGACATCTTTGGATTGGACATGAGGAGGTCACAGCCCGGCAGCGTAATCCCGCCTTAGGATAACACCGCCGAGGGCTGATCCGGAGGCTGGGGCGATGGGAGCCGGGGAGGGATTTCAAACCTCAGGTGTAAACTATTTTTCGTTTCCAAAGTCTAAAGAGCTGAGACGAGATCGGTCTGCGGCTGAGAAATTGGTTCGGAGGTTTAAGAATGCGGTTGGAATTTGTGGTTTTGTTCCTTGTGCTCGCACTCGTGACGAGCGGTTCGGCGCAGAGCAAATCGGCGCCAACCAAATCGGTACAAACGACTGAGATTGATATTCCGTATGAGCGCTTCGTGCTGGACAACGGTCTGACCGTGATCGTGCATGAGGATCACAAGGCGCCGATCGTGGCGATCAATACCTGGTACCACGTGGGCTCGAAGAATGAAAAACCGGGGAAGACCGGGTTCGCACATCTATTCGAGCACCTGATGTTTGGCGGCAGCGAGCATGCGCCGGGGCGGTACATCGACGGTATGGAAAGGATTGGCGCGACGGATTTGAACGGCACCACCAATCCGGACCGCACAAATTATTTCGAGAATGTCCCCACCTCAGCGGTGGATTTCACGCTGTGGATGGAGTCCGATCGCATGGGGCACCTGCTGGGCGCGCTGGATCAGAAGACGCTCGATTTGCAACGGGGCGTGGTGCAGAACGAGAAGCGCCAGGGCGAGAACCAGCCGTACGGAGTGACGCGGCAACTGCTCACGCAAAATACCTATCCGGCCGGGCATCCGTATTCGTGGACGACGATCGGAGAAATGGCGGACCTGGACGCGGCGTCGATGAAGGACGTGCAGGAATGGTTCAAGACGTATTACGGGCCGTCGAATGTGGTGCTGGTATTGGCGGGCGACATCGACGCGAAGACCGCGCGAGAAAAGGTCGAGAAATATTTTGGGGACATTCCGTCGGGGCCTCCAGTGGCGCACCAACAAGTGTGGGTCGCAAAGATGACCGGAACGCACCGCCAGGTGGTGCAGGATCGCGTGCCGCAAGCGCGAATCTACAAAGTGTGGAACATTCCGGAATATGGCAGCGCGGAAAGCGACTATCTGGACCTGGTAAGCGATTGCCTGAGTTCCGGGAAATCGTCGCGGTTCTATAAGCGTCTGGTGTATGAGGACCAGATCGCGACCGATGCTGTGGCCTTCACCGACTTAAGAGAAATTGGCGGTCAGTTCTACGTCCGGGCGACCGCGCGGCCCGGACAGAGCATTGCGCAAGTGGAAAAGGAAGTGGATGAAGAACTGGTGCGGTTTCTGAAAAATGGACCGACGCCCGAGGAGATGCAGCGCGTCAAGGCTCAGTATCAGGCGAACTTTATCCGCGGAATCGAGCGGATTGGAGGGTTCGGCGGAAAATCGGATCGGCTCGCGGAGAGCCAGGTGTATCGCGGAAGCGCAGACGCCTACAAGATCTCGCTCAAACGCGTGCAAGAGGCGACGGCGGAAGATCTGAGGGCGGCGGCGCGGCGGTGGCTTTCGGACGGCGTGTACATCCTCGAAGTGGGTCCGTTCCCCGACTATAAGACCGCGTCCGCGGGCGCGGACCGCAGCAAGGCGCCGGATACAGGCACGCCGCCCGAGTTGAAGCTGCCGAAGCTGCAACGTGCGACGCTGTCGAATGGATTGAAAGTAATCCTGGCGGAGCGTCACGAAGTTCCGCTGGTGAATTTCACACTGGCGGCCGACGCCGGATTCGCCTCCGACGCATCGGCGACGCCGGGAACTGCCAACCTGGCGATGCAGGTGCTGACCGACGGGACGCGAACGCGCAACACGTTGCAAATCAGCGACGAACTGGAAACGCTCGGCGCCACATTGCGCGGATCTTCGAACTTGGATCTGTCGTTCGTTTCCCTTTCGGCGTTGACGGCCAAGTTGGATCCGTCGCTCGATCTATTTGCGGACGTGGTTTTGCATCCGTCGTATCCGGAGAACGAAGTGAAGCGCGAGCAGAAACTCGTGCTCGCTGGAATCGACCGCGAACAAAACACGCCTGCGACACTGGCTTTGCGAGTATTGCCTGCGCTTTTGTACGGACCGGGACACCCGTACGGCAATCCATTGACGGGCTCTGGGACGAAAGAAAGCGTGGCGAAACTGACGAGAGAAGATCTCGTGAAGTTTCATGACACCTGGCTGCGTCCCAATAACTCGACGCTAATTGCGGTGGGTGACACGACTTTGAAGGAAGTGACACCGAAGCTGGAAAAACTTTTTGCAGGGTGGAAGAGCGGAAGCGTTCCAGCCAAAGACGTGAAGACCGTTCTCGTTGCAACGAAGTCCACCGTGTATCTGATCGACAAACCCGGCGCGCTGCAATCGGTGATCATTGCGGGAGTGGTGGCGCCTCCGAGGGCGAATCCGCAGGAAATCGCAATTGAAGCGATGAATAACAGTCTCGGGGGAATGTTTGGCGCGCGGCTGAATATGAATCTGCGGGAAGACAAGCACTGGTCGTATGGTGCGCGCACCGTTCTTCGCGACGCCCGTTCGCAGCGGCCGTTTTACGCGGTCGCGCCAGTGCAAACCGACAAGACGAAGGAAGCGCTGGTGGAGATGAACAAGGAGTTTCGCGGAATCGTGGGCGAGCATCCCGTCGGCGCCGACGAGCTCGCGAAGATTCAAGCAAACGAAACGCTGAAGCTTCCGGGATCGCGCGAGACGCTGGACGCGCTAGGACAGTCAATCGTAGACCTGGTGCAATTCGGCCTCCCTGACGATTATTACGATACTTACGCTGGGAAAGTCCGCGCGCTCAAGACGAATGATGTAAACCAGGCCGCAAACGAAGTGGTGCGACCGGACAACCTGACCTGGATCGTTGTGGGCGATCGGGCAAAGATTGAATCCGGCGTGCGAGAGCTGAACCTCGGCGAGTTCCATCTGATGGACACCGACGGGAAAGTGCAGTAACGGTTTGAACTTGGATGGGTCTTAGGTCGTGCGCCGCAGGATTGTGCAACCTAACTGACGGCCTTTCCGTGGAACTGCCTGAGCCCTGCTATCAGCAGCAGCGCGTCAAAGAACGTCAACGCTACCAGCACAACCGGCACCGAGAGGTGCGGGAACTGGGGTACGAGCGTGCCTCGCAGGCCTTCGCTCGCGTAAACGAGGGGATTCACCAGGACGATTTTCTGCAAGATCGGAAAGTGATTTAACGCGCTCCACGGATAATAGGCACAACCAAAAAAGATCATCGGGGTCAAGACCATGCTGAACATGAGACCGATATGAGTCTGATTGATGCTGCAACCAAGAGCAAGACCGCCGCAGGCCGAGAAGAGCGCCACGAGCAGTGTAACGCAGGCAAAGCTTAGCGGAGAACGCAGGTTCAATTCCACGCCGGGACGCAGCAGCAGCCACGCTGCCGGGATGACCGCCGATCCGGCAAGCAGTGCTTGCAGCGTCCCAAAAATTACTTTCTCTATAGCCAGCCAGGAGATTTCAATCGGCGCCAGCAGGCGGTCTTCGATCTCGCGAGTAAACTGAAATTCAGAGATTAGCGGCATCGCGACAGCCCAAACGCCGGTGAACACCATGCTGATCGCCATGATCCCGGGCAAGAGCAGGCTCTTGTATGCGGCAGGCATGTAGCCGCTCGTCACCATCACCCTGCCGAAGATAAACACGAACATCATCGGCTGCAAGAAAGTCTGCAGCAGCAAAGGAACGAAGTTGCGGCGAGCGACGTGAGCATCGCGCGCCAGCAGGGCTAGAAAAGTCTTCCAGTTCATTCGCGCAAGCTCCTTCCGGTGTGGTGCAGGAAGAGATTCTCCAGGCTGGGTTCCGAGATGTGGACGTCGCACAATTCGACAGAGGCGCCGGAGGCAAGATTGGCAATCTCGGAAACCAGCGAGCCTCCGCGGTCAGCGTATACGTCGGCGGAGTTGTCGTCGTTCCCATGACTACTCGGGCGCACCTCGGTCACACCCGGCAAGCTCTGAAGACGCTGCAACAATTCTTGGGAGTGATGGCCAAAGCGCAACCGCAGCAGAAAGCCACCCGGAACCGAAGCCTTCAACTCCCCCGGAGTGCCCAGGGCGATCATGCGTCCATGATCGATGATGGCCAGACGCTGGCACAAGGCATCAGCCTCTTCCATGTTGTGCGTGGTCAGCAGGATGGTCTTTCCCCGCTGGTTGTATTCGCGGATGATTTCCCAAAGAAGCAAGCGGGTTTGCGGGTCCAGCCCGGCACTGGGCTCGTCGAGGAAAAGTATCTGGGGGTCGTGCATCATGGCGCGCGCGATGGAGAGACGTTGCATCATGCCGCCGGAGAATCCGCGAACCATCTGATCGGACCGGTCACGGAGTTTGAAGCGATCGAGCAGCGCCTCCGCACGCTCGGCTCGCTCCCGTGAATCAAGGCCGAAATAGGCGCCGTGGAAGAGCAGAATTTCGCGAGCGGTGAGAGAAAAATCAAGGTTAGGACGCTGCGCAACGACACCAATCAACCGCTTGACCGCGACCTGATCCTTCCAGACATCATGCTCGCCAATCCAAGCCTGGCCGCCCGTCGGTCGCACGCGCGTGGTGAGGATTCCTACGGTCGTCGACTTGCCCGCGCCGTTCGGCCCCAGCAGACCGAAGATTTCTCCCGGTGAGACCTCAAGAGAGAGGCCGTCGAGAGCGACGATCTGCGGCTTGGGCTGTTTGTTCCCCTTGCCGCGCGCTGTACTGAAAGCGAAGCTGCCGCCGGCGGCGAGAGGCGGCGGTGATGTATATATCTTGCGTAAATCGCGGGTCCGAATGCCTGCCAGCATGCCGAAATCCTTCGATGCGTCTTCGAATCTTAATACGAGAGATAAAACCAGAGGGCTGCGACGATTGTCAATTCTTCGCGGCGTTTATTGCTGATGAGCCCGGGAACCATTCTTTCACATTGCAATTCCCCCTTGCTTTTACGGCCTCGCTGGCTGATTCTTGTGCGCGTTGTTTGCCGGAAGGCCGAGGGGAGAAGTCGTGCACTGGACTCAAGTCTATGACCCTTTCGGTCATTGGTGGCTTTCTACCTTAGTTGCAGCTCTGCCCCTTCTTGTCCTGTTCGGAATGCTCGCCGGTCTCAAGGTGAAACCCCACTTGTGCGCTATCGCCGGAGCATTCACTGCGGCGGCCGTGGCGGTCGTGTTTTTTGGAATGCCGGTGACGCTTGCGGCCATGAGTTTCGGGTACGGCGTTGCCTTCGGTCTGTTGAAGATAGCCTGGATCGTGCTCGCCGCGGTTTTTCTGTATGACATCTCGGTTGCAACCGGCCAGTTCGAGATCATGAAGGAATCGGTCGCCGGCATCACTCCAGACCGGCGTCTTCAAGTGTTGCTGGTGGCGTTCTGCTTCGGCGCATTCATCGAGGGCGCCGCCGGGTTTGGCGCGCCCGTGGCCATCGCCGGAGCTTTCATGATTGGGCTCGGCTTCCGGCCCTTCCACGCGGCGGCTCTGAATCTGATTGCCAACACGGCCCCGGTGGCTTGGGGAGCTATCGGCACTCCCGTGCATACACTGGCGGCGGTGTGCGGGCTGCCGGAATCCGATCTTAACGCGATGATCGGCCGCATTCTTCCCTTCACCGCGGTGATTGTGCCGTTCTGGCTTGTAAGAACGATGGTGGGATGGAGTGAAACATTTGAAGTGTTGCCCGCCATTCTGGTGGTAGGTCTCTCCTTCGGATTCACACAGTTCTTCTGGTCGAACCATGTGGACAGCAATCTGGTGGACATCGTGGCCGGCGCAGTGTCGATCGTCGCGACTGTGGCCTTCCTCCATTTTTGGAAGCCGAAGAAAATCTGGCGCTTCGACTACGATAAAAAGGAAACACCACTTCCGCGCCCGACCGCACCCATCGCAGACCAAGCCGGAGGAGAATGGGCCGCGAAGGAGTTCGACGGCTTTGGCAGTGATGATAACGATAGAGTCCGATCTTATCCGGTCGGCCAAGTGTTGAAAGCGTGGATGCCGTTCGCCATCCTGTCACTCTTCGTTCTTCTTTGGGGTCTGCCTTCCATCAAGCTGGCCATAAACCAGGCCACCACACCGGCTTTCAAGGTAGTGCTTCCAGACGGAAAAGTCCGGCCCGGCCCGCCCGGCTGGGATGTCCCGCTGCTACACGACGCGGTCTATCGCTCGGCTCCCGTGGTCACCAAGCCGACCCCGGAGGCAGCCCGATATGACTTCAACTGGCTTTCCGCAACCGGCACGGGATGCTTCCTGGCAGCGATCCTGTCCGGACTGCTGCTCGGCATGAGCCCAAGGGAACTGGCGAAAACTTTCTGGCGCACTCTGGCGCGCATGCGACTCGCCGTGATCGCGATTTCCTTCATGCTCGGACTGGGCTACGTAACACGCTATTCGGGGCTGGACGCAGTCCTGGGCCTCGCCTTCACCCGAACCGGCTGGGCGTATCCTTTCTTCGGTACTTTTCTTGGCTGGCTTGGCGTTGCGCTGACCGGAAGTGACACCTCGTCCAACGCGTTGTTCGGAAGTTTGCAGCGAATCACTTCTCAGCAACTCGGGATCGATCCGGTTCTGATGTGCGCGGCCAACAGCGCGGGTGGAGTGATGGGCAAAATGGTAGACGCGCAGTCGATCACGATAGCAACCGCCGCCACCGAGCAAGTCGGGAACGAAGGCGCGATATTCCGATTTGTGGTGTGGCATTCGGTTGCTCTGGGAGCCATTGTCGGAGTCATCGTCATGCTGTACGCCTACGTGTTTTCCAATGCCGTCCCTCATGGGCTGACATTTGTGAAGTGAAGGACGCAGGCCCGCCGCAACCGTGGTGGAGATCCCGCTGGATCTCCTGCCAGTTATTGAAGGTGCTGGTGGCGGCGGTAGGACTCGAACCTACGACCTACGGATTATGAGTTGCCAACCAGACGCTGATTCTAAAGAGGCTCAACAAGATAGGTCGGCAGATTCCGGCAAAGTCTTGCAAAACCCGCATCCCCCGCGCAACCAAGAGCCGCCGGTTCCACCGACAGAAGGACAAGACCGAGCGAGCGACGGTCGCCAGGACGACGGAGGGTATCCCCATAAGCCTTAAGGCTGAGAAACGCTCGAAACATAGTGAGCCGAGAGCAGTGCAAGGCTCAGTGCGTGGGAATCTAACAAGGGGCCAACGCACGTGTGAAACGATGGATCATGCAATCATGCCCTCTCTTTTTTGGAACTGAAGTCCGAGGAGGGCAATCTCGGCGTGCGTGAACAGGGTTGACTGTGTTGACTGAGCTTTGGTTTAACGCTGTTTAACGCTTCTGATTGCAAGGTTCTTGCTCAGTTAGAGAGTAGGGGATAAGGGGTCGTGTCTCGAAAACCACGGTGGAGAGCAGCACGACGGCAGGAGGTGCGGGAGCGCGGTATTAAGCCGCCGCTTCGCTGGGAAGTGTGGAGGATCCGAGTTTCGCCGCTGTTGACGGTTCCAGACTGGGCGAGGCAAGCATCAATTCGCGGGTTGCAATGCACAGCGAACGAAGTATGGCTACGACCTCGGAGAGCGAAACTACTACTGCGGATAGACCGCGCACGAGGTGGATACAGCGAGTTTACGAAGACGGAATTCAGGCGCTGTGATCTTTGCTATCGGCCGTTGATTGGAAGCGAAGCTGAAAAACGTCGGCTGTCTATCGAAGC
>WNFA01001804.1_pt1 | contig 17429 bp, 12 predicted proteins | sample 5400481 | NCBI WGS metagenome assembly WNFA01 (sample SAMN13153340, study PRJNA577476) | soil metagenome | isolation source: 120 cm saprolite under Douglas fir tree site 2 hole 1 replicate 2 | place: USA:California | collected 2015-04-18
ACGCCAATCACATATGGCTGGCGTAGGAAAACCTGGGTAACTTGCTCCACGGGCAGCCAGGCAACATCATCGACTAGTTGTTGTTCTGCTTGCTGGTACGCTTGAAGACGAGCGCTCTGGTTGGAGTTTGTGTCAGCAGCTTCCAACAGTCGCTGCACTGACTGTTGTTTTGCCGCATCCGTGCTGGCGTTCTGCCCATAGTTCATGTTATTGTTGGGCATGCCGCTATCAAATTGGAGGGTTAGCCAATCTTGTGGATCAGGATATTCAGCGACCCAGGAGAAGCCCCAGAATTGCAAGCCATTGGCATTGCCAGTGGCAGATGTGATCCTGGCCAACAGGTCGTTGAAGCTTACCGGAACAGCCGTGACAGTCACTCCAAGGACAGATTGCCACAGGCGGATCAGCGCGGCGACCTCAGCATCGAAGTTGCTCACGCCGGTCGCATATGTCAGCTTAATGGGAGGGAGTTGAGCAACACTTGACCATTTTTCTTCCTGCAATCCTTTTTGCAACAGGGCTCTGGCTTCAGTTGAATTGCCTTTGAGATTCTGTGTCCCGTCTGGACTCGTCAAGTCAGGATTATATCCTGTCATGCCCTGGGGCACGATATGGTTGGTGGGCAATAACGCACCTTTCCACGCGGTGTTCACAATGGCCGTTTTGTCGATAGCCAGTGCGAATGCCTGGCGAATGTTGATGTTGTCAAAGGGCTTCACCAGGTAGTTCATGGTGTAGTAATTGATCCACAACTGGGGCACCTGGTGCAAGTCCGGATTCTTCTTAGCGCCAGCTAAGGTAGAGACAGGCACACTTGCCATGTCGACGTGACCGGCCTGATATGCACGGTAGACAGCATCGGGCTGCTGGTAGAAGGGGAAAATCACTTTTATAAGTTGAGGCCTGGGTCCATAGTAGTTGGGATTGGGTACGAAATCGATTTGCTTGCCGTGCAGATATTGTTGCACCTTCCAGGGGCCTGAACCACCGCCTTCTGAGAGGTGGTCGGGAAAGGTTGATCCATACTTGTCGACCAGGCTCTTTTCGACTACATAGGAAGTTGGATACGCGAGCATATCAAGGAAATAGGCGGCTTTTCTTTTTATCATGATTACCAGAGTGGTATCATTGGGCGTCAGCAGGCTATCTCCGATGAGGGTCGAAATCCTACTTGTCAACAATTTCTCCGCATCCTTGATCAAACCTAAGTAGATGGGAGCCACATTAGACTTCGTCGCAGGCTGTAAAGCCCGGTCGATGCTATAGGCTACATCTCTCGAGGTCAAAGGCTTGCCATCACTGAACTTCAAATTGGTCTTGAGGTGGAAGGTCCACGTCATGCCATTGGCCGATTCCTCCCAGGATTGCGCGAGTTGTGGGCGAACCCGGAGTTTGTCGTCGAATTGCACTAATCCCGTGAAAATCATCTGAATTGCATTTGCAGAGAACGAGTCATTTACCTGGGCAGGGTCAAGTGTAGAGATATCCGAGATACCAATTTGCGGGGCAATATACACCTGGTACCTGGTTGCTGCCTTGACCAATCTGGGAATCTGCTGATTATTGCTCCCTCCAAAGAGATCGCAGGCGCTAAGAAATATAGTTAGCAGGCAGAGAAAGGCATAGATGAGTTTTCTACTTGTGAATTGCCCACCGCTGTACATCTTCATTTCTCCTCAAATTATATGTTTTATGTTGTTCAAACCTCATCCATCTCAACCACGGGCCGCTCCTAAACAATATACGTCCAAACTGCCCATTTGCACTCAAATTTAGTACGCAGCATGTGACCGTATTGTTTTCCGTCATCGTGACCCCTCTGTACCCGCATTGTGTCTACAGCCTCCAAGCCGTTGAGAGGCTGGCTCAACCACCTGAGTACGATGATGGGAAACCAGGTGATGATGACGGTAAATCATACATGTGACCGTAGGGGCGGGGGCGGTGTGGAGCGGTGTGGGGGCCTTTATGGCCGCCCGCGTAGCCCTTGTCCCGTGACGTGAACAGGTGGTCATGGATCACGAACGTGTATGCTGCCCCAGGAGCGGGCGGCCATAAAGGCCCTCATAGGCGTTAACTGTATGTCCAGGACTATCGCTTTGGGAGCCCCTCTCAACCGAGCATGTCATCCTGAGCGCAGCGAAGGATCTCTGTGCCCAGCGAGTCAGACCCTTCGCTGCGCGGAGGCGTGACAAGCGACGGCATGCCGCCTGGCGATCGAGGTGGTCGCCCTGGAACATCTGCTTCAGTTAATGCTTATGCGGGCGGCCATAAAGGCCCTCCCCACGCCTCCCTTCCGCTCCCGCCCCTACGGCATCGTGGGTCGGCTTCTTCGGCAGTTGTCCATGGTCGCCCTGTACTGTTATGGCTACCAGCCGCACACTAGCCAGGTTTTCTACAAATTGTCGACCAGTGAGTTGCGTTTGCCAAAGATAGCAGCTCGCAGCGCCACGTGTACAAACTCTTCGATGCTTGTATCAGCGAGTGCCGAGGGCCAGGCCATGAATTCTTCGCCTGCGGCATGCACGATTTGCAGGGTATGGCCTTGATCTGCGGCTGCGTCTACACGAGCTGCGGCAAGGGCAATTACGGCGAACAGTGCGCGCTTATCATACCCGAGTTGGAAATAACGACGAACAGTGCTTTGTGCTCCCGCCAGGTCTTGCGCATCGAGTTGTTCTCGCAGTGCATCCAGTAGTGCCGAGGAAATGAGGCCGCCGCCAAGAGTAGTGGGTCGGGCTGCCGCAGCCTGGGAAAGGCCCCCCTGCTCGCTCAATTCCTTACACAGCGCGTTGATAAAAGCTGCAGAAGTGAACAACAGGGGCACCGCAGGCGGGTCTTGCACCTGCTGGAAGACCCGGCGCACGGCGGCAGCATAGAGGAGCCCATGCGCGGCATAGATGAATGCATCGCGGTCCTTATCGCTCACCATCTGCATGATATCAGCAGCAGCCAATGCGATGACAGAACCGACGCCATTTGCTGACGCCCCCCCCTTGATGAGCGCATCATAGACACCCTGGCAAACTTGCGTTGTGCCGGCATCGCTGCTAATTAAGCGGCGCAGCGGGAGCGCATTCTCATTCTTGGGAGTCGACAAACGGGTGCGTAAACTCGCCAGGCTGTGACCTGGATCAGCAAGAAATGAGCGTACCGTATTGATCCAGGCTGGCTCTTCGCTATGCAATGGCAGATGCGGGACAAGCCAGTGCAGAATGTTTGGCGCTCGATCTCCCCACTCGATGGCATCCAGTAATTGTGTGCCACGGACAGCAAATATCAACGGGTGCCCGGCATGCTGAAACGTCGTAGAAATGCCATCGTAGATGCGCACCTGCATGGTACGGTAGTCTGCGCCGGTGCCGTAGAGGCCGAAGAGCAGGCGCTCAACCAGCGCAGCATTATTGCCATAGATGGCATCATGCATCACTTCGTCTACGGTCTTGCCTTCTGGCAATCCACTGGGGAAGAGGGGTTCAGGATAGGTATCATGCGCAGCCTGGCCTGCACGAACTGCCGGGGCAGTGGCAAGCAGCGCTTGTACAAGTAAAGGCAACTCGCGTTCGCACCCGCGCCCTTCTGCTTCTGGAGTCAAAGGAAGCGCATCAAGCCAGCGGCTCAGGCAGCCAGCGGCATCGAGTATAAGGATAGCGTGGCCATCCTGGTCCCCGTGGGCCGCGATCATGCCCACCCGCCCGGCTATAACGGCAGCAGGCGCACCCTGTTGCAGCAGGGGACGAGCAGTAGCGATTATGTGATCTTCGTTACCAGCAACAATGGCATCAAGCAATGCCGAAATATCGGTATACATTCCAATCATTGGCATAAAAAGACTCCTACAAAATAGAACGTTTATGTGTATATACTAATCCCGCAGCTCGCGAATTGCCCGCTCAATGCCGGGAATTTCAGCATATTCTTCGTCCAGTAGTTTGAAACTTCGCTCCAGGAAGAGTTGTGCGAGCTTCGCTCCGCGCTCGCTGGCGTCGAATGCAGCAGCCAGTAACTCAGAACTTTTATATTTATCTGCCAGAGGTTTAGCGATACGCTGCATACGTTGCTTCGTTTCCTGGAGCAGGCGTTTATCATTCCCCCCCATAGCATAGCGCACGACACCCACCAGCTTGCTCAATTCCGCCAGGCGCTGCCGCTCGGTCATGGTTTCCATCAACAGCTCTTCAGCGTCCATGTCGTCCAGTGCCAGCAGTTCTTCCGCTTCGATTTCCCTGGAAGGAGAAGCCTGAGAAAACGTCGCGGCATAATTCATGTAAAGCATCCCATACTCCTGGCACTTCTCCATCGCCTGCTGCATACGCGCCATTTCATCCCTCGGATTCACAAGGCCTATATCGCAAAAGTCGTCATCACGGCGTTCGGCCAGCATCTGCAGGTGTTCAAAGCTTCCACCTTCTTCAAGCATAGGTGGTATGGGAAAGATGGAAACATTTGTCGACTCTCGCAGCTCTTCTGGGGACAACTGCGAAGCCAGGAAAGCAGGGAAGTATTTACTCATCGAAAAAGGTAGAGGTGGTACGATACAATAGGTCCAGAAGACAACGCTGGGGTCGGTAGCACTGCGTGCGACAAGAATGGCATGTCCTCTTGGCGATTGTGAATTACCACGCAAAAATTCTATACTCATAATAAATTCCTCCTCGGTTGGCCGACACCAGTAAGGCACTGACGGCTACTTCAACTCCTTGCGCAGCTGCCCCAGCCGCTTCAGCAGATCTTTGTTGACGCCTATCTCTTCCTCCGTTAGCTCACTGCCGCTGGTGGGAATAGCGTCCTCATAGGCTTTGAGACGCTGCACAATAGCGGAAGCCCCAGCAACGCGGACGAATGACGTGAGTACTGCACGAGCCCGCGCCTCCTGCCGCCGTCGTAGCTCAGTAACGGCTGCTAGCGCATAAAGGTCTGTATATTGCAGTATGAACGTAGTCCATTGTTGTGGCGTGTTTAAGGTACGCATGACCTGCTCTACCAGCTCGATAGCCTTGTTTAGTTCTCCCATGGCAGCATCAAATTCGCCTCGCTCCAGCAACACGCCCGCACGCTCATAATGTACATCTGCAATACCTAGAGGCTGTTGCTGCTGCTGATAAAGCGTTAATGCCTGCTCGAAGTGCATCGAGGCCTCATCCAGTTGATCATTGCCGCGATGGGCCATGCCGAAAGTAAGCATAACATCGGCCTGTCCTACCAGGTCGTCACACTGGTTGAAGCGCACCAAAGCCGCTTCGCAGCGACTAATCGCCTCTTCCCATGCTTCCTGTCCAATCAGTACCTGTGCCGCACCCAGCAATGCTGCGCCATCGCCGTCGATACTTTCCAATAACTGAAACTGGCGTCCTGCTGCTGCAAATGTGGTCGAAGCTGCCTCAAGTTCACTGCGAGCCAGCCGTGTACGGGCCAGGCCCAGCAATGCTTCAGCGGCAAGCAATGGCTGCTGCTGTTCCTCCGCCTGCTCATGCGCTTCGCTAAAGCGGGCTTCAGCCTGCTCGAAGTCACCTTGAGTCAGCAATAACTGCCCGTACACAAGTAACATCATAGGCGCCACACGCCTACCAAACGAATTGGCAGTTACGGCTTTATCCGCAGCGTTAAGAAGTGATGCCGCTTCACCAAGACGTCCACCAAACACCGCAAGGCGGGCAAGGCGCACTGCGGCCTCTGCCACACCCAAAACTCCTTCCACCTCCCCAGATGCGCTCAGCCGCTCGGCACGAGCCTGGGCATCACGATAACTGGTCTCCGCCTGGACAGTCCGTCCCTGCTGGCGATAGATATCGCCGATGCTCAAAAAAGCCCTGCTCTCGACGACATCATCCTGCATCGCTCTTGACAGTTTGCGGGCATCGTCAAGAGTTTGCAGGGCATGCTCAAGAAAGCCACGTCGACGCTGAATCTCTCCCAATGCTGCCGCTGCTTCGGCCTGTCCAATACGGTAAGCGACAGCCTTGTAAGTTCGCAGAGCACGTTCCATGGTTGCGTTGGCATAGACGAGCTGCCCGCGGCGCAAATTGATCTCACCCAGCAGGCGATTCGCGTTTGCCGCGCCCAGCGCATTATGCATTTCGCTATATGTCTGATTCGCCGCCTGCGCACTCGCCAGTGCCTGGCCAACGCGGTCATTGAGCAGGGCTACTTCAGCCAATCCAAGGCTACCATCAGCCTCTCCCAACTCGTATTCTATCGAGCGTGCCTTTTTCATCACTTCCGCGAAGGTATCCGCTGCTCGCTCAAGCTGCCACTGGTCGAGATAGATATGGCCTAGACCTAACAGCCCATCGACAATACCAAAGGCATCCCTGGTTGACTCATAGATTTCCAGAACATACTGGTAATTCGCTGTTGCTTCTTGAAAACGCCGTTCTAAACGCTGTATATCGGCAAGGCTACGGCGGGCATCGGCCTCATTGATTTTGTCTTTGGCATTGTTGAAATAGGAAATAGCTTGCACATAAAATTCGGCAGCCCGGCTGGTTTTGCCGCGCTGCAGCTCGATATGCCCAAGAGCTAGCGCTACATTACCCTGCCCCTGCGCGTCGCCATGCTCACTATAGATGTGCTGAGCATTGTCGTAGGCCTGCTGTGCACGGTCCAGGTGAGCTTGCTGCCGCTCGACATGTCCCATTGCCAGCGCCGCACCTGCCTCGTTCAGCGGGCGACCTGCATCCCTATACAGCTTCATGGCGCGTTGATAACTGTTTACAGCCAGCTCGAACTGGTTATTCTTGCGCTGCACCTCGGCCAGCAACGAGCGGCTATCTCCTGCACGTTTGAAGTTGCCCAACAGGCGAAAATGTATCTCTGCATCACCAAAGGCCTGCGCGGCGACATCCAGCTCGCCATCATTGTATGCGTCAATACCAGCCTGCAAACGCTGCTCCGCCGCTGTTACATCTTTCTGCTTATCCTCTGTAGTCATGAGAATCCGCTTTCCTGGTGTCGCTCATCTGATGGATATCTTGATTATGCACTCATTGTAGTGCGTCAGACAAAGAAAGTCAAAAAAAGCTCTCTATAGGCTTACTGCAACGGCTGTGATAAAATAGATTCTGTAGAGACATTAGCGCAGGTACCCGGTAACCTCTTGACATAATACATAGGACTTACTGAAAAAGGAGATTCCAAATCATGCATGAAGACACGCTAGCACGAGTTGAACTCTTTACCGGCTTAGACAAGAAAGAGCTGCATACAGTCGCAGAGAGCTGCCAGGAGCGCAAGTACAGCGCAGGCACGCGGATCATGTCCCAGGGCGATACTGGTGTGGGGCTGTATATTATAACCGGTGGAAAGGTGCGTATCACTCATTCGAGTGGTCCAGGTCAGGCAGAGGAAGATTTAGGTACGGCTGGCGCAGGTGATGTACTGGGTGAAATGGCCCTCCTTGACGATCTGCCGCGTTCGGCAAGCGTCACGGCGGTAGAGGATGTGACAGCCCTACTACTACCGGTATGGGAATTTCGCACTGTGCTGCGAAACCACCCCGACATTGCTCTGAAGCTTCTGGCCGTGCTGAGTCGCCGGCTCCGCAAGGCCGAACAGCGCCCCCACGAATAACGATCAAGCCGGGCAGCCACGTTGAAAGGTGCCGTGGTTGCCCTGATAGCTGCGCACATCCTCATGGCTCAACTTTGTCTCGATTGAGCAGGTTTTGTATCTCTTCAAACATCGTCTCAACGTCGCCAAACGAACGATAGACGCTGGCAAAGCGGATATAGGCAATCTTGTCCATGCGCCGCAGGTGCTCCATGACAAGTTCACCGATGACGCTACTCTGGAGTTCTGGCCTACCCAGGCGATACAATTCCTGCTCGATTTCCTCGACAGCGCTTTCGATTTCACCCACGGGCAACGGACGTTTTTCACAGGCCTTACGAATGCCAATGTAGAGCTTCTCGCGGTCGAAGGCCTCCCGCCGCTGGTCTCGTTTAACGACCATCAGGTGGAATGTTTCGACCCTCTCATAGGTACTAAAGCGCCCTTTGCACTGCTCACACTCACGCCGCCGGTGAATTGCATCGCCAATATCACGAGAATCCTTTACCCGCGATTCATTGCATCCACAAAATGGACATTTCATACTGGACCCCCAAACTTTGTGCAAGCGTAATTAGAACTATTCTATCACAAAGCGGTGTACACACAGTCCTTCTATAAAGCTAGCACGAGGGGCGGCTCTTCTCCGGCAATCTCAGGAGTCTCTTCTATCACAACGGGAACAACAGGGGCGTGCAGTTTTTCTGGACGCACTTTACCGATATAGCCTGACCGCAAACGCGAGCCATCGTTCCAATAAGCATACCAGTATGGGCCATGTCCCCGGCCGTTACGGCAGGTACTGCACGTGGCTTTCCCACATTTGCGATACTGAAATTGATACGTAACACGTTGGTTATCTGGCAACTGAGACATTTATCCTCTTCCCTTCCACAAGACACTCAGGCATAGCAGGAAATATTGTATGGGCTACAATTAGCATAGCACTGCGTCATGAATATTTTATGAATGTAGCACACAGAAAGATGAACATTTTAACATCATCAGAGCGAGCTTTTCAGGACTGTCCTGACCTGTTCATATCATGTTTTTCATACCATACCCACCATTTGGGTCATTTTGTTTCACCTTGTAGGAGGAGTATGGTAGGATTGCTTCGAGGAGAAACTTTATATCACCCATCGAAATGCGAAGTTTGAGGGGTACCGCATGTTCGAAAGAGTGTTCAGCAAGCTCAGACCTGTCATAGCCGCTTTGATTCTTATGTTAGCGCTGGCCCTATGCTTGACCAGCCGCACGTGGATTGGCGCCCCGGCGAATTATTTCTGGCAGACAAGCACCATTCAGACACTACCAGCGCCCAGTGTATCCACTTCCAGGCTCTTGAACGGGAAACTCGCCTCGCTAGGCTGGATTGTTGGTCGTGATTGCCAGCGAGGTATACGCGCCTATCTCCTGACAGCAAGCACGAACCCTGATGCCGCGTTAGTTGGCACGGGCTGGGTTGATCCGACGAGCGGAAAGTTGATCAATGGCGAAAGCAACAACTGTATACCTGGCAGCCTTAGCATGGACAATGTCGTACAGCTGGTGCATAGCAAAGGCGGCATGGCATATCTCACCATTACCATGGAGACGGATGGCACAGCGCAAGCCTCGACCTCGCAGCAGCAGTCGGACTACATCGCAAAAGCCACTACGGATCAGAGTTATATCGACACCATAGTGCATGAAGTGACGCGTGCTCACTACGATGGCGTGATCATGGATATGGAGGCAGGTGACCGCACCTATCCTAACATTCAACAGATATTCGCTACATACAATCAACATGTATGGGCCGCCCTGAAACCCCTGCACAAATTGTATGGCATCGCCTTGATTCATAAGCTCAGTAACCAGGACGACTATTATAACCTCAATGGTTTCGAGAACTGGTCCCTGCTGGCGCACTGTGCCGACTTTATCGTCATTATGGCGGTTGACCAGTCTTATTTCACTCCAGGACCCACAGTGAGCATCCCCTGGCTGAAGCAACTGCTGGCGTACGCGCTGCATACCATGCCTGCCATGCTGCCACACATCATATGGGAATTGCCACTTTACGGTGCCACCTGGCATTGGGACGGCAGCAATTGGGTCTTCGATGGAGGAGCTAACTACCAGGACGCCCAGGCCCTTGCAGGACAGATGCCAGCTTCTGAAATTGATACCAGCTCAAGCAATCTGAATGATCCCTACGCGGCCCATATTGTTTATACCGACACATCCGGTGTAAAGCATGCCCTGTGGTATCACACTGCCAAAAACCTGTATCGTATCATCACCGAGTTCCAGCGTATACTAGAACAGGTACCGCAATTTAATCATAGTCACTTGCAGATTGCTGTCTGGTATCGCGCTACCTGGGAACCTGGCGATTTGTGGGCAATGCTCGATCCGGTTCTGTCTAACTGAACTACAGGTCCCTGCAAGCAGAAATTACGATACACGCGCTTTTTGTGAATGTAAAGAGGCAGAAAAGCCGTGTCCTCTATGTCCTACTTCTGAAGAAATGTGGTGATATAATATATGTACAGCAATCCTGCCCACCGAAGAGTCACCTGTTCCGTTTGTATAACATGTTGTTGGATCGGAAAGAGAAGGTAGACCATGCAAATCATCATTACAAGTAGGCAGATGGAACTCACCCCCCGGTTACGGCAACACATAGAGCGTAAAGTGCAGCGTCTTTCCCGCTTCGTCAACACCGATGCACGTGTCGAGATCATCATCGCAGAAGAGCGCACGCGCAGCGCGCGCGACCGCTACTCAGTACATGTTGCACTAACCAGCGGTTCCCACCCCATCCGCAGCGAGGTCAGCGCAGTGAATGCGAACACGGCCCTCGACATAGTGTTAGCCAAAGTTACCACACAGCTTGGTCGTAAAAAGGGCCGTGAAAAAGCTGCTCTACGCCTCCGTACGTCACCGGCGAAGATCCTCTCTCTGTCACGCTCTGGCAAGCTCTCACCTGTGGAAGATGGGCAGAGCACTATACTTCAGCAAAGTAACGATCAAATCACAACAGATGTACACGCGGGCAAACAGCCCACTCCGGCCATTGCAGATGAGCGCAACGAAGAGATATGGTCGAGGGTTATGGAGATCCGCCGTGTCCAGACCATGCCTATGGACGACCAGGAAGCAATAGTGCAGATGGAAGCGCTCGGGCTCGCATTCTACCCTTTTTTTAATGAAGCCACCAATAGTGTGAATGTAATGTACCGCCTGGATACGGGCGGCTACGGGCTGTTAGTACCTGACCTGGAATGAGCATTTCACAGGTCAGCCGAGGTGATCATGGGTGCGTTGTAGGTCCCCGATTTATCGAGGGACCGCGATTTATCGCGCCGCGGGGTGGGGGCATGTCCCACCTGAGCCTGTGTGGCCCCACCGCTCTGCCCCTGGCGCGATAATGAAATTTAACACCCAAAACCAGTAATGTCATGCTGAGCGCAGTGAAGCATCTCTGTGCCCATCGAGATAGACCCTGTGAAATGTTATCCCGACAGCGTAATCTCAAACTGCCACGGCTGAGGCGTGGGATCCTCGAACTGGGCAAGCGGGTCAGCAGCCCGCACGACCAGTTGACGAGCATTGGTGGAAGGCAGCGGGTAGAAACGTGCGCTCCCCTGATAAACTGCGAGATTGGGGCTGCCGGCGAGTTCCGGACGAGCCAGCAGTATGCCTCCTCGATCTCCCATCCACTGTGTTCCAGTATTGTCCTTGACAAGAAAGATGATGCGAGGCACGAACGCAAAACCTGCCATGAAGGGGGGTCTCATCCACAGGTAGTGCAGTTCAAAATGGCTCTTGTAGAATTGCATTTCGTGCAATATCAAGGTCATGCCCTGCCGCTTCTGTTCTAGTTCGATCATCACGCTACGCAAAGGGTTGCGCGGGCTGGTAGGCACTTCTGGTTCTCCCGGAACAGCTACCACGACGGGCGGGCGCGATGCCAGTTCTAACGCTTTGGCAGAAAAAGGCGTAGTATCTTGCAGTATTTCCTCACAGAGCTGTAAACAGGCATCACAGATATAAGCCGCACCCGGTCCAGCTACCATCCGTCGAACTTCTGGTGGGCGGCGACCGCAGAAAGAACAGCGAGCCTGTAACCGATCAAAGCTCATATCTTTACCCTATATATGCATTCGCATTGCAGCGGCGGCCTCGTTATACAACCTCATACGTTCCAGCAGAGAGGCGTGTGCCTCCCATTCCAGTATATCATCCAGAGGTTTGAGAATAGTAGTACCAGGTTCGCTGGATGGCTTAGACCTGTTACTATTTTCATCGGGGAGGCCAATCCAGCCATAGGTACGTCTTAATGCCAGCGCGATCAAGTGGTCGGCAAAATGTGGATTTTTGGGCAAGAGCGAACCATGCAAGTACGTGCCATAAGCGTTACGGTAGATAGCCCCTTCCGTATGGTCCTCCGAGTTGTTCCCGTAGCCCTTGAGCACCTTTCCCAATGGCTTAGCTGTGCCAAGATAGGTGCGACCACCGTGATTCTCAAACCCTACTAATGTGCTGCCATTCCAGCTGATGGCCACATCTCCAATACAACGCGGCGCCTGTGTTCCCTTATGGATCGTCCAGGCATCGAACACCCCCAGGCCACGCATGTCCGGGCCCTTGGCCGGCCGGTAGTAGTGTGCAAGCAACTGATATCCACCACAAACAGCCAGGACAGGCATGTCGTCTTCAATGGCAGCCCATAATCCGATGCCCTTCGAATCGTGTAAATCCTGGGCAACTGGAGCTTGCTCCTTATCCTGGCCTCCACCGATAAACAATATATCATATTCGTCAGGCGCCAATGCGTCACCAATGCCCAGGCCAACAACGCGTAACTCGATCCCTCGACGCAGGCAGCGCTGACGCAACGTCAGTATATTGCCGCGATCTCCGTAGAGATTCAGTTGATCAGGATACAGGTGCCCGAGTGTAAGTCTAAGACCGCTTTCATTGACATCTTTCAAGTGTCTCAACCTTCCCAATAGTGAGGTGTCAGGCCCCGTCGCTCCAACTCCTGGTGTATTTCCAACAGGCCAGTATACGTCGGTACAATAAACAATGTCTCACCTGCCGGTGTCTGATGAACCGCCGCATCCAGTGCCTCAGTAATGCCGTAGAGGCGCGGAGCCTCAGTGTGCGCTCTGGGCTCCACTATATTGACCTTTCCATTAGCAAGCGAGGGCTGCCGGACCTTAGTTACTTGTTTGAGTTTCAATCTCAGATGAGAAACCGCTTCTTGCTTCAGGGTCCGCAGAGGAGCTGGAGGCACGATTGTCATATCCCGCTGCTCAACACCTGCATATTTAAGGCGCAGAGCAAGGTCTAGTGTGCGCGAGCCGGCCACTACTAGAGTAGTGGTCTGCTGAACCACCCACTCAAAGTCGACATCCCAGATCCAGGAGACATCGCGACCATCGGCAACGTTATCATTGAGCACAAACAAGACATTGCGCGGCGTACCATTACTGAAAAGAGTACGCAGCACTTCGTTGAAGCCAGTAGGATTCTTTGCGAGCAGCAGGCGAACATTACGCCCTTCCACCTGCACACGCTCTCCACGTCCAAAGGCGGGCTTAAACTGTTCGACGCCGGTCACAATTGGATCCCAGTTGATCTGTAATGCCTGCGCGACCGTAATGGCTGCCAGGGTATTGTATACATTGTAGAGTCCAGGCAAAGGTACGACGACGTCGTGTTCTACCGTCGCAGTAGCAACGCGCACCCGGAGCCTATCAAAGCCCTCGGGGTGGATATTTATCGCACGTATATCAGGCTGGGGGCGAACGAGCCCGCAGTTTGAGCAGTGGTAGTGCCCCATATGGCTGTAGAGACGAAGAGTGTATGTGTACTCGCTACCACAGCGCTGGCAAGTGCGAGTATCAATTACCTGATGTCGTTCAGATGCTTTGCCCTGCCTGGCAAGATCGACTGTAGGATCATCTATGCCGAAGTAGATTACTTGCCCCTTACACAATTCGCCGAGATAAGCAATTGTTGGGTCGTCAGCATTGAGAACGAGCGTCGTGCTGGCCGGTAGTGACTCTACTGCCCCACGCCACCGCGCCGCTACAGTATCGACCTCCCCATAGCGGTCAAGCTGATCGCGGAAGAGGTTAGTAAAAACGGCCACGCGAGGTGGGATGGTCTGTACCGCCTGCGAAACTACTGCTTCATCAATTTCGAGAATGGAGATGGCGCGGCCTTTGCCGCGCAAGTTGCCGTTAGGGAGCGCACGGATCACGAGCGAACTGGCCACGCCACTCATGAGGTTGGAACCTTCGCGGTTATGCCAGACACGCAAGCCGGCATCGCGCAAAATAGCCGCGATGAAACCGCTGGTCGTCGTCTTCCCATTGGTACCAGTAACCATGACACTGCCATGCTCCAGTTGCCCGGCCAGGTGACCAACAATGCCTGGATATAAGCGCTGGGCTACAATACCCACTATACTGGTGCCTCCACCCAGGTGCAGGCGCCGGCTTAATGCTCCAGCAGCTCTTCCTCCTATTACAGCTACCCCCGCGCGCAGCGATGTGCGCCGGCGTTTCATAACTCGCTGGTTCCTATCACCAGCAGAGGATTGCTTGCGATTAACCTCGCTCCTGCGCCGCCGGATAACCCACGCATCCAGTTGTTTTGGCCAAAATGGCCTTTGTTCGCGCATGCTGTTCCTCCAAACCGGCGTCTAATGCTAAAAAATCCGAGAAGGCTGTTTGTTGCAGCATAGCATGCAAGCATAAATGGGTCAAGAGGAATATGCTCTTGCCAACATGTGTTATTCTTACGGAAGACATTTTTCATCGCTACCCCGCGAAGTTGCGCGAGGTAGCACTAGACACAGTGATCGGTTTTAAAGGTGGACAGATGGCTAAGAAACTAGTAATTGTAGAGTCACCGGCAAAAGCAAAAACAATTGAAAAATTTCTCGGGCAGGGTTTTGAAGTGCGAGCTTCAATGGGACACATCATCGATTTGCCCAAGAAAGGCCTGGGGGTAAACACGCGCAAGGACTTTGAACCCCAGTACGAGGTGATAGAGAAAAAAGATAAACTGATAGATGAACTAAAAGCAGCTTCCAGGCGTGCTGAAGAAGTATTCCTGGCACCCGATCCTGACCGCGAAGGCGAGTTCATTGCCTGGTCTTTGAAACACACGTTGGGATTACGTAATCCGCGCCGGGCAGTGTTCAATGAAATCACCAAAGGCGCAGTTCAGGAAGCCATCAAGAAACCTCGCGACATCGACGAGGACCTTTTTAACGCGCAACAAGCTCGCCGCGTTCTCGATCGTCTCGTTGGCTACAAAATCAGCCCGTTACTCTGGCGACGTATTCAATCAGGTACCAGCGCGGGACGAGTACAGTCGGTCGCGCTCAGGCTGATCTGTGACCGGGAGGCTGAGATTCGCGCCTTCGTCTCGGAAGAATACTGGACGATCACCGCCATCCTCAGCAAACAAAAGCAGCGTCAGCGCTTCGAGGCAAATCTGCTGACACGCTTCAAAGACATCGCCATGTTCAACAACGGCGAAAATGCTCCTGACAGCGAGGAACAAGCACAGGGGACACAAAACGGAGCTAAGAAGCCGCAGGCAGAAAAAGGGCGTATCAAAATTTCCTCTCAAGAAGAAGCGGAAGCAATCCTGTCTGAATTACGGGGCGCGATTTATACTATATTGAAGGTTGAAGAGAAGGAGCAGCGCCGCCAACCCTATGCACCTTACACTACCAGCTCTATGCAGCAGGATGCTTCAGTTCGGCTCTATTTCAAGCCGAAGAAAACGATGAGCCTGGCACAAGTACTCTATGAAGGCCTCGAACTCGGTGCGCAGGGACACCAGGGGCTCATCACCTACATGCGCACCGATTCGACGCGCATCTCGGAAGAAGCGCAAGTGAAAGTGAAGGCCTACATAGCTGGAGAATTTGGCCGACCGTATGTTGGGCCTGGGCGTACAGGCAAGGCAAAAGCGACGACTCAGGATGCGCACGAGGCTATCCGTCCCACCGATGTAAACCTGACGCCTGAGCTAGTCAAGCCCTATCTCTCGGCTGACCAGTTTAAGCTCTACAATTTGATCTGGCGGCGTTTCGTAGCCTCCTTCATGGCTCCCGCGGTGTTTGATACAGTGCGTGTGGATATTGTAGCCGGGCAGTATGTCTTTCGTGCTACTGGCTCTGTACTGAAATTCCCTGGCTTTTATGTCGTCTGGCAGCGTGAAGAAGATGAGAAATCGCTACCCCCGCTCAGCGCAGACGAGGTACTCGATCTACACGAGCTGAAGCCGAATCAGCACTTCACCCAGCCTCCACCGCGCTTCACAGAGGCAAGCCTCATCAAAGAGCTTGAAGAGCAGGGGATTGGTCGTCCCAGCACATACGTACCTATTATCAGTACCATACAGGACCGGGGTTACGTAGAGCAGGAACAGCGTCGTTTCGTGCCAACCTGGCTGGGTGCGACGGTCAACGAGGTCATGAACAAGCACTTCCCCAGCATCGTCGATATCGGTTTCACAGCAGAGATGGAGCGCAAACTGGATGATGTGGAAGAGGGGCGGCAACCATGGACAGAATTCCTGCGCAGCTTCTACGGCGACTTCAAGGTGGTCATGGAGAAGGCCGAGGCAGAGATGGACCGTGTACAGAAGCCTGTAGAGGAGATGGATGAGCTCTGTCCGGAGTGCGGGCGCAACCTTGTTATCCGCACAGGACGCTTTGGCCGTTTCATCTCATGCTCAGGGTTTCCTGAATGCCGCTACGGTCGTTCCTTCGTGACAAAGACAGGCGCACTCTGTCCCCAGTGTGGTGGCGACCTGGTCGAACGCAAAACCAAACAAAAGAGGCGCATCTTTTATGGCTGCAACAACTATCCTACCTGCAACTTTGCTATATGGGAGCGCCCAGTTCCCGACCTCTGCCCTAATTGTGGTGGACTGATGGTTGTAGCGCGCGTTGGACAAGATCCCGTCTGCTATAATGAAGTTGTCGCCGTGCAACGCTCTCTCGAAGAGAAACCCCTGCAAGATGGAACAACCAGGAGGCGAGTGACACGCAAAAAGGCGACAACAGGCAAAGCAGCAGCGTTAACAACAACGAAAACTATGCGGCGCGGCTCAACAGCAACACGGAAAAAACCAGCGCGGGCAGCAGCAGGCAGCAACACGACAAAAAGACCTTCGAGGGTAAAGAAGGTTACCACCCGAGCAACCACAGCCAGGAAAAAATCGACCAGCACGAGCAGGCGTACTACGGCAAAAAGAGCCACCAAACAGGCAAGCGGTGTACCAGACTCCATATGATACAATGAAGAATCAACACAGATTTCACACGACTGCAAATAAACTCTGCTTTTTGGAAGGAAGGATTTCATGCCGCACGCGGTTACGCTGATCCCCGGCGATGGCACAGGACCAGAAATTACAGAAGCGACGCGCCGAGTACTTGAAGCTACCGGTGTCCAATTTGAGTGGGAAGTACGCCAGGCAGGATTAGAAATGCTGGCCAAACATGGTAATGTCTTGCCAGATGATGTCATAGAGTCGATTAAACGGACCAAGGTAGGGTTGAAGGGTCCCATCACTACTCCTGTCGGCAAAGGCTCCCGCAGCGCCAATGTTGCACTGCGCAAGAAGCTTGACCTGTATGCAAACCTACGACCGGCGAAAACATACCATGGCCTGCGCTCGCGTTACGATAACATCGATCTGATCATCGTGCGAGAGAACACAGAAGATTTATATGCTGGTGTTGAGTTTCAGAGAGGGACACCCGAGCTGGAGGAAATGATCGAGATGATCGCTCGTACCACCGGCACGCACCTCAACATCGACTCCGCCATCACCATCAAATCTATTTCGGT